>Ga0207757_100318_pt1 | contig 35205 bp, 38 predicted proteins | sample A23P3SouthBayCA_2_FD_187752 | JGI IMG/M metagenome (GOLD analysis project Ga0207757, IMG submission 187752) | Aerobic enrichment media microbial communities from Eden Landing Ponds, California, USA - A23 P3 (2) (SPAdes) | ecosystem: Environmental > Aquatic > Marine > Unclassified | place...
CGGCGGCGCCGACGCCATCGGCCCGATGCTCGTGGGCATGGACAAGCCGGTACACGTCCTCCAGCGCGGCGACGAAGTCAAGGACATCGTCAACCTCGCGGGCGTCGCCGTCGTCGACGCCCAGGAACGCGACGCCTAGTCGCCGGCGCGTCGCTCCGCCCGTGACGGCGGCGGGATTTCGGTCGTCGCGTCCCCGGCGTCCGTCGCGTAGCCTCGTTCGATCCGCCCGCCGTGCTGGGGGAGCACGCACCGCTCCTCGCCGCCGTTGACGTGGGCGTACTGCTCCGGCGCGTTCGCGAGCGGATGTGCGGGGTTGACGCGGCTGTCGATGCGCGCCGCCCGAAGTTCGTCGAAGTCGCCGATCCGGGCGCGGATACCGCGCCAGTGGTACTCGCTCCGCGACGGCACGTCGGTCGGCCGGGCCGGCTCCCAGTCGGGGTGGTCCGCGGTGAGGACCGCGTGGTTGACGTTCGCCGCGAGGTCGTCGTGGTCGACGAGGACGCCAACCCGCGATCCGGGTGGGACTCGCGCGGCGAGCACGTCCAGCCCGAGGTGGAGCGCCCGGTACTCCGCGACGTTGTTGTCGGGCGGCGTGTCGGCGAGGGCGAGGCGAGCGACTCGCGTCCCGTCGCGCGCTTCGATGACCGCCCCGAGACCGCCACCCTCGGCGCGATAGGAGCCGTCGGTGGCGACGTAGAAATGTCGGTGGTGGGTGTGCGGCGGATGCGCGATGTGGGGGGTGGGCGAGTCGTCGAACAGGTCCCGTAGCGTCGAACGGCCGTGAACGGCCATACGATCCGTTTGCGGTCGGGTTACTTAAACGTACGGCGCGACCGACCCGCAAAACCTACCCCCCAGACGGTCGTCGGTCACCGTATGACACTGACTGCCCGCGATCTGATGGCGACTGACGTGGAGACCGTCGCCCCCGACGACGAGGTGAGCGAGGTGCTCGGCCGGCTGGCGCGTGCCGACTTCAACGGGTTCCCGGTCGTCGACGACGGAGCGGTCGTCGGAATCGTCACCCAGCACGACCTCGTCCACCTGTTCCAGACCGAAAACCGAACCCTGTGGCTCCCCATCGGCCTTCCGCCCTTCACCGAGACGCTCACCTACGCCGTCGACGTCTCGTGGGACGACCTCGACCTCGGCATCGACCTGGCGAGACACGCCAACCGACCCATCCGCGAGGTGATGACCGCGGACGTGGTGACCGTCGCCCCCGACACCGACCTCGACACCATTCTGGATCTCCTGGCCGACGACGAACGCGACATCAACCGCCTGCCGGTCGTCGAGGATGGCGACCTCGTCGGCATCGTCGCCCGACAGGACGTGCTACGGGCGGTTCGCGACGAGCGACGCGACTCGGAACCGAAACGTTGAGTGGCGCGTCGGGACGATAGTCGTCGTGTCCCGCTACCGCAATCTCGCCCTCTTTCTCGTCCTCGCGGCCATCTGGGGGTCGGCCTTCATGGCGATCAAGGCCGGGCTCGCCTTCTTCCCGCCGGTCCTCTTCGCGGCGATCCGGTACGACGTGGCCGGCGTCCTCATGCTCGGCTACGCCGTCTGGGTGGTCGACGACCCCGTGCCGCGGGACCGAGGGCAGTGGGCGCTGGTCGCCGTCGGTTCCACGCTCCTGATCGCCGGCTACCACGTCTTGCTCTTTCTCGGGGAGTCCGATCCCGCCGTCACGAGCGCGGCCGCCGCCGTCATCGTCAGCCTCAGCCCCGTGTTGACGACGGGATTCGCCCGCGCGTTCCTCCCCGACGAGCGCCTGACCGCCGTCGGCGTCGCCGGTCTCGGCTGTGGGCTCCTGGGCGTGATCGTGCTCGCGCGACCCGAACCCGGTGCCGTCCTCACGGGCGGGGTCGTCGCGAAACTGCTCGTCTTCGGCGCCGCGGCCGCCTTCGCCCTCGGCTCCGTCCTGACCCGGCGGATCGACGCCGAACTCCCCATCGAGACGATGGAGGCGTGGTCGATGCTCGGGGGCGCGCTCCTGATGCACGCGGTCTCGCTCGCGCTGGGCGAGTCGCTCGCGGACGTGACGCCCTCGGTTCCCGGACTGCTCGCGCTCGCCTACCTCTCGCTGGCCGCCAGCGCGCTCGGCTTCCTCATCTACTTCGACCTGCTGGACCGACTCGGTGCGGTGGAGATCAACCTCGTCTCCTACGTCGCGCCCGTCTTCGCGGCGCTCGCGGGCTGGCTCTTCCTCGCCGAGCGCCTCTCCGCCGCCACCGCCGTCGGCTTCGTCCTGATCTTCCTGGGGTTCCTGTTGGTCAAGCGACGGGCGATCCGGGCAGAACTGCCGCGGCTTCGACGGGCGCTCCGGGTCGGCGAGGATTAGATCGTCACGTCGTGGGTGGTGAACGCGCCCTCGTCCGTCTCCGGTTCGTAGCCTTCGACGGCCGTGAGAACCATGTCGAGAACGGTGTCGGCGTCCCACCGCGCGGTGTTGATCGAGAGGTCGTAGAACGACTGATCCTCCAGATCGATCCCGTAGTAGCTCTCGTAGCGGCCGGCCTCGCTCACCTCGCGGACGCGGAGCAGTGGGCCGATCTCCCCCTCGTCGTCGAGGTGTTTGAGACCGACGTCCCCGGACGCGCGCTCGTCGGGACGCTCGATTTCGTAGCTCACTTCGTAGTCGCTGAGCCGTTCGATGCGGATCTCCTCGGGCGCGTCGAGCCAGATGCGCAGGTCGGCGCGGTTGCCCGCGAGCCACCCCGCGAGCCGAGATTCGAGGATGAACGCCTTGTTCGCCGTCCCCCACTTCTCGGCGATCCGGCGGAGCCGCTGATCGAGCGCCCGGTCGATCTCGTCGTCCTCTTCGGCCTTGGCGATGAGCTGTTGCAGCGACAGGCCGCGCTCCTCGGCGAGATCGCGGAAGATGTCGCCCCCGATGACGTATCCGCAGTTCAGCGCGTCGGCGAGCCCCTCGGTGAGCGTCGTCGCACCACATCCCGGCGGCCCGGAGACGGTGATGAACAGATTGCTGTCGACTTCCCGCTCCGTGGTGGCGCTCGAATTCGACATGAACGTTCGTCATCACCTACGCGTCACCGTCGTTAAGAGAACACCGGTTCGCCGTCGGTATCGGCACGTTTCGCCCCCGGTGATAGATTCCGCATCACACCGATGAATAAAAAAGTGAGAGAGCGTAATGAAAGGTTAGCGAAGACGAGAATCCGTCGTGAAGAGACCCGCGTCGCGCACGCCGCCGATGAAATCCCCCGAAACGACGGGAACGCTCGTCGGGGTATATGACCGTGGGGGTACAGTGATCAGTCGAGGTGTCCCCGATGTCGAACTCGTCCCCCACTGCCCCCATCGACCGATTGCCCCGCCCGAACGACCTCGTCGACTCCCGGTTCGTGCGCCTGAGTCTCGCCGTCGTCGTCGAACCCCTCCGGTTCCTGGCTTTCTGGACCGCGGTAGCGCTGCCGTTTCTCTACCTGCCCCTCCTCGCCGGCGGTCTCGACGGCCAGCAGTTCCCGGTGTTCGCCGGTCTCCTCCTGCTGAACCTCGTCGCCCTGGTTCTGGGTCACGAGTACCGTCGCTGAGTCGTCCGTCGCCCTCCACCTGCCGGTCGAATGCTAATCAATTATGTGACTGGGGTACGAGCGGTGTCGTATGTTCGGCCTCACGCAGCGTGGCATGATCGGCATCGTCCTGATGATCGTGGGTACGGTGGCCTTTTTCCCGACCGTCTTCCCCGGAACGACGCGAACAATCGACCTAGTCGCCGTCGCCGCCGCGGCACTCCTGACTATCGGCACCTACCTCGTCGGCACCGACGTCGACGGCCGGCCGGTCTGAATCGCCTCCCGTTCTCGCCGCCCCAGACTACCGTTGCCCGGAGCGTCGGCGTTCCTCCCAGAACCGCCCCCCGAGCGTGAACGCTCCGAGCAGGATCACGAGCAGCTGGAAGCCCGAGCGGACGACGGGGAAGATCCGTTCGACGTTCTCGGGTTCGTCGCCCGGCGACGGATCGACGCCGGTCCAGTAGTGGGTGTTCTCCGTCGTCCGTTCGGGGGTGGAAGAGAGGTCGACGAACGTCTGGACGATGCCCCGCTCGTTCGACAGCAGGAGTTCGCCGTCGACGGAGAGAAAGCGGTCGTAGAGCGGGTAGAAGGCGTTGACGCCGTTGGTCATCAGATCGGGGAGGATGCCGCCGATCAGTAGCGCGGCGAGCGCGACCCACGCCACGCGGACGCCGCGGGGTCCCCAGCGACCGTGGAGTCGCGAGACGCCCCGTATCCGGGTGTCGTAGGTGAGCACTGCACCGGCGGCGACGGGCAGGACCAGCGTGTGCAAGAGCGCTCGGTGGGCACCCTGGAGGTAGAGACCGACGAACGTGTCGACATCCGGAACGGCGGTGGCGGCGAGGACGACGGCGACGGACCGTCGGTCGAACTCGTCGCCCAGGAGCGACGCGGCGACGACGGCGCCGACGGCGAGGTGGACGACCGTCGAGGGCATAGCGGATCCTCGGCACTCAGCGGCTTGAATCCCTCGCTCACTCCCGGGCGACCGTCACCGACCCGAGCGAGGCGAAGCGCGCCTCGACGGTGTCGCCCGGACCGAACGGGACCAGTTCGGTGAGCGAGCCGGTCGAGACGAGGTCGCCGGCGTCCAGCCGTTCGCCCCGCTCAGCGAGCGCCGCGGCCAGCCACGCCACCACCCGCGCGGGCGAGCCGAGTACGTCGGCGCCGACGCCCGTCGCGACTCGTTCGCCGTTCCGACGGACGTCGACGCCTTCGAGTGCGAGGTCGAGGGTCGCGGGGTCGCCGATCCGGTCGCCGAGGATCACCCGCGCCGCGAGGGCGTTGTCCGCGACGGCGCTCCCGGCGGTCAGCTCCCACCCTTCGATCCGCGAGTCGACCACCTCGATGGCGGGGACGACGGCGTCCACCGCCGCGAGCGCGTCCACGGGCGTCACCGGCGGATCGAGCGGTTCGGCCAGCCGAACGGCGATCTCCGGTTCGATCTTCGGATCGATCAGGCCGTCGGCGTCGATCCGACCCTCCGGGCGGACGGTGTCCGCGAGGACGCGCCCGGAAGCGGGGTCGTCCACGCCCAGTTCCTCCCGGATCGCCGCCGAGGTGAATCCGACCTTGTAGCCGACGGTCGGCCCGTCGTCGGCTTCGCGCCGGTCGGTCACGACCCGCTGGATCGCGTAGCCGTCGGCGACGGTGATCTCGTCGAGCGTCGACGGATCGAGCGCTTCGCCGTGCCGGTAGGCGTCGTGGAGGCGCTCGCCGAGTCGGTCGACCGTCGCGTCGTCGATGGTTCGGGGCATCGGTCACGTCTGGGGGGCGTGTCACCTAAAGTGAGTCCCCCGAGTCGGTAGCCTTTTGCGCTCACCGCTCCCGCATCGGATATGGTGTGGTCACAGAGCCGACGGGGTGGCCGATGAGCGACGACCCCCGCGACGACCTCGCCAGACGTATCGCCGGCGAGATCACGCTCAGTTCGAATCCCGGCGCGACGCTCCGGAAGTGGCGCACCGACTTCGACATCTCCCAGACGGAACTCGCGGAACGGCTGGACGTCTCCTCCTCGGTCATCTCGGACTACGAGAGCGGCCGCCGCGAGAGCCCGGGGATCGGCGTCGTCAGCCGGATCGTCCGCGCGTTACTCGATATCGACGAGTCCCGCGGCGGCGGCCGTATCCGCCAGTACGCCCGCGTCATCTCCGCGGGCTTCGAGAGCGACATCGTCCACGACCTCCGGGAGTATCCGACGTCGATCCCGCTGGAGCGCTTCTACGAGGCGATGGAGGCGACCGAGATCGTCCCCGGCGACCGCGACCACGTCAGCGGTCACACGGTGATCAACAGCATCGAGGCGATCAAGCGCCTCCCGAGCGAGGAGTTCTACCGCCTCTACGGCCAGAGTACGAACCGCGCGCTCGTCTTCACCGACGTCACCCGCGGGGAGTCGCCGCTGGTCGCGCTCCGGGTCGTGACCCCAACGCCGAACGCCGTCGTCCTGCACGGCCTGGAGACCGAGGACCTCTGGGAACACGCGACGGCGCTCGCGAAAATCGACGGATTCTCCCTCGCCGTCTCGACCTGCGATCTGGACGCGGCGCTCGCGAAACTCCGCGATCTCCCCTAGTCGACGTACTCGTACTTGCGCTCGTTCATCCGGCCCCAGCCGGTGAAGACAAACTCGCCGCTCGGGACGGTGAACTCCTCTAACTCCCGCTCTTTCTCGTGGTTGTGGGCGTCGTGGACGCGGCCGTACTCCTCGAAGCTCAGGTCGTAGCGCCGCGACAGCTGCTCGTCGATGTCGAACGCCTCGACCTCGTCGCGCCAGCCGTCGACGACGGTCTCGGAGTGAATCTCGGCCTGTGCGCCGGAGCCGTAGGAGCCGACGAGGAGTTTCTCGCCGGAGAGCGCACGCCCCGTCTCGGCGGCGGTCTTGAGTGCGCTCGCGCGGGCGACGTGGACGGAGCCGGTGTACCAGTTGCCGACCCGCCGCGAGAGGGTGAGCGTCGGGTCGATGGCCCGCGCGTACCACACGTCGTAGGTGTCGGTCTCTTTCAGCGCATCCATGTACTCCCGGATCGCGTCCTCGTAGGCGTCCCAGTCCTCGAAGTCCGCCTCGCGGGGCTGGCGTCCGATCTCGCCGGCGAGCCCGTCCTCGATCTCCGTCCCGCGGGTCATGTGCCGGAAGCCGAGCAGGGCAGCCTTCCGGACCATCCCCGGGAACGGCGTGTGGAAGGGGATGTACGCGAAGTCGTCCGGGTGGGTCCGACCGGCGACGCTCTCGAAGTCCTCGAGCGCCTCGCGCATCCGCGCCAGATACACCTGCACCGAGCGCTTGCCGTCGACGCTCGGGAACTGCTGGTTCGGCTTGAGGAAGTCCGTCTCGTCGGCGCTGCCGTACCCCTGCTCGGTCGAGAGTTCGACCACGCTGGGGTTCTCGGTGACGAGCATGGCGACGGCGCCCGCACCCTGCGTGGCCTCGCCGGGATCGCCGCGTGCGTACAGCGCGGTGTCGGTGGCGATGACGAGCGCCGCTCGCCCGCGATTTCGCCCGGCCTTGATCCAGTTGTACGCGTCGTCGATGCTCTGGGTGCCGGCGACGCAGGCGAACTTCCGTTCGCCCTTGTTCGCGTGGTGGAAGTCGCCGTCGTACACCTCCTCCAGACAGCCGGCGATGTACGTCGACACCGGCTTGGAGTTGTCGAAGGCGCTCTCGGTCGCCACGTCGATGCGACCGACGTCGTCGGGGGCCAGCCCCTTGCGGTCCATCAACCGCTTGGCCGCGTTCGCCCCCATCGTGACGATGTCCTCGTACGTGTCGGGGAACGACGAGGCCTTGAGCCCCAGCCCCTTCGTGTACTTCTCCGGGGCCTCGTCCTTGGCCGGCGCGAACGTCTCGGCCAGGTCGAGTTTGAGCTTGCCCGTCCAGATTTCGATTGCGTCGATGCCGACGGCTGTCATACCCTCGGGTTGCAGGAGCCGCTATATGGTTTTGTCGATGCTCGATACGTCGAACGTCGAAGAACGGTTCGGCACGGTCCGTCGTGTCGCTGGACGCGTCGTCACGGCGACTCAGCCCCTCTTCCGGGCGGTCCCTCGTCGCCGCCGTCGGCCTCGTCGAACCGCGTCTTCGTGTCTGCGACCGCCCCGTCGGCGTCGAAGACGAGGATGGTGACCTTGTACTCGGTCTCGGTGCCGTACTCCACCCCGACGGTCCTGCCCCGGTTGGCCTGTTCGTGGAATTCGACTGCGGTGCCGCCGTCGTTGTTCCGGTTGACGACGCCGAGCAACACCTGCTGGTAGTTCCCGTTCGTGTCGACCTCGTAGTCGAAGCGATACCGAACGTCGGTGCGTTCCGGATCGCTCCGATCCGTGATGGTCGTGGACGGATCGAGCGACGGGCTGCCCGACTCGCTCAGGTCGTCGTTGGTGGGGTTGGCCGCGTCCGCGCGATCCGTGATCGTCCGCGTCCGGCCCACGACCGTCCCGCCGGTGTCGGTGGTGTAGTACGTCCGAACCGTGATCGTGTACTCCTCGTTTTGGCCGTAGCCACCTCTGAACGAGACGCTCCCGCGTTCCGTCTCGTCGGTTCTGGTGCCGGTTTCTGCGTCCCAGCCCGAGTCGAACTCGACTTCGACGTGGTCGAAGGAGTCGTTCGCGACAGGGGCGTCGTAGGAGACGACGTAGTAGGGGTTGTCCGTATCCCGGTCGGTCAGGTCGTCGATTCTGACCCGGAGCGACGTTTCCCCGCCGTCGCCCGTCCCGCCCGGAATCTCGCCTTCCGTGTCCCGCGCGTCGACTTTACCCCCGTCGCCGACGACTCCCGTCGGTGCCGTCGGGTTCGTCTCCACGTCGACCACGACCCTGTTCGACGGTTCGTGAACCAGCGTGATCGCCACCACGCTGTCGGGGGCGTACTCCCGCGAGACGCGCCACTCGTCGCCGGGATCGAACCACGTGTCACCGCCGGTGAGCGTGCCGTCGGCCCAGGAGAGCGACGTCTCGCTCCCGTCCACCCGCACGATCAGGCGGAGATCGTCGCTCGCGAGCGCGTCTCCACCCTGGTGAGTCAGGGCAATCCCGTCCGTGCGGACCTCGTCGTCGACGTCCGCCCGCGGCGTGTCCGTCCACGACGTGGCCGCGCTCAGTCCGTAGGCACCGGCGACGCCGACGGAGATCACGACGATCCCGAGCAGGAGGGTGGCGCCGACGACTTCCGACTGGGCACGGTCGGGCATCTCGCCGACCTTGCACACCGGGAAGCATGAGGCTGTCGCCGCAGTATTAGGTGTGATAGCCTGGCGACCGTGTGGGCGGCGCTCAGTTCAGCCGGAGGCGCTGGTAGTTTATCTCGATCAGCACGAAGTCCTGCCCGCCCCCTCGCTTCTCGTAGCGCACGTACAGGGTTCCGTTGTTCCTGACGTACTCGCTCGCCGACGAGTCCAGCGTGATCGTCGTCTCGGTGAGGCTGTTCTCGTTGTCCAGTCTGACCCGCTGGAGTTCCCGATTTTCGTCGTCGACGATGACCACGTCGACTTTGTTCCCCCGGCCGGTGTAGTTGATCTCTAACGTGTACTCCTCCGCGGCGGGGACGTCCCTGGTCGCGGTGCCGACGTCGAGGTCGTTGTCGAACCACGACGACACCACCGTGGCCGTCTCGCCGTCCGCTGCCTGCATGTTCTCGAAGTTGGAGAGAAACCCTTCCGGATCGCTCGGCGGTATCGTGGCGTCTTCGAAGTCCTCGTTCGGATTCCCGTCCCCGTCGTGGAACACGTCCGGGTACTCGAGACGCGGTTCCGCACCGCCCGAGCCGCCGCTCCCGCCGCCGGGCGGCACCACGGTCACGTTGAGTCGCACCGACTCGGGCTCCTCGCCGCTGAAGTTCGCACGGGTCGCGCTCCCCGCGAACGTGAAGTTGACGCCGTCGACCCGGGTGTCGCCGACGGACGTGGGGGCGCCGTACTCGTAGACGACGCGCCCTTCGCCGTCCGAGACGGCCCGTGTCGGACTGATCGAGGCGTCTGAGCGGTTGACGCTGGCGTTGACGGTCACGCCCGACACGGGGTTGTTGTACGCGTCCCGAACCTCCAGAACGACTCGGCGGGTGCCGCCAGCGGTGACGCTGTCGGCGCCGTCGACGACGGTCAGATACGACTCGCTGGTGTCGGTGACGCCGGTGCCGACGCCGACTTTCGCCATCCGGAGTCGGTAGGTGCGGTTCGATACGAGGTCGACGGTGAGCGTCCCGTCGCTGACCCTCACCCCGCTGGCGTTGCCGTCGATCCGGCCGCCGTTTCGCTCGTACTGATCCGCCAGCAGCCGCTCCCACTCGTCCTCCGAGAGGTCAGTGGCGACCTCGATGGCGATGTCGCTACCGTTGACCGCGACGGTCCGGCTGCTCGCGCTGACGGGGGTGGGACTGACCGACACCGCGTCGGTCCCGCTTCGACCCAGCGAGCCGTTCAGTGCGACGACGTAGATCAGGTTCCCTTCGAGGAGTCGCTGGTCGGTCAGCGCTCGGCTCTCGCCGTCGAACTCGTTGTAGGTGACCGTGTCGTCGTAGACGGTCCGTGGGGCCGACTGGTAGACGCTGTAGTCGGGGGTGTAGCTCAGCCGTTGCGTGGCGTAGGACCGGTTCGTCCCGTTCCAGTAGTCGGCCGTCTCGTCGTTGATCGCGGTGGCGTTGACGAGCGTCATCTCGCCTCCCGAGTCGGTCGCCAGGCGGCCGCTCGACGGCGGTGGATTCACCGCGACGAGCCGGGGCGGATAGCGCGTGCCGAGCGGCACCGTCGTCGGACTGGTGCGTTCGGCCGCCGCCGTCCGCAGGATACCGTTGCGCACGTCCTGGAGACTCTCCTGGACCTGCTGGCTGTGGGTGAACTCCACCCGCTCGTTCTGATCCGGGACGACCGTCGCCTGATAGAGCGCTAATCCGATAACCAGGATGCCGAGCAGGAGAACGGCTCCGACCTGGAGGGCGGCGGCTCGGCGGTCGTCCCGGAATCGCATAGCCACCGTTTACCACCACCAGTCAAAAGGGTGCCGGCCCGATTATCAGTCCTCGTCCTCTTCCTCGACGACTTCGGGATCGCTCATCGCGCTCTGGAGGCTGTCCAGCCCGTTGACCCACTCCGAGACCAGCCCGTACTCCAGATCCTCGACGAGGGCGATGTCGAGTTCGTCGCCGTCGATGATGCGCGTCCCGGCCTGTACCAGATACCCCAGCGCGGCGTCCAGATCCTCGTTGGCCTCCGCGTCGGCCGCGGCGTGGACGTACTCCTCGATGGTGCCGTCCTCGGCGGGACCGGCGGCGATGTACTCCTCCGCGGCGTAGAAGACACAGACGAGGCTGGTCTGGACGCCGTCGACGAGCATCCGTTTCTCCTCGTCGTCCAGTTCAACGTCGTCGAGGACGATGTCGCGGACGCCGGCCAGTTCGTCGATGGCGCTCTCCTCGTCGAGCCGGCCGTCCTCGTGGGCGCTGACGATCTTCGCGACCGCGATGGCGGCGTCGTCCTGCAGATTGAGCAGGAGTCGAGCCGAGTCCTCGTTCTCCGGATCGAGCTCTTCCTCGGCTACCCGCTCGATCCAGTTCTGCCAGCGGTCTCTCGTGTAGAACGTGTCCTCCACGTCGGTCATACCTCGTTCGAACGTTCGTGGACTCAAAGACCTTTCCTATACGCTCGTGAACGAGTCGGCTCACGCCGTCAGCGTCGCCTCGGTGTCGATTCCGTACACGCGCTCGGGCGTCTCGACGTGTGCCCGCCGGACGGCGTCGTCGAAGCCGTCCTCCAGGAGCCACCGGACGCGTCGCGGGACGGTCTTCGGTCCCATCACCGCCCCCGGGCGGTCGGGATCGTCCACGAAGTCCGTCTCCATCAGGAACGGCTCCGATCCCGCTGCGGCCTCGCGGAGCCACTCCTTGCGACACATCACGCTCGGCGTCGGTCCCGCGAGCGACGGCCCGGCGTAGTGCTTGACGACGCGATCCGCCGCCAGTCCCCGCTCCTCGGCCCACTCGGTGATCTCGGTGAGGTCCTCGCTGGCCTCGGTGTGGAGCTGGACCGCGCAGTCGGCGTCGGCGCCGAGCGCCAGCGCGTGGCGCAACACGGCGTTCGAGGCGTCCCACACCGCGTCGGACACTTCGTAGTGGGGACGCCCCGACTTCAGCGCGAGCGCGCGGCCGTCGCGGACGTACTCGGCGGCGACGTCGAGACCGGCCTGCATGCGGTCACGCGCCGCCGCGGGTGCGACGCCGCGGTCGTCGACGAGCCGCGAGACCAGGCCGGGATGCACGCCGAGGACGGGCCACGCCCGGCCGGGAAGCAGGTCGTCGGCGTCGGCGACGACGTCGAGCGTCCGGTCGAAGACGGCGCGGAAGTCGTCGCCGGTGTCGGCCTCGCATCCCAGATGCCACGAGGGCTTGTTGACGACGATGAGGTGCGTCCCGCCGAGTCTGCGGAAGTCGCGCACGGCGTCGAGTCCTCGCCCCGCGTCCGGATCGAGGTGGAGGTGGTTGTCGAGGACCGGCGTGTCGAGGTCGGGGTCGGTCACGAGTGACCGTGGGCGTGCCCGGCCCAAAAGGATTCAGGAGTCGTCGAGCGTGACGCTCTCGGCGGCCGCGTTGCGGAGGGCGTCGGAACGGCCGTGGGTGCCGGGCGCGATGGCGAGCGTGCGGCGGCCACAGGCGTTGGCCGCCTCGACGGCGGGCTTGAAGTCCGTATCGCGGGAGGCAATCGCGATCACGTCCGCGCGCTCCTCGACGGCGAACCGCGTGACGTCGACCGCGAGTCGCACGTCCACGTCGCCGCTCGTGACGACCACCTCGAACCCACGGGCTTCGGCGGCCTGAATGAGTTCGGGCGTGGCGTGCTCGTCGACGTAGAGGCGGGTGGCCGCCGGCTCCCCCGCGGCGGCGGCGGCCTCGCGCACGTCGTCGAGGTCGACGTCGAACTCCGAGCGGAGGACGTTGGGACCGTCGACGAACAGCGCGACCCGCGGCGTCCCGCCCTCGTCGTCGGAGCCCCGGCCGAACAGATCCATGCCCACCCTACCGCTCTCCCGGACATATACGTCCCGATCTGGACCGCCCCATTTCGTGCGTGATAATCGGAGGGTCGGCGTTATTAGCCGGGCCGTCCTGGAGGTCGTATGGAATCCGTCGCCTCCGTCTCGCTGGACGAGACGTCGTTCGATCCAACCGAGTTCTCCTGGCTCTGGTTCCTCTCGACGGCCACCTACGGCGTCGGCGACGTCGTGACTACCATCGCGCTCGTCCAGTACAGCGTGGTGGTGAACGAGGCCAACGCCCTCCTCCGGGCGGCCATCGAGAGCTTCGGCCTGTGGGGGTTGATCGGGATGAAGCTGGTCGCCCTCCTGTTCTGTCTGGCGATCAGCCTCGCCGGTGCCCGCGACGACGACGCCGCGCTCTACTACGGTCCGCCGGCGATGCTCGCGGTCGTCGGCGCGTTCACTACCGTGTACAACATCCGCCTGCTGGTCGGGTAGCGCGGACGACCGCCGCTCCGACGGCCACTATCACGCGCCCCGCACGCGGATCGCCAGCCCGTCCGGATCGCACACCTCGATCCCGTCCGACCGCTCCGCGACCGTTTCGGCGTCGAACCGTGCCCGAATCGCCGCCGGATCGTCGGCGACGAGTTCCACCCACGCCAGCCCGCGCCCCTCGGCCGGCGACGAGCGGCCGTTCCAGGTGTTGCAGCCGACGTGGTGATGATACGCCCCGAACGCCAGAAAGAGCGCCGACGGCGTCGACTGCCGGACGCCGAGACCGAGGCGGTCGACGTAGAACGACCGCGCCGCCGACAGCGACGAGACTTCGAGGTGGACGTGCCCGACGTCCGTCCCCGACGGGCATCGGTCCGACCCGACGGCGGCGTCGCGCAGCGAGTCGAGTGCGAGCGGGAGCGTGTCCATCTCGACCGTCCCGTCGTCGGCGACGGGCCAGTCGGGTCGTGGCCGGTCGTGGTACACCTCGACTCCGTTGTCCTCCGGGTCGCGCAAGTAGAGCGCCTCGCTGACGTGGTGGTCGGACGCGCCGTCGAGTCGCCAGCCGTCCTCTATCCGGGCGAGTGCGTCGCCGAGCGCCGTCCGAGAGGGGACGCGAAACGCCGTATGGAAGAGACCGGTCTCCGCGGGCTCGCGGGGCGGGCGGTCCGGCGCCGCGAGGAGGACCAGGAGCGGGGCGTCGACGCCGAGGACGGCCCGGTCGGCGTCGCGTTCGAGCGTCTCCAGCCCGATCACGTCCTCGTAGAACGCGGTCGTCCGTTCGAGGTCGGCCACCCGGAGCGCGACGCGGTCGACGTGTCCGGTCATCGGTGCGCGTACGCGAGCGAACTATTTCGGTCTGCCGGGACCCGCTCGTCGGTTCGCACGCCGCGAGTTGCGGTCCGATGGAACGTCGCCTATCGTCCGCGATCCCTCGCCGTCCTGCACTCGAATTCGGCCGCCGCGGCCGCTCCAGCGGGCGACGGCGCCGTGGGGTCACCGCGTCATTCTATATCGCGATACGTAGTTTATCGTTCGCCCGTCGATCCAGCGGCGGACAAAACCATTAGGTCACGAGGCACCGAGAGGAGGGCATGGGCCTACGGAAGCCACCCTTGCACGCGACCCACGCCGAACGGGACGCTTCGTTCACCGAGTTCGGCGGATGGGAGATGCCGGTGGAGTTCGACTCCATCCGGACCGAACACGCCGCAGTCCGCGAGTCGGCCGGCATCTTCGACGTCTCGCACATGGGCGAGATTCGGGTGTCCGGTCCCGACGCGACGACGTTGATGGGACGACTGACCACCAACGACGTGACCGAACTCGACCCGGGCGACACCCAGTACGCGTGCATCACGGACGACGAGGGGATCATCCTCGACGACACGATGGTCTTCCGCCTGCCCGACGAAGGGGCCCCGCAGTACCTGTTCATCCCAAACGCCGGTCACGACGCGGAGATGTACGCGAGGTGGGTCGACTACCGCGACGAGTGGGGGCTGGACGCGACGGTGCGCGACGTCACCGAGGAGTGGGCGATGCTGGCGATCCAGGGACCGGACGCTCGGAGCCTGGCCGCCGAAGCGACCGACGGAGCCACCAACGACATCGACCGGTTCCGGACGGCCTTCCTCGACGTGTCCGGCGTCCGCTCGTTCGCGTCCCGAACGGGCTACACCGGCGAGGACGGCTTCGAGTTCCTCGTCCCGTGGGACGAGGCCGAGACGGTGTGGTCGGCCTTCGACTGCCAGCCCTGTGGGCTCGGCGCCCGCGACACCCTGCGCCTGGAGATGGGCTTTCTGCTCTCCGGGCAGGACTTCGACCCCGTGGACGAACCCCGCACGCCGTACGAGGCGGGCGTCGGCTGGACGGTCGACCTCGACACGGAGTTCGTCGGTCGGGACGCCCTCGAAACCGTCGAACGCGAGGGCACCGAGGAACGGTTCCGCGGCGTCGTCCTCCAGCAACGGGGCGTCCCCCGGAGTGGCTACGAGGTGGTCGACGCCGACGGCACCCGCCTCGGCCATCTCACGAGCGGGACGATGAGTCCGACGCTGGGCGAACCCATCGGGCTGGGCTATCTCTCGACCGAGCAGGCACCTCCGGGCACCCGCGTACGGGTCGTCGTCCGGGGCGAACCGAAGCAGGCAAACGTAGTGACACCCCCCTTCATCGACACATGAGTTTCGACGTACCCGCGGACCGACGGTATCTGGAATCGCACGAATGGACGACCACCGACGACGATAGCGTCAGAGTCGGTATCACGGCGTTCGCACAGGACGAACTCGGCGACGTGGTGTTCGTCGAACTCCCCGCGGAAGGGGACGAGGTGACGAAAGACGGCGAGTTCGGCGTCGTCGAGAGCATCAAGGCCGTCTCCGATCTCGTCTCTCCCGTCTCGGGGACCGTGGTCGCCGTCAACGAGGTGCTTTTCGACAGGCCGGAGCTGGTCAACGAGGACCCCTACGGCGACGGCTGGATGCTGGAAGTCGAGCCGAGCGATCCGGAGGAGTTCGACGACTTGCTCGCGGCCGACGAGTACCGCGAACAGATCGAGTAGACGGCGCTCCGCCGCCCGCCGCTCAGAATCCGACGTGTTCCGAACTGTCGATGCCGTCGATGCGGATTAGCCCGTAGTCACAGTCGGTACACGCCCACTTCGTCTTCTCGCCCAGGTGGAGCGTCGTGCTCGCCGTCCGCCAGAAGGTGTCGTTCGAGCACTCCGGGCAGTCGTGTTCCATCTCCAGACTCATAGCTCCCTCTCGGCCGCCGGGACAATTGAAGATACTGGTTCCCGAAACGGAGCATATATCGTATGTCGCGATACGAATTGGGAGGTCGACGACGGCCGGTCTCGGACCGATCCTGATCGCGTGGCAGGAGTCGTTTCTCCCGGGATTTTTTGCTCGCCTGCGTCCGCTTTGGCACGACAGACGAGAGCCTGTGCTATAGTAGCGTTTGGAACTGTTTGCACACCTGATCGCCAGACTGCGTGCGATCAGATGTGCGATGACTTACAAAGGCTACTATAGCTGTCGACCCCGTCGCCGTCGCGGGGTTCATTGGTTTCGTCGGACTCGTCGTCCGGCCCGTCCTCGGGAGCGACTCCAGGCGGCTCCTCCTCGGCTGTCCGTTCCTCGCCCGGTACTACCGGGCGGGACCGACGTGGGTGCGCGCTTGGCGCTGCGCCCGATACAGCCCCCCGTCGAAGAGGCTCGATCTGGTCGGGGTATCCGGATCACTCTCGATTCACGGCCGCGGTACAGACGATCCGGCACCGCCTCGGGACACTCAAGCGCTGTACGCGTACCAAAGCAGCAGTACCCCGAAGAGTCCGAACATGGTCCCGGCGTACACTGCAATTGCTCGCCCGTCTCCCGGCGGGAGAGTGAGCCAGAGAAACGGGCCGATCCCGACCATGCCCAGTCCGAGGAATCCGGCGACGAGTCGTTCGGCCCGGCCGATAGTCGAGCGTCCCTCTTTCGACGACTCCGGGACCGCGTCGATCAGATCCGCAACTACATCGACGTAGTCGGAGGGGAGGACGACGACGCGGGGCGCAGTCGGCGCACCGCGAGTATACGAGAGCCAGCACACGGCGAACGTGTCTACGGAAACGGCTCGGAATGTCCGCACCTCCTGGAGGGGTACCTCGGTATCGTCGACGACGAGGGTTGCCGTCGCCAGGTCCGCGTGGCCGGTCGTCGGAAATGCTGCGGTGAGGACGAGCGGAACCCAACTGGCGATGAACACCGCGAGCGGGGCGGAGGGGTGCACCTGCGTGCTCCCGAGGAGGGCGAGTGCGCCGAGGGAACCCCCGACGAGCAGTCCGAGACGTGAGAATCGCTCGAAGAACGGGGTCGTCAGGTTCGTCGCGAGCAAGGCAGGAAGGTAGCGACGCGAGAGTAGCGCGAGTACCGCGACGACGATCAATCCGATGGCGCGTCCGAGATCACCAGCCCAGACTGCCGCCCCGACGATCCACACCAGCACTCCACAGGCCAGCACGATGACGCCTCCGAAGATACTCGGGAAGACGTACGCGAGGCCGAGCAAGAGGACGGAATCGTCGACGTCGAGTTCCCACGCTACCGGTTCGTCACCTGCACGGCCAGCGGGCGGGGTCACGGTCATTCTCCTGAGTCTGCCTCCGCGTCTCGTTCGAGTTGCTCGTACAGATAGTAGGAGTATGCAATCGTGATGCCAGCGGTGAGCAGGGCAGGCACCACGAGGAAGTAGATCGCGTCGTCACCGAAGAAGAGCCCGACGAGAGCGACGAGGGCGGTCAGTTTGAACAGGCGACCACCGAGGCGATGCGTTCGTGCCCAGACGTCGTCGCTCGACAGCGTCCATGGGGTCCGAATACCGACGAACCAGTTGCGTTCCGCGTGGGTGAGAAGCACGCCGACGTAGTAGAACAGTCCCGCGACGGCCGCGAGAACGAGGAGCGTGAAGTCGAATTCGTAGCCGAGATTGAACGCGATGACACCACCGTGGATGACGGTCATGAACGCCGAGAACACGACGACGAACCAGTCGTACACGGGACGGAACGACGCGATGTTCTCTCGAAGGGGGTCGATACGTGGAACGAGTGCGAAGACGACCAGCAGACCGCCAGTCAACGCGGGAAGCAGGGCGAGTGCCGCGGGCTTCGACATCGTGCCGTCGGGCTGTCCCGCCGCGTTCCAGTGTGTCGCCAGTCGCGCCGGCAGTTCTGGCGCTGTGAGCACGCTCGTCACTGTCGAGACGACGACGAACGCCGCAGCGACGAGAAACCGATGGCGCGAATTCACGGTACCCGATACACCCCCGTCCCTGTTAATCCACACTCTCTCGACCCGTCTGGAGACGCCCGTGGCGCTACCCGGACGGGGCTGACGAACTGTTCTTGTCGTAACGATTGAACGGCATCACACATCCGATCCCACGTCGTCCTGCGGTCGGCTGTGAAAACGGTTTCAATCGCTACTGTAGTTCGACACGCTCGCCGCTGGAAGTGCCGTTCGGCGAGTGTGGTCGAAATCATCGACGGGCGACGTGCCCCGACGCGCTTGCGTCGATACGGGCAGTGTCAGGACGTTCGCTACCAGTGGAGCAAATAGAGCAGGGACACACTCGCCGCGATGACGAACGCGCCACCTGCGAGAAATCCAGCGGCGGCGCGCTGTCGTCGGCGGTTCGGGAGCGACACTCGGCGGACACGTCCGGGGTGTCCGTGGCACGTCCACTGCCGATTGGAGCGCGCTGCTGGGGGGTCGACCGGCCGCACGCTCGGCGTCAGCGTCGAGAGGCGAACCGCCGGTAGATCCCGGCCCGGCGAAGCCCGTACTCGACGCCGCCCGCGACGAGGATCACGCTCAGATAGAGGAACCAGCCGCCGAAGTAGAGGGCGTGTGGGTCGTCGACACTCGCCGCGAACTCGGCCCGTGCGTCGAGCAGTACGAACAGCGTCAGAAGCGTCGCCGGCGTGACCAGTCGGTGACGGACGAGCAGATACAGCGGGACGGCGGCGAGCACCCACATGCCGACGGTCCCGAAGAGGTACAGCGCCCACTCCCTCCCACCGGAGAACGCCACGCCGAGCCTGGCGGCGAACCACACCATGACTGCGGCGTGAAGGATGCCACCCATCGTTGCCACGATCACGCTCCGCCGACGTGCGGCCGGAATCGACAGCCACGGACCCGCCTCTCGGACGGTCGGGAGCGCGTCCCACGTCCGTCGAACGACGTACTCGATGAGACCCAAAAACAGGAATCCGACCGCCCAGACCGACGCGTTGACCATGTACCGGACGACGTAGAGACCGTCCTCGACGACGGTGATGCCGGTCGGTTCGGCGAGCCGTTCCAGTTCGGCGGCGTCGCGAAAGGTCGGCCCGGGCGGGGCGAGTTCCATCCCGAGCACGTAGCCGGTTGTGAGGACGAGCGCGACCAGCGGTGCGGCGAGTCGGTACCGTAGTGCGAGCCACGTCGGGAGCGTCGCCACGACGACGAGACCACCGTACCGCCAGGCGGCCCCTGCGAGCGAGTAGTCGGTCGGACCGACTGCGTACCCGAGCTGGAGCGCGATGGCGACCAATCCTGCTGCGTGTATCACGCCGACGACGAGACTGCTGACGAGCGGGCGTCTGGAGACCATCGTCCGAACTGTGTCTCCCAGGGCTTTCGGTGTTATCGCTCCCTCGTTCGTGTGATGACTGCCGCTCGGCTTGAGTCGGTCTCTCGATGATCGAACCCTGGTCGCTATCCATTCCCGTCTCGAAGAAGATACACCCCACGAACGACCCCATCAATTACCCGTGTACTGATCGAAGACACGCCCTATGTCCCTCCACGCCGAACTCGCAACCCGACGAACGAGACCCCTCGTCGTGATTGTCGGCGGCATCGTGTACTCGACTGGTGTCCTCTGGTGGCTGTTCTCGGCAGGCGTGTCCGTCTCTGGTCGCGGCATTGTAGCCGTTGTCGCGGTGGGATATGCGTGGCTCGGACTGTTTCTGACGGCCGCTGTGCCCCTGTATCTGTTCGCGCGTTTCTCACTCGTCACTCCCCCGCTCGTAACGCTCTGGACACTGGGGAATACGGTGTATCAGTGGCTGTACGGGGCACACCTCCACCCCCTCTCGTCGTACCTGACCGTCTGGCCCCTTCTCTTGGGCGTCGCGCTGGTGATCACACTCGGTGAAGCACTTCTCAGGGTCGCGCTCGACCGTGCTATCGGGCGACTCGGGCTTCGCCCGGTCTTCTAATCGCCGAAACCGGGAGAGACGACGGCTCTCGTTCGGCGTCCGGGATTCCGACTACCTGGCACTCGAAGGGAATCGGAGGGGACCGCTTAGTGAGCGGACAGTACGAGGTAGCCTCATTCCAATCGCGTTACTCCGAACAGTGCCGTGGCGTGACGGGCCAAGCTACTTTGTTCCCGCGAGCCAAGACGACGCATGGCGATCACGCTCTACGCGCTCGACGGCTGTCCGTACTGCGAGACGGTCCACGACGCGCTCGAAGACCACAGCATCGACTACGAGACGATCTGGGTCGAGGCGCTTCACTCGGATCGAAACGAGGTCAAACGCGTCAGCGGTCAGCGGGGAGTTCCCGTCCTCGTCGACGACGAACGTGGCGTCACGATGCCCGAGAGCGCAAACATTCTGGCGTACGTCGAACGGACGCTGGCATGAAGATCTACACCGGACGCGGCGACGAGGGGATGACCGACCTGCGGGACATGTCTCGCGTCTCGAAGACGAGTCCGCGGATCGAGGCCTACGGCACCGTCGACGAGGCCAACGCGCTCGTCGGGACGATTCGGCCGACCGGGTACGACGACGTCGACGAGTATCTCGAACGGGTGCAGAACCACCTCCACGTGGTGCAGGCCGACTTCGCGAATCCCGATCCGGACGAGGGCGACCCCGTCGTCCGCGAGGAACACACCGCGCAGCTGGAGGACTGGATCGACGCGGCCGACGACGAACTCGAGCCGCTGGACTCTTTCGTCCTCCCGACCGGGAGCGAAGCCGGGGCCGCCCTCCACCACGCCCGGACGGTCGTCCGCCGGGCCGAGCGTCGGGCGGTCGACCTCGCCGGCACGGACCCCGTCAACGCCGAGGCCATCGCCTACCTGAACCGCCTCTCGGACGCCCTCTTCACGTTCGCCCGCCTCGTCAACCAGCGCGACGGCGCGCGCGAGGACCGGCCGACGTACTGAGATGCGACTCCCCCTCGTCGTCTCCCTGCTGACCGTCGTCGTTCTCGGAAGCGTGGCAGGCGCCGGGGCGACCGACGACGCTCCCGCTCGCGACGTCCAAACCGTCGACGTGGTGCCGGCCAACTACTCGGCGCTCTCCGGCGTCCACGATATCGAGGCCGGATCGACCATGCTCGTTCGCGGGACGACCAACCGACATCCCGACGATACCGTCGTCGACGTGTCGGTGATCGACGGTCCCGATGCCGACCGGATCGGCTTCGCGGTCGTCGAGACCTGGGACACCGACGGCATCTGGACGGCCCGACTGACCGTCCCCGCCGACGCCACGCCCGGCACTTACACGCTCCAGACGCAGGCCGGTGGCGACACCGACACCCAGGCGTTCGACGTCGTCGCCGAGAAGCGAGCGACGCTGACGGTGCGGGACACGTCGCGAACGACCCTCGTCGTCGACGCGACGCTCCCCGACGGCGGGTACGTCGAACTTCGGGATGGCGACACCGTCGTCGGCACGTCCCGCTATCTCGAACCCGGCACCCACGAGCGCGTTTCGATCCCCGTCGAGCGGGGCGTGACGGCGCCGACTGCCGTCGCCGTCGTCGGCACGCGCGAACGTCACCTCGAACCGTACGTCCACGACGGCGCCCCCGTCTCGGTGACGGTGGCGCTGCCGACTCCCACGCCGACGGTCAGGCCGACCGCGACTGCGACCCGGACCTCCGCGGTCACCACGCCCCCCACGGCGACCCCGACGGTCACCACTACCGCGTCCGGCACCGGATTCGGGGTCGCGGCGGCGGTCTGTGCCCTCCTCGTCGCTCTCTCGGTCGGCCGATCACGGTGACCTCCCACAAGAGATATATCTGTCGTCCCCGTTCGGTCATATATGAACAAACACTTCGAAGACGCGCTGTACTACATCGGACGGGCCGGCGAACACGCGAAAGAAGGCGTCATGGAGGAACTCGACCCGCTGGAGGAGCGGTTCCGCGAGTTGACCGGCGAGGAGGAGGAGCCGGAGCCGTCGCGGCTGGAGAAACTGCAGGACGAACTGCAGGAGTTGGAGGCACGCGCCGAAGGCGAGGCGAAGACAGCCATCGCGGACGCCCGGGAGCGCATCCGCCGATACCGCGGTGACTCCTCGACGGAGTAAGACAACCCTTAAGTCGGACTCGCCAGTAGCGACGTACTGTCGGGTTGGTGGTCTAGCCAGGTTATGACGGCTCCTTCACACGGAGCAGGCCGGCGGTTCGAATCCGCCCCAACCCATTCACGTAGCCGAGGACTGCGAAGGAGCCGGGGAGGAGGCCGGCGTTCCCGCCGAGCGTAGTGAGGCGGGAAGCAGCGGACGACCGCAGGGAGTCCGCCAGCGTTCGAATCCGCCCCAACCCATCCGTACTCCGCACGATCCGTAACCATCCGGTTTTCTTCCGTTTGAGCGCTCGTAGCGCCGGAATTGAATTTTCAGCCGGCGTTCGAGCGCCCGCTGAATTTTCGGAATCCATGCGAACCGTGTGTCCCTTGCCTCCGTCCGACTTGCAATTAAACGGACGTGCGTTAATCGCTTGAGACTGCGGAACCCAAATCGTGTTGAGCGCCGAGTGACGAAAGTGGTCGGGTTCAGCTCCGACCGATTCACCCTCTCGCAGGGTGATACAGCCAGCCCGCCATATGACATCTCAAGCTCGCCCCGTCTCGGATACGAGGCCTCGAAGTTCGCCGAGAGACAGCGGTTCTATTTCCTGACGGGCACCCGTCTCCGTATACAGAATGGCGGCCGAGATATCCCGATCCGGATAGACGTCCTCGACCACGTGGTAGTAGACACTCAGTTGCTTGCGATACTCCGCTTCGGCGTGCCGCCCACGATCCGTCTTGTAATCGACGATCTCGATTCGATCCGGCAGCACGTGGACGAGATCGACGACCCCCGAGATCGTCACCCGTTCGCCGTCGACCGAGAGCGGGAGGTACGCATCCTCTTCGACCAGTAGCTCGCCATCGAGCCCGTCGATGAATCGCTCGACCGTCTCTTCGTCGCCGTTGTCGGGATCGACGTCGTCCCCGAGCGCATACGCCTCGGCAAAGTCGTGCACCTGGGTTCCGAACTCGGTCCCACGACCACCCTCGATGCCCTCGAACGCGTCGTCGCGCATGAGTGTATGCGGCGTGTGACTCCGCGGTCCCGCTGAAATCGGCATCTCGATCTGAAGCCCGCTCCCTTCGGTGTCCTCGTGAACGATTTCGGGCAGTTCTGGCTCGACCGACTCCACCTCGACCGGGAGTTCTTCCATGAAGGTGTTCGGGTCCTCACCCGCCGAGAAGACGACGTGACTCTGGGCTCGCGTGATCGCGACGTAGAGGAGGCGACGCTCCTCGTCGTAGTCCCGGGAGATGCATTTTTTGAGGACGTCTGCCCGCCAGTTGTCGTAGACGTGGGGCAGTTCGTTGGCGTCCGCCGAGTACACCTTCCGTTGACGCAGGCCGATCGGATCTTCGTAGGAAATGACGTCGCTTCCACCACCGCTGGGCGGGAAGCGCCCGCTGTTCATGTTCGCGAGGATGACGATGGGATACTCCAGTCCCTTCGTCGCGTGAATCGTCTGTACCGTCACGGAGTTCGTTCCGGCACCGGTGGGGACGTCGTGCGTGCTTCCCGATTCGATGCCGCGCTCGATGAACCGAATGAGGTCGCCGCGGGTGAGCGTCGTCGAGTTGTGGACCGACTGAATCGTGTGGAGCACGACGTCGGCACGCGGTCCGTCGTACCCGTACTGGGCGAACACGCGCCGTGCAACGCCGCCGAGCGTCTCCAGGTCGTGGAGTTCCTCCCGGAACGCTACCATGTCCGTCGGGTACTCTTCGGTGTCGAGCAGGTGGTCGATCTCGTCGAGCGTGTAGCCTGCCTTTTCGAGCACGGTCGCCCAGCCGCGCTCGGCATTCGTGTCGAGGATCCGCAGCCACGCGAGCAGGAGCTTCGCCTGGTCGGTTCTGAAGAGTTCGATCCCACCTTCGTACGCCATCGGTAGCCCGCACTCCTCGGCCGTGCCGAGCAGCTCGCGTCCGAAATCACGGGTGCGCGTCACGACCGCGATATCTCCGTACTCCGGCTGGCGAAGGTCCCCGTTCTCGGCCTCGACGCGGTAGCCATCACCAGTCACGATTTCCTGAATCTTCGCCAAGACAGCGACGTGCTCCTCGTCGCTCCGGATCGCTTCGATGGTGGTGTTCTCGTGGTCGGCGTTCGACTGCAGCGAGACGAGTCGGTCGTCGATCGCCTCGGTGTCGACGTCGTCGCGGCTTGCGGCGGGGACGCGAAGCGCGTGCTCCGAGAAGTCGAGTATCTCCTGTGTCGACCGGTAGTTCTCGACGAGTTCGATGGTGGTGATCGGTCGGGACGGGAACGAGACGCGTTCGTGGTCGTCGTTCAACTGTTCGATGAAGCGATCCAGTCGGGTTTCGAATTCGACGATGTTGTCGACGTCGGCGTACTGGAAGCTGTAGATGCTCTGCTTCCAATCCCCGACGACGCAGACGTTGTTCGTACCCGCGAGCAGGAGCGCGAGTTTGAATTGGATCTCGCTGGAGTCCTGGAACTCGTCGATCATCACGTACTCGAACGCAACCTCGTCTCGCAGCTGGTGGTTCTCGCAGAGCACCACGAACGCGAACAGCTGCAGGAATCCGAAGTTCAGGTAGTTCCGCCGCAGCGCGAAGGTGAGATACGCGTGGTAGACGTCGTGGACGAACGCCTTCAGGGCCGTCCGCTCCTCCTCGAAGGCCCATCGCGCGAGGTCGTCCGGGACGTGCTTCCCGCTGCCCCGCACTGCCGACTTCTCGGGTGCATCCGGAAGGTAGCACTTGTTTCGCCCGTATCGACCGAGTTTCGACCGGAGCAGCGACTGCTTGCGTCCGCCGTTCCGGGGCTCGTTCACCGACTCGAAGCATCGTTCGAACGCGTCGAAGTCGCCGTCGAGGTGTCGCTCGCCGTCCCGGTACCAGCCGTCTTCGGTCGGGAAGACGCCCTTCGCCGCGAGTTGGTTGATCAGGTCGAGGAGTTCACTGGGAGCCGAGAGCGCCCGGAAGAACTCGTCGTACTCCGGATGTGCGTCGCTGAATCGGTCGACGAACTCGCGGAACAGGGCGCCTTCGACGAGCTCGTCTTCGATGAGACGCGTCGAGCCCGTGATTCGATCGTCGATGCCGAGGTAGGTCGGGGCCGCGTGCCCGTGTTCGTCGAGGATATCGTGGCACAGCGAGTGGAACGTCTGGATCGGTGCGTCGGCGAGTTCGCGCATCCCGTAGCGACAGGTCCCGACGATGCGCTCTTTCATTTCGGCGGCCGCGTTGTTCGTGAACGTCACGAGGAGGACGTCCTCCGGGGTGACGTCGGCCTGCTCGACGATGTTCGCGTAGCGGCGCGTCACGGTGAACGTCTTCCCCGTTCCGGCCCCGGCGTCGACGAGGTGGAGTCCGTCGGTGCTGTCGATGAGTTGCTGTTGTCGCTCGTTCGGTTCGAACTCGGTCATCGGTCTCCCTCCAGGAGCAGATCGCGGTTGTCCACGTAGCGGTAGTTCGGCTCGTCGGCGAGTCCGTCGATGGGGAAGCGTTCCCTCCCGGCGCGTCGGCGATTCAACTCGTCGAGTCGTTCGTCGACGAACGCCTCGAACGCATCGAGATCGTCCTCGAAGAACGCCCGTCCGCGAACGCGCGTCATCTGTCGCATCGCCTGCTTGCAGCCCTGTGCAACGTATTTGTAGTCCCCCACGGACGCTTTCATCCGCTCGATACATTCCTGTCCGAACGGCGACTCGATGAGTTCGTCACTGTCGGTCGTGTCCGGGACGGCCACGTCGTCGAACGCTGCTGCGTACCTTTCGTAGTCGACCTGCGAGAGGGTCTTTTGACACTTGTTCGCACCCTCCTTGAGTAGTTCGTCGAAGAACGCCTCGGATCGAACGTGCGCGTCGAAGGGTACCGGGTAGTACGAGACCGTCGTCAGGGTCTCGTCGAGATCGACCTCTCCGGCGACGACGTCGTCGAGCGTTTCGAGGAAGTGAAAGAAGGTGAATTCCAGCGGCCGATCCGGATACTGCGACCGCCAGTGGGTCAGATACAGCAGTGCCTGGAAGTTCGGGGAATCGCTCGGCGGGTCGATCGTGGCATTCGTGACGACCTTGGACGCACTCTTGCGACTCCCGCTCTTGTGGTCGACCAACCGACTCGGAGCGTGTACCAGGTCGAGCTTCCCTTTCAGTCCGAGGTCGTCGTTCTCGAACCAGCGTTCGGTGAGCGGTGAATCGACGGGGCGGTCGAAACGATCGGCAAACACGTTGTCCCCCCGGCCGCTCGTGGGAGTCAGGAACGCGTCGTTCGACGGCGTGTTCGCTTCGAAGAACGCGACGATCGTTTCTATCCCGGCGCGGTACTTCGTCCGCCGCGTCACCTCGTCGACCGATTGAACGAACGGCTGCGTCTCCGCGAGCATGTACTCGACCACGCTGTCGACGACGTCTTCGTCGACGAAGTCGGGATGATTGACGTAGAATTCGGCGAAGTCGTGGAAGAGGGTCCCCTCTCTGAAATAATCCGTGTCCGGACTCTCCACCAGCCTCCCGAAGAGGTGGTCCCGGGGACAGTTGACGTAGGTGCTGAGACTCGACTGACTGATAGTCGTCACCTCGATGGGAGTCACGTCGACTGGCTCCCTCTCGAACCCCTCGCCACGACGGTCGAACTGCGGCGCGTGAATATGCGAGTCGAGGTCGCTGAAGCGATCGAACTCCTCGTCGAACAACTCAGAGAAGTAGAGACACGGCGTCACTGGTGACCCGCCCTTCGCATCTTGAACGAGGTAGTACTGCGTCGCTCCGCTCTGGAGGAGCAGCTGGAACTGCTGGATATTGCGTGTGTACTGGGCGTCTCGGTCGACCCACGGACGTCGCGGGGCGGAGTGCGTCCAGCCTTCGTCCAGCCCGAGATAGAAGACCACAGGCCGGTCGACGTAGGCCGCGGACTTCGCGTCCGCGAGGAGGACGCCGTCGTTCTCCCTGTCCACGGGGACCTCGTAGGTCTGGACGTAGAACACCAGTTGATCTACCGCTCGCTCGGTGGCACGCGTCTCGGCAATGCCGAGTGTCTCTAATTCTTTGGCGAATCTATCGAGCCGACGGCCAACGCGCCGCTCGAACGCGTCGAGGGCCTCGGCAAACGTTCGGGTCTCGATGGTCTCACAGAAGGAGACGAGCCACTCGATTGCGTCGGCGTCCAGTTCGTACAGTCGCTTCGCGTCGTGTTCGATATCCAGCGAGATGCCGAGTCTCGCGAGGAGTGGTCTGCAGTCGCTGACGCGGGTGTCCGTGCCGCCGTGTGCGGCGCGCAGCAACTGGACGAACGTGCGATGGTCCGGATCGTCGACGAACCCCGGCCCGCCGTAGAACGGGATGTCGGCCGCTTCGAGGGCCGACTCGATGAGCGCGGAGAATTCGCTCTCCTGGTCGAGAACGACTGCCACGTTATCGGCGTTCGCGTCGGTGACCGCATCGACGACGGTGTCGACGATCGTCGTCGCCGAATCGAAGACGTGGAACGGTGGACAGTCGAATTCGTCGTCGCTGAAGGGGCTATACGTCTCATATGTGGGCGGAAGAATCGACCGTTCGAGTTGGGTCAGTTGGTCGTGCCCGACGACGGCAACGTCGCGGTCTGCGCTAATCCGGTACTCGGTGAGTTGGTTCGACGTCGTGGTGAGATCGGCGATATGCTTCACTGCCTGGCGTGTGGCATCGTCGACGTAGGCGTCGTAGTCGAGGATCGCGTCCACGCGACCGTGATGCTCCCAGCACTGCAGAATATTCCCGACTGCGTACGCACCGCGTTTCCAGTCGAAGTCTTCGTGTTCGACGAGTTCGAGGAACGCAACCCTGTCTTCAGCTTCCTCGCGTCGGCCTGCGGCGAGCCGACGAGGTGTGATTGCGAAGGGTCCGAGATGGGGCTTATCGAGACGGCGATTCAACGCGCTGGCCAGCGGCGCGTCCGGCACGACGACGAGATCGGACGCTGCGACCTCGTCGTAGAGATCGGCTATCGGTTTGGCCCGAGGAACTGACACGGCCGAACGAGTCCGCCGTCGAGTAATAAATCTTCACCGGGAGGCGGAGCCGCACCCCCCTCAATCGAGGCCGAGTACCGTCTTCGGATTCTCGTAGACGACGTTTCTGACGTCGTCGGGATCGACGCCGAGCCGCAGGAGGTCGAGCGTCATTCGGCGCATCGTCAGCGCCGCATCGTCGGCGTACAGCCCGGCGAGGAGGTCCGAATCGACCATGATCCGGTCCGACCCGTGCTCGGCGATCACGCTCGCGATGTCCTCCGGCGTGTTCGATTCGCCGTGTCGGACCAGCGAGAAACTCAGGTAACAGCCCGTCTCGTCGAGGACGTAGTCGGCGACGTCGGGGGTTCCGTGGTCGATTATGACCTGCTCGTGGGCGAGACCGGTCTCGTCGGCGGCCTCGACGTCCATCCGCACCGCCTTCCGCTTCGCCGTCGTCATGTCGTCGAACTGTGGTTCGGTCTCGGGGGCGCCCCCGTATTCGAACTTGGGTTCGACGGTCCGGCCGAACTGGGCGGGGACTGAGCTTTCCGGCGGCGCGTCGGTCCGGTTCACCGGCGTGTGGAGAACGACCGGAAGGCCCTGGTCGCGGGCGACGTGCATCTGTGCTTCGAGGACGGCCTGCTGTTCCGCGAGCGGCCACTCCGAGACCGACTGAACCGGGTCGATACCGGTCTCCCCGATGGCGACGACTTCGTCGAGAGCACAGTACGCCGGAAGCTGTCGGAGCAGCTCGTCGGTGCCCTCGATCCGCGCACCGAAGTGGAGTCCGACGGCGAGATGGACGTCGAAGAAGTGGTTGCGCGAGATTTCGGCCGCGCGCTGCAGGGACTGGTCCCAGAGGAATCGCCAGTCCTCCGCAGCTATCGGCCGGTAGGGGACCTGGAAGTACGACGCCGCGATCATGACGACCGCGTGTGCACCGCTGGCGTCCATCTTCTCGTGTTGTTCCCACCCCAGCGTTCCGGTGTGCTGGTGGATATCGATCCACGGGATATCCTTCGCTTCCGGGGGGAACGGGCGCGACTGGCCCGCCGTCTCGTCTGAAATCGCCGAAGTCGGACGGCTCGTCGGATATCCTGTGTCCATGGGTGGCAACGGCGGGCAGCGGGAATAAAGACTCTGAACGGGTCGCTGCCCGTTCGTGTCCGACACACCGGGGCGGAGTGGGCGTCACTCCGCCTGCGGAAGTCGGATCTCGACGGTTGCATCGTCCGGCTGGATATCGAGATCGCCGCCGGCCCGTTTCACGGTCCACTCGAGACACCAGAGCGACAGCCCTTCTGCGTGTTCGAGTGGTGTCTCTCGTTCGTTCTCGAGGGCCTGCACGTCCAGTTCGGGGAGGCCGTCTCCGTCGTCGTCGATCACGATACGCACCGTGTCGCTGCCCTCGTCGGTGTGGTCCCGTGTGATCGTGATCTCGACGTCGGCCGAGCCGTCGTTGGACGCGACTATCTGCTCGACGACGTCGGTTACCGCTACCGGGAACGTGGTTGGTCCGTCGATCACCGCGTCGGTGTCGTGTACGCCGTCGATAGTGATCGTTGCGTCTGGCGCGTCCGCCCGAACCCGCTCGATAGACGACTCCAGACGATTGCGCAGGCCAAACGTGGTCGTACTCGTGGCGTCCTCCGCGAGTAGCCGCCTGATGCGCTGGGTGCGATCCGATATCGTGGCGAGTCTCCACGCCGTATCCGCTATCGTCTGCAAATCCCGACGCGATTGGTCGGTGGTACAGCGCTTTCGAAGGCGCTCTGCGTTGCCAGCGATGACGTTGACGTCGTTACGGACGTTGTGCCGAAGGATTCTGTTGAGGACACTCACCATCGATGACCGCTCCGTGAGCGCCGCGTTCGACGCTTCGAGTTCGTTTCTCGTCGCCCGGAGTTCGGCGATCTGCTGCACGACGAAATACGAGGCGATACTCGCCAGCAGATTCGCGACGGATTCGAACGTTTCGGCCGGTGGTGACGTGGTCCGGTAATACGTTCCGGCGGCGAACTGCGCTATCTCCGTCAGTTGATGGAGTATCATCAGTGCAAGCAACGCGATCAAGAGGACCGGTCCTTTGACGTCGAGTTTGTAGAGCTTGACGGCGATGTAGATGACCGTCCCCCCCATGGCGAACAGTGGGACGACGGTGAACGCGACGAATTCGACTCGGGCGGCCATCAGTAACTGGACGTCGTCTCGCGGCTGTACTCGATCTTCGACCGATGCATGGGTGCATTTAGCACGGATAGTCCCACTCGTATAGTTCTATAGTAGCCCTGAACCACTGCACGTCTGATCGAGGGACTGCGCTATCGCTAGCACTCGAAGACACTGGTCCTAAACCGCGGGGAGTGAGGGTTGGTCGACGGGGCGATCAACCGATTTCACTGTGTCAGAGGTACCCTTTCCCCTATATCGTCCTTGCACCGCTACCCATTGATTCCCTAGCTTCATTCGAATGATCACAACTATTTTCTCCATTCGTCGAGAAAAATATTTCCTAGTCCTATCAGAACACAAGAACGAACGCTGCGGGAACGGCGATAGCGACTCGGCGCGGTCGCCGCCGAGACCGACGATTTCCGCCACGTCACGAGGGGACGGACGACACGTCGGATCGCGTCGTGCCGTTCGCGCGGGCCACTATCGTCTCGTCCGCCGGTCGGGGTGAAGTGAAGAAACAACTTTGAAGCCACGGGGAGAATTCCGTGTAGCTATGGATATCTCCGAGATTGCGACCCCCGAGTACATCGAAATAGACGCGGACGAGCGGCTTGGGAAGGTCCGGTCTATCTTCGACCGCGAGAACCCGAAGGGACTCATCGTCGTGCGTGACGGCGAGTACGTCGGCGTCATCGGGGAACGCGACCTCGTCCGCTCTCGGATCGAGGACGACACCAAGGCCAGCGTGGTGATGAAATCCGCCCCTCGGGTCGACCGCACGGAGGACGTGCGCGAGGTGGCCCGGGTCCTCGTCGAGGGTAACACCAAAGTCGCGCCCGTCTACGAAGGGGAGACCCTCTGGGGCATCGTCACGGCCGACGCCATTCTCGACGCGGTGCTCGACAGCCTCGACGCGCTGACCGTCGAGCAGATTCAGACCGAGGACGTCGTCACCATCGGCGAGAAGTCCCACGTCGGGCGAGCGATCAACCGGCTGCGCGAACACGGCATCTCGCGGCTCCCCGTCGTCGACGACGACGACGCGCTCGTCGGCGTGCTCACGACCCACGACATCGTCACCTTCGTGGTCCGCGACGCCGACCGACAGGGCCGGGGCGACCGCCGCGGCGACCTGGATCGGATGCTCGATCTCCCCGTCTACGATCTCATGACCAGTCCCGTGCTGACGACGACGCCCGACGAGACCGTCGAGGACGCCGTCCGGCGGATGCTCGACAACGACATCTCCGGGCTCGTTGTCTCCTCGACCGACGACACCGTCGGCGGCGTGCTCACCAAGACCGACGTGCTCCGGGCGCTCACTTTCTCCGAGGAGGGGCAGATGGACGTCCAGATCACCAACGTCGCCCTCCTCGACACCATCAGCCGCGAGGAGATCGTTCGGGGCATCACCGACGTGGCCGACAAGTACCAGGAGATGCAGGTCCACCACGCTCACGTCCGCTTCCACGAGCACAAGGAGAAACTCCGGGGGACGCCGCTGATCCAGTGTCAGATCCGCCTGCGGACCAACCACGGCCAGGTCGGCGGTACCGGTGAGGGCTACGGCGCCGACCACGGCTTCCACGTCGCCCTCGACACGCTCGAACGCAACGTCCTCGAACTGAAGGGACTCATCGCCGACGAGCAGTACCGCGGACAGCTGCTCCGGAAGCTCGGCGAACTATAGCTCCTCGCCGGCGGCCAGTCCCTCGCCGGTGATGCGAAAGGTCGCCGTCTCGCCGGCGGGTCTCGACCGGTGTTTCTCGACGGTGGCTCGCCGGTTACCGCCGCGGAACCGATCCAGCCTGAGTACCGTCCCCGTCCAGTGATCGAGCGTGTGCCCGCCGAGCGCCCGCGCCCGGTCGCCGTCGGGGTCGGTGAACACCTGGTTCGTGACGACCACCGCGAGGTCGTGTTTCCGGGCGAGCGAGAGGAGGTGTGTCACCTGTCGACCCACCCGGCGGAGCGTCTCGCCTTCGTCGTCGTCGTGGCGTTCGAGCCGGTAGAACCCCGTGGCGCTGTCGAGGACGATCAGCTCCGCCCGGGGGGCGAAGTCGGCGGCGTCGCGGACCGCCTCCTCCTGTTCGGCGAAATCGTGGGCCTCGGTGACGACGATGCGGGCGGTCACGGCGTCTAGGTCGTCGGATTCGGCCGCCGCGAGCTGTCGAAATCGGTCGAGCGAGAGCCCCTCGGTGTCGATGTACACTGCCGTCCCACCGTCGGCGGCCACCTGCACCGCCGCCGAGAGTGCGAGATTCGTCTTGCCGGCGGCGGGCGGACCGTACACCTGCGTCACGGTACCGCGTTCGAAGCCGCCACCGAGCAGGTCGTCGAGCGGGGGACAGCCGGTGGGCACTGGCTCGGACACACTCCTCATCGGTCGTTGTGGCTGATAAATCCTCCACACCGCGAGCCGCGCGACACGTTTTACCCCCGCGGGAGCGAACCTCGACCGTGATCGTCGTCGCCACCGCCGATTTCGAACTGTACCACGAGGTCGTCGACCTGCTCCGTGACCGCGGGGTGCGGTTCACGACCGTCGAACCCGGCGACGACCTCCCCGAGGGGGCGTCGGTGGTCGTCGCCGCGCCGGACGACCCGGCGGTCGAGGCGGCCGACGTGGACCACGTCACGGCGACGGCCCAGGACGCCCGCCGCGCCGTCGACGAGGCGCTGGCCCTCCTCCGCGGTGGCGATGGGCGGACCGTCGTCGGCGTCGACCCCGGTACCCGCCCGGGGATCGCGGTCCTCTCCGGCGAGACGGTCGTCGCCGCGTTCCAGGTCCCGCTCGGCGACGCCGTCGAGACGATCCGTCGAGAGGTCGCCGACGCGGTCGACCCCCTCGTCCGCGTCGGCGACGGCGCTCGACTGCAGGGCGCCCGGGTGGTCAACGACCTCGGCGACGTGGCGGTCGAACTCGTCGACGAGACGGGGACGACCCCCTACCTCGGCACCGGCGCGCGGGGGATGGGCGACGTCCTCGCCGCCGTCAACATCGCTCGGCTGTCGGGCGAGCGGATCGACTCCCGGGAGATCGACCCCACCGCGGGCGAACTCCAGCGGATCAAGGACCGCTCCCACGAGCTGGCGAGCGACGACCGGACCATCGACGACGCGCTGGCCCGACGAGTCGCCGCCGGCGACCTCACCGTCGAGGAGGCGCTGGAGGAACACCGCGACTAGTCGCGGGCGACCGCCTCCACCTCGACAAGCATCTCGGGATCGATCAGCCGTCGCACCTCGACCATCGTCGTCGCCGGGCGGATACCACCGAACGCGTCGCCGTGTGCACGGCCGACTTCCTCCCAGCCGTCGATGTCGGTGACGAAGAGACGAGTCCGTACCACGTCCGCGAGCGAGGCGTCGAGCGCCGAGAGCGCGTCGGCCACGTTCGCGATGGCGCGTTCCGTCTGCGCGTACGGATCGCCGACGCCGACGACGGTCCCGTCTTCGTCGGTCGCGGTCGTCCCCGAGACGTGAATCTCGTCGCCGGCGCGTATCGCCCGCGAGTAGCCGACGGCCGATTCCCACTCCGTGCCGGAGGAGACGCGTTCGCGTTCCATACGCGGGCATCGCGGCGGGGTCCCGAAACGCTTACTCCCGCGCTCCGCCCGCGTCGACCGCCGCCTCCGCCCGCCGGCACACCTCGCGAACCGGCAGATCGGTCTCGCGGGCGACCGCCAGCGCGTCGTCGTACTCCGCGCTCACGTCGTAGACGGCGCCGTCGGCGTCACATCCGACTTTGACCCGGATCTCGTACGGCTCGCCCCCGACCGTCAGCGTAACGGTCTCGAACCGCCGATCCGCGATCCAGCGGTGACCGGCGCTCGCTTCGCGCACGCCGAGGGTCCCCGTCTCCGCCGCGAGGCGTCGAGCCACACGTTCGGCGTCCGCGGGATCGACGACCACTTTGACGAGATGGCCCGGCCGCGATTTCTTCATCGTCGTCGGGACGACCGACACGTCTCGCGCACCAACGTCCGCGAGCGTCTCCTGGAGACTGCCGAGGACCTCCGGCGTCACGTCGTCGACGGTGGTCTCCAGTACCGAGATAGCCTCCCGGCGCAGGCCGCCCGAGCCGTCGCCCACGAGCGTCCGGAGGACGTTCGGGTAGTCGGGCACGTCGGCGTCGCCGGCGCCGTAGCCGACGGCGTCGACGTCGAGGGGTGGCAGCGTCTCGATCCCCTCGGCGAGTTCGGCGAGGAGGGCCGCCCCCGTCGGGGTGAGGAGTTCGCGGTCGACCGGACCGCCGCGGAGCGACCAGTCGGCGTCCGCGGCGAGTTCGGCCACCGCCGGCGCGGGCACGGGGTAGGTGCCGTGGCTCATCGACACCGTCCCCCCACCGGCCGAGACGGGCGTCGTCACCACGCGCTCGACGCCGAGGTCGCCCAGCAAGAGTGCGGCGCCGACCACGTCCGCGACGGCGTCGTCCGCGCCGACCTCGTGGAAGTGCGTCTCGTCGAGGTCGGTCCCGTGGACCGCCGCCTCCGCTTCGCCGAGCCGACGGAAGACGGCGAGGGCGTCTCGTTCGACCGCCGTCGGGAGGGCGAGTCCCTCGACGAGCGAGACGACCTCCGCGTAGGTTCGGTTCGGGCCGTGACCTTCGGCGGGGGGGTGATCGTGGTCGTGGTCGTGATCGTGCGAATGAGTGTGATCGTGGTCGTGGTCGTGATCGTGGTCGTGCGAATGAGTGTGATCGTGATCGCGGTCGTCACCGTCCACCGTGCCGGCGTCGTCGACCAGCACGTCGACGGTCGTCGCCGCGATACCGGCTCTGGTCGTCGAGCCGACGGCGTAGCGCACGTCGAGGGCGTCTTCGACGGGGTCGAGGACGGCTGGATCGGCGCCGGCGGCGATCAGCGCCGCACAGAGCATGTCCCCGCTCGCTCCCATGCGACCGTCGAACGCGAGCGTCTTCATACCTCCCGCTCGCTCTCGACGGGCAAACGGTTTGCGACCGACGCCGGTGGGGTCCCTCGGCGAACCACCGGGGACGACTCCCCGTGGGATCGGTAGGGGTTTGTACGCCCCCTTCGTATGCTACCCTATGACACGGACTGCGGCGACGCGCCGGCTCGTGGTTCCGGGTAACAACAAACTTATCCCGCCCCACCGCCGAAACACCACCATCCTCGCGGGTATATCATGAACGAAGTGCAACTCGAAGTGGCGAAAGCGTACCCGAACGACTCGGGACGTGGCATCGCC
>Ga0207757_100319_pt1 | contig 35142 bp, 35 predicted proteins | sample A23P3SouthBayCA_2_FD_187752 | JGI IMG/M metagenome (GOLD analysis project Ga0207757, IMG submission 187752) | Aerobic enrichment media microbial communities from Eden Landing Ponds, California, USA - A23 P3 (2) (SPAdes) | ecosystem: Environmental > Aquatic > Marine > Unclassified | place...
CGCATCCGTCTCGACCACCGACTCCTCCGCATCCGTCTCGACCACCGACTCCTCCGCGTCCGTCTCGACTACCGACTCCTCCGCATCCGTCTCGACCACCGACTCCTCCGCGTCCGTCTCGACTACCGACTCCTCCGCATCCGTCTCGGCCGCACCCGACGTCTGCGGGTCGTTCGAGGCCCTAGACTCGCGCATCTCACGGCCGGTTCGGTACGACGGGTCGTCCGAGACGGAGTCCCCCTCGTCGTCGGTCCCGATGACGTCAGACGCGAGTTCCAGCTCCGGCTCCTCGTCGAGTTCGGAGTCGGGGACCGGTGCGCCGACGGCGTCGGAGACGCTCCGGCGCTCGTCCCGGTCGAACGGGTCCGGCGTCCCGGTCGCACCCATGGGCGCCCGTTCGTCGGCGGCGACGGCGGACTCGTCGTCGAGGAAGTCCTCGATAGAGCCACCGGCCTCCGGGGCGTCGTCCGGCGTGTAGACCGTGTCGGTCTCGGGGTCGACGCCTCCCTCGCCGTCGGAGTCGGCCACGTCGCTCTCCGTCGTCGCGTCGTCGTCGGAGTCGGCCACGTCGCTCTCCGTCGTCGCGTCGCCGTCGGCCTCGGCGGTCGACGGCCGGTCGGCGGACTCCGACGGATCGTCGTCCGTCGTCGTTCCGGACGGCGGTTCCGACTCCGAGTCCTCAGCCATTCACCCGACATATCCCCCGTGCTGTTATAGGCCTTTTTCCATCGCGCCGCGACTGCGGGCGGCGCGGGGGAGAGAAAAGATTGATGACGGCGAAAGGGTTTCGATAACCCATGTCGAGCGCGCTCGATGAGGACACCCGTCAGACGCTGGACGCCGGCCGAGCGACGGCCGGCGCGATGCTCAGGTCCGCCCAGAAGGACCTCCAGAAGGTGTTCATCGTCTTCCTCGTCGGGTTCATCGGCTCGTTTTACGCCCTCCGGCTCTACGTCTGGGGCTTCCTCGAAGGAATCACGCGCTCGCAGATGGACGCCGCGACGGCGAACGAACTCCAGATCATCGCCCAGACGCCGTTCGACGTGATCCTCCTACAGGCGAAGATCGGGCTCGTCGCCGGGATTCTCATGGGTCTCCCGGTCTTCATCTACTTCTCCCGCGACGCGCTCGAGGCTCGCGGCCTGTGGCCGTCGTCGCCCGTGGCGCGGTGGAAACTCGTCCTCGGCGGGCTGCTGGCGACCGGCCTCTTTTTCGCCGGTCTCGCCTACGGCTACCTCGTCTTCTTCCCCGTGATGTTCGCCTTCCTCGCCAGCAACGCGCTCTCGGCCGGCTTCACTCCCACCTACTCCATCGTCCTCTGGGCGCAGTTCATCTTCCTGCTCACCCTCTCGTTCGGTCTCGCGGCCCAACTGCCGCTCGCGATGAGCGGGATGGCGTACGCCGACATCGTCCCGTACGAGACGTTCCGCGACCGCTGGCGCTACGCCGTCGTGGGCATGTTCGCCTTCGGCGCTCTCTTCACCCCGCCCGACCCGTTCACGCAGATCATGTGGGCGATTCCCATGCTGGTGCTCTACGGGTTCAGCCTCTATCTCACGAAGGTCGTGATGACGGCCAAGCGGGGGAGCGAGCAGATCAGCGTCGGCGCGGCCGCCGCCGGCTACTGGAACTTCATCCTCGGCATCGGCATGGTCGGCGGCCTGCTGGTCTACGCCTTCTACACGTACGGCGGCCTGCCAGCCGCCAACGACCTGCTGGCGTGGATGGGGAGCAGTCGACGGCTCGGCCAGCCGGGGGCGACCCTCCCCGTCTCCCGGACCGTCGGCCTCGCGCTGTGGGTCGCTGTCGGCACCCTCCTGGCCGGCGTCGTCGCGTTCATGTACTACGTCTACGCCGAACTGGAGGCGGCGGTCGACCCCGTCGAGGTGGGCGAGCCGACCGACATCGACCTCTCGGAGCTCGACGCGGCCGGGATTCGTGCCGCGCCCTCGGAGGCTTTCGCCGACCTGAGCGAGGACGACGCGGTGTCGATGGCCGGCGGCGCGATGGACGCGGGCGACAAGGAGAAGGCCCGGGCCATCCTCGACCGGTTCGACGACACCGAGGAGATTCGGGCGGCCGAGGACGGGGACGAGAACGCGCCGCAGTCGACGACCGAGGAACTCGGCGACCGAGCCAGCCGTGCCGGCGGGACGTTCCTCGACGAGTTCACCGACGGCGAGACCGACGAGGACGACATCGGCGGCTACTACGCCGACGTCACGTTCATCCTCGACAGCCTCACCTCGCGGGCCTTCCGCATCGCCGCGGTGTTCGGCATCGTCCTCGCGGCGACGTTCGGGTGGCTCTACACCGGCGGTATCGGCCGCGTCTTCGAACAGTTCCTCTCGCAGCTTCCGAGTCAGGTGACGCCCGAGGACATCAACGTCGTCGCGCTCCACCCGATGGAGGCGCTGATCTTCGAGGTGAAGTTCTCGACGCTGGTCGCCGTCGTCGTCACCTTCCCCATCGTGCTCTACTACGCGTGGCCGGCACTCAGGGAACGTGGGTTCGTCCGCGGCAACCGCAACGTCATCTTCGGGTGGGCCGCCGCGCTCGTCGTCGGTCTCTTCGGCGGCTTCGTCCTCGGCTACACCACCGTCGCCCCGACGGTCATCTCCTATCTCGTCGCCGACGGCGTCCGGGCCAACATGATCATCGCCTACCGCATCACCAACTTCTTCTGGCTCATCTTCTTCACCACCGCCGGCATCGGCCTGCTGGCGGACGTGCCCGTCCTGATGCTCCTGCTCAACACCGCTGGCGTCTCCTACCGGTCGATGCGGAGCCGCTGGCGCGAGGTGACCGTCGGGATCATGGGCTTTGCCGCCGTCGCTACCCCGGCGGACGTGACGACGATGTTCATGGTCACCGTGCCGCTGATGGTCGCCTACGGCGTCGGAATCGTCGTGCTGTTCGTGGTGACGCTCGGCGGGCGTCGCGACCTCGGCCGTGGTCGCAGGGCGGCCGCGGAACCGTAGCCGTCACCGTTCCACGAGCGTCAGCCGGAGATCCATCACGTTCGTCCCGGTCGACCCCGTGATCACCGCGTCGTCGACCGCCCGGAGCGCGGGCGTGGCGTCGTGGCGGCGCAGGTGGTCGCGGGCGTCGAGACCCGCCGCGTCGAGTCGCGGGACCGTCGAAGCGTCGACGAGACCGCCGGCGACCGCCGTGGGTCCGTCGGTCCCGTCGGTGCCCAGGGCGAGCGTCGTCACCGACGGGTCGTCGACGTGTTCCAGCGCGCTAGCGAGGGCGAACTCCTGGTTCGGCCCGCCCGTTCCGGCGTCGCGCCCGACCTGCACGGTCGTCTCGCCGCCCGAGATCAGCACACAGGGCGGGGTCGCCGGCCGGCCGTGGGTCGCCGACTCGCGGGCGACGGCGGCGAGACAGGTCGCGACCTCGCGGCTCTCGCCCTCCACGGTCGAGGAGAGGATCAGCGGCTCGTAGCCGAGGGTGGTCGCCCGGTCGCGCGCGGCCTCGACGGCGTCGGTCGGTCCCGCCAAGACGACGGTGTGGGTGTCGACGTCGTCGAGGGCGGCCGGTGTCTCGTCGACGGCGCCGTCGCGGCCACGCCGGAGGTGATCGAGGACCGCCGGCGGGACGGCGTCGGCGAGGTCGTGGCGGTCGAGGACGTCGAGCGCGTCGGCGAACGTCGTCGCGTCGCCGACGGTCGGTCCCCACGGGTCGCCCGCGACTTCGTCGACGACGACGAGCGTGGCGACCGTCGCCGGGGCGATCCGTTCGGCGAGGCGACCGCCCTTGATCGCCGAACAGTGCTTCCGGACCGCGTTGATCTCGTCGATCCGAAGCCCCGCACGGAGGAGGACGTCGGCCGTCGACGCGAGATCCGACAGCGAGAGGCCGGCGGCGGGGGCGACGACCGTCGCCGACGCCCCGCCGGTGACGGGAGCGAGGACGAGGTCGTCGGGACCGGCCGCGTCCGCGATATCGAGCGCCCGCCGTCCCGCCGACAGACTCGCCTCGTCGGGGATCGGATGCCCGGCGCCGACGACCTCGACGCCCGGGTCGCGTGCGCCGCCAGCCTTCTCCGCCACGACGCCGTCGGCGATCCGGTCGCCGAGAACCGCGAGCAGTTCGGCGGCGACGGCGGCCGATCCCTTGCCGGCGCCGACGACGTACACGTCCTCGACGGCGTCGAGATCGAACGTCCGGTCGCCGACGCGGAGCCGGTCGCCGTCGCGGTGCACGACAGCCGGGACCGTCCGGTTCGGGTGGACGGCGTCGAGGGCCGCCGTCGCCACGTCGAGGAGGGCGCGGCGTGCCTCGCGGTTGCCGTGATCCGTGAGCGCAGCGCGGTTCTGGATCGTCGTCATCGACCGAGCGTCTCGCCCGGCGGCCCGAACGTGGCGGCGTCGCCGAGGTCCGCCTCGATGGCGAGCAGGCGGTTGTACTGTTCGGTGCGTTCGCCGCGTGTCACACCGGTTTTGATCTGTCCGGCGTCGAGACCGACCGCGAGGTCGGCGAGCCACGTGTCGGGCGTCTGTCCCGACCGCTCGGACACCTGGACGGCGTACCCGTTTCGGGTGGCCGTCCGTGCGGCCTCGACGGCTTCGGTCACGGTGCCGACCTGGTTCACCTTCCACAGCAGGGCGTTCGCGGCACCGCGGTCGACGCCCCGCCGGAGGCGGTCGGGGGTCGTGGCGAACAGGTCGTCGCCGACGATCTGCACGTCGAGTCTGTCGGTGAGGTCGGCGACGCCCGCGAAGTCGTGCTGGTCGAGAGGGTCCTCCAGCGAGACGATTGGGTAGGTGTCGACCAGTTCCTCGTAGAAGCCGACGAGATCCGCACGCGTCATCGACTCGCCGAGCAACGCGTAGGTCTCCGTCTCGGGGTCGTAGAAGTGCGAGGCCGCCACGTCGGCCGCGAGTGCGAACTCCCCCTCGTAGCCACAGGTCTCGACGGCACGGAGTTCGAGGTCGAAGGCCTCGCGTGGGTCGTCGATTCCGAGAGGGTTGTAGCCGCCCTCGGCGCCGACGTTGAGCGACGCCTCGCCGTACTCCGCAGCGAGGATGTCGCCGAGTTCGTAGTACACCTCGGCGGTCATCCGGACGGCCTCGGAGACGGAGTCGGCGCCGACGGGTACCACCTGATGCTCCTGGAAAGGGAGGTCCCCGCCGGCCAGTTCGCCCCCCTCGATCAGGTCGAAGAAAGGGAGCGGGAGGACGTGGGCGTCGGCGCCGCCGACGTAGCGATACAGCGGGAGTCCGGTCGCGGCCGCGCCCGCCCGGAGGACGGCCAGCGAGACGCCGGTGATGGCGTTCCCGCCGAGTTCCGTCTTTGTCGGGGTTCCGTCGAGGTCGACCAGACACGCGTCGATGGTTCGTTGTTCGGTGGCGTCGCGGCCGAGGAGTTCCGGCGCGATGCGTTCCTCGACGTTCGACGCGGCGTGTCGGACCCCGCGTCCCCGGTATCGGTCGTCGCCGTCCCGGAGGTCGTGTGCCTCGTGGTCGCCCCGTGATCGGCCACAGGGGACGTCGGCCCGACCGATCCCCCCCGGCGTCTCGACGGTGACTCGCAGGGTCGGTTCCAGTCGGTTGTCGAGGATCTCTCGGGCGTCGACGGCTTCGATTGGAGCGGCGGTCATCGGGACCGACGTCTACGCCGGCAAGACGCTAATAGTTGTGACTCGGTCCCGGCCGAAGTCGTCGAATTTAAGCGCCCGTTTCGAGAATATGCTCTGGAGAATCCCATGAGAATATCAGTCGGCGACTCCGACCGCGGTCGCAGTCGAACGGAGGGTGTGGCGTGGCCAAGATAAGCGTCGAGATTCCGGACGAACTGCTGGCCGATCTGGACGACCACGTCGGCGAGGACGGCAAGTTCGTGAACCGGAGCGACGCGGTCAGGGCGTCGATCCGCAAGACGCTCGACATGCTCGACGAGATCGACGCCCGACACGACCGTCTGGAGGAGGAATGAACGGCGACGACTGGCCGGTCGGGCGCGTCGCGATCCTGGGGCTGTTCGTCACCGCGCTCGTGACCGCGCAGCTGACCGCGTCGAAGGTGCTCGCGATTCCGCTTCCGGCCGATCTCCCCCGTCTCGGGGGCACGATCCTCCTGCCGGGGGCGGCGCTGGCGTACGCGCTGACGTTCTTCGCCTCGGACTGTTACGGCGAACTCTACGGTCGGCGCGACGCGCAGGTAATGGTGAACGTCGGCTTCGTGATGAACTTCGTCCTGCTGGCGCTGGTGTGGTCCACGATACTCGCCCCCGGCCGGAACCCGGAGTTCGCCGCGCAGTTCGAGGGCGTCCTCGCGCCGGCAACCAACATCGTCGCCGGGAGCCTGCTCGCCTACCTCGTCAGTCAGAACTGGGACGTGATCGTCTTCCACCGCCTCCGGGATGCGACCGACGGCGACTTCCTCTGGCTCCGGAACATCGTCTCGACGGCGACGAGTCAGGCCATCGACACCGTCATCTTCGTCGGCATCGCCTTCTACCTCCTGCCGGAGTACGTGGGAATCGGCACGCCGACGCCGTGGTCGGTCGTCGTCACGCTGATGCTCGGCCAGTATCTCCTGAAACTCCTCATCGCGCTCGTGGACACGCCCTTCGTCTACGCCGTCGTCGGCTTCGTCCGGTCGCGGGCCGACGCGGCCGCGAAGGCCGCCGCGGCCGCCTCCGCGGGAGACCCCGACGCGCCGCCGGAGGAGTTCTAGTCCAGCCGCTCGGCGAACGCGAACCGCGGTTTCACGTCGTCGATGCGGACGTCGACGTGGTCGCCCACCTCGGCGCCCGGCACGAAGACCGTGAACCCTTCGACGCGGGCGATGCCGTCGCCTTCGCGCCCCTCGTCGGTGATCTCGACGGTGAGTTCGTCGCCGGCGGCGACGGGCGCCGTGAGATACCCCTTGGCGACCAGATAGAGTTCGGAGGAGGCGTCGCGCGAGGCGTCCGGTCGGATCGAGCGGACGTACTCGAACGACTCCTCCATGTCGCTCCGGAGGTCGGCGAGATCCGGCCCGTCGAAGACCTTCACGACGAGGTCGCCCCCCGGGTCGAGGAGGTCACGCGCCACGTCGAACGCCTGACGGGCGAGGTGAACCGACCGGGCGTGGTCGACGGAGTACTCGCCGGTCATGTTCGGCGCCATGTCGGAGACGACGACGTCGACGCCCGCGTCGCCGACGGTTTCGCGCAGGCGGTCGACCGTCGCGTCGTCGGTCATGTCGCCGCGGACGGTCTCGACGCCGTCCAGCGGCCGTATCCGCTGGCGGTCGACGCCGACGACGGTGCCCGACTCGCCGACGGCTTCGGCTGCGACCTGGAGCCACCCGCCGGGTGCCGCGCCGAGGTCGACGACGGTGTCACCCGATTCGAACAGGGTCGCCGCCGCGTCGAGCTGTTTGAGCTTGTACGCGGAGCGAGCCCGATACCCCTCCTGTTTCGAGCGGTTGTAGTACTCGTCCCGACCCGTCATGCGTCCCTCATCGAAGTACCGGATGCGTTCCCGCTGCGAGCAGCCGGCGAATTCGCGTTCATATCAGTGGAAACGCGGTCGATCCGGAAAGGAACGTCGAATCGACACCGTGGCGGCGAGGACCGTTCAGATCTGCTCCAGAAGGTGTTCGACCATCGGCGAGTCGGTGTATCGAACCCGCGACCGCTCGTCCGTGTACTCGACGACGCCGGTCGCTTCGAGTTTCGGCAGGTGAACGTGCCTGAGCGAGACGACCAGACAGTCCGGGTCCGACTCGTTCGGTTCGCGAACCGCGAGCGATTCGGCGAGCGCCGGGACGGACGTGGCGTCGCCGTCGCGTGCCCGGAGCGTGCGGATGACGCGCCGGCGCCGTGCGTCCGATAGCACGTCGAACACCGCGTCGATCCACTCCTCGTCCGTCCGGCGTTGGTTTCCCCTCGACTCCTCGGACGTGGTATTGTCGGGCTGATTTACGTTGGATGTCGTCATACTCCCCCCCGTGACACGCTCGTCGGTTCAACGGGAACATCAATGAAGTTGTTGATTAGAAAAACTGTCATGTCCAGTGTCGTGTTACTCGTCGTTCTCGAACAGCAAGGCGTTGGTGACGAACGTGACGATCCCCCGGCGGAGTCGTTCGGTGACGGCCTGATCGGAGATCCCGAGTTCGTCGGCGAGTTCGATGGTCGTACACCGGCGAGGAATGTCGTAGTACCCCCGCTCGACGGCGAGTTCGAGCGTCCGGCGCTGGCGCGGAGTCAAACCGTACCAGGCGCCGGTACCGCGTCTGGTGGGGTTGTACACCCGCTCCACCTCGACGCCCATCTCGGTCTCCGTACAGGCCGACTGGAACGCCGCGAACGCGTCGTGGCTCGGGAAGTGCGCCTCGAAGGTCCAGGACTCCGCCGTTCCCCGTCCGCAACGAACCCGGCCGTCGTGGTCGTGGAGCAACTGGAACAGGGGATCGGCGTCCGGCTCCCACGACACCACGCAGGGGTCCCGTCCGTCGGGCACCTCCAGCATTTCGAGCCGACAGCCGCCGACGGGCGAATCCCCGAAGCCACCGTCAGATCCGTTCTCGGCCGGTTCCGAGAGCGAGAAGATCGAAACGTCGCCGTCCCTCTCCGCGTCTACCCGTTCGATCTCGGCGGTGCCGCCGGCCGTCGGAAACTGCCGACCGAACTCGAACTGGTGAGTCGGTATTCGCAGGTCTACAATGACTCCCATAGATAGTGCGTTGGGGAGTTGCTCACGAGGGGTGATAGCAGGTATGCTTGGTTAACCATGTTTGGTTCGCAGGGAGCCGAACCGTGATAAACGCCGGCCGCGGGCGCGCGCTCGGCCGCGCCGAACAGCGGGTATTTTTAACGCCCGGGGCGTACCACTGGATACATGTTCAAGGCCATCGTGAGCGCGTCGACGCTCCGGGATGCCCTCGACTCCGTGAGCGTGCTGGTCGACGAGTGCAAGGTGCGGCTCAACGAGGACGGCCTGTCGATCCGGGCGGTCGACCCGGCGAACGTCGGAATGGTCGATCTCTCGCTCGATGCGGCCGCGTTCGAGTCCTACGAGGGCGACGGTGGCGTCATCGGCGTCAACCTCGCACGCCTCGAAGACATCGCAGGCATGGGGAACGCCGGTGATCTCGTCCACCTCGAACTCGACGAAGAGACCCGGAAGCTCCACATTCGGATCGACGGGCTCTCCTACACGCTGGCGCTCATCGATCCCGATTCGATCCGCCAGGAGCCGGACATCCCCGACCTCGACCTGCCGGCACAGATCGTCGTCGAGGGGAACCAGCTCGACCGCGGGATCACGGCCGCGGACATGGTGTCCGACCACATCAACCTCCGCGTCGACGAGGACGCCGAGACGTTCCACATCGAAGCCCAGGGCGACACCGACGACGTTGACTTCGAACTCGGGACCGACGTCCTCATCGACCTGGAGGCGGGACCGGCCGACTCGCTGTTCTCGCTCGACTACCTCAAGGATATGAACAAGGCGATCCCCGGCGACGCCGAGGTGACGGTCGAACTCGGCGAGGAGTTCCCGGTGAAACTCCACTACGAGTTCGCCGAGGGGATGGGCAACGTGACATTCATGCTCGCGCCGCGCATCCAGAGCGACTAGCCACGCCGCGCTCACGCCGCCGCTTTTCACAGTCGCCACCCGGCCAGCAGCCGCGTCGTCCGTCCGCACCGCACCGAAGTATTTATACATGATAGATCGGTTCGGCGAGATATCTGTCAGGGATATTGCTGTAATTTCCGGGGTATTTATATTGCTGTAGCGAATTTAGCGAAATCTTTATATGCTTGTCGGCCTAACAGATAGTTAAGAAGCGTCACGACGGCCGTTCCCCGCTCGGCCGGCAGTGGCGTTCATCCCCATCATGACAGAAACTCACGTCTGGACGGCCGGCGAGACGACGGTAAGCGAGCGAGAGGAATCGACGACCGAGACCGAACAGGAGCACGTCTGTCCCGAGTGTAGCGGTGCGCTCGTGACCGACGAGGAACACGGCGAGACGGCGTGTAGTGAGTGTGGTCTCGTCGTCGAGTCGGACGAGATCGATCACGGGCCCGAGTGGCGCGCCTTCGACTCGCGAGAGCGCGACCAGAAAGCCCGCGTCGGATCGCCGACGACGAAGATGATGCACGACAAGGGACTGTCGACCACCATCGACTGGCAGAACAAGGACGCCTACGGCAAGACCCTCTCGACCAGTCAGCGCCAGAAGATGCAGCGCCTGCGCACCTGGAACCGCCGGTTCCAGACCCGCGACCACCAGGAGCGAAATCTGCGGCAGGCGCTCGGCGAAATCGACCGCATGGCCTCGGCGCTCGGTCTGCCCGAGACCGTCCGCGAGACCGCCTCGGTGATCTACCGCCGGGCGCTGGAGGACGACCTCCTCCCCGGCCGCTCCATCGAGGGCGTCGCGACCAGCGCGCTCTACGCCGCCGCCCGGCAGGCCGGCGTCCCCCGAACCATCGACGAGGTAGCCCGCGTCAGCCGGGTCGACGAGGAGGAGTTCAAACGCACCTACCGCTACGTCGTACGGGAACTCAACCTCGAAGTCGCCCCCGCGGACCCCGTGAGCTACGTCACCCGGTTCGCGTCGGAGCTCGACCTCTCGGACGAGGCCGAACGGCTGGCCCGCGAGATGCTCGACGCCGCCAAGGATCGCGGCGTCCACAGCGGCAAGAACCCCGTCGGTCTCGCGGCCGCCGCCGTCTACGCCGCCCCCCTGCTCACCAACGAGCAGGTCACCCAGGGTGAGGTGAGCGAGGTGGCCGACATCTCGGAAGTGACGATCCGCAACCGCTACCGCGAACTCCTCGAAGCGTACGAGGACGCCAGCCAGTCGGTCGCGGCCTGATCCGCGGCGTGCAGCCGGTTCTGTCCACCGAACCGAGCGAGACGCTGTGGAACGGGGAAACAACGTCGGAACTGTTGATAAATTCCGATACGTCGATATATCTCGTATACGTTCATTTTCAAATACTGTGTATATTTGTTATATGTTCGGTGCCTATCGGGCACGTTCGACCGCTCACAGCGGCGTCGAATCCCGGATCACGCGGTCGTCGAAACGGCGATTCGACTCGGTAGTGACCGGACGTTACGGTCGATCAGAAGCGAATCGACGCTCCAGTCTTCCGCGAATTGCACGACACCTGCCGTCGCGACGGCCACGATTGCAGAGACGAACGAAATCGGGGTAGCGTCGAATATCTGTTTCGATTGGAGTGGTCACTTATCAATTTTTATAGTGTTTTAGAATGCCGAAAAAGGAACTGGTATCGAGTTGTTCGAGTCGGTGGCCTCCGCGTGGACTCGCCCACGCTGAACGCCACCTGTGGCGCGGTCGGCCGACACTCCGCTATCGAGGGGGCGTGTACCTGGCCGTGTCGTGCGCCTCGTCGGCGATTCCGTCGGCCGGCCATCTACGCGAGTGCCAGATACTGTTCCCGACGTTCTCGGAGGCGTTCAAACGTGCGTGTCAGTCCTTCAGACGAGACACGTCCTCGACGAGCTGTTGTATCGAGTGAGACGGTCTGTTTCCGGAGGGAACCACCGGCACGGCTGGCGAGGGTGACGGACAGCGATATATATGTTTCGCGCTCCGGATAGTCACCGTAGCGAGCGAACTGGATTAAATACGCGCACTGTCCAGTGATGCCCTGTCATGAGTGTCCGATCCGAACGTCGTCGAGTTCCCGTCACGCTGGATCTCCAGGGATCTCCGTCTACCGCCGGCTCCGGAGGTGCGCGATGATCGTATGGGTCCACGCCGGGCTCTACCTCCTGGGTGTGGCGCTGTTGGCCGCCACGTATCTCCCGTTTTCGCCGGCGACGGTCGATCTGGTGCTGTACTCGCGTGAGAAGCAGATCGCCCTCTTCGAGCGTCGGTGGCTGCTTCGGAGCATCGCCATGCTGTCTTTGCTCGTCGTGTTCGCGAGTGCGCTCGCCGAAGGGCAGTTGGTCTGGATCGGGCTGCTCGGGGCGACGACGATTGTCTCGGGCGTCGCGTTCTGGATCGGCTACGTCCCCTCCGTCATGTCGCCACCGAAGGAACGGACCGTGCTCTCGGCCGCCGAAGGGGACGATCTGCTCGATCCGGACGAGACGGTGCTCGGTCTCTATTACGAGGGCGAAGCGAGGGCGTATCCGCGGAAACACATCGCTCGACCGCACTATCTGCCCGACGTCGTTCGGGGAGCGTCGCTCGTCGTCACGTACTGTGTCCTCTGTAACAGCGCCGTCGCCATTCGCGCGGAACTCGGCGGGGAACCGATGGATCTCCTCCCGATCACCGCCCCCGACAACAACATCATGTTTCTGGATCGGAACTCCGGGAACTACATTCAACAACTCGAGGCGAGCGTCGTCGCGGGTCCCGACGACGGAACGGCACTGGAGACGATTCCCGTCCAGATCTCCGAGTGGGGAGAGTGGAAGCGCCACCATCCGGAGACGACGCTGGTGTCCGCCCCACCGCAATCCCTGCGGGACAGGATCGTCGCCCGCATGCTGGACACGATGGTCGCCGTCCCGAAACTCGAGGCGAGAGAAACCCCGTTCCACAGCCTCACGACTACCGTCGACGACAGGCTCCCGGCGATGTCGTACGTCCTCGGAGTCGAACGCGACGGGGAACGGGTCGCGGTTCCGCGGTCGGTTCTCGACGACAGTCCAGTGATCAACGAGACGGTCGGTGGGACGGACGTCGCCGTGCTGTACGACCCCGAGCGCGGGGTCGGCAACGTGTTTCACCGACGGGTCGGGGCGCGCGTCCTCACGTTTCGTCCCGCGTCGGACGGGCCGGATCGAGCCGTCGCCCGGGACGACGAAACCGGGACGTACTGGACGCTCTCGGGCGAGGCTGTGGCCGGCGAACTCGCGGGGACGACGCTCGAACAGCACCCGCACTGGGACGACCTCTTCTGGTTCAGCTGGGCGGTGTTCAGACCGGATACCCGCGTGTCGGGGCTCGACCGCCCTCCGGCCGAGTGAGCGATCCGAGCGTGTGGTTCCGGTGCACAGCCGATACGGGGTTAAGACGACACCCGTCGTCGCTGGTACTAATGGCTAGTCACGCTACCACGTCAGCTTCGACGGCGCGACCGACGGTACGAGAACTCCCGCCGAGTGCAAAACTGGTCGTCAAGACGCTCGAATACGAGGGCAGCCTCACGCAAGCGGAGCTCGTCGAGTCGACGCGGCTCCCGGGTCGAACCGTTCGATACGCACTGCGGAAACTCGAAGCCGAAGACCTGATCACCGCACGCATCTCGTTTGCCGACGCACGACAGCGCATCTACTCGCTCGCGACGGACGACCCCTGAGGGGACGACGAGGCGTTCGGTCGGATCAGTGATCGTGTCCTCCACGGGTGAACTGCCCGGAGAATGCACGCTGGACGACTTCGGGGAGGGCCGGATGGACGTGAACGCTCTCGCGAATGTCCTGAACGGTTCCGGAACCGGCCGTCATCGCGACGACCACCTCCTGTACGAGCGTGGAGGCGTCGGGACCGACGATGTGACAGCCGAGTATCTCGCCGTCGAGATCGACGAGCACCTTCACGAATCCCTCCGCCTTCATGGCGTCGCCGCGAGCGGTCTCTTCGTATCGGTAAGTGCTGGTCGCGTAGTCACGCCCCTCCGAACGGAGATCGCCCTCCGTCGCCCCGACGCCTGCGACCTCGGGCGACGCGAATACGGCGAAGGGCATCGCGCTGTAATCGACCGCCTCGAGTTCGCTCCCGAAGGCGTTTCGCGCGACGGCGCGTGCCTCGTGGTTGGCGGTGTGTTTCAGCAGATATTCGCCGACGATGTCGCCCAAGGCCCACACGCCGTCGGCGGCCGTTCGCAGGTACTCGTCGGTGTCGACGAACCCGTCCGGATCGGTTTCGACCGCCGTCGCATCGAGGTTCAGCGTGTCGGCGTTCGGTACCCGTCCGGCGGCGATCAGTAACTCGTCGCCGGTCACGGTGACGGCCGCGTCACCGTCGACGACTCCGCCGTCGTCTCCGTATTCGTACGGTCGCGCCTCGACCGATACCGTTCCGCCGTTCGCGGAGACGGCGGTCGCCGTGTGGCCGGTGTGGACGGTGAATCGGTCGGCGTACCGCTCGGTGAAGGCCGCTGCCACTTCGTCGTCGGCGTCCGGAAGCAGGTTCGGTCGGCGGCCGATGATCGTCACCTCGCTGCCGAACGTCCCGAAGAAGTGGCCGAGTTCGGCTGCGATGTAGCCACCACCGACGATCACGAGATGATCCGGCGGTGTTTCGAGTTGGAGGGCCTCGGTGCTCGTCAGATAGTCCACGTCGTCGATACCGTCGATGGCGGGAATTGCCGGCCGCGACCCCGCCGCGATGAGTATCGTCTCGGCGCGCAGTCGGGCACCGTCGTCCTCACCACCGACGACGTCGACCGTGTGATCGTCGACGAAACGTCCCTCTCCCTCGAACAGGCTGTGTTGCGAAGACGAACGAAGGCCGCGTCGGATCGACTCCGCGTCCGCCCTGACCTCCTCGTTCACCTCCCGGACGATGCCGGTGAAGTCGACGTCGTCGACGCGAGCATCGACGTGGAAGTCCCCGGCACGCTCGACCGTTTCGAGCACGTCCGCGTGATAGAGCAGCAACTTCGAGGGGATACAGCCGCGATTCAGACAGGTACCTCCCAGCGGTCCCTTCTCGACTACTGCGACGGATTGCCCCCGATTCGCTGCGACGTTGGCGACGTCGAGACCCGATCCGGACCCGATTACCAGAAAGTCGAACTCGTCCATACCCGCGTTCACACGTGCGGAGGTATGAACGTCCGGTTGCAGTCCGACGTTTCGTGTCGGTAACCTACTCACCAAATGGTTAGCTTGTTGATTATTGTGGTGGCGTTCGTGATCCGGAGTGGAGACAACTATGGCTACTGAAACCACAACGACGTCGTCGATAACGTCCGTGACATCGGTGCAGTGGATTGCTGGGGCAGCCGGCGGATTCGTCGGGAGCGTCCTCTTTGGGCTGATGATGATGTTCGTCATGCCGGCACCACTACTGGAGGTGGTCATCCCGGCGATGTACGGTATCGAAGGCCCGGCGTTGCTCACGGGGTGGGCGCTCCACCAGTTCCACGGCGTCGTCCTCGGTCTCGTGTACGTCGGTCTCGTCCAGTTCGGCCCGCTCCGCGAGCCCGCCCGCGAACTCGCGGGATCGGTCGGTCTCGGTGTGGCGTACGGCGTCCTGACGACGCTCGTCCTCGCGGCGCTCGTGATGCCGCTGTGGCTCGCTGCCGTCGGCTTCCCCGCTGCACCCCCGTTCCCGAACGTCGCGTTCCCGGCGACGGTCGTCTCGACGATTGGTCACGTCGTCTACGCGGTCCCCCTCACCGTCGCGTACGCGCTGTCGTCGTAGGGGAGTCCGCGCCGCTTCCGTTCGTCGCCTGTGCAACGCCGTCCCAACGCCGCTTTGGGTATTAGAGAACACGCCGCCTCGAAGAGTGTGCAATGCCAACAGTCACCGTACGCGGACACGAGATCCACTACCGAAAGGCCGGCGACGAGGGACCACCGATGGTGATGGTTCACGGCGTGCCGACCAACAGTTCCCAGTGGGAACCGATTCAGGACCTCCTCTCGCCGTATTTCGAGACGTACGCCATCGACCTCATCGGGATGGGAAAGAGCGACAAACCCCTGGACGACTGGGAGTACACCTGGGAGAACGACTCACACATCATCGCGGAGCTGATGGACGAGTGGGACCACGACTCGATGATCGTCGCGGGCGACGACTGGGGCGGCGGCATCGCCCTCGATTTCGCCGCCCGCTACCCCGACAAGACGGACGTCTGTATCGCGGTCGACCCCGTCGCGTACGACAACTGGCCGGTCGCGGAGATCGAATCCATCGGCCGGCTGGCCTTCGTCGACGACGACGAGGAGTTCCGGAAGGCCGTCGCGGATTTCCCGATGAAACTCGTCCAGACCCTCCGCACGATGGTCCACGAACCGAGCAACTTCCGGGGCGGAGCCGTCAAGGAAGACGTGCCGACCGCGCGAACGACCCACGACCTCCGAAAACTTCGCGAACCGTACGAGACGGTGGACTACGCGGCCGGCGGCTCACAGCTCAACGGCGACGCCGGCTACGGTACGCCGAAACTCGACGCCATCCGCGCCCTCGCGCTTCGCGGGGCGTCGCTCGATCCGGACTGGATGCTCGACATTCCCTACGAGGACATCACCGCGCCGACGATGCTCCTCTGGGGGCTGCAGGACATCATGATGGACTCGGCGATCCGCTTCCGCTTCCGATACGACATCACGAACGCCCCCGTTCGGGTCCACCCCCTCCAGGAGGCGGGCCACCTCGCGCTCGTCGATCAACCCCACCTCGGCGCCGATGCCATCATCGACTTCGTCACCGAACACCGAGGCACCGACGTCCTCGCCGACCGGTACATGGGGTTCCCGGAAATCCTGTGATCGGGGACGCGTCGCAGAGCGGACAGCCGGTCACGTGGCCGCGGTCGTCCGCGAACACCCGTGCGAAGTCCGTCGAGACGTGTCGACCGCCGGGTACTGTTCAGATGAGAGTGATCCGGTTGGGAACACCTCGAAAGCCCTTCTCGATCCCGCCCGCGTCGACTGGCCGGTCGGTCGTGTATCTCCACCGCACTCCGCCGCGTGGTTTTTTATATGGGAGTTCGTACCGAACGGCGTGGATTACCAACGACGGCTTCCCTGCCGGCGGGTGCGTGGTGCATGAGCGCGAACGAAAACAGGGTTCGACGGGAGCGGTCGTTCCGCGGCATCTCGGAGCGACTCGCGATCCAGTATCTCGAAAATCTGGGTGCCGAACGAGTCGACGACGACCGCGTCGAGTCCGACGACTGGGCGGCGACGCTCTCCTCACAGACCGTCGGCATCGGACCGTCGGTGTCGCTGACACAGGTCGACCTGACTTTCGAGGGGGACCCCGACGTGCTCGATCCGCTCATCGAGCGCTTCGCACAGAAGGCGATGCGTGCCGGCGGGTGAGGAGTCCCTGATCGCTCGACCGGACGAAGACCCGACGCTCGTGGCGCAGGGTTCGAGACGGGGAGAGTCAGTCCCAGAGTTCCGACTCGGTCGAGACCTCCGAAACGTACGGCCGTTCGGGACGCCGTGAAGGTGAGACCGAAGCGGAACTCGTGGAACCGGCCGAAGCCCACGTCCCGGATGCGCACCCGAACCTGGAACTGGACCCGTTTCCACGGCGGGGCGATTCGGTTCGAACGGACTGCACGCTGTTTTCGGGCGCGAATCAGTGTTCATCGTTCGCACCACCCACGGACGCGAAATACCTGTACAGCGAGCGTTCGAACGCGCCACACTCCCGAGTGGGCAGTCCGACTCGCCGCTACCGCTCGATCAACCGATTGTGTGGTCGGCGAATGGTTCACGATACCAAGCACCACCCCATCACAGGGGTACTGATGTTATCGTAACCGGGTTACCTTCGGCTCACCCCGGTTCGACGGGGCGGTTCGCGCCGACAGTCGTCTCCACCCCTCGCGAGAGAAATTCGATGACGTCCAGCGGAAACGGGTCGTGCGCCCGAATTCGCGCGACGTCAGCGAGGGTTCAGAACGTGATGACTTCGTACCCGTCGGCGACGAGCGACCGAATGCTCGGGTGACCGTCGTGATCGTCGAGCGTGACCAGCCCGGCGTCGTTCACGACGTCGTCGACGCCGAACGCACCGGCGCAGTAGTCACAGACGGACGTATCGTCACGGACGGTCCGATAGAGTTCGTGGTAGTCGCTGTCCTGGTCTTCGAGTTCGGGAATCCACTGCGTCCCAGCGCCGTCGAAGATGAGTTCGACCTCGTCGCCGTCCGTCTCGGCGAACTCCTTGGCCGTTTCGAGCCCGTTCGCGAGACGGCCCTGGTCGGCGTGTGAATCGGTCCCTGCGAGGATTATAACGGCTGCTTTCGTCATGCTACGTGGCGGTACGCGCCCGCCGAGCATAACGTAGGCGTGGCTGTGCACGCCGAATGCGGCGTCACCGATTATTTAAATACTGTTCGGCGGCGAGGGGGGCGAACGTTCCCCACCGTCAGACTCGACGCCCGTTCTTCGAGGACGGGGCGTCTCAGAGTTCGACATCGCTGACGTTCTCGACGTCGAAGCGAGTCACGTCCGGTTCACCGTCGAGGAGTTCGGGGAGCGCCGCCTCGAAGTCGCGGAAGTGGTCGGTCTCGACGTGTGCCTCGAACGCCGCCTCGCTCTCGTACTGCTCGACGAACCGAAACAGGGTCGGGTCGTCGATGTCGGTCGTGACGCGGTAGTCGACGATGCCGTCTTCGGCCCGCGAGCGTTCGGCGAGCGTCCGCATCTGTTCGACCGCCCGGTCGCGGTGGGTCGGCTCTATCGGAAACGTCGCGTGGATGACGAGCATTACACTCCTACCGGGATGCGGCGGGGTATATACACTCGGTAGGCGTGTGGCGGCGTTGCACGAGGGCGGGAACTCCGAGACCCGGCGGGGCACGCTACTCCGGATCGACGACATCCCCGCACGATGGACACTCGGCGAACACGCCGACCGACCGATCCCCGCGCTCGTACGAAATCAGGTGATCCCTGGGTCGGATGTCGTGTCCGCAGTTCGGACAGCTACCCGCGGGACGGTCTTCGTTCATCGTCACGGGAGGGGGCGAGCGTGTGACGGTGGCCCGTACACGCCTAAGCGGAAGACGAGAAGAAGGATTCGGCGGGTGTGCATCGCGACTCAACAGCGGTCGAGAGCACGGACGCCCGCCGGGGCTGTCAGTCGTACGTGTGGAACGCGACGGCCCGTTCGAGCAGTTCGTCGGGCATCCCCGGCACCTCGTCGTTTCGTACGGGTCCCTGCTCGGCGACGAGGTCGGGGTCTCGCGGGAAGTCCCGGAGCGCCCAGTGGATCGAAATCCCCGCTTTCGCCCCGTCGCCCAGCGCGATTGGCACCTGGTTGTGGCCGGGCGTGAGGTCCCCGACGGCGTAGACGCCGTCGACGCTCGTCCGGCCGTGGTCGCCGACCTCGACGGTGCCGTCGTCGTTCACCTCACAGCCGAGGTCGGCCGCCAGTCCGCTGTTGTAGTCGGCGCCGTACAGCGCGAAGCCGCCCTTGTACTCGCGTACTGCGCCGTCCTCGAACTCGAGCGCCTTCAGCCAGCCGTCGTTGCCGTTCTGGACGCCGGTCACGTCCTCGTGGACGACGTCGATTGGGTGCGCCCGGAGCATCTCGTCGGTGTCGTTGCTCCACTCCGGCTCGTCGCCGCGAGTCAGGAGGTCGACCTCGTCGGTGAAGTTGAGCAAAATTGCGGCGACGTGCGCCGCACTCTCGCCGTACCCCATCACGTACACGGACTCGTCCGCGAACAGGTGGGCGTCACAGTGGAGACAGTAGTGAAGCCCCCGACCGGTCCGGGGGAGTGGCGGGTCCGGTCGCACGTCGTTCATCCCGGTCGCCAACACGACCGCGTCGGCCACGTAGTCCACGTCGGTGCCGCACAGGCGGAACCGGTCGTCGTCCGTCCGGCCGGCCGATCCGATTCGATCCGAGAGAACCGCACAGCCGTACTCCTCCAGTTGTTCTTTCCCGATCTGGAGGAGTTCCATGCCGCTCGTCTCCTCCCTCGTTCCGACGAGGTTGTGAACGTCTTTCATCATCGCTGCCCGGCCGCCGCCGCGGTCGACGAGTGCCGTCTCATGCCCGAGACGTACGCTGTACAGCGCTGTCGACAGCCCCGCTGGGCCTCCTCCGATAACGACGATCTCGTACTCTTGCTGGTCTACAGCCATACGACGACTGTGGAGGTGGGTGTGTAAATCAACTATCCCGAGTGTGTGGCGGCGTTAAACGCCCGCGCTTCGGTTTAATAGACGTCCGTCGTACCGCAACCCGTATCATGTCCTCTATCACCGCCGGCCTGGCCGGAGGATTGCTCGCGACGGTCGTCATGACCGCCGTAATGATGATGCTGGGCGATGGCGGCCCACCGCCGACGGCGGCTCTCGTCGCGAAATTCGCCGGTGGCGATCCGGACGACCACAGTATGCCGGGAATGATCCTTCACACGGTCTACGGCGTCGTCGCGGGCGCCGTCTTCGCCGTCGGCGTCCCCCTTCTCGGGCTCAGTCTCGATTCCGCGGCTATCGCGGTCGGACTCGGACTGGTCTACGGGATCGTCCTCATGATCGGCGGGATGGTGTTCTGGATGCGGTTGATCATCGGCATGGAACCCGACCGCGACACGATGATGACCTTCGGAACCGTTCACGTCGTCTACGGCGTCGTCCTCGGCGGGTTTCTGGGAGCCGGCATCCTCGGGTGATACGGATTAGTGTAACTGATCCCACCACAATACCAATGTCACGACTACCACTACTCGAACTGGACGAAATCCCGGAAGAGTACCACTACCTGTTCACCGACGACTACCTCGGTGACCGCTACATCTTCCGGGCGTGGGCGCACAACCCCGAGATGCTGGAGGCGACGCTCGAGTACCTGAACACGCTGTACGAGCAGATCGGTCAGCGCCGCAAGGAACTGGTCATCCTCACCGTGGCGCGAGCACGCGATGCCCGATACGAGTGGCACCAGCACGTCGACATCGCCCGCGACAAGGGTGTTACCATCGAGGAGATGCGAGCTATCGGGGGTGACGACCTCTCGCCGTTCGACGACGCGGAGTTCGTCCTGCTCCAGTACGCCCGCGCAGTCGAATCGGGGACCGTGACCGAACCCATCCACGGCGCGCTGGAACGGCACTACTCGTCGGCGGAGATCGTCGCGATAGGCCTCCTCGTCGACTTCTACGTCGGCCTGTGCAACTACATCGCGTCCGTCGATCTGCCCTTCGAAGGCGGCGAGTTCGTCGGCTGGCATCCCGATCCTGACACTGTGGCGGAGTTATTCGATGACGCGTGACTGCTCGACGAACTGCCGGTGACATACATGATGGATGATCGCGCCCTCGGTGCTGGACACCTCGTCGCTGTACTCGGAGCGGGGATTCCGCTCGTCGCGGTCGGGACACTCGACGTCGGGACGGCTGGCTCGCTACTCACGAGCCTCCCGGTTCCCGCCGGATTTCCCGTCGATCAGTTCCTCGCGCACTGGTGGGTGTTCCCCGCCTCGATCCTCTTTTCGATGATCGCGCTCTCCTCGGGCGTCTCGGGCGCCCTCTTTTTCAGCCCCTTCTTCATCCTCGTCGTCGGCCTGTCGCCCGCACAGGCCATCGGTGCCGGACTCATGACCGAGGTGTTCGGTATGGGGAACGGCCTGTTGAACTACGTTCGACAGCGTGTCGTCGACTACGCGACGGCGAAGTGGCTGCTCCTCGGGGCCGTCCCGTCCGTCGTCGTGGGCGCACTCGCCGCACACTACGTCCCGACGACGCTCCTGACGCTCGCCTTCGGCGTCGGTCTCCTCGGACTCGGCGCCTTCCTCGTTTCTTACGAGCCGCCGGAAGAGTGTGTTCCGGGGGAGGAAGAAGGGGAGTACCTCGAACGGAAGCGCGAGAACATCGACCGTGGAGAGACCGTCATCGAGGCGTCGGACGGCGAGACGTACCGGTACGACGTCTGCTGGCGGCCGCCCGGCGTCGCACTCGCGACCGCCGGGGGGTTCGTCACGGGACTCATCAGCGCCGGTCTCCCCGAAATCACGACGACGCAACTCATCGTCCGGTGTCGACTCCCCCCGCGCGTGGCGATTGCGACGAGCGTGTTCGTCCTCGGAATCGCCGCCATGGCCGGGGCCATCGTCCACGCTCTCGCAGCGACACCCGTCTGGTACGTCGTGGCGTGGTCGATTCCCGGCGTACTCATCGGCGGGACGATTGGGACGCGGATCGGGAAGTGTCTCCCCAGCGACCTCATGGAACGCGCGCTCGGGGTGGTGTTCGTCGGCGTCGGCCTGATCGTCCTCGCGAGCGAACTGCTCGCGTGAGCTTCGATACGGGGTGTACGGGTGATCTCAGCTCTCTCGCACGCTGGCTCGTGTAATCGATTCACACACCCACGGTATCGTTAATAAAACTCCCAGCGCAGTTCGAGCCGTGATGAGCCGTCTGGAGCTGTACGACAGGCAAGACTGTCCGTATTCGCAGAAGGTGCGGGACAAACTCGAGGAACTGGGCGTCGACTACGACGAGACGGTGGTGCCAGATAAGCATACGGACCGTAACGAGGTTCACGAACGCACCGGACAGCGGGGTGTTCCGGTGCTGTTCGATCCGTCGCTCGACGACGGCTGGCTCGCCGACAGCGATGCCATCGTGACCCACCTCGAACGCACCTACGGCTGATATGAGTTCCACGACTCGTTCCGAACTCGATCGCTCGGGGCTGTCGACGCTCGTCCCTGACGATCCGGAGCAACGGCAGGCGTTCGTCACCGAGATCCTGTCCGAGGAACTACAGGACGAGAGTCGCGTCTCTGACGCTCTCCGCGACTCCGTCGTGACCCAGTATCTCACGTCGGTTCTCGCCGACGAGACCGACCGAACACGACGGGAGTTCGCCCAGTACTGTGTCGAACGCGACGTCCGCTCCGAGACGCTCTCGGAGCTACTGGTGGCGATACAGTCTCAGTTGATCGAACGCGCGGAACGACTACCGTCGGTCGACTCGGTCGAGCTTCGGCAACTAACGAGCCGCGACATCGCTACGATCAGTGCGGCGTGTGCCGAGGCGAGCAGAGCCGGGTCGGATCACGGAGGGAATGCAGTGATCGACGAGGTTCACTCGCAGGTGGCAGACGTAACCGACCGATCCGCGGAGATCGCAGCCCTCACGGAACAGCAGGCGTCGAACATGGATGACCTGAGTGGGGAGGTCGGAGACATCAGCGCGGCCGTCGAAGAGATCGCCGCCTCCGTGGACGAAATCGACACCCAGAGCGACGACGCGGCCGCCCTCGCCGAGGAGGGCTGTACCAGAGCGGGCGAACTCAGCGAGCGGATCGAGGAGATTCACACACGGGCAACGGGCGTTCGCGAGGCCGTCGGGACGCTCGCCGATCACACCGAGGACATCGGCGAGTTCGTGGACACGATCGACGATATCGCGGATCAGACGAATCTGCTGGCGCTCAACGCCTCCATCGAAGCGGCACGGGTCGACGAAGGTGAGGGGTTTGCCGTCGTCGCGGACGAGGTGAAATCGCTCGCCGAGGAGAGTCAGGACGAGGCCGCTCGCATCCGATCGTTGGTCGAGACGATCGACGTGGCTGTCGAGCGGGTCGTCGACGACATCGAGAGCGTCCACGAGCAGACGGAAGCCGGGCGTGAGGAGGCGGGCCGGGCCGTCGAGACGTTCGAGGCGATAGACGAGATCAACGGCCAACTGTCGGAGAGTATGGCGGACGTGGCGACGGCGACGGATCAGCAGGCCCGAAGCACCGAGGAACTCGCCATGATGGCCGACGAGGCCAATCGGAAGACGGAGATGATCCTCGACGAGGTCGAGGGGATCGACGACAGCAATCGCGAACTGTTGGACCTGCTCGAATCGTCGGTCGACGGACCGGCCGACGACTGATACTGCCGACATTGTAAATCATTTTCGAACGAGCGTCCTTCGTTGTCCGTTCGTTGCACAGCAGAGGTGTGGTTATACGGCTTCGTGGAGTGGGTACGGGTGAACACATGTCCACCGACGAATTCGACCTCCGTGAACCGGAGTTAACCGCTGCCGACCTTCTCGTTCTCGACGACGAGCATTTCGCCCCCGAGACGGTCGCCATCGTCACTGGCGCAGCCTCGGGAATCGGTCGTGCAACGGCGGTCGCGCTCGCGGCGAACGGTCTCACTGTCGTGGGTGCGGACATCGACGAGGACGGTCTCGACGGTACCGTCGATCTCGCCGACGACGTGGATGCCGCCGGAATCGTCCATCCTGTCCCGACCGACCTCACCGACGACGACGCGGTCGAGGCGATGGTCGACGCCGCAGCCGAAGCGGGCGAGCTACGGTACGTCGCCAACGTGGCCGGGATGCAACACATCGCCTCCATCCCCGACTTCCCGATGGCAAAGTACGACCTCCTGCTCGATATCATGCTCCGGGCGCCGTTCCTCACGGCGAAGCTCGCGATGCCGTACATCCGGGCGACCGACGATGGCGTGGGCGCCATCGGCAACATGTCCTCCGTCCACGGTCACTACGCGACGCAGGACAAACCCGCGTATATCACGGCGAAACACGGGCTAACCGGTCTGACACGCGCTATCGCCGCGGAGGGTGACGGAACCATGCGGGGCTTCTCGGTCAGCGTCGGCTACGTGTTGACGCCGCTGATGGTGAACCAGATCGAGGACACGGCCGAAGAGCGGGGTATCTCCGAGCAGGAGGTCGTCGAGGACGTGATGCTCGGCCAGGCACGGACGAAGGAGATGATGACGCCCGCCGAGGTGGCGAATCTCTTCGTCTTCGGCTTCTCCAGCCACGGCAAACACCTCAACGGCGGCGACATGCTCCACGACGGCGGCTACACCACCACCTATGAGTGACGACGAACCGACGAACGTCGCCATCGCCTGTCAGGGCGGTGGAAGTCACACGGCCTTCACCGCCGGCGTGCTGAAGGAACTGCTCCGCGAGTGGGACGACGAGTACGAACTGGTCGGGATCAGCGGCACCTCGGGCGGGGCGTTCAACGCCCTGGCGACGTGGTACGGTCTCGTCACTGCCGACGCGGGGCGGTCGATCGACCTTCTCGACGCGATCTGGGACGATCTGTCGGCGTCCGACCTCTCGGATCAGTTCGTGAACGAGTTCGTCGTCGGCCTGTCGCGGCTCGCGAGCGCCGGCGTCCCGATGTTCGAGGTCAGCCCGTACGACGTTCCCGGCGCTGAAGTGGGCAAAGACGCGATCCGGGAGACGCTCGAACGCCACATCGACTTCGAGGAGATTCCCGATCTGTGTCGGCGCGACGTGCCCGAACTCGTCGTCGGGACGGTCAACGTCAACGCCGGCACCTTCGAGACGTTCACCAACGAGGACGTGACGCCCGAGGCGGTGCTCGCGTCCGCCGCCGTGCCGAATCTGTTCGAGGCCGTCGAGATACACGGCCACTACCACTGGGACGGCCTGTTCTCCCAGAACCCGCCCATCGACGACCTGATGACGGTCGAGGTGTCTCGCAAGCCGGACGAGCTGTGGGTGATCCAGATCAACCCACAGGTGCGAGAGGGCGAACCGTCGTCGCTCGAAGAGATCGCCGACCGCCGCAACGAGCTGTCGGGAAACATCTCGCTGAATCAGGAACTGCGGGTGATCGAGCGAGTCAACGACTGGATCGATCAGGGATATCTCCCCGGAAGCGAGTTCAAGAAGACGGACGTGTGCCGGATCGAGATGGGCGAGACGTACCACTGTTCGACCAAAGTCGACCGCCGACCGTCGTTCATCCGGGAGTTGATGGAACTGGGTGAACGGCGGGCGGCCGAGTTCCGGAATCGGAGGTGACTGGACCGAATCTTCGAGTTCGGCATCTCTCCCGCACGCGAGCAGGTCCGGCGCCGATTGTCGATTCGTGCTGGTTGTCGACGGTCAATTCGTCGCGTCTCTGAACGCCGCCTCGATCACCCGGCTCAGCGTCGGATGGGCGTGGATGGTGTCGGCGACGTCGTCGACGGTGAGGTCGTGTCGCATCGCGACGACGGCCTCGTGGAGCAGGGTCGAGGCCTCGTAGCCGACGACGTGGACGCCCAGGATCTCGCCGTCCCGGTCGGCGAGGACCTTCACGAACCCTTCGTCGAGTTTCTTCGCGCGACCCATCGCCGAGTCGGCGTAGGCCGCTCGCCCGACGACGTACTCTCGGTCGTCGAGGTCCGATTCGGTCTTCCCGACGCCGGCGACCTGTGGCTCGGTGAAGATAGTGTGGGGCATCGCGGAAAGGTCGAGCGCTCGCCGCTCGCCGTGGACGACGTTCGCCACCGTGTGCCGGGTCTCGTAGTCGCCCGAATGTTTGAACAGCGCGTTTCCCGCCGCGTCGCCCTGTGCCCAGACGCCGTCGGCGCTCGTTTCGAGATACTCGTTCGTCTCGACGAACCCGCGGTCGTCGACCTCGATGCCGGCGGCGGCGAGATTCAGGGTGTCCGTGTTGGGTCGGCGACCCAGCGCGACCAAGACCTCGCGCCCACCGACGGTCAGTGCGTCGCCGTCCTCGGTCTCGGCGTACACCGTGTACCCGTCGCCGGCTTCCGCGACGCCCATCACGCGGTGGCCGGTGTAGACGTCGTGGCGGTCGGACGCGATGTCCGTGAACAGCGCCGCGACGTCGCCGTCTTCCCGGTGGATCAGCGTGTCGTTCGCCTCGACGATGGTCACGTCGGTCCCCATCGTCTCGAAGACGTAGCCGAGTTCGACGGCGATGTACCCACCACCCATGATGACGAGGCTCTCCGGGAGGTCGCGTCGGTAGAGCGCGTCCCGACTCGTGTGGTAGTCGATTTCGTCGAGACCGTCGATGGGCGGGACGACCGGTCGGCTCCCCGTCGCGACCACGACCTTCTCGGCTGTGACGGTCTCGCCGCCGAGTTCGACGGCGCGCTCGCCGACGAACTCGGTGTACTCGTCGAACAGCGTCAGGTTCGGTCGGTCGCGATACTGCGCCGCCATATCCGAGGCGATACCGCCCAGCAGGTCGTCCATCTCGTCGACGACGGCCGCGTGATCGACGCCGTCGAGCGTGGCGTCGACGTGGAATCGCTCGGCGTCCCGGACGTGCTCGACCGCGTTCGCCGCCTGAATCAGCATCTTCGACGGATTACACCCGCGATTGAGACAGGTCCCGCCGAGCGGTCCCGGTTCGACCAGCGCCGTCTCGAATCCCGCCTCCGCCGCCGCCTCGGCGACGTTGGTTCCGGTTCCTCCGCCGACGACGAGCACGTCGAAATCGCTCATATAGATCGGAGTACACCGGGGTCGATCAAATAAGGATCAGCGGCTCCGCAACGGCGTTGCACGACCGGCGTGTGCAGGATCTCCGATCAGTCGTCGGGGAACGATTCCCAGAACACGTCCGGGAGTTCGCGATCCGGATTCTCGTCCATGTAGTCCTGTTTCGTCACGTTGGCCTCCTCGATGAGTGCGGCCGCTTCGCCGGCCCAGATGTAGAAGCCGATCAGCGTCTCTCGGCGCATCCGTTCCAAGTCGACCGAGTGATAGACGTTGACGACGCCGCCTTCCTCGCGATTCAACTCGGATCGGCGAAGCAGACCGATGTCGACGAGTTTGTTCAGATACCGTGTCACCGTACTCCGGTCGTACCCCAGCGTTTCGGCGACTTCGTTCGCCGAGAGCGGACCCTCGCCGATGACACAGAGGCAGATGTCGAGACCGGCCTTGGGGAGACCGAACGCGTCGAGGAGCACCTGCCTGACGTCGGGGGGTTTGACGGTGATATCGCAGTCGGCCACACGCTGCATCGGTTCGCCGTGACAGGACATCGGTGGGTCGTCGCGACCGAGAGCGAGTACCACGTTGTCGCAGTCGGGACACTCGAAGACGTCGTACCTGCTGGACGCCGGATCGTACTGAACGGCGTGGGCGCCTTCGGCGGTTCCGTTCGTGTCGTGTTCAGACATCGATGACCACTCCCAGCATTCGTACCCACAGACGACGGCGGAATCCATAAGTCTGCCCCGTCGGCTCACCAACGGTCGGTCGCCTCCGGGTCGACGATGATCATCTCGTCGAGATCGAGCGCGAGGAGTTCCTCGCCGGTTACGGTTATTCTAACCCGCCCGTCGGGACCGACGTCGACCAGCTCACAGGACTCCAGCCGTTGGAGATGTTCCCGTACCGTTCGCTCGTCGGTAGCGAGCAGGGTCGCGAGTGCGTCGACCGACGTCCGCTCCTCGGTGTCCGCGTCGCTCTGGCTGTCGAGTCGCTCCAACACGTCTCTGCGGGTTACTGGCATCCTTCGTTCTGCTCGTTCGGCGCTCGACGACGTAGCGTGGCGCGTGATTCGCGTATCGTTCTCATCGGAGGCGACCCACACTCTCGTCGTTGGCGAGGATACCGTTCGGAATCATGGCACGCCCCCGGCGTCGCGAAGATGTGGACTCCCCCATCGAGGCGCACCTGCCCCCGTCCGCGGGCGGTACCGTCCAATTGACTCGCGTCCGAACGCTGTGGGTCGAGGGGGGTATGTCACGGATGGTCTCCGAACGATATCGCCGTCCTCGTCACATACGGTTTCGGCGACCGTGCAATCGGATTACAACCGCTCCGCCGAAAACGTGGCGACCACGGGCAGTTATAGGAACTGTTGGAAGTCATCATAGATCCTCGCCGAGATGGTCCGACGAGACTAGGGACGGTTACAATACTCCTATTAGCTGAATGCAGGCGGTAAGCCCCCTTCCTCAAGGAGCAACGCAGGCCGAAGGCGGCGAGTAGGCAGGGGTAGTTCACCGTCCTGGCAGCCAGCATCGCAGGTTCGCGAACGGTCGCCAGACGAGCAATCCGACGGAGGTTGCGAAGACGGGCGTTCTATCCGCGGCCGCCGGCGAGCTTCGCGGCTTCGGGAAGCCGCCGGAGTCGCTGCATCGACAGCGTGCCGAGAATCGGGCCGATAGCGAGCGGCGCGAACGCCCAGCGCCAGCCGACCAGGTCCACGGCCATCGGAATCAACTGGATCGACACGGTCGTCAGGAGGAATCCGATGGCCGTCTGGAGCGTGAGTGCCGTGCCGACGTAGGAGCCTTCGGCGAGTTCGGAGACGGCGGCCGAGAATTGGGCCGAGTCGGCGACGATGACGAACCCCCACACGAGGACGAAGGGGACGAGCAGGAGCAACGACGAGCCGAAGACGAATCCCGCGGCGATACAGGCAACGCCGCTGACGGCCATGCTCGCGCTCGTAATGCGCGTCCGGCCGAGTCGGTCGGCCGCCGAGCCGGCGACGACGGCTCCGATCCCACCGACCGCGATGGTCCCGAACGCCAGGAGCGAGGCGAGACTCGACGAGTCACCGCTCCCGCCGTTCGCCGCGATGCTCGCGATAAGGTAGGCCGGAATCCACGTCCAGACGGCGTAGAGCTCCCACATGTGGCCGAAGTATCCACCGTTTGCCAGCATCGTTCCCCGATCCCGGAGAATGCGACCGATTGCGCTCGGATCGAACGGGGCCGCCGGTGCTTGATGCGGACCCGGTTCGACGAGCAAAGCCAGCACCCCACCGACGACCGACAGGCCGGCCGCTCCGTACAGCACGACCCGTGGCTGTCCGACGCCGCCGACGGCGCGGAGCAGGTGGGGAAGGGCGGAGCCGACCGTCAAGGCACCGACGAGCAGTCCGATCGCGAACCCGCGGCCCTCCTCGAACCAGCCGGCGAGGATCTTCATCCCCGTCGGATAGACGCCGGCTAAGGCGACGCCGGTCAAAAACCGAAGGGCGATTGCTGGGACAGCCGACGTGACGAATCCAGCGATAACGGCCGTGAACGCCGCGCCGGCGACGGCCGATCCGGCGAACAGATGGCGGGGGCGGATCACGTCCGCGAGCGTGAGGGCCGAGGAGAGGAGCGCGCCGGCGACGAAGCCCAACTGTACCGCGATGGTCAACCACGCCGTCTCGCCGTCGGTGAGACCCCACTCCGTCGCCAACTCCGGTGCCGCGGCGGTCGCGCTGAACCACAGGGACATGGCGAGGAGTTCGGCTAGGGCAATCACCAACAGGACTCGGTGTTTTCGGGATACCATAGTAGATATCGAATGGTAACTATCCGAGCTACCAAAAGCGTCAGCTAACCCGTGGGTAACTCCCCGGTCGTCGGTCTCGACGGCACACAGTAATGACCTTCGCGGGTACAGGAGTCGATAATCGAACTGACGACCGATTAGTGGGTCGAAAAAGAGACCCGCAGTCGTGCGGGCGCTACGCTTCGAACTCGACTTCGGAACCGTCTCGAAGAACCAGCGAGATGGACTCTTCGCCCCTGTCGCCGACGGTCATCGCGTAGATCAGCGTGTCCGCCTCGTCGTCGTAGAGGCGGTAGATCTCCTCGCTGGTGTGCTCGCCCATCGGATTGCGGAACTCGGTAACGTCCGCGAACGATTCGACGTCGATGCTGTAGCCGTTGGTTTCGTCGTGGTCTGACATGATTGCTCTCCCTGGAAGGGTGGCACTCACGCCCAACAGCACGGCAGCCGCCTGGATGTACTTCCGGCGTTTCATGGTGCCACCTAAGGTTACTATTGGTAACCTCATAAACGACACTGGGTCGCTCGACGGCGTCGCAACTGACCCGAACAATTATATACGTGTTTTCGTCGGACCGACTGGCGTCAACGAGCACCTCGGCCGTGAGCTACCGCTGACCGAGGAGCGGGCAACGGAACGTCGGACGGGATCGCTATCCGGGAGCAGCGTGAACGCCAGTTCTTCCGTGTCCGCGAACGCCCGACGGCTGAACGTCCGATCCGTGGAGATGCCGAACACCGTCACCCGGTCGTCGAGGTCGAGCCACATCGAAGAGATAGAAATCGGGTATCACCGGTCCTCGCTGGAGTACGTCGGAGAGCGAGTACTCCGACACCCCGTCGGGTCGCGATCCGACGCAGTGCCGGGCAACGTGAACGCCGGTGGGGCGGTCCCCTCGGTCAGCGTCGCGATCAGGTCCCCTCGGGCGGTTGGTCGCTCCGGCCGGGTACGCCGCGTCCCTGGAAGAAGTCGCCCGCCCAGTTGCCGATCCAGATGTCCTGGTTCGCGGTGTACAGCGCCCACGAGGTGGTGAAGGTGTCGTCGACGACCGTCCACTCGTCGGCGGTGGTGTCGTACTCGACGGCGTCGTTGTACACGGCGGCTTGTCCGTGTTCGCCGCCCGCCGCCGGCGGGAGAGGGAGCGTGAACTCCGCGCCTTCGTCGCGGCTGTTCGGCCGTTCGGCCCGCTGGAGGCGGCCGCGGTTGAACGTCCCGTCGAAGTACCGGGCGTACACCGCTCGCACGTCGAGATCGAGGAGCACGTCGGCGGCGTTGAGTCCGCCGGTGACGTCGCCCGCGTCGCGGGACGTGATCCGGTAGGTCGACGCGTCGGGACCGGTGGCGAAGGTCCCGGCGCCCTCGTCCCAGAGTTCGTCGATCAGGTAGCCGAGGACGCTTTCGGCGGCATCGCGGTGATCGACGCCGTCTATTTGGGTGGCCCAGAGGAGACCCTGGCCGACCGCGCCCTGCGTCGCCGCCTGATTGGCGCTACCGTCGGCCACGCGCCCGTCGCCGTCGAGGTGAGCGTCGACTTCGTCCGCGAGGTCGGCGGCGTAGCTCGCGGCGGCGGAGCGCAGTTCGTCGCTGCCCGCGTGCGTCCCGTACCAGCCGACGGCACCGAGCATCTGCCCGAGATCCCGCGTCGAGCCCATCTCGACGACGTCCGCGGAATCGAACAGGTCCATCGTGGTCCGTGCCATCCCGTCGGTCAGTTGCTGGATCTTCTCCTTCGGAACGAGCGGCTCCGGATTCACGTAGCCGAACCAGCCGTTCTGAGCGAGGCTCGTGAGATCCGACAGGAACCAGAGCATCGCCGAATGGTGGTTGGGACGGGCCGTGTCGTCGACGACCGTCCCGTCGCCGGGGCGGAACGTCGACACTAGCTCCATCGAATCGCCCTTGGTGAGGACGCCGGTCCCGTTCGTCCCTCCGCCGATGAGCGTCGCGTTCGTTCCGATCTGGGCGAGCGTCGTGAGCAACTGCGCACGGAACTTCGGCGCGACCTGTGGTGGGAGGGTCTCGAAGTGCTTCTCGAAGTTCTTCGCCCACGTCACGCCCTTGAGATGGGTCCAGGCGACGGAGGACGGGCTCACGACCTTCGAGGACTTCGACATGTCCCACCGCAAGGTCGAGGCGTCCGGCCGGCCGTCGCCGGCGTCGAAGACTGGCTGCTGAGTGAAGTGGGGATCGCCTTCGGTGAAGGCGGCCATGTTCAGGTTCGGATTCCTGATCGGCGGTTGATCGACGTCCGCGTGTTCGAGTAAGCCCGGCAGTCGCTGCTCGAACGTCCGTCGCTGCGCTTCGTTGTGGGGGAACTGCACGCCGTTCCCGCTCATGGCGATGTTGGTACTCATGTTGTAGAGCGAGTACCAGTAGGAATCCCAGGTGGCGTCCTGCCACGCGTAGGCGTTCGTGGTTCCACCCTCACTGGTCACGATGCCCGCGACGTCGAGTAACTGGGTGAGCGACTGCGCGGCCGCGCTCAGTTCGAGGTCGTCGACGGCCGACGTTCCCGGCCCGCTCTGTGGTTGCCCGACGACGACGAGACCGACCATCCCGAGTCCCTCGTGCGGACGACAGAAGTAGTTGTAGACACCGGGCGCCTCGAAGGTGTGTTGGAACGACTCCCCGGCCGGAAGGATTCCGGAATCGAAGGGCGTCCCAGCCTCCGGAACGCGGAGTGGCCGGTCGAAGTCGGGGTGATACGCCGTGACCGAGTGTGAGCCTTCGGTAACGTTCCACGTCACGGTCGCCCCCGGTTCGACCCAGACGACGGCCGGCGTGTTCACGTGTTGTCCCGCCCCCTGATCGGACGAGAGAATCGTCGCCTCCACCGTCGCCGAGGACTGGAGGTCGTTGGGTCCGCCGAGTCGATCAGCGCCGGGGGGATTGGTACCGGACGATTCCGTCGGGGTGGGTGTCGCCGTCGAGGTGGCTTCCGAGCGTTGCTGGCCGTTACAGCCCGCCAATGCGCCGGCCGCTGCGACTCCGCCGAACCGGAGGAGCGTGCGCCGGTCGATATCGTCGAGTGGCATAACTATTCGAAACTTAGTTTCTATCCGTAATTAATCTCGGACAACCACGAACTCAGCAGGTAACGGTTCTGTAACCCGGTGAGAGACACCTCGTCGAACCCGTCCGATTTCGCTGTGAAACCCCTACGCGACCGACGAATCGGCGTCGTCGGGTTCCGTGAGATGTTCGAGACCCCAGTCGCGCATCGAAAAGATCACCGGCGCGAGCGACTGGCCGTGTCCCGTGAGCGAGTACTGCACCCGAACGGGTTTTTCACTGATTATCTCGCGGTCGACGATCTGCTTCTCTTCGAGGTCGTCGAGACTACTCGATAGGACTTTACTCGAAATGCCGTCGACGTCCGCTTTGAGTTCGTTGAAGCCGCTGGGCCCGTGTTCGAGCAGTCGATGAATGATCACGGGATGCCACTTCTTGCCGATGAGTGACGCCGTCGTCGTCACCGGGCACCAGTCCTCGCCGGCACACCACACTTCGAGCTGGGTGACGGGAGCGTCCTCTCCTGTATCGTCGCTCATGCCCCAGCGTACGGACGGAGCCACCATAATAGTTACCTGGAGAAATCAAGTAACGCATTGTGAGCCATCGAGCATCGACGAGTGCTACCGTGAATCTATCACTTCCAATAACTATATTTATTTTCGATATATTAATGCTGGGCGAGCACGATCCACCGGTCACGACGGAGGGCCGGATCACGCGGCCGACGAAACGGCGATCCGACTCGGTAGTGGCCGGACGCTGCGGTCGATCCAGAAACGGACGGATCGTCCCATACAAACGACGAACCGACGAGATCGAAGTTATCCTCGCGCGTGTTTCCCGAATCGGGCGAGAACCACGGCGTCGTGGGGGGCGACACCGCTGAACGGTGCCGGCCGTCGCCACGGTCTCGATTGCGGAGGCGAACGTCGCGGAAATCGGAGAGTAGCGAATACATCTATAGTGAAAGAAACGTACAGCTATCAATTTCTCGATTGTTTCAGCCACGCCGAAGCGGAAACTGCGAGCGAGTCCGTCGCCTTCGCATGGATCGGGGTGTCCCCGGAATCCTTTTACTCGGCACCACCCTATCCGGACGCAACTATGGGTATGGGCTCGGATATGTACCGACAGCAGATCCTCGATCACTACAAGAACCCCCGCAACCACGGGGAACTCGAGGACCCGACGTTCTCCCACGTCGGCGAGAACCCGTCGTGTGGCGACACTATCAAGATGGACGTCCGCCTCGCCGACGACGGCGAAACCATCGACTACGTCAGCTTCTCCGGCGACGGCTGTGCCATCAGTCAGGCGAGCGCGAGCATGCTCACCGAACGGCTCCCGGGGACGACGCTCGACGAACTGGCCGCGATGGACCGCGACGACGTGGTGGAGATGCTCGGCGTCGACATCAGTCCCATGCGGATCAAATGTGCCGTCCTCGCCGAGAAAGTGGCCCAGGACGGCGCGAAGATCTACGAGGGCGAACTCGACATCGAGGAGACGACGACCGAGGAGTAGCTGTCTACTCCGTCTCGTCTAGTTCTTTCCCGATCCCCCTCGCCAGTCCGACGAGGAAGGCCATGCCGTGTTTGACCTCGGGATCCCGGAGCGCACGCAGGAGTCCGACCGCACCGACCGGCGCGTAGTCGCGGTCGGGGTCGCCCGCGTCGCCCATCGCGCGCAGGAGCGTCCGCATCCCGCGGACGGTGTCGGGGTCCGACGCCTCGTCCGCGACTTCACCGAGCGAACTGCCCGTCGCCGCGAGCGACGACACCATCTCGTCGTCCATGGCGTCCGCACCGAGTGAAACGACGTCGGTGACGGCGACGAGGTCGGACAGCGTCCCGGACCGTTGCAGGGCAAGCAGCGACTCCAGCGCCTCGTTCAGGTCGTCGGCGTTCTCACCGACGGTGCCCGCGAGGCGGACCGTCTCGTCGGTGGCGAGGCCGTCGCCCGCCTCCGCGAGCGTCGTGCCCGTCCCCGCGAGTGAGGCGACCATCTCGTCGTCCATCGCGTCGCCGCCGAGTTCCACCACGTCGAGGAGTTCGTTCACCGCGTCGAGGTGGTCGACGAAGCGAGCGACTGCCTCGGGATTCTCCGCGATGACGCGTTCGAGTTCCTCTTGGCCGGTGTCACTCATCGAACCACCTCACAGCAGTCCCCTTGCAGTGAGCCAGTAGGACTCGTTGTACGCGAGCTTCGCCCAGTGGACGAACTTGTTCTCGTCGCGCATCACGGGTTCGTTCTCGTAGTCGAAGGAGACGTAGGTGGCGTCGTCCATTCCGGCCTCCATGAAGCAGATGGTCTTGCCGTGGTACGTCTCCGTCGGGACGTGTCCGTGGACCGACGAGGCCAGTCGCTCCGCGACGACGCCCGCCTCGTAGTGGGCGACGCTCCCTGCTTTCGGGGCGGG
>Ga0207757_100322_pt1 | contig 34991 bp, 32 predicted proteins | sample A23P3SouthBayCA_2_FD_187752 | JGI IMG/M metagenome (GOLD analysis project Ga0207757, IMG submission 187752) | Aerobic enrichment media microbial communities from Eden Landing Ponds, California, USA - A23 P3 (2) (SPAdes) | ecosystem: Environmental > Aquatic > Marine > Unclassified | place...
GGAGGACGTTGGCGGTGAGGATCTGACGGAAGGGACCGAGATCGAATTCGACATCGAACAGGCCCCCAAGGGCCCGCGCGCGACGAACGTCGTTCGCGTTTAAAAACGGATTTCCCGCCGTCGTTCCGACGGCGACCATCTTCGTTTTACCGGAGCTTACGACCGAGAGCGGCCGCGACGGATCGGATCGAGTCCGGGCGCCGACGAGTGCCCTCACGCCGGTTCGGCGAGCCGTGACCGCGCAGGAAGTCGCACGGCTCGGGCGGGTGTCGCTGGCTCCGTCACGTTCGTCCGCTGAACGACGTAGCGCTGGCCGACCATCGGGTCGAGGAGGGCATCGACGGGCGCCCGATCGTCCCGAAGCACCGGCACGTCGTCGGTCGGCGGCGGCGGGCGGTACGTGTCGATCTCGGCGCCGAGGTCGATCCCGAGCCTCCGGCGGTCGTTCCGACGGTGGAGCTCCCGGGTCGTGAGCCGCTCGGATCGCTTCGTGGCGACGACTTCGACGTTCTGGACGACGCTGCCGCTGGCGGTGGGGAAGGTGTACACCTGCGGGAAGACCCGGGCCATCGTCTTGTACTCGGCGCGGTAGAACTTCGAGGCCGGACCACTCGGCGCGGAGATGAGGTTGGCGAAGAGGACGCCGTCGTCGTCGAGCCGCGACTCGGTGAGGCGCATGAACTCGACGGTCGTGAGCTGGAAGGGCACCTTGTCCTTCTTGTAGGCGTCGAGGACGATCAGGTCGTAGGTGCGGTTCGTCTCCTGGAGGAACTGGCGGCCGCCAGTGTTGTAGACGTTCAGGGTCTCGGACTCCCGGAGGTCGAAGTACCGCTTCGCGGTCCCGATCACCTCGGAGTCGAGTTCGACCACGTCGACGGTGGCGTTGTACTCGGCGGCGAACCGTTTCGGACCGGTGAAGCCGCCACCACCGACAAAGAGCACCCGGTCCACGTCCTCGGTCATCAGGAGGGGGAGGTGGAAGTAGCGCGTGTACTCGAAGACGTGGCGGTCGGGGTCGGACACGTCCATCGCGCTGTGTGGCTGGCCGTCGAGATACAAGGTCCGTACGTCGCCGACCTGCGTGACTTCGAGTTCCTGGTAAGGAGTCTGTGTCTCGTAGAGGACGGGGCCGCCGGGAGAGACGCCGATGGCGCCGCTGAATCCCGCCCCGACGACGAGGACGGCGACGGCGACGCTCGCAACTGTCGGTTCGTGTCGATCACCGCCCCACGTGAGCCACAGTGCCGTCCCGACGAGGAGCAGGCCGAAGCCGACGCCGATGGCCTCCACGCTCAGTTCGGGGATCAACACGAAGGTAGTCACGAAGGCGCCGACGATGCTGCCGACGGTGCCGACGGCGTAGACATGGCCGGAGGCGGCGCCGACCGCCTCCGTCTCCGTGAGTTCGGCGGCATAGGGGCTGATGAACCCGAGCAGGTAGGTAGGCGGGCCAAAGAGGAGGGTCACCGCGGGAAGCGAGGCGAACCGACCCGGGAGCGGCATCGCCCCGGCCGCCGCCATGAGCATATCAGAGGCGAAGACGACGAGGGCGACGTAGGCAGCGGTGCCGAGGAGGAGCCACGCGAGTCGGTTGTCGGTCGCCCGCCGCGCCGCACGCTTCCCGCCGAGATGGTAGCCGAGCGAGAGCGCCGCGAGGAAGACGGCGATGATGCTCCCCCACGTGTAGATGCTGCTCCCGAATTGGGGGGCGACGATCCGGCCGGCCAGAATCTCCAGGCCCATGCTGGCGATGCCGGAGACGAACACTGCCAGACCGGGCGGGGAGGGGCGCCAGGCGAATCGATCGGGAAGGGTCGCCATTCGACGGAGCGTAGGGGACAGGAGAGATAAGCTTTGGCTCGGGTTTATACCGCCGAGCCGCGTAGCGCCACCGAGCGATGGCCTGTAAGGTCGAACGCGTCTGCGAGCGCCGCGGCCTGCCGACGCTGACCGAGCGGCTCGCCGAGCGCCGGACCGAGACGGGCGCTAGCCTGCGCGACCTCGAACGCTTCTTCAACCGAGAGGTGCTCGCGACGGCGATGCGGGCGGCCGGGATGGAGTTGCTGGAGGACGAGGCCGGGAACGTCCACCGGCTCCTCACCGACGAGGACGTGAGCCACGCCGCGCGCACGGAGGCACGGGACCGACTGACTCGCGCCGGCATCGACGTCGAGGCCGTCGAGTGCGACTTCGTCACGTACGGCACGATCCGAACCCATCTCCGGGAGTGCGAGGGCGTCGACACGGGGCGCGAGGTGACGGTGGACACGACGACAGTGCGCGACACCGTCTTCAAACTGTTCGGTCGAACGGAGGCGGTGACGGAGCGTGAACTGTCGCGGCTGGACGGGCGCGGCGACTTCGACGCCGGGGAGCTGACGGTGTCGCTGACCGCTCGGGTCGCTTGCGAAGCCTGCGGAGAAGAGTACGGCCTTCGCCGACTGCTCGACCGCGGCGGCTGTGGGTGCGGGGAGTCACAAACGTAATAGGTCCGTCCCGACGTACGGAGTGTACGTTCGTCCGACCGGACGCCGGTCGGATGAGTACCGATGACACGAGACGAGACGAACAGCGAGTGTCCGGGCGAGCGTGGAGACGGAGACGAATCACTGGCGCTCGACATCCGAAACGTCGGCGGGATCGAAGACGCGTCGGTGACGCTCGACCCCGGCGTCACGGTCGTCGCCGGCGAGAACGCCTCGAACAAATCCTCGCTACTGGGGAGTCTCGGCGGCGTCCTCGGCGGCCCCCGGCCACGGCTTCGGGGCGGCGTCGAAACCGGGTCGATCACGCTGACGGTCGGCGGGGAGCGGTTCGGCCTCGACCTCGCCCGGCGCGACGGGGAGACGGTCGTCACGGACGCGACCACCTACGCCGAAGCGTCGACGCTCGTCGACCTGTTCGTCTACCTCGGCGAGGAGAATCCGATCCGCCGGGCGGTCGTCGACGGCTGCGACCTCCACGACCTGCTCATGCGCCCGGTCGACACCGCGGAGATCGACGCCGAGATCGACCGCCTGCTGGAACGGCGCCGGGAGATCGACGAGCGGATCGACGAACTCGACGCGACGGTCGACGCTCTGCCGGAACTGGAGGTCCGGGCACGGCAGTTGGCGGACGAGCGCGACGACGTGGTAGCCCGCCTCGACGAGACACGGGCGGCGATCGAGGCGGCGGACTACCGGGACGCCACCGAGGCGACGCGGAGCCTCCTCGACGACCTCGAGTCGGCCCGATCGGAGCGCGACGGGCTCCGCGACCGCCGCGACACCAAGCGACGCGCCGTCGACTCGTTGCAAGACGACCTCGCAACGGTCGAAAAGCAGTTGGCCGACTTGATCGACGACGGCGCGGATCCCGGGAGCGCCGACGAGCGGCTGGAGCAGGTGGAGGCGGAACTGGCGCGCCTTCGCGACCGGAAGGGCCGCCTCGACGAGACGATCAACGCGCTGAGCCCCATCGTCGAGCTGAACCAGCAGTTCCTCACGGACACGCGGCTGCCGCGGACGTTCGACGCGGACGACGTGGTCGACGACCTGCATCCGGACGCCGAGTCGGTCACCTGCTGGACCTGCGGCCAGTCGGTCGAGCAGTCGGAGATCAAAGCGCAGGTCGAGGCGGTCGAAGCGATTCTGCAGGAGAAACGCCGGGAGCGCGAGACCGTCGCGACACGGCTCGACGAGCGCAAGCGGCTTCAGGAACGCCTCGACGCCAAGCGCGACGAACACGCCGACCTCGTGGCTCGGCGACGGCGACTGGAGCGCGAAATCGCGGAGCGCGAGCGAACGCTCGCCGGCCTCGAATCGCGTCTCGACGAGGTGGAAGATCGGATCGACGGACTGGAAGCCGAACTGGCAGAGACCGACGCCGTTGGCGACCTCGTCGACAGTCACCGCGAGGTGAGCGAACTCGAGTACGAACGCGGCCGTCTCGAACGCGAACTGGCGGACGTGGAGGAGCGACTCGAAGCCGGCGAGGAAGCGAAGGCGGAGCGAGAGTCGCTCCGGACGGAGCGCGCCGAGGTGACGAGTCGGCTCGCGGACTGTCGCGACCGAGTCGACCGGATCGAACGCGAGACGGTCGAGACGGTCAACGACTGTATGGCTCGCGTCCTCGACCGCCTCGCGTACCGCGAGGTCGAGCGGGTCTGGATCGAACGCCGCGACGAGGGCGAGGAGACGACGTTCGATCTGCAGGTGGTGCGGACGGCCGACGACGGGAGCGTCTACCGGGCGTCGGTCGACACCCTCAGCAAGAGCGAACGCGAGGTGGTCGGGCTGGTCATCGCGCTCGCGGGCTATCTCGTCTACGACGTGGCCGAGTCGGTCCCGGTCGTCGTCGTCGACGCCATCGAGATGCTCGACGCCGCGCGCATTCGCGGACTGCTCGAGTTCTTCGACGACCACGCACGATACGTCGTCGCGGCGGTTCTCCCGGAGGAAGCCGAGCGGTTGCGGGAGCGGTTCGACACGGTCGAACTGACGACGGTCGAGGCCGCGTGAGCGCGGCTGGCTGGCGGAAATCCGGCGACTTATACCTGTGAGCGGCCTACAGCCGGCGTCGATGCCAACAGTGAAACGAACGCCGGGACCGGCGGCGCGGAGCGCCTTCCGGCTCGGTATGGTGGCCGCCGTCGTCGGCGGGCTCTCGGTTCTCGCCGTCCTCTATCTGCACGGCGCCCTCACAGCGACGACGAGCCTCTACGTGTTGCTCGCGTTGTTTCCCGTCTACCTCGTGATCGCCGCTTCGGTCCTCAGCGTCTGGCTGGGCTACGACAAGGACGCGACTGATCTGCGACCGGTCTACCGGTAGTCGGGATCAGGAGTCGTCATCGTCACCGGTGGCCCGGAGCCGTTCGACGAGCGTCGGCCGTCCGCGCTCCCGTTCGTGTCGGAGGAAGGCGAGGGTGAGGCCAACCAACGCGACCAGCGACAGCACCGCGAACGGGCCGCCGGTCAACACCGCGGCGACCTGGAGGGACTCGCCGCCGCCGACGAGTAGCACCGCACCGGCGACGAGGCCCTGGAGGATCCCCCAGAAGACGATGCTCCCGGTGGTGGGCGCGACGCCCCGCTCGGTCGCCAGGATCGAGACGACGAGCGTCGACGTATCGGCCGAGGTGACGATGAAAACGACGATGAGCGCGAGAAAGCAAAAGAGGAGGAGGCGACTGAGCGGGAGGGCAGCGAGGATCGGAAAGCCCGCGACGGCCTCGGTGCCGCCCGCGGCCTCGATGGCGGCGAGGACGTCGACACGGCCGGACCGCTGGAAGGCGAGGGCGGTGCCGCCGAACAGGAGGTGCCAGCAGACGGAGGCGGCGGCGCTGGCGACGACGCTCGTGAACACGACGGTCCGGACCCGCCGGCCACGCGACAGCGCCGCGAGAAAGAGGCCGGCGAAGGGCGCCCACGAGAACCACCACGACCAGTTCCAGACGGTCCAGTCGGCGGCCCACGCGGCGGCTGGGGTGAGGCTCATCGACACGAAGTCGGTCGCGTAGCGACCGAGCGCAGCGGCGCCGGTGTCGAGGACGAACTCCCGGGGGCCGACGAGGAACAGGAGGAGCGCAAAGAGGGCAAACAGCGCGAGGTTGACGCCGGCGATGCGGCGGATGCCACGCTGGACGCCGCTCTCGGCCGAGACGCTGTAGATGGCGACGAGACCGGCGACGAAGAGGAGCGCGCCGGTCCCGCCGAAGGTGACGCCCCACTGGAAGTTGATGCCGGCGAGGAACTGCTCGCCGACGAAGGCGACGGAGGTGGCGACGCCGCCGATGGTGGCGAAGATGGCGAGCACGTCGACGAGGTTCGCGAGCGGTCCGTCCAGCCCGTCGACGCCGAGGAAGGGGGCGAGAACCGTCGACACACGGAGCGGCGCGTCGTGCTGGTGGGTGAAGTAGGCGATGGGAAGGCCGACGGCGAGGTAGGCACTCCACGCCGACACGCCCCAGTGGAAGCTCGCGTACGTCAGCGCGACGACGGCGGCAGGGGCGGAACGGGGCGAGACGCCCGCTGCCGGGGGTGGCGAGCCGTAGTGAAAGAGCGACTCCGCCGGCCCCCAGAAGACGACACCGGCGGCGATACCCGCGGTGAAAATCATCGCGAAGTAGGTGGGGAAGGTGTAGTCCGGTTCGGCGTCGGGGCCGCCGAGCCTGATCGAGCCCCACGGGCCGACGAGGAGGAGGAACGCGTAGCCGACGGCCAGGAACATGACGCCGAGAAAGAGCCAGTCGAACTGCCGGAAGAGGAGGTCACGGACCGCGACGACGGCGGCGTCGGTGCGGGCGGGACGGAGGAGATGGGTGGCGAAGAAGCCGGCGAGAACGACGACGGGGACGCCGAAGGTGACGGGATCCTGTCGGCCGAGGAAGCCCCCGATCCAGTTGCGCCAGGAGCGGTGTCGGACTCGAAGCAGATACGGCGCACCGGGGCCGCCGTCACCGTCGGACCGGTCGACCGGGAGGAGCGCGAGATAGGCGAGGCCGGTGCCGAAAAACAGGAGCGCGAGGACGAGCCACCCCTGACCGGAGACCACAGAGCCGACGATAGCCGGGAAGAAGAAGCCAGTGACGACGACGACGCCGGACAGCGCACACACCGGAAGCAGCGCCGAACGGGCGAGTCGCTCCAGAACGCTCGTGACGTGTGTGCTCATACCACATGTGTCGGTCGTCGAAGATATATGTGTGTCGTCGTGCCCGCTCCTTTTTGTCAGTGCCGTGCGAACAGTTCTCACTGTGACGACCGACGCTCCCGGGCCGCCGAGCGATACGGCGCTCGACGAACTGTTCCACCAGTCGAAGCCGGTTCCCCTCGTGTACTGGCGAACCTTCTCCGGGCCGAAGACGGCCGTACTGCTGGCGGGGGGAACGGCCGTGCTGACGTTCGTTGCCGGCCTCTCGCAGTTCAGTCGGAGCGAGATGATGCCGACGGGACCGCTCGCCGGCGTCGTCCCGCCGGCGACCGTGGACGTGATCCCACTCGCGAGCGTCTTCGTCGCCTTCCTGCTCACTGGCGTCGCGGTGGGGTTGCGGGGGCAGTACCGGCTCGCGTGGTACGGCGCGCTGGGCTGTTTCCCGCTCGTAATTGCACTCCCGCTGGTGACGGGTGCCGCGAGCGACGCCGTCCCCGCGCTGGCGGGGGCCGTCGGACTGGGGTCGGCGGTCGCGAACCGAGCGGGGTTCGACCGGGCGGCCGAACTGACGCCATTCCAGACCACGGCGCTACTCGCGTTCGTGGCGGTGCAGGTGTACGGAACCGTCGGTACCTACGCCATGCGCGAGAATTTCGTCGGCGTCGAGAGCCTGACCGACGCATTCTACTACATCGTCGTGACGGGGACGACTGTCGGCTACGGCGACGCGACGCCGACGACGCAGGTGACGAAACTGTTCACGCTCTCGGTGATCGTGCTCGGGACGGGCGCGTTCACCGTCGCCACGGGGTCGTTGATTGTGCCGGCCCTCGAATCACGGATCTCCAGCGCTTTCGGAACCATGACAGCCTCGGAACTCACGCTGCTCGAGGACCACGTGCTGGTCCTGGGCCACGGCGAACTGACGGAACCGCTCCTCGACGAACTCGCGACGACGGCGGACGTGGTGGTTGTGACGCCGGACGCCGACGTGGCGGCGGCGCTCGACGACCGTGCCGTGAACGTGTTGACGGCCGACCCGACCGACGAGAAGCCCCTGCTCGACGCCCGTATCGACGCCGCCCGGGGCGTGGTGGTCGCGACGGACGACGACGCCCAGGATGCGCTGGCGGTGGTCGCGGCCCGGCAGGCCAACCCGGACGTGCGAATCGTCGCCGCGGCGACCGATCAGCGACACGTCGACAAACTCGAAGCCGTCGGCGCCGACGCGGTCATCAGCCCTGCAGTCATCGGCGGGCGGCTGCTCGGGCAGTCGGTACTCGGCGACGACGACGATGCCCTGGGGGACGTGTTCCGTGACGGCGAGGACGGGGACAGCTGATACCGGGTTCCAGCCAGCAATATGGCCGTTCGCCGCCCCCAACTTATTTGCTCCAGTCAGGAGAACGACCAGTAAGGACGTAGAGCCATGTACGACACGATCCTAATCCCGTTCGACGGCAGCGACGAGGCAATGAAAGGGGCCAAGCACGGCATCGAGCTCGCGGCGACGTGTGACGCGACGGTACACGCGCTCTACGTCATCGACCTGCCGGGCGCACCGCGGACCGTGTATCTCAGGGACGACGAGGACGAGATGCGCGAGCGATACCGCGAGTACGGCGAGGAGGTCACAGGCGACGTCTGCGAGATGGCGGCCGAGGACGGGCTGGAGTGTGCCACCGCGCTCCGGAGCGGGTCGCCGGGCGAGGAGATCGTCGACTACGCCAAAGACGAGGAGATGGACGTCATCGTCCTCGGGAGCGCGTACCGAGGCAAGTGGGGGGCGCTGCTCGGCAGTACGGCGGAGAAGGTGGTCCGGACCGCCGAGACGCCGGTCATCACGGTGCGGGAGAAGATGAACGACTGAGACGAACCGATCTACGCCGCGGCGTGGCGCCGCCGCCAGCGCTCGCGCAGGTAGATGAGGATGCTAGCGCTCAAAAAAGAGAGGCCGGCGAAGTTGAGTCGGCCAGCGGCCATCAGCCACAGCGCAACGGCGAAGGTCACGACGACCAGCAGCGCCAGGATCGTCGGAATCGCCTCGGGCATGGACGAGACCACGCACCGGAGCGTGAAAAGTCCCACCGCGACTCGGTCGCGGTCCCGAAGCCGTCGGTGGCGTCTCGCCGGACCGTCCCGTGCCGACTCGAATCGGCGGCGACGACCGAGAATCCCGATCAGTAGAAGTGTTTGAACTCCCAGTGGTACTGGCAGTTGGGGCAGTTCGCCCACTCGGGCACGTCGAAGGCCTCCGGATGCCGCTGGCCGTGTTGCATGCGGGTGCGACAGACGGGACAGGTGAGCGCGAGCAGGTCGAGATCCGTGATCCGTTCGGGCGGGAGCTCAACCCGACACGCCGGGCAGTCGATGTGGTTGCGCGAGTCCGCCTGCAGGATCGTGGTCGCACACGCGGGACACTGGAGCGTCGCTGGCGGACGGTACGCCCAGCCGGTGTCGCCGTCGATGGTGGTCGTATGCGTCTCGACGCTCGACAGGCGGAACTTGTTGGGTCCGTCGCCGGTCCGCAAGGGCGCGATCAGCCGCTCGGCGAGGCGCCGGAGCGCCGCGACGAGCCATCGGAGCGCCGCAGTCGTCCGGCTGCCGACCGCAGTGAGTGCCTCCGCGAAGCCGTGGGCGTCGTCGGCCACTGGCTGGCGTTAGGGAAGCAACAGAATAAAATGCTCGTCGGCGACGGGGATAGACTTTCCCCGTCGGTCACACAAGCGAATCACGTGTCACGTTCGTGCCGGCCGCGGATCGCGGGCGGAGCCGGTGTCCTCACGCCGGCATCACTATCGGGAGTCGAGCCGACGAGCGTCGCCGCCAGCGACCCCGGACGGGCGGTCGCGTCGATACTGCTCGTTCTGGGTGTCACCGCAGCGGTGCGATACTGGCGGGCAGGACTGTTCGCCCGGGCGGTCGACGCCACCCTGGAGCGGCCGCTCGTCGCCCCGCTCTACGGCGTGGCGGCGTCCGTCCTCGGCTGGCTGGTGGTGGCGTACGCCTTCGGACAGGCCCTCCGCATCGGCGGCGTCGTCGGGCGAGCGGCCGTGGCCGTCGGCGTCGGCGGGGCACTCGCCGTGGGCGGGTTCGGATTCGCCGTCGCCGGCGCCGCGGTGACGACGGTCCTCGGCGATCGACGGCCGTGGGCCGGGGCGCTCGTCGGCGCGGGCGTGAGCGCACTCGTGCTGCTGGCGCTCCCGGGTCGGCTGGGACTGGTAGTCTGGGCGTTCGTCGCCGCGACGGGGCTGGGCGGCGCGGCGCGGCGGTGGCTCCACGCCTCGGCGTCGGTCGAACGGCGGCCAGCCGAGTGAGACTGTTGGCCGTCCGTCGATACGGTGACAGCGCTCCCGAAACAGTGTGAAAACGGAGCGCCGTCAGTCGCTGCTGGCCGCGTCGTCGCCCTCACGAACGTCCGTCACCATCTCGTCGCCGGCCGTCACCACGTCGACATTCTCGCGGTCCGAGAGCTCCTCGATCGTTTCGGCGAACTCCTCGGATTCGAGGATCTCGTACTCGTTACTGAGCCCGAGATAGACGGTGTAACACATCAGACAGAGGATGACGGCGAAGGGAAGACCGGTCGTGATGGCGGCCGTCTGGAGTGCGGTCAGCCCGCCACCGTAGAGCAGGATGGCGGCGACGGCGCCTTCGGTGACCGCCCAGAAGATGCGCTGGGTGCGTGGCACGTCGTGCTTGCCGCCGGAGGTCAGGTGGTCGATGACCAGCGACCCCGAGTCGGAGGAGGTGACGAAGAAGGTGACCACCAGGAGCGTCGCGAGGATGCCCGACACCGCGCCGAGCGGGAACTGTTCGAGCATGGCGAACATGGCGACCGTCTGGCCGAGTTCGTTGTAGGTCGCCAGCGCCGCGCCGTTCCCCTGGAGCGAGTTGAAGAGCGCGCTCCCGCCGAAGGTGGACAGCCAGATAGTGGAGAACATCGCGGGGAGCACGAGCACGCCCATGACGAACTGGCGGATAGTTCGCCCCTTCGAGATGCGGGCGATGAACATGCCGACGAAGGGAGACCACGCGATCCACCAGCCCCAGTAGAAGACGGTCCAGGCGGTGACCGTCCCGCCGCCGGGCGCGAGCGTCCCGCGGAAGAAGCTGAGCGCAAGGATGTTGCCGAAGTACGCGCCGAGCCCTTCGACCCACGCGCCGAGAATGTAGACGGTCGGTCCCACGATCAGCAGGAAGCCGAGCAGGGCAAACATCAGATAGAGGTTGATGGTACTCAGGCGCTTGACCCCTCCGTCGAGGCCGGCCGCGACCGAGAGTGTCGCGATACCGGTGATGCCGGCGATGAGGAGCACCTGGACCAGGGAGTTCGTCGGGATGGAGACGAGACCGAGGAGGTCGCCACCCACGTACGAGAGGCCCTGGTTCACCTGCGCGACGCCGAGGCCGAGCGAGGTCGCCAGCCCGAACAGCGTCGCGAACACCGTCACGAGGTCGATAAGGTGGCCCGGCCAGCCGTAGATCCGGTCGCCGAGCAGGGGCCAGAAGATCGAGCGGAAGGTGAGCGGCAGGCCGCGATTGAACGAGAAGAACGCGAGACCGAGGCCGACGAGGCCGTAGATGGCCCACGGGTGGAAGCCCCAGTGGAAGAACGTCTGTGCCATCGCCGCCGACGCCGCCGCACCGGTCCCGGCTTCGGAGCCAAAGAACCCCGGCACGTTCTGGAAGTAGTACAGCGGTTCGGAGACGCTGAAGAACATGAGGCCGATCCCCATACCGGCGCTGAACAGCATCGCCATCCACGAGAAGTCACTGAACTCCTTCTCCGCTTCGACGCCACCGATCTTGATCTTACCGTACTTGCTGAACGCGAAAAAGAGGAGAACGACGATGAAGAGGTTCACCGCCAGCAGGTAGAACCAACCGAAGTTCTCCCCGATGAAGTTGAACAGCGCGGTGTACGCCGCGGACGCCTGGTCACCGAGCAGAACCGTAACGGCGATGAAGAGGGCGACAATCACCAGCGCGACCGGGAAGACGACCGGATGGATGTCGAAGCCGAACCGCTGGATGTTGGTGTCGCCGGGTTCGCGATCGGACTCCGGGTGGAACAACTCTACCTGTAGCCCGTCGGACATTTCTCCGGCCACATCGTCTGATTCAGCCATACCGTTCCTCCGTCCGGCGGGTGCCGGTCGTGTGTTGTCGGTGGATCATGTGCGTGTCTGGATCTCGGTCGTCGGCAGTCGGTCGATTCTCGCCCGCCAGCCGGGCGGGCCGTCGAACTGTCATGGGCATGGGTAGCTGCTCCCATGACAGAGAGCCACATAGAGACTACTCGTTGTGTCAGATAAAGTTTGGTGTTTTTGTCGAAGCCGATCGGGGTTATCGCAGCAACTTCACCCGCTCGGGGTCGAACAGCGGTTCGTCGCGCACGGTGGCGTCGTACGTCTTCCCCTCACACAGCACCTGTACGTCGGTGCCCGCGTCTGCGTACTCGGTAGGGAGGTAGGCGTAGGCGATGGACTCGCCGACGCTGTAACCGTAGTCGCCGGCGACGACGTAGCCGATCGCCTCGCTGTCACCGGACTGCGTCCGGTTGTCGTCGGCCTCCGGCCGACTGCCCGAGGGACCGTGTCCCTCGCTGTCGAGGACGGGACGCCCGCCGAGAATCACGTCGGTCGAGTCGTCGAGCGTGATCGGGGTGAGCCGACTGTCGGGGCCCGACTCCTGCACCTCGGTCAGCGCCTCCCGGCCGACGAAGTCGGTGTCCATGTCGACGGCGAAGCCGAGGCCGGCCGAGAAGGGGTCGGCGTCGGTATCGATGTCGGTCCCCCAGAGCCGGTAGCCCTTCTCCAGTCGCATCGACTCCAGTGCGCCACCGCCCATCGGCCGCACGTCGAGGTCCTGACCGGCCTCCCACAACGTCTCCCAGAGGCGGGAGCCGTACTCCGTCGGCGTCCACAGTTCCCAGCCGAGTTCGCCGACGTAAGAGACCCGAAGCGCGAGGACGGGTACGTCGCCGACGTAGATGCGCTTCGCGCTGAAGTACGGGAAGTTCTCCGGCGAGACGTCCGCGTCGGTGACCCGCTGGAGCAGGAGCCGGGACTTCGGCCCCCAGAGACCGATAGTCGAGCGCGCACCCTCCTCGACGACCACCGACACCGTCTCCGGGGCGTGGCGCTCCAGCCAGCCGCCGTGGATGCCCGGCGAGTTGCCGCCGCCGGTCGTCACGACGAACTCCTCGGGGCCGAGGCGGACGACGGTCACGTCCGCCAGCACGTTCCCACCCTCGTTACAGAGGAGCGAGTAGCGGACGCGGCCCTCGTCGATGTCCACGTCGTTCGTACACACCCGCTGGAGGAAGTCGGCGGCACCCGCGCCCTCGACGCGGATGGAACTGAACGAAGTCATGTCGAACATCGACACGTGCTCGCGGGTGTGGAGGTGTTCGGCACCCTCGATTGGCGAGCGGTTGACGCCTTGCCACCCCTCCTGTTCGGGAATCTCGTCCTCGTACCGCTCCACCAGATCGGCGTTGGACTCGTACCACTGTGGCGACTCCCAGCCGCCGGACTGGTAGAACTCGGCGCCGAGGGCCTCCTGCTGGGCGTAGAACGGGCTCCGCCGGAGGCCGCGGTGGTCGTCGGGCTGCCAGCGGGGCTCGACGATGCTGTACACCTGCCGGTACTGTGTCGCGCCGCGGTCGACGAAGTAGTCTTTCTCCCCGGCGTGGGGTTCGAACCGGTTGACGTGGATCCCGCCGGTTTCGACGGGACCGGAGGGAAGTTTCGGCACGCCCGTCTCCATCCACTCCGCGAGGACTTTGCCGTAGCCGCCGGAGTGCGTCCACCAGATGGCGAGGGCGGTCCACAGCCCCTCGACCGCGTTCGTCTCGCCGAGGACCGGCATCCCGTCCGGCGTGAACACGAAAATGCCGTTCTCGGTGGCCTCGAACTCCTTACCCTCGGTGACGGGGATCAGTTCCTCGAACGCCCGCTTGGGCGATTTGTCGCGGTCGGGGTGGGTCGCGCGCTCCCAGTGCTCGTCGGTGAAGTCACGGACCGACGCCTGCCGGCGTTCGGTGTTCGCCCCCATCGCGTCGGGGTCGACCGTCAGCGACTCGTGGTTGTACGAGCCGAGGCCGATGGCGTCGCCGTGGGTGCGGAAGTACAGCGAGTTGTCCTGGTCCCGGCCGACCGGGCGGGTCGGCCCGCGACTCATCGCGTCGGCGATGCGGTGGTCGCCGGGCACCTCGAAGTCGCCGGTGTCGACACGGGCCGTCGGCTCCGCGTCCGCCAGTTCGGCAAGCGGCTCCGTGACGGCGTACTGGTGTTCGACGGGCGCGATGGGCAGGTCGAGGCCGGCGAGTTTGCCCGTCTTGTACCCCCAGTTGTTCGTCGCGAGGACACAGCGGTCACAGTCGATCCGGCCACGGTCCGTCTCGACGGCCGTCACCTCGCCGCCGCTCACGTCGAAGTCGGTGACCGACGTGTGGCCGTAGAAGTCGGCGGTCGAGTGCTCGATGTACCACTGGAGCGCGGCGATGCCGTCGACCCGGCCGTCGGTCGGGGAGTAGTAGCCGCCCAGAATCTCGTCTTCGTTCACCAGCGGTAGGTACGCCGTCACTTCCTCCGGGGAGAGGAGTTGTGGGTCGGGCAGACCGTAGGCCGTGGCGTGTTCGACCCGTCGCTGGAGGAAGTCCATCCGCTCCTCGGAGCGAGCGACTTCGATGCCACCAACCTCGTCGTAGACGCCGGCGTCGGAGAGGAGACGACTGGTGTAGTACGCCGTCTTCGTCTGGAGCTTCGACGGCGACGTCTGGAACATGATCCCCGGCGCGTGCGTCGAGGAGCCACCGGTGACCGGAAGGGGGCCCTGATCGACGACGACGATATCCTCGGCGCCGAGTTCCGAGAGATGGTAGGCGACGCTACAGCCGACGGCGCCCGCGCCGACGACGACCGTCTCGGCCGTGTCGGGAAGCTCTCCGCTCATCTAAATCAGCGGCTCCTCGCGGACGGTCGCGGCGTATTTCTCGCCTTCGTACAGGACCTCGACGTCGGTGCCCGGTTCCGCGAACGTCGGTGGGAGGTAGGTGTACGCGACACAGGCCCCGACGGAGTAGCCGTACTCGGCGGAGTGAACGTAGCCGATGGCCTCGTCGGTTGCGGGGTCGAGCACCGGCCGGTCGTCCAGAATCACCGCCTCGGGGTCGTCGAGGGTGAGGCAGGCGACTTCGTGGCGGATGTTGTCGCCCGCGGCGGCGGACGCGACGGCCGCGCTCCCGATGAAGTCGGTGTCGAGGTCGACGGCGAAGCCGAGGCCAGCCTCGTAGGGGTTGTGTTCGGTGTGGAGGTCCTCACCCCACAGCCGGAAGCCCTTCTCGATGCGCAGAGAGTCGAGCGCCCCGTTGCCGTAGGGGCGGATGTCGTACTCCTCGCCCGCCTCCATGACGTGTTCCCAGAGCGTCTCGCCGTACTCGGATGGCGTGTACAGTTCCCAGCCGAGTTCGCCCGCGTAGGACACACGCAGGGCGGTGACGGGGACGTTCTTCACGTAGAACTGCTGGCTGGTGAAGAAGGGGAAGGCGTCGTCGGAGAGGTCGGCGTCGGCCACTTTGGAAAGGACGTTCCGCGCGTCCGGCCCGGTACAGACCATCGCCGCCATGGCGGACGTAACGTCGTTGACGACGGCGCCCTCGGGAGCCTGTTCGCGAACCCAAGCGACGTGGTTGTTCCCCACCTCGCGGCCCGTCGTGAGCAGGAGGTAGCGGTCGTCGTCGGTGCGGGTCACCGTGATGTCGGCGCGAACGCCACCGGTCTCGTTACACATCAGCGTGTAGCGGACCTGTCCCACGTCGAGGTCCATGTCGTTCGTACAGAGCCGCTGGACGAACTCGCCGGCCTCGGGGCCGACGACCTCCATCTTGTTGAACGCGGTCATGTCGTGAAGGCCGACGTGTTCGCGGACGTGAAGATGCTCGGCTCCCTCGATGGGCGACCAGTATTTCGCCTCCCAGCCCTCCCGGTCGGGAATCCGGTCCGCGTAGCGCTCCACGAGGTCGGCGTTGGACTCGAACCACTGGGGTTCCTCCCAGCCGGCGGAGGCCCAGAGTTCGGCGTCGCGGCGCTCGTGGGCGTGGTACATCGGCGTGCGCCGGATGTCTCGCTGTTTGCCCTCCCACACCCACTTGGGGTGCACGATGTTGTAGACGATGCGGTACTCCTCGCCGCCGATGTCGCGGGTGAAGTCCCACGATCCCTCGTGGGCGTCGAACCGGTTCACGTCGCAGTGTGCGAGGTCGATGGGGCCGTCGGGGAGTTTCGGCATCCCCGTCTCCATCCACTCGGCGAGCGCCTTGGCCGCACCGCCGGCGTGGGTGATCCAGATGGCCGAGGCGACCCACAGCCCGTCCGTCCCCTGCACCGGCCCCATGATCGGGAGGCCGTTCGGCGACTCGGCGAACATCCCGTTGTATTTGAACTCCAGTTCCTTGTCCTTCGTCGTCGGGATGAGTTCGTCGCTGGCGGTCCGAGGCGCCTTGTCCGGGCGGTCCGGATGCGTCGCCTCGTTCATGAACCGCTCGGTGAAGTCGTGGACCGACGCCTGATGGCCGTCGGGGTCGTTCCCGCCCAGGTCGTCAGGGTTCGGGACGACCGGGTCGTGGTTGTACGAACCGATGCCGTAGGAGTCGCCGTGGGTCCGGTAGTACATCGCGTTGTCCTGATCGCGCAGGATGGGTCGGTCCGGGTTCGCGAGCAGGCGTTTCGCCTTCTCGCCGGAGACGTTCTCGTAGCCCTCGAAGAGGGGGTGGTCGGTCACGTCCTGATCGTTGTCGGCGAGTTCGTCGAGCGACTCCGTCATCGTGTACTGATGCTCGACCGGCGCCACCGGAAGGTGGACGTCCAGTTTCTCGCCCAACTGTCGCGCCCAGATGTTCGTCGCGACGACCACTTCGTCGCACGCGACGGTGCCGTTCTCGGTGACGACGGCCTGCACGTCGCCATCATCGTCGAGTTCGATGTCCTCGGTCCGGGTGTGCGGGACGAACTCGGCGCCGCCATCCATCGCCCGCCGGGCCAGGGCGTCGCAGGCGACGACGCCCGAGGCCTGTCCGTCGGTCGGAGAGTAGTACCCCCCGAGGATACGGTCCGAGTCGACGAGCGGCAGGTGCTCGGCCACCTCCTCGGGGGTGAGGAGCTGTGGGTTCTCGAGACCCCACGCCGTCGCGTGTTCGACCCGTCGCTGTAGGAAGTCCATGCGCTCCTCGGTCCGGGCCACCTCGATGCCGCCCACCTCTTTGTACGCCTGCTGGCCGTCGCGGCCTTCGAGGTCGGAGTACAGCTGTCGGCTGTAGTTCGCGAACTTCGAGAGGACCTTCGGTTCGGCCGTCTGGAACATGATCCCCGGCGCGTGTGTCGACGACCCGCCAGTCGTCGGCATCGGCCCCTGGTCGACCACTACCACGTCGTCCCGTCCCAGCTCCGTGAGCTGGTACGCGAGGTTGCACCCGACGATTCCAGCGCCGATGACGACGGTGCCCGCATCGCTCGGAAGTGTGTTCGACTCACTCATACCGATATGGTTCGGCCACGGCGTCTTATAATCACACCTCAGCGACGACACCCATTTATGTACTGGGGGTGTCTGAGCGGGCGGTGTCTTAACATCGATATACTTGTTAACGATAGTGGGCTCCGTCGGTGGCGCCTATTTATACGTCCGAGATAGCTGTGGTCCACCCTTATGCAGTGGGGGACCGTCGAACAGTAACGATGACGAACAACGAATCCCAGTCGCTCGACGCACATCCGAACCATCCGGAGATCGATCAGTCGGATCGAGTACTGCCGCGGAACCTGCGCCAGACCGGTGATCCGGGCATCGAGATGCTCGTCTCGACCCGCGTTCGCAAATCGCCGTTCTTCGATAAGTCGTTCAACGAGGAGGGGGCGTGGCGCTGTACGGTCTACAACCGCATCTACCACCCGCGTGGCCTCGTCGAACCGGAAGATGGCGGTGCGATGAAGGAGTACGAGGCGCTGACCGAGAGCGTGACGCTGTGGGACGTGGCGGTCGAACGCCAGATCCGCGTGAAAGGCCCGGACGCGGAGGCGCTCACCGACTACGTGATCACGCGGGACGCGACGAGCATCGAACCGATGAAGGGCAAATACGTCATCCTCTGTAACGAGGACGGCGGGATCCTCAACGACCCGGTCCTCCTGCGGGTCGCGGAGGACGAGTTCTGGTTCTCCATCTCGGACTCGACGCTCATGCAGTGGCTCCAGGGCGTCAACGTCGGCATGGACTTCGACGTGGAGATCGACGAGATCGACGTGGCGCCGATGCAGATTCAGGGGCCACTCTCGGAGGACGTGATGGTCGAAGTCGTCGGCGATGAGGTCAGCGACATCCCCTACTACGGCCTGATGGATACGGAGATCAACGGCCGTGAGGTGCTGGTGAGCCAGACCGGCTTCTCCGGCGAGAAGGGCTTCGAGGTGTACGTCAAGGACGCGAGCGAGAACGCGGAGGCCGTCTGGGACCCCGTGATGGAGGAGGTCAAGAACCACGGCGGTCGACAGATCGCGCCGGGTCACCACCGCCGGATCGCGGCGGGTATCCTCTCGTGGGGCCAGGATATGGACCACGAGACCTCGCCGTTCCAGGTCAACCTCGGGTATCAGGTCCCCAACGACAAGGAGGGAGACTACATCGGCAAGGAGGAACTCGAACGCCAGAAGGCGCTGATCGAGGACGGCGAGTACCCCTTCAACCTCAAACTCGTCGGGCTGAAGATCGCGGGCGAGCCGATCCGTGACTACGCGCCCGACTTCTGGCTCATCTCCGATCCCGAGACGGGCGAGGAGTGTGGCTACATGACCTCGCCGTGGTGGAACCCGGACCTGGAGACGAACATCGGCCTCGGCTTCGTGCCGGCGGAGAAACTGGAGGCCGAGACGGATGCCCTGCTCAACGACGAAGTCTACGAGCACGATCTGGACCTCGAGTTCGAGGTCCACCTCCCCGACGAGTACGCGGAGGGTGACGGCGAACCGGCCTTCGCGACGGTGGCCGAGGTGCCGTTCAAGGAGTCGGTCAACCCGAGTGCCCGCGAACAGGCGAAGCTGAACGCCCGGCACGAGGAGTAACGCTAACCGTCGCGAGGCCGTAGTACGGCCGACACCGCTCACCACATGTCACTCACGAGATCGAAACCCGCAGACGGCGTCTCGAGCTTGCTGCGCGAGCCGCGCTTCGAGCTGATGCCGTTCGACAGCTTCGAGGGACAGATGGAACAGCTACCGGACGGCGCGGCTATCGCCGTCACGGCCTCGCCACAGCTCGGCCTCGACGCGACGGTCGAGTGGTCCGAGAAGGCGGCCGCCCGCGGCTACGAACCCATCCCCCACGTCGCGGCGCGGTACGTCGAAGACCGTGATCGCCTCGACGAGGTTGCCACCCGGCTGACCGACGCGGGGATCACCGACATCTTCGTGCCCGGCGGCGACCGCGAGGAACCCGTCGGCGAGTTCGAGTCGGCCTACGAACTGCTCGTCGCCCTCGACGACCTCGGCCACGAGTTCGACGAGGTGGGTATCACCGGCTACCCCGAGGGACACGACTTCCTCGACGACCGCACGCTGGCCGAGGCCATGGAACGGAAGGCGCCCTACGCCACCTACATCACGACCCAGCTCTGTTACGATCCCGAGGCGGTCGTCGACTGGATCGAGACGATCCGCGACCGCGGGATCGACCTCCCCGTCGAGGTGGGGATTCCGGGCGTGATGAAGTACCAGCGCCTGCTCTCTATCTCCCAGAAGGTCGGCGTCGGCGACTCGATCCGGTTCCTGCGGAAGACGAGCGGGATCGTCGGCTTCGTGCGCCAACTCGTCGGCTCGCGCGGGAAGTACGAACCCGACGCGCTCGTCGATGGGCTCGCGCCCTACGCCGCCGACCCCGAGTACGCGATCCGCGGCCTCCACATCTACACGTTCAACCAGGTGAGCGACACCGAAGCGTGGCGCCGCGGACGGCTGGACGGGTAGCGAACTCGCCCGTCTCGAAGCTCCGATTCGTGCTGTTTCATTCGTATTTGGGTCAACTTCACAACTTCTCTGTCGTATAGCACCTATAACATAAACCGGTTACTTAAACACCACAGATGAGACAGGGAGAAACTTTCGTCCCCGGCGGGCGACCCGCCGATACATGACTCGGTGGAACGACGGCGCCGACCGAACGCGCGCCGTGAGCCCGGATATCACGGCGGAGACGAACGCCCTCCCGACGAACTGCTTTACCGATCCCACGGTGTGGGAACTGGAGAAAGAGACGATTTTCTCTCGCTACTGGGTCTACGTCGGCCACGAGAACTGCATCCCGGACCCTGGCGACTACTTCACCCGGACCGTCGGCGACAAACAGGTGATCGTCGCCCGGGACGAGGACGGCAAAGTGCGCGCGTTCTACAACGTCTGTGCGCACCGTGGCTCGAAGATGGTCGACGACACGCCGATGACCGACCCCGGCAACATGGGGCGCATCCAGTGCCCGTACCATCTCTGGACGTACGATCTCGACGGCGACCTCCGGAGCACGCCCCGGAGCTTCGAGGTGGCGAGCCTCAACCCCGAACTCGACGACGAGGATGTGACGGCGCTCGACCCCGACGAGAACGGCCTCATGGAGGTCCACACCGACACCATCGGCCCGCTGGTCTTCTGCAACTTCGCGAACGACCCGCCGCTCACCCTCGCCGAACAGGCCGGGAAGCTGAAGACGCGACTCGAATCCCTCCCGCTGGCGGAGTACGAACACGCCCGCCGCTACGTCTCGGAGGTGGAGTGTAACTGGAAGACGTTCGCCGGCAACTACTCCGAGTGCGACCACTGTCAGGCGAACCATCAGGACTGGATCACGGGGATCCAACTCGACGAGTCGGAACTGGAGGTCAACGACTACCACTGGGTGCTCCACTACACCCACGAGGAGGACATCGAAGACGAACTGCGCATCCACGACGAACACGAGGCGCAGTTCCACTACTTCTGGCCCAACTTCACCGTCAACATGTACGGCACCGCGGACGGCTACGGCACGTACATCATCGATCCCATCGACGAGGGGCGGTTCCAGCTGATCGCCGACTACTACTTCGCGGACCCGGAACTCAGCGAGGACGAAAAAGAGTTCGTCCGCACCAGCCGACAGCTGCAGGAGGAGGACTTCGAACTCGTCGAGCGCCAGTACGAGGGGTTGCGATCCGGCGCACTCGCACAGGGACAGCTCGGCCCCAACGAACACACGCTCCATCGGTTCCACCGGCTCGTACAGGAGGCGTACGAGGCGTGAGCGGCTCCTTCGTCGCCGCCTGTGCCGACTGCGACGAACGCGTCTCGACCGCGACGCCGAACGACGTGGTCGCGTTCTACCGCCGCCACCGTGCGGTGACCGGCCACGACGTGTCGTGGGAGCGGACGCCGACGGCTCTCGCTGCCCCGTCGTCGGCCGACATCGACGCCGTCGTGGCCGCCCTAGACGGAGGGGCCGAGGGCGTCTCCCTCGGAGCCCTTGCGGCGGTCATGGCCGAACGGGGATGGACCGTCGGCGAGACGCTCGCTGCCGTCCACGAACGCCGCCTGCGCGGCGCGCTCTGGGAACCCCGGGACGACCACGTCGCTGCGGTCTGATCCCCAGTATATAGATTTTCTAGCAGTGTTTTATTTTATATATAAATGACAATATCGAAATCGGATGTGCCGAAAAAACAGCTTCGTCGCGCTCCGAGACGACCGTCTACACGTCGTTATTACGGTGAGAGCGCAGCATCGGGGACGACCACACGCCGTACCGACAGAGAGTGGTTACCGTATATCAGTATATGAGATAATGCGCGTTTGTATCCGATAGAGTACTCATTCCGTATCGGTCGTTTCGCGCAGGAAGACGGTGCCGGTGCTTCGGACGACAACGACGTAGCCACCGTAGGTGAAAGTGAGACAGCCGGCGGACGGGCGGTCGGGCGCGTCGGTGTCCCAGAGGGCGTCGAGCGCCGTGACGTTGATTCGGGTTTCGAGGGGTGGGAGGTCGGCCGGCGCGGTGTCGGTGAGGTCGGCGACGGCGTCGACGAGGGTGTCGCTCAGCCGACCGTCACCGTCGTGGTGGACGTGGTGAATCTCTTCGTGGTCGGTGGTAGCGGTGCTCATGACCGTACGTCGGCGAGGGACACGTTGACTTGCCGGGTGTCTCACCTGAGGCATTTATTACCGGAGGTTTCGTCGGATACGGGAGGATTCCTGCCGGACCGGCGGAACACGTCGACGAGGCGGGACGCCCGGTCAGACGAACTGCTGTAACTGCGAACCGGCGGTACTGACCGACAGCGGTCCGTCTCAGTCCTCGATGAGCGTCCGTTCGATGAGTCGGGAAGTGCCGCGGCGGATGCGCCCGCCGACGGCAGTGGGCGAGATGCCGAGGTCCTCGGCGAGCGCCTGCAGCGACGTGCCGCGAGGTTCCTCGAAGTAGCCCGCCTCGTAGGCGGTCACGAGGGTGTCGCGCTGTGCGTCGGTGAGGCCGACCCGGTCGTCGACCGAAAACTCGTCGAGCGAGTAGATGTGACCGAGGTCGAACGTGATGTCTTCGCGGTCGCAGTACTCCCAGAGCGTCCCGAGTGTCTCGCGGTCCGGGAGTTGCATCCGAACGGACCACCCCCGTTCCGTACTTTCGGCTTCGAGCATCAGCCCGCCCATCTCCGTCGTTGTCGGGGAGATGAGCTTCGTCCCCGGCGTGTGGCCGAGGCGGTAGATGCGGGTCGTCGACGCCTCGGCGACGAGCATCGACTCGTCGACAGTGTGGTCGCGTTCGAGGGCGCCCTCGAACGCGGGGAACGAGTCCGTCTCGACGAGAAAGAAGAACATGCCCGTCTCGGGATCGGTCGCGGTGTGGGAAACCACCTGAATCTCGGCGTCGGTCGACTTGATGGTGGGCGTCAGCGCGAGGTCGGAGTGGGTGAGCTCCGCGACGACGATGAGACTCATGGGTTCCTCCCGGTGGCGACGGGCGGGCGAACGCCGGTGTGCCCGTTCATGTCCGCCCTCGCGGGACGGACCGACTTTACCGTTTGGGAGTCGGCACCGGGCAGCGCGAAAAATTCGAGGGACAGTGCCTAATCCGTCTCTAGCGGTGGGAGCATCTCCTCGATCCGTTCGATATCGACATCGAGCCAGTCCGGCACTTTCAGTTCCTCGCCGAACGCCTCGGGTTCCTGATCGAGCATGAAGCCCGGCCCCATCGTCGCGTACTCGAAGATGGCGCCGCCGGGTTCGGTAATGTAGCGCGAGTGGAAGTAGTCGCGGTCCTTGGTCGAAGTGGTGAAGTAGCCGTTCTCGCGGAGGATGTCGCTTACGCGGTCCTGCTCCCAGTCGTTCGCAACTTGGAACGCAACGTGGAGGTAGGTACCGACGCCCATGACGCCGTCGGGCGCGTTTGGTCGGATGAGGACGTCGACGGTGTCGGCACAGGGCGACCCCTCAGGCGCACGGTAGCGGACGCGGTCACCAGCCTGCGGGTGGGTCGCTTCGCCGACGCGGTCCCACCCCATCACTTCCAGTACGTCCATCGTCCCGGCGGGGTCGCGCGAGTGGATGGTCGCGTTGAACATTCCGCGGATGCCGTGTTCGGCGGGTACGTCGCTTCCATCCCACGGTTCGATGTCTGACTCACCGGTGACGAGTTCGTAGGGCAGGCCGTCGGGGTCGGTGAACCCGATGACCGTCTCGTCGAACCGTTCGTCGACAGTGTAGTCCACGTCGTGCTCCCCGAAGCGGTCCGTCCAGTAGTCGACGGAGCCCTCCGGAATCGTCAGTCCCACCGCGCTCATCATCCCCTTGCCCACGAGGCCCTCGTCCATCGGCATGTTCGTCATCGGGAAGTAGGTGATGACCGTTCCGGGCGTCCCCATCTCGTCGCCGTAGTAGAGATGGTAAATCTTCTCCGGCACGTCGAACCGAACCGTCCGCTTGACGAACCGAAGGCCGAGGACGTCGGTGAAGAAGTCGTAGTTCTCCTGGGGATCGTCACAGAACGCCGTCACGTGATGAATTCCGGGTATGTCAGGCATGGTATCGCACAACATACTTGTTGGTAGACTTATTAATAATTGTTTCTGCTGTTGTTCTAGAGTAGCACGTTCGCAGCTGGATTTAGCGACGGACTAGCCGGATCTAAAACTTTCAAGTCTCCGGAGCCGGTAGGTTCGGTATGTCCTCGGAGTATCCGACCCGGCGTCCAACCGACGACGCGATGCTGGGCGAGAAGTCGTTCGATCCGCCGCCGTCGTTGCTCAACACCCCGTGGATCGACGGCCACAACCACGCACACACGCTCTCGTGGGAGGACCGCGAACGCTACAGCCTGACGGGCTGTCGGGCGATGGTGATGGTGGCGTCGGGCTACCACTGGACGCCGTACAAACCGGTCGACGCCGAGGACGTCCGCTTCCTGTGGGACGACGTCATCAACCGCAAGCGCCCAATCGAGCGGAACCACCTCTTCGAGGTCGGTCTCGCGCTCGGCGTCCACACGGGCGTGCGGATCACGAACCCGGGCGATCTGCTGGAGCAGATGGCGCGGTACTGCCGGCGCGACGACGTGGTGGCGCTGGGCGAGACGGGCGTCACACCGACACAGCACGTCGAACGGTGGCCGCTCGACGAACAACGTGCCGTCGTCGAGGCCCAGATGGAACTCGCCGCCGACAACGACCTGCCGCTCATCCTCCACACGCCGAACCCCGGAACCGACGACGGGCCATCGTACCGGGCAGGCGTCGGCCTCCCCGGCTACGAGAAGAACCTCGAATTCGGGCAAGAGCCCGTCATCACGGGCGACAACCCGGAGCTCGAGGCGGTGCAGATCGACGTGGAGGCCGCATCGGACGCCGGTCTGTCCGAACACCGCATCGTCGCCTCGCACGCCGACCCCAACAACGTCGACTATCTGCTCGGCGAGACGGACTGTTACGCGAGTTTCACGGTGGGGTATCCGTGGCTCACCGGCGTCGATGCCACCGACGTGGCGGCGGCGATCCGGGAGTACGGCCCCGACCGCGTCATGGTGGACACCGACTGCGCGAACGTCCTCCGGACGGACGTGTTCTCGGTCAAGCGGACCATCCTCGACCTCTACCGCCTCGGCATCGACGAGGGGACGATTCGACAGGTCGTTTTCGAGAATCCCCGCGACGTGTTCGGCTTGGGTGCGTAGGTCACCGGTGTCGGCAGACGTTGGTGAGTTCGCCGAGCCCCTCGATGCCGACGGTCACGCGGTCGCCGTCGTCGAGGAGAACCGGCGGATCGCGGTAGACGCCGACACCCGGCGGCGTGCCGGTGAAGATGAGGTCGCCGGGGTCGAGCGTGAACGCCCGACTGCAGAAGGCGACCAGTTCGTCGAGGCCGAAGATGAAGTTCTCCGTGTTCGAGTCCTGGAGTCGCTCCCCGTCGAGGTCGGTCCAGATGTCGAGGTCGTGTGGGTCGTCGACGTCGTCGAGCGTCACCAGTTCCGGCCCGATGGGGGCGAAGGTGTCCAGACTCTTTCCCCGCACCCACTGACCGTCGCCGTGTTGCAGGTCGCGCGCCGACACGTCGTTGCCGACGGTGACGCCGGCGACGTACTCCCACGCGTCGTCGACCGACACGTCGCGGGCCTCGCGCCCGACGACGACGACGAGTTCCGCCTCGTAGTCGACCTGTTCGGTGTACGCCGGGTCCCACGTGATCTCCGCTCCCGGCCCCGTGATCGCCGTCGGGAACTTCGAGAAGAGCACCGGTTCGTCGGGGATGGGATGGTCGCCCTCCCGGGCGTGATCCTCGTAGTTCAGCCCCACACAGACCACCTTTCCCGGGTCGCTCACCGGGGCGTGACGAACGAGATCGTCGAGATCTTCCCGCGCCGTTCCGTGTTCGGTCGCGTACGTCACCGCCATCGACACCTTCTCCGCCCAGTGCCACCGATCGAGCAGCGCCGACAGCGTCCGTGGGATGTCGACCCCGGCCGCGTCGCCCGCGGCCGGCAGGTCGATCACGGTATCACCGTCTAGGATCGCACCACACCACGGTTGCGCCGCCGCACGCCGGCTGAATTGACTCAGACGCATCGCCCGCCACTTGTACTCGTATCTACATAATCCCCGTCCACGGCACGGTGGCGAGGGCGAGAGCAGCCGCCTGCGGGGGAAGATCCAAGACCGATCACCGCCACGTCCGAGTAGCATGGTAACGCACACCATTCGAGGCGGGGACGGCGTCTCGATTCACGTCGACGAGCGGGGAAGCGGCCGGCCCGTGCTGTTCGTCCACGGCCTCTCGCAGAGTGCGATGTGCTGGCGAAAGCAGTTCGAGTCGACGCTGGTCGAGGATCACCGCCTCGTAGCGATGGACTGCCGGGGGCACGGCGAGTCCGAGAAGCCACGCGACGCCTACGGCGACTCCGACCTGTGGGCCGACGACGTGCGGGCCGTGATCGAGACGCTCGACCTGACCGACGTGGTGCTGGTCGGCTGGTCGTACGGGGGGCTGGTCGTCCTCGACTACGTCGAGGCGTACGGGGCGGATCGCCTCGCGGGCCTCGGACTGGTGAGCGCCATCGCCGCCATCGGCACCGAGGCGGCGACCGACCTGCTCGGGCCGGCGTATCTCGACCTCCTTCCGGGCTTCGTCTCGACCGACGCCGAGGAGTCCGTCGAGACGATGCGGGCGTTCGTCGACCTCTGTGTCCACGACGACCTCTCGCCGGCGGATCGCTACTACATGCTGGGGTACAACGTCGTCGTGCCGCCGTACGTCCGGGCGGGGCTCCGCGACCGGACGGTCACCCACGAGGCGGAGCTCGAAGGGCTGGACGTACCGGTGCTGGTGATCCACGGGGCCGAAGACGCCGTCGTCGATCCCGAGGCGGCGAGGCGACACGCCGGCCTCGTCGACGACGCCGACCTGTCGGTGTATCCGGAGACGGGGCACAGCCCGTTCTGGGAGCGACCGGACCGGTTCAACCGCGAACTCCGCGCGTTCGTCCGGGAGTGTTGACCGTCAGAGCCAGGGGTACTGCGCCGTGTCCCGACCCGCGTAGTCCGGATCGAGGTAGATGAACAGCCGCTGTATCTCCCCGTCCCGCACCTCGAACACGTCACACCACCGACCGCCCCCCGGGGTGCCGTCCGGCCGCCACTCGGTCCCGTCGGCCGTCTCGCCGGTGCTCGTCCCCTCGACGACGACCACGTCGCCGTCGATGACGTAGTTGAACGTCTCGTAGTCGTGGGCCATCGCGGTCACGAGTTCGGCGACGTCGCCGAACATCGCCCCGATTTCGTCGCGGCCGGTCGCGATACCCCACTTCGGGTAGAACACGCGCGCATCGTCGGCGAACAGGTCGAGGAGGTCGCCACCACGGTCGAGTCGCCGGAAGTACTCGAGAACGACGCTCTTCCGCTCAATATCTCGCTCCGAGCGTTCGTGCATGATATCCGTAGTAGTGAAGTTTAACTGATAATTCTTCCGCCGGGGACGAACGGATTTCCGCCTCCGGTGGCTCTTTGCGTACTCGCGTGGCACGTCGGACCATGGATCTCGGACTCGACGGCAACGCAGCACTCGTATCGGCCTCCAGCAGTGGCCTCGGCAAGGCGTCGGCCGCGACGCTCGCCGCGGAGGGCGCGAACGTCGTCGTCAACGGCCGGGACGAGGAGCGCCTCGACGCCGCCGTCGCGGAGATTCGCGAGACTGCGACGGGCGAGGTGGTCGGCGTCCAGGGCGATCTCACCGATCCGGACGACGTGACCGCCCTCGTCGAGCGGACCGTCGAGGAGTTCGGCGGCCTCGACCACCTCGTGACGAGCGCCGGCGGCCCGCCGAGTGGCCCCTTCCTCGACACCACCGACGAGGACTGGTACGAGACCTACGACCTGTTGGTGATGAGCGTCGTCCGCCTCGTGCGCGAGGCGGCGCCCCACCTGCAGGACGGCGGCGGCACCATCGTCAACGTCACCTCGGGAACGGTCAAGGAAGCCATCGACGGCCTCGTGCTCTCGAACTCGGTACGGATGGCGGTCGTGGGACTGGAGAAGACGCTCTCGGAGGAACTCGCGCCGAACGTGCGCGCGAACACGGTGCTTCCGGGCACCCACGAAACGCCCCGCATCGAGGAACTCGTCGAACAGGGCGTCGAACGCGGCGACTACCCTGACTACGAGACGGGGCTCGAGGAGTGGAGCGCCGGCAACCCGGCCGAACGGATCGGGCAGCCCGAAGAGTTCGGCGACGTAGTCGCCTTCCTCTGCTCCGAGCGGTCGAGCTACGTCAACGGAGCCGCGGTCCCCGTCGACGGCGGCGACCACGCCTCGAATCTGTAGCCCGGCCAAAACGAGTCGCCGGGGTTTATATCGGATCCTCCGTACCACCTTGCAACTCGTATGGTACTCGGACTGCCGGGAGAACTAGTGTCGGTCGTGCTGTTTCTGGTCGGCGTCGTCATCGTCATCGTGAGCGTCGAGACGTTCATCGAGGCGGTGGCGGAGGGCGCGCTAGCGCTCGGCGTCTCGGGGTTTTTCCTCACCGTCGTCCTCGCCGGAACGGATCTGGAGAACGTCATCCTCGGCATCGCAGCGGCGTACGACCAGCTACCCGACCTGGCGCTCGGCACCGTCTTCGGCGAAGCCCTCTTTATTCTCGGCGCCGCCGTCGGCCTCGCCGGCGTCCTCGTCCCCTTCGAGACGGACGTACCGCGGAACTATCTGGGGCTCATGCTCCTCGCGCCCTTCCTCTTTTTCGGCCTCGCACTCGACGGCACGCTCTCCCGGTTCGACGGCATCGTCCTCACCGCCACCTTCCTCCCCTACCTCGCCATCATCTACACGCTCGAACGGTACACCGACACGCGCTACCTGTCGGCCGAGGAGGTCGAGATCATGGAGGAAGAGCGGGCGGCGGAATCCAAAGCGGAGGCGGAAACGAAAACGAAAACGGAGGCCGAAGGGGAGGAGGCGGACGCCGAGTGGTTCGACCTCGATCTGGATCTGGATCTGGATCTCGACGTCGACGAACTGGTCGAGGAGAACGTGCCCGAACGGTACGAGGGGCCAGCCTTCCTCGCCGTCGCCGTCGTCGCCACCATCGGCATGACCGTCGGCTCGGAACTCGCCGTCGAGGGTGCGAAGGGGCTGCTCGCGCTCCTCGGTGTCACCGGCCTCGCCTTCGGCGCGACGGTGATGAGTTTCATCGCGTCGCTGGAGGAACTGTTCCTGACGGTCGAACCGGTGCGACAGGGCCGACCCCACATCGGCGTCGGCAACGTCGTCGGGAGTATGCTCTTTTTCGTCAGCGCGAACGCGGGCCTGATCGCGCTGGTCCACCCCCTCAACACCGCGGGGACGGTCATCACCGTCCATTGGCCCTTCTTTTTCGGGACGATACTCATCGTCGCCGCCGCCTTCTACCGAGGCAAGGTTGGGCGGCCGACTGGCGTCCTCCTCCTCGGCGCCTACGCCGCGTACTGGGTCGCGAACTACGCGGTTTAGCGACCCAGCGTCACAGGCGTGAGGCTCTCGAATCGGAGCAGCGTCATCGCGGGGTTACCCGCGCGGGCGTCGAACTCGGCGTACACTTCGGTTTCGATTTCGGTGCTCCCGTCCGTGTACGGTGTCCCTACGATGATTCTCGTGTCGCGAGGTATCGGCGCCGAGCTATATACAACCCCCCCGAGCGACCGCTACTCGCCGATGGGGACGCCGCTGAACATGACGAGCGCGATCACCCAGTAGGCGACGTAGAGACCGCCGAGAGCGAGGCCGTGCCACTGCTTCATCTCGCCGGTGTAGAAGAAGTACGCCGCGAGCGCGGTCATGACGATCATCGCCGGCAAGTGGAAGACGAGCACCGTCGAGGAGATGGTCACCTCGCTGAGGAACATGATGACGCCGATGTTGCCGGTGACGGAGAACAGCACGCTCCCGATAACGTTGCCGACGCCGATTTCGGGAAAGCCCCGACGGACCGGTTCGAGCGTCAGCATGATATCCTCGAAGGTGAGGATCAGCGTGAGGAAGGTGGCGCCGAAGACGGTTTCGGAGATGCCGAACCCTTCGATGACCACCTCGGAGCCACCCTCCAGTAACATCGCGGCGAAGACGATGCCCACCAGCGCGACGACCGAGAGACCGAGCCACACGAAGCCGGAGTTCGCGAGGTCGCCCAGCACGCGCTCCTCGGGGATCTCTTCGAGGGCGTCGGGGCGGGCCATCCCACCGTCGGGACGGAGTTCCTTTCCGAGGTCGGTGTCGCGGAACACCGGAATCTCACGCTGGCGCTCGCGGACGATGAAGTAGCCGAACGCGAACACGAAGAACGCGGTGAGAACGAGGCCGTGGATCAGCGTGAGCGTCCCTATCAGCACGAAGGGGACGAGCACGACCGGCGCCAGCGCGAAGATGACGATGTAGTCGGTCGGAAGGTCGACGGGGAACGGGCGGACGATGGCGGCGAGCGCCAGCGTGACGCCGGTGATCGCCAGCCCCGTCCCGAGCGCCGTCCCGAGGGCGGCCCCCTCCAGACCACCACCGGACAGGACGAGTGCGAGGATCGTGTCGTCGAACTCAAAGCCGGTGAAGACGATGGCGAGCGCGAACAGCGAAATCCGCATGTTGATCGAGGCGCGCGCGAGATAGCTGATGAGTTTCTCCGTACAGGCGGTCAGCAGTGCGATACCGCCGAGGAGGACGATCACCGCGCCGATCGTTCCCTGCGCTTCGACGAAGCCGGAGATAGCGCCTTCGATACCGCCTTCTTCCTCCTCCTCCTCGACAGCTTCCTGTGCGGCGACCGTATCGACCGGGCCACTCACGCCCAGATCGTCGGCGACGGCCGACGCGGCCGGCGACGCGAGAAGCAGTGAGAGGAGCAGTACGCCAGCGACGATGCGTCCGTGGGATCGCATTGCACCGTCCGTGGGAAGACGGGGGTATATATCTCCGTTCTGGGGTACAACAGTACGACGAACGCCCGTACACGCAGCGAGTACGGTGAACGATAGTACACAGCAGCGCGTCGTCGTGATCGGTCGCATCGAGCCGCGCTCCGGGAGTCAGCAGTGAATATATAATAATTCAATGTACCGAGATACACACAAGGGGAGACATAAGGCCCCCCACTCGTAACGGCCGTCGATGCGATTCGCGAATCGCCGGCTCGGCGTCGTGTTGGTTGCCCTACTACTGCTTTCGGCGATTGGGACGGGAGTCGTCACTGCACAGGAAGAGGGTGAGGCGGGTGGCGAAGAGGTCGAACTCCTCGAAGTGTCGGGCTGGGCAGCCGTCGCGACGCTGCTGGTGGGGTCGCTCGTCCTGCTCGCGAGCATCGAACTCCTGATTCATGCGCTGATTCGGACGGCACTCCGGTTCGGCGTGTCGGCGTTCGTTCTGGCCGTGATCTTCTCCGGGTGGGAGTTCGACAACGTCGCCTTCGGCCTCTTCACCGGCTTCGCGGAGATGCAGAACGTCGCCTTCGGCCTCGCCATCGGCAACGCCGTGTCGATTTTCGGCATGACGCTCGCCCTCGGCGCGCTCGCAGTGCCGTTCGTCGTCGACGTGCCGAAAGACTACCTGCTGATGATGGTCGCTGCGCCGATACTGCTCGTTCCGCCGCTGCTGGCGGGGTCGCTGACGCCGGCGCTCTCGATACTCTTTATCTTCGTCTACGTGCTCATCTTCGGCTACATCCTCTGGCGGGAGAGCCGGATGGACCGGACGTTCATGGAGTCCGACGAGGTGACGGAGGTCATCGCGGCGGCCGACGGGCAGGGTGAAGCCGCGGGCGGTCTGCCGTCGTACGTGCCCCGTCCAGTCCAGCGGTTGACGGAGTTCAAGTGGTTCTGGCCCGCGATGTTGCTGGTGGGCATCGGCGGCATCGTCGTCGGAGCGGAGGGGGCCGCCACGGGCGTCGAGGGCATTCAGGGGACGTGGAACCTCACGGGGACGTTCATCGGCGTGACGCTGGTGACGGTGTTGCTCACGCTCGACGACCTGCTCCTGATCATCGAGCCATTGCGGCTCGGCTACTACGACGTCGCGGTCGGTGGCGTCATCGGGAGTCTCCTCTTTTTCGTCACCGCCAACGTCGGCATCATCGGGCTGGTCGGCACCATCCACTTCCGGTGGGAAACCGTCTTCTTCCACCTCCCGTCGCTGTTCGTGTTCGCTGGACTCTCGGGGTACTTCCTCTGGAAAGGCGAGATGAATCGACGCCACGGGGCACTCCTGTTCGGGATGTACCTCCTCTACCTCCTCGTCAACATCCGCTACTTCGCGACACTCCCGGTCGAGGGCTAGTCGGCCTCCTCGACTCCGTCGACGTCGTCGGCGTGCAGGAGAAACATGGGGTCCGGTTCCGGCGACGCCCGGAGCTCGATGTGTTTGGTCAGCCGGTAGTACTTGCGGCGGCTGGTCCGGTAGCTCTCGACGATCCCCGCCTCTTCGAGCGTCGAGAGGTGGTGGACCGCCGTCTTGCCGTCCATCCCGACTCGATCAGCGAGTTCGGAGACGTATCGGGGCTCGGTCGCCAACTCGCGAATGATCTTCAGACGCGCCTTGCTCCCGAGAACGTCGAACAGAGACATCGGTTACCCGTTCTATGGACGCACACTATTTTACCCCTCTCCTCTATAGACACGCTATGGCCGACTTGCCGGACGCAAACGGCGGGCAGCGGGCCGTCACCGAGGGGTATTTCGAACGGGAAGTCCGACTCTCCCGAGAATCGACCGCGGCGTTCCTGCGCGATCTCGCCGATCAGATCGAGTCGGAGCCCCGGCTTACCATCTCGACCGACGAGTGGAAGATCCCCTTCGAGTTCGACGAACCCATCGAGGTCGAGGTGGAGTTCGTGGGCGAGACCCACCGCCAACTGGAGCTGGAACTGGAGTTCGAGTGGTCGCCGCCGGAGGACGATCTGGACGTCAGTTAATAAAGGTTTCACCGGAATTTTTATACTAATCGTATCCTGATAGCCGCTCATGAAGCGGACAGCGACGAGGCGAGGGTTTCTCGCAGCCACGGGCGCTGGCGTCGCCGGACTGGCCGGCTGTCTCGGCGGCACCGATGGCGGTGACGGGGGCGGCAGCGCCGACGGCGACGGCGACGCCGCGTCACCGACGGGCACGACGACGGGGACGCCGATTCCGGGTGAGTCGTCCCTGTTGCTCAACTGGAAGCCGAGCGGCCTCCACGTCCCCTACTTCGCCGCGAAGGCGAACGGGTTCTACGAGGAGGAAGGGCTGACGCTCTCGGAGATTCAGACCGGGGAGGGATCGACGTTCTCGGCCAAGCAAGCCGGGCTCGGCAACGTCGACTTCGCGGTCACCAGTAGCGATCAGATGTTGAACGTCAACAGCCGCGATCTCTCGCCGCAGTCGGTGGGCGTCGTGATGCAGAAGAGCCCGGCCGTGGTGTTCTCCACCCGGGACACCTTCGGGGGCGAACTGACGAGCGTCGACCAGCTCGCGGGCAAGACGGTCGGCACCGGACCGGGGATGGTCCGGATGCTCACGACGCTGCTGCTCGAAGAAGCCGGTGTCCGCGAGGACGTGGAGATGGTGGATACGGGGTACGACACCGTCCAGCAGCTCCTCTCGGGCAAAATCGACGCCGCAGGGGGCGTCTTCGGCGACGCCATCAGTGCCGAGGCGCAGGACTACACCGTCGACAGCCTGGCGGTGGGCGATTCGATTCCCTCCTACGGGCACGTGATCGCCACGAACCGGGAGTGGGCGGGATCGAATCCCGAAGCCGTGCGCGCGTTCCTCCGGGCGACCGCCCGGGGAGCGGCGTGGGCCCAGCAGCGTCCGGGCGAGGCGACGGACCGCCTGATCGACGCCAACGGCGTCCTCGAGGAGTCGCGCGACCAACAGCGTCGGAAGTGGGAGACGATGGCCTCGGAGTTCATGCTCGGCGACACCGTGGCCGAACACGGCTGGGGGTGGAGCCGGAGTGAACCGTGGCAGGTCGTCCACGACGCCCTCGTGGAGGCCGACGCCCTCGGCGGCGACGTCGATCCGGCCACCGTGTGGACCAACGAGTATCTGGACACCGACTACCGCTTCGTGGGCTCGTACACCGACAGCGTCTGATGGCGACGAGCGACCGACGACTCACGGCCGTCGAGATGCCCGGCGTGAGCGGCCGGGCCGTCCGCTCGGTCGTCGGCCACGTCTGGCCGCCGGTCGTCGTCGCCGCCGCCGTGATCGCGGGCTGGCAGTGGGTCGTGACGGCGACGGGCGTCCCCGAAGTCATCCTGCCCGGCCCCGGCGACGTGGTGACCGCGGGGCTGGCGGCCCACGACGCCCTCCTCGCCGCCGCCGCCACCACCGCGTTGACGGCCGCGGTCGGGCTACTGGGCGGCGTCGTCGTCGGCCTCGCCCTCGCGTTCGCGATGGTCGGCTCCCGCACCGCAACTGTCGTCCTCCACCCGTACCTGATCGCGCTCCGTATCGCGCCGCTGATCGCCATCGCGCCGCTTGTCTTCCTCTGGATCGGCGACGGCGTCCTCGCGCGGGCGACGCTCGTGGCGACGATGACCGTCTTCCCCGTCGCCATCGCGTCGGTCGACGGCCTCCGGGCGGTGCCCGAGGAGTACACCGACCTCGCCCGCTCAGTTCGGGCGCCGCCGGTCCGTGTCTTCCTCCGCGTTCGAATCCCTGCCGCCGCGCCGAGCGTCTTCGCAGGCGTGAAACTCGCGGCGGCGCTCGCCGTCGTCGGCACCGTCGTCGCGGAGTTTCTCACCCTCCAGTCGGGGCTTGGCTACCGGCTCTTCGACGCCGCGGAGTATCTGCGGACCAGCACCATGTTCGCGGCCCTGCTGGTTCTCACCGGTCTCGGCCTCTGCTTCTACCTCGTCCCCGCGGCGATCGAGCGCCGGCTGGACTGGAGTTAGTCCCACACGACGGCCCGGTAACATAGCGCCACGCCGCCGTAGAGGAGCAGTCCGATGGGGAGCAACACGGCAAGCGCCGCGAGCATCACGTCCACCTGTACGTTCTCGGAGGCGACGAGGATCAGCGAGCCGAGGCCGTCGTTCGAGAGGATCCACTCCGCGACGACGGCGCCGACGACGGCGAGGGTGACGGACTGTTTCACGCCCGCGAACACGTCCGGCAGGGCGTGGGGGAGGCGGACAGCGAGGAAGGTGCGGACGGGGTCGGCGTCGACCGAGCGGAGCAGGTCGAGGTGGGATTCTGGCGTGCGGTCCAGCCCCGCCGCCGTCCCGACGACGACGGGGAAGAAGACGATGAGCGCGACGAAGAGGATGGCCGTCTCGAAGCCGACGCCGAAGTAGATGAGGAAG
>Ga0207757_100323_pt1 | contig 34963 bp, 39 predicted proteins | sample A23P3SouthBayCA_2_FD_187752 | JGI IMG/M metagenome (GOLD analysis project Ga0207757, IMG submission 187752) | Aerobic enrichment media microbial communities from Eden Landing Ponds, California, USA - A23 P3 (2) (SPAdes) | ecosystem: Environmental > Aquatic > Marine > Unclassified | place...
CCCGCAGCCGGGTCCGTCCGCCGACACCGGCCAGCCGGCGACCAGCGTCGGTCAGGGCGGCGCCGTCATCATCGACGACCGTGAGGCGACGCTCGGCGACGGCCTCCCCAGTGGAGAGCACGACGCCATATTCGCCACCGACGGTCAGCGAGTCGTCGCAGAGGAGGACGCCCAGGCATCCGGCCAGGGCCGTCAGGCTAACCTGGTGACGGCCTACGACAGCGGCCAGTACCCCGGTGACGACGACGTCTACGTGCTCGCGAAGGGCGAGGGCGCCGGAGTCATCGTCGGCCTGAACTGTGACGACTACCGCTGCAGCCCGGCCGACAACACCGGCGTCTACGCCGGCCCCGGCTCGATGGTCTTCGACATGATCCCGAGCCCGCCGGAGCCGGTCCCCTCGCCGTAAGCAGCCGTAGCGGCCTCGTTCTCTCTTCTCCTCCGTTCTCCTCTTCCGTTCTCACGCCCCGTAGCGACAGCCATGCCTGCCGAGCCGACACGCTTTTACTGCCGTACTACTTCGACCATCATAAGACAGAACTGTACATCAGTGATTCCACATGCAGGACTACATCGAGCGCGTGACGGACGGCGGGGACCTGACACAGGCGGAGGCCCGCGAGGTATCGACGCTGGTCTTCGAGGGGGCGACCGAGGCACAGATCGGGGCGTTGCTCGCGGCGCTCCGGGCGAAGGGGGAGACGGAGGCGGAGATCGCGGGGTTCGCCGAGGGGATGCGTGCGGCAGCGCGGACCATCTCGCCCGACCGCGAACCGCTCGTCGACACCTGTGGGACGGGCGGTGACGACTACGACACCATCAACGTCTCCACGACGAGCGCGATCGTCGCCAGCGGTGCCGGCGTCCCCGTCGCGAAACACGGCAACTACTCGGTCTCCTCGTCCTCGGGGAGCGCGGACGTGCTGGAGGTCGCGGGCGTGAACGTCGAAGCCGAGCCCGAAGCCGTCGAGCGGGCCATCCAACGCGACGGCATCGGCTTCATGCTGGCCCCCGTGTTCCACCCGGCGATGAAGGCGGTCATCGGACCGCGCCGCGAGCTGGGGATGCGGACGCTGTTCAACATCCTCGGCCCGCTGACCAACCCCGCGGGCGCCGACGCGCAGGTCGTCGGAACGTACGACCCCGACCTCGTGGTCCCGATGGCGGAGGCGCTGGCGCGGATGGATGTCGAGCGCGCGCTCGTGGTCCATGGCGACGGTCTGGACGAGATCTGCCTCCACGGCGAGACGGTCGCAGCCGAGGTGAGCGGTGCCGACGTGACCGAACTGGAACTCGCACCGGAGGACTTCGGGCTGGAACGCGCGCCCGTCGCTGACATCTCGGGTGGCACACCCGAGGACAACGCCGCGGACCTCCGGGCCATCGTCGAGGGCGAGGAGACCGGCCCGAAGCGAGATGTCATCCTCGCGAACGCGGGGGCCGCCATCTACATCGCCGGCGAGGCCGACTCGCTGGAGGCGGGGGCCGAGCGTGCGCTGCACGCCATCGAATCCGGTGACGCTGCGCAGAAACTCGACGACCTCTGTGATGGGGCCTGAGATGGACGGGGACACGTCCAGGGCCACGGCGGCTGCCCGAACCCGTACGAAGGTCTGTGGCGTCACGCGCGAGGTCGATCTCCGGACCGCGGTCGACGCGGGCACGGACGCCGTCGGCGTCATCACGGACGTGACCGTCGACACCCCCCGGGAGGTGTCCGTCGAGCAGGCACGCGACCTGCTCGATGCGGTCCCGCCGTTCGTGACGGGAACGCTCGTCACGATGCCGGAGAACGCGGAGGCCGCGGTGCGGCTCGTCGAGCGGCTGGAGCCGGACGCCGTGCAGGTTCACGGCCTCACGCCCGACCGGGTGGCCGCCCTGCGCGTCCGCGCACCGGTGCCCGTGCTGGCGGCCGTCGACGCGGTCGACGCACCACGGTACGCCGACGCGGCCGATGCACTGGTCGTCGACTCGCTCGACGAGCAGGGCGGCGGCGGTACCGGCGAGACGGGTGACTGGGAGCGGACCCGTGACCTGGTCGCGGAGCTCGACGTGCCGGTCGTGCTGGCCGGCGGACTCACTCCCGAGAACGTGGCCGACGCGGTGCGAACGGTGCGACCGTTCGCCGTCGACGTGGCCTCGGGCGTCGAGCGCGAGGGTGGCGTCAAGGACGCCGACGCGGTCCGCGCGTTCGTCAGGAACGCGACGCAGGCACCCGACGAGGAGGGGGTCGCGACATGAGCGACGGCGCCGACGATGCCGAGCCCGGACCGATGCTCGACGTCTCCCGGGAGTCGTTCGCCGACCTCGTCGCCCACGGGCGCCGGACCGACGCCGGGAGCGAGACGGGCGTCGTGGTGCGCGCCGAGGCGACCCTCCCCGTGGACGTGGCCCCGCTCCCCGCGTACGCGGCGTTGAGCGGGCGCACCAGCGACGCGCCCGGCGCCGACCACACCTTCCTGCTGGAGAGTGCCGAGAAGGTCGCCTCCAGCGACCCGGACGGCGCGTTCACGCCCGACCGTGGCGGCGCCGACCGACACGCACGCTACTCGTTCGTCGGCTACGACCCAGCGGCGCGCGTGACGGTCCACCCCGAGGGCGAGGACCGCGTCGACATCGAGGTGCTGGACGAGCGCTACGAGGGGCTCGTGACGCCGGGCGAGGGCGACACGCTGGACACCCTCCGCGCGGCGCTGCCGGACGTCGCCCGGCGCGGCTTCGGCAACGGCCACCGCCAGCGACTCGATGGGGGCCTCGTCGGCTTCCTCTCCTACGACGCCGTCTACGACCTCCACCTCCACGAGGTGGGCCTGGAGCGCCCCGACTCCCGGTTCCCGGACGCCGAGTTCCTGCTGACGACCCGGACGCTCGTGTTCGACGACGAGCGTGATGCCGTCTCGCTGGCGTTCACGCCCGTCGTCCGCCCGGGAGACGACCCGGACGCGGTGTACGACGAACTCGTCGCCGAGGCCGAGCGGGTGGCGGGGCTGCTGGCGGACGCGGTCGCGCCCGACCCCGGCGGCTTCGTCCGAGCGGGCGAGCGTGCGGGCCCGCAGGACTCGTACGAGGACGCCGTCGCGACCGCGAAGGAACACGTCCTCGACGGCGACATCTACCAGGGCGTCATCTCGCGGACCCGGGAGCTGTACGGCGACATCGACCCGCTCGGGCTGTACGCGGCACTGCGTGAGGTGAACCCATCGCCGTACATGTACCTGCTCGACCACGACGACCTGACCATCGTCGGCGCGTCGCCGGAGACGCTGGTGTCGGTGCGCGGGGAGACGGTCACCGCGAACCCCATCGCGGGGACCTGTGACCGTGGCACCTCGCCCGTCGAGGACCGACGGCTCGCGGGCGAGATGCTGGCCGACGGGAAGGAGCGCGCCGAGCACACGATGCTGGTCGACCTCGCGCGCAACGACGTACGGCGGGTGAGCGAGGCCGGCTCGGTGCGCGTCGAGGAGTTCATGAACGTCCTGAAGTACAGCCACGTCCAGCACATCGAGTCGACCGTGACGGGCCGCCTGGCCGACGATGCCGACGCCTTCGACGCGGCGCGAGCGTCGTTCCCGGCGGGGACGCTCTCGGGCGCGCCGAAGATGCGTGCGATGGAGATCATCGACGACCTCGAACGGAGCCCACGGGGCCCGTACGGCGGCGGCGTCGGCTACGTCTCCTGGGACGGCGACGCCGACATGGCCATCGTCATCCGGACCGCGACGGTCGAGTCGGGGGCGGGGCCGGACGGCACGGACCTCGTCACCGTGCAGGCGGGTGCGGGCATCGTGGCGGATTCGGACCCGACCAGCGAGTACGAGGAGACCGAGAACAAGATGCGGGGGGTGCTCGCGGCGCTGGAGGAGATCGAGTGCGAGGGCGGGGCGACCGCTGATGGCGACGGCACGGCCGACGCGGAGCCGGAGGTGCCACGATGAGCGTCGAGGCCGCCGCGGATGTCACCGACGACGCGCCGCTCGTGCTGTTCGTGGACAACTTCGACTCGTTCACCTACAACCTCGTCGAGTACGTCAGCCAGCACGCTCGGACGACGGTGCGGCGCAATACCGCATCACTCGACGAATTGCGCGATATCGACCCGGACGCCATCGTGGTGTCGCCGGGACCCGGTCATCCCAGGAACCCCCGCGACGTTGGCATCACCAACGAGGTGTTCCGGACGCTCTCGGAGACGGTTCCGACACTCGGCGTCTGTCTCGGCCTCGAAGCGGCCGTGTACGCCTACGGCGGGAGCGTCGGGCGCGCGCCCGAACCCATCCACGGCAAGGCGTTCCCCGTCGAGCACGACGGGCAGGGCGTCTTCGCGGGGCTGGACCAGGGGTTCCAGGGCGGGCGCTACCACTCGCTCGTCGCGACCGAGGTCCCCGACTGCTTCGACGTGACCGCGACGACCGACCACGAGGACGTGGACCTCGTGATGGGCGTCCGCCACGAGGACCACCCCATCGAGTGCGTGCAGTTCCACCCCGAGAGCGTCCTGACGGGCGTCGGCCACGACGTGGTGCGGAACTTCCTCGACGGCGTGTAGCCGCCCGGGAGACGGCCTTCGTGTCACGTACCGTCCATAAACGAGCTTCAGGAAAGCCTTACTCCGGGTCCGGGTCACGGGTCGAGCATGCTACTCGCTGGAACCGAGGACGGTGTTCACCGGGCCGAGGGCCTCGACGGCGGCGAGGCGACCGTTCGGACGGTGCTCGATGCGGGAGCCGTCATGCGTCTCCGAACGTTCGAGGCGTTCGAGGGAGTGTTCGCGGCCACGGCGACGGGCCTGTACCACTCGACCGACGCCGAGCGGTGGGCGGACCTCGGCGTCCCGCAGGAACGGGTGTACGCTGTCGGGGCAGCCCCCGACGGTCGGCTGTACGCCGGCACGCGCCCCGCACACGTCTACGTCGCCCACCCGGGGGATGTGGACGACCTCGACGACCTCCCGTGGCGCGAACTCGACGGGTTTCAGGACCTCCCCTCGCGCGAGGAGTGGCGCCTGCCACGCCACGAGGACCTCGCGCAGGTCCGGGACCTCCACGTCCATCCCGACGCGCCCGGCCGCGTGACCGCCGGCGTCGAGGTCGGCGGCGTCCACGTCAGCGAGGACCGCGGGGAGACGTGGACCGAGCGCCGCGAGGGGGTCCACGACGATGTCCACGAACTCGCCGTGCTCGGCGCCGACGAGTTCGTCGCCGCGACGGGCTACGGGCTGTTCCACACGGACGACGCCGGGGCGTCGTGGACCCGGCTGGACGAGGGGTACGACCAGCGCTACTTCCGCTCGGTCGGCGTGGTCGGTGACGTGGTGTACGCCGGCGGGGCCCTCGCACACACGTCGACGTGGCTGGAGCCGGACGCCGACCCCGAACTGTTCGCCTGGCGCGGCGGCGACCGGGCCGAGCCCGTCCCCCACCCGCGTCCCGACGAGACAGCCACCGGTATCACCGCGGCCGACGGCGACGTAGTCGTGGGGACCCACGAGGGCACGGTACTGCGCCGGACGGCCGGGGAGTGGACCGTCGTCGGAACGCTCCCGGCGACGGACGGGTTCGCGGGGAGCTACACGCCGCTGCTGGAGGTCAAGCGCTGACCCGGTCGGCTGGAGACGGGCTCAGAATATCTCGAACGAGCCCTGCTGCCGCTCGCGCTCCAGATGCTCGCGGTGGAACTCCCCGGTCATGCGGAGCATCGAGTCGGACATCTCGACCAGGTCGAGTATCGCGCCCGTCTCGTCGTCCGTGACGGTGTCACCCGGCGAGAGCTCGCGCCGGAGCCGGTCCGGGTCGGCACCGGTCTCCCTGGCGAAGTTCTGCAGGGAGATCGTCATCCGGAGCCGGACGATGTCCTTGCTGGCGTGGATAACCTCCGCACGATAGCCGTTCGCGTCCTGAAGCGTATCACCCTCCGAGAGCATCACCGGCCGTTCCGCCGCCGCCGGCAAGCCGTTTTCGCCGGGTCGGCTCCGGGAGTGGGAACGTCCGGCACGGTGGACGGCGCAGTTCCCGCACGTATCGAAACCTACACCTTCCGGACGCGTATCCCTCCGAGTGACTGATATGGCTGCACTCGACAAGCGGACCCACGACCGGAAGTTCGTGCGGACGTTCATGACGACGCCGACAGCTGTCAGCGATAAAGACGACACCGCGGAGATGCTCCGGAAGTCTATCCAGCTCCGCGGCATGCAGGCTCCCGACGTCTGGGTTCCGGACAACGAGGACGCCACGGCGCCGAACATGCGCGACGAGGGCGCCGAGAACATCGCCGAGGTGCTCGCCGAGGGCGGCGCCGACTTCCCCGGCGAGATCCACCCGCGCGTCGTCTGGCACCGCGACAGCCCGGAGACCCGCTACAAGGGCTTCCAGCACATGCTCCACATCGCGGACCCCGAGAACGGTGCCGTCGAGAACCTCGACGGCTTCGTCATCCCGGAGGTCGGCGACATCGACGACTGGAAGAAGGCCGACGAGTTCATGACCATCGTCGAGAACGAGCACGGCCTCGAGGAGGGGTCGCTCGCGATGAGCGTCATCATCGAGTCCGGCTCCGCCGAGCTCGCCATGGAGAAGCTCCGTGACGAGATGGGCAAGCCCTCGAACAACCTGCAGCGCCTCTTCCTGCTCGTCGACGGCGAGGTCGACTACACGAAGGACATGCGCGCCATCACGCCGACCGGCGCGCTGCCGGAGTGGAAGGAGCTGCGCCACAACACCTCCCGTGCCGCGAGCGCGGCCGGCCTCATCTCCGTCGACGGCCCGTACGACGACATCCGCGACGTGGACGGCTACCACGAGCGCATCACGGCCAACAACGCGATGGGGATGCTCGGCATCTGGTCCCTGACGCCCGGGCAGGTCGTCGAGGCCAACCGGAGCCCGCTCCCGCCGGCCGCCGGTTACTGGATCATCGACGCCGACGGCCGCGAGGTCGAACTCGAGAGCCAGGACGGCGTCGAGGTCTACTCCGGCGACCGCATCGAGCTCGAGGCGGAGGACGGCGGCTACGAGCTCGAGGTCGGCGGCGACGAGCTGTTCTTCGAGACCGAGGACGAGCTCCGCGAGGAGCTGCTCGACCTGCTCGACTACGTCCCCTCGATGGACGACATCGTCGACTCCATGGAGGAGTTCGAGGCCGCGAAGGAGGCCGGCAAGGGCGCCATCGCGATGACCCAGTCCGCCACCGTCTCCATCGACGGCGTCGAGGTCGACATCGCCAAGGACCGCATGTGGGACGAGGCGACCTACCAGGCCCTCATGACGCCGGTCGCGCTGTTCCAGGATGTCTACGAGAACCGCCCGGACCAGCACGACGACCTCGCCGAGCTGTACAGCGAGGACGTCGTCGAGCGGGCGATGGGCGTCGGGAACTGAAGCGGCCACGACCCACGTTCTCCGTTCTTTCACCTCTCCGGTAGCACCAGCAGTGGCTACGTGAGTTCTTGCTGAAAAGTATATTCAAAGGGCGAAAGACGAACATTGGGAGATAATTCTGCCACTCTGTGCTCTATGTCTGGATTAGTGAAGATGTCTGCGTGACGCGCTGCTGCTCCTCGTCCTCTCTGGCGACGGCCCGTTCCACTCCGGTCCGACCGGCCGCACCCCAGCGCCCCCGACCTGTTTCGAGCCGCGAAAGTAGTCCCCGACCCTTTGTGTCCAGGAGTCCTACCGCGAGATATACCCGTGCGGTGTCTTCGACCGTCCGATCCGAGAGCCGTCTCGCCGGCCGTCGGCGTCGCGCTCATGCTCGCCATCGTCGTCGCGCTGGGCGTCGTCATCTCGGGGCTGGTGCTGGGGCTCGCGGATTCCGGGCCGGCGTCGCCGGAGAGTCGACTGGCGCTCCAGGGCGACGACTGTCCCGTCGACCTGGTCCATCGGCAGGGTGACGAACTCGACGGGAATCGGCTCCGGCTCCAGGGGACCGAGCACGCAACGCCGCTACAGGGCCAGCAGTTCGAGGCCGGCGACAGCGTCACCGTGCGGCCGACCGCCGACGAGGTGACCGTCGTCTGGAACTCCCCCGACGACGGGTCGACGTACGTCCTCTCCCGTCTGGAGCCGCCCGGAGGGAGTGCGACCGCCTGCGGTGGCGTCCTCTACGCGGGTGACGGCGGCTCGCTGACCTCGATAGACACGGGAAGCAGCACGCTGGAGACGCTGTCCGTTCCCGGGAGTGTCGACGCGCTCGGCCCGGCGACGACCAACCTCCTCGACGACGGCGGGACGGACGTTCCCTACGTCGACGGCACGGACCGGGTCCGCGTGACCGGCCCCGACGGGTCGACCACGACGCTGGCGACGAGCGGCGACATCCCGGGCACCATCGAGGGCGCGAAGACCCGGCTGGCGACCGGCCGCTGGGACGGGAGCGACCCGTCGGTCCTCTTCGTGAACGAGAACCACGATACCCTCTATCGCGTCGCGGAGGGCGGAACGCCGACCGCAGTCGCCGCGCCGGGCGACGGCACCCAGGCGGTCGTCGGTATCGCCGACGTCGACGGCGACGCGGCCGACGAACTCGTGTTCGCCGACGGCAGCCAGCGGCTCCAGGCGCTCGACCCCGACGGAACCGTGACCGCGCTCGCCGACGGGCAGCTCGGGTCGAACAACGGCATCGGCACGGGCGCGCTGGCCGACTTCGACGGAGACGGCATCCACCGCGCCGTCGTGGTGGACGGGAGCAATCAGGTGAAGCTGGTCGGAGCCGGGACGGCTGCCGGTGGCGAGGCGACGACCACGCTCACGGGTGGCGTGGCCCGGAAGTCGCCGGCGACGGTCGCCGACGTGGATGGCGACGGCACGCCGGAGGTCGTCTTCGTGAGCAACGACAGCGAGAAGCTGAAGTACGTCGACGATGTCGGCGGCGCGAACACGGTGACGCTGCTCACCGACGCGGACGGCGACCCCATCCAGCGGTCCGAGGAGACTGGCGTGGTGTAGTCGAGGGCCACCGGTCCCGGAGCCCTACTCGTTGTAGAGTCGTCTGTACGCTGCGAACAGTTGGATCAGTACGACGATTGCACCGCCACCGACCAGCATGACGCCCGATGCGAATCGCGCTCGGCCAGCAGTGAGCAACACGGCGGATATGATGATGAAGAACAGCGCTGTCAGCCGAGAGAGGAAGTCGAGTTCGGCAGGCGAGAGACTCACGCCTGATCGGTCTCGAACCTGAACCGTCCCAGCGAGAAGGCGAGCAGAGCGACGACGGCCGACCCGCCCAGTGCAAGCAGGCCGCTGGTAGAGAGGCCGCCGGTGAGGATGAGCGCCCCAACGGCCATCATCGCGACACCGACCAGGAAGATGGTGAACTGCTCGATGCCGATACCATCCTCGATTCTCATGGCTCGGAATTGCCGGGCAAGGAATATATTCCCATCGGTGGCCGAGGTCCCGGTTCGAGCGTCCGGTGGCGACCAGGTCAGTCCCACGGCGCACTCGGCGGGTTCACGCAGCGATGGCGGTCCTCGATGGCCGAGATGCGCGCCACCTGGTCGTCCGTGAGCGTCACCGACTGCGAGTCGAAGTTCTCCGCGAGGTGGCCGCCGGTCGTCTTCGGGATGGCGGCGACGTTGCGCGCGCGGAGCCACGCGAGACAGACCTGTCCGGGCGTGGCGTCGACCTCGTCGGCGACCTCCTGCACCACCGGATGGTCGAGTGCCTTCCCCCGCGCAATCGGGGAGTACGCCACGGGGAGCACGTCGCGCTCGTGGCACGCCTCGACCAGGTCCTCCTGCGGGAGCAGCGGGTGGCACTCGAACTGGTGGGCGACCGGACGGTGGTCGGCGTGGGCCACGAACTCGTCGAGCAGCTCGACCGTGAAGTTCGAGACGCCGACGGCGCGGGCGGTCCCCTCGTCGACGAGGTCGTCCAGCGCCCGCGTCGTGTCTTCGGGGTCGTACGCGGCGCGGGGCCAGTGGACGTAGACGAGGTCCGGCGCCCGGCCGAGGCGGTCCTTCGAAGCCCGGACCGAGGAGACGCAGTCCTCGTACGAACAGTTCTCCGGCGCGACCTTGGTGGCGAGGAAGACGTTCTCGTCGGGGTCGACCCGACGGATGCCACGCCCGACCTCGAGTTCGTTGTCGTACAGCTGGGCGGTGTCGACGTGGCGGTAACCCGTCTCCAGGGCGTCGGCCACGACCTCCGTACAGGTGTCGCCGGTCAGCTTCCAGGTGCCGAGGCCGAGGGCGGGCACGTCGTCGGGCGTCGGCGCGGGTTCGTCGGCGGTCATTGTGCGGTCCACCCCCCGTCGACCGCGATGTTCTCACCCGTGACGTACGAGGCCGCATCGGAGACGAGGTAGACGACCGCGCCCGCGATGTCCTCGGGATCGGCCATGCGCTCCATCGGCGTCCGGTCCTCGTACGCGGCCACGAACTCCGGGTCCTGCTCGTCGAAGACGCCGCCCGGCGAGACGGCGTTCACCCGGACCTCGGGGGCGAACTCGGAGGCGAGATAGCGCGTGAGGTTGAGGATGCCGCCCTTCGAGGCCGAATAGTGCGCCGGGCTCGGCGGCATGTTCGCCTCCTCGTAGACCCGGAAGTCGGGCGCGACCATCCCGTAGGTCGAGCCGAAGTTGACGACTGCGCCGCCGTCGCGGACTGCGTCGTCCGGGTCGGACTGGCCGGCGGTCCCGGCACCGTCGGGGTGCATCCGGCGGATGGCCTCCCGGGAGAGGGTGGCGGTGGCCGTGAGCTGGGCGTCGACCTGCTCGCGCCAGTCGCTTTCGTCGCGCGCGAGGAAGGCGTCGCCGTAGGCCGCGTCCCGCGGGTAGGCGGCATGGACGGCGGCGTCGATGCGGTCGAAGCCGTCGATGACTGCGTCGTAGAGTTTGCGGATAGAGGTCTCGTCGGTCACGTCCACGTGGTGGTAGGTGCCGTCGACGTCGTTGGCCACGCGCCGGCCGGCGTCGCGGTCCACGTCGGCGACCACGACCTCGGCGCCGTGGTCGGCCAGCGCCCCGCAGACGGCGGGACCGATACGCCCGGCGCCCCCGACCACCACGACGACCTCGTCCGTCAGGTCGAACAGTGTCATGGCCGGGGGTTCTCCCGGCGGGAGCATAAAGCCGGGAGGCCGGAATCACCGGGAACCGCATCCGGCGGGACCGACGCCCGACCGCGAACGCGCCCGACGGGACCGACGCCCGACCGCAACGCTAACGGCACGCGACCCACACCGCTCGGCAGTGACCGGTCCCGAATCCGAGGCGGCAGGGACAGCCGGGACGGCCGTCGCGGCGCCGCCCGAGCGCCCGCGCGACGCGCTCGTCTCCGTCGTCGTCCCGACCTACGAGCGGGCTGACCGGGTCGGCGGGGCCATCGAGAGCGCGCTCGACCAGAGCCACGACCGCCTGGAGGTCGTCGTGGTGAACGACGGCTCCACCGACGACACCCGCGCCGTCGTCGAGGGGTTCGCCGAGCGCCACGACCGGGTTCGGGCGCTCCACAACGACACCAACCGCGGTATCAGTCACACGCGCAATCGCGGCATCGGGGCCGCGCGCGGTGCGTACGTCTGTCAGCTCGACGACGACGACCGGTGGCGCTCCCGGAAGGTCGAGCGCCAGCTCGCCGCACTCGCCCGGCTCCGCGAGCGCGGCGACTGTGACCCGGCAGACTACTGCGGTGTCTACTGCGGCGGCGTGGTCCGCGACGGCGACGGCGCGGTCGTCCGCCGTGTCGACACCGGCGCGGCGGGGGATTGCTGGCCCGAGGTGCTCGTCCGATTCGATATCCGGCCCCACTCCGGCCATCTCGTCCGGCGCGACTGCCTGCGGGCCGTAGGCGGTTACGACGAGTCGTTCCCGCGCGGCGTCGACTGGGACCTCACGGTCCGCCTCTGCAGGCGCTGGCGCTGGGCGTACGTCCCCGAACCGCTCGTCGAGCGCCGCTACGCCGACGACAACGTCTCCGGCGACGCCGCGTTCGGCGACCCCTCCTACGAGGTGCGTATCCGTGAACGGCTCCGGGAGAAGTACCTCGACGACCTCGAATCGCATCCCGAGGCACGGCGGCGGTTCGAGGCGATGCTCGCGAAGCAACGGGGCCTCGCCGCGCTCGAACGACGCGACCGCCGCGAGGCCGTCCGCCGGTTCGCCCGCACGGTGCGGCTCGCACCCGAACCGACACACGCCGCGATGCTCGGCCTCGCGTCGCTCGGCCGGCGCCCGTACCGGCTCGCGTGGCGTGCGAAGCAGGCGGTCGCGGGGCCATGAGCGGGGACGGAGCACGCGACGGGGGCGCCCCGGAGCGAGATACCGACGACTGGACGCTCGCGGCCGTCACCGACGCGCTGCTCGCCGTCGAGGCGGACCTCGACCTCCTGTCCCGGACGGCGGACGGCTGTCGCTACTGGGCCCACGTCCGGTTCGATTCCCAGCAGCGGCTCCTCGAACGGACGGGGGCGACCGACCGTGCCCACGGCTCCGGCGGCCTGACGACGGCTGACCGCGCCCGGCGTATCCTGGGTGGGCTCCGACCGTCACGGAACCCGTGGCTGGCGCGGGATGCCGACCTCCTCGTGTGGGGCCACGAGCGTCGGACTCGGCGCGATGAGGTGTGGCACGACCGCTACTGTGACCCGTTGCTGGACGCGTTCGATGGAGGCGGGACCGAAAGCGGCGGCGAGCGCTCGTGGACCTACGTCGAGGCGCCCCACGAGGGCGAGCACCTGACGCCGGCGCGGACGGACGGTGTCCGGTATCTCGACCCGGTCCTCTACGGTGCGGGGCTCGCGGACCATCTGGGCGATCCGGCCGACGAACTCCCGGCGAGCGAGCGGACGAAGCTGCGTACCGCCGAGGCACGCCTCCGTGCGGCCGTCGGCACGGCGCCGGACCTCGTGGCGATGGTCGGCCGGCGTCTCGCGCGGCGGCGGCTCGAGCGCCCCGCGTTCCGCGCGCTCCTCCGGCGCGTCGACCCGGACCTCGCGGTCGTGACCGTGTGGTACACGAAGCCGACGTTCGTCGAGGTCTGTCGGGAGGAGGGGGTCCCGGTCGCCGAGCTCCAGCACGGGGTGATGAGCCCGTACCACCTCGGGTACGCGTACCCCGACAGCGACGCCCCGGGCTGGACGGGGTCGCCGAGCGTCTTCCCGGACTACCTCCTCTCGTGGGGCGAGCACTGGGCCGACCTCTGTCCGCTCCCCCTGCCCGCGGAGCGTGTCCTGCCGGTCGGCTACCCGGAACTCGAACGCGGCCGCGAGCGATACGCCGAGACGAGGACCCGGGACCGAGTGACGTTCATCTCGCAGGGGACCGCCGGCGTCCGGCTCTCGCGGGTCGCGTGCGAGGTGGCCGACCGGCTCGCCGATCGGGCGGACGGCCCCGGTGACGGCCCGGAACTCGTCTACAAACTCCACCCCTCCGAGTACGACCGCTGGCGCGACCGGACGCCGTGGCTGGTCGATGCCCACGAGGCAGGGCGGCTCCGCGTCGTCGCGGACCCCTCGGCCGACCTGTACGAGCTGTTCGCCACGAGCCGGGCGCAGGTCGGTGTCTACTCGACGGCGCTGTTCGAGGGGCTGGCCTTCGGCTGCGAGACGCTGCTCGTCGACCTGCCGGGGGTCGTGTACATGGACCGGCTCGTCGAGGCCGGCGCCGCGACGGTGCTCCCGGACGCCGCGGCCGTCGCCGAGGCCATCGCGGCTGGTGGCGACGACGATGCCGCGGACACCGAGGCCTCCGCCCCGGCGTTCGGCCCGGATGCCCCCGCCCCAGCGTTCGACCCGGATGCCCCCGCCCCAGCGTTCGACCCGGACGCGTACTTCCGGCCGGACGCGACCCGCCACGCGGTCCGGACGCTCGACCGGCTGGCGGCCGAGGGACGGCGGCGGTGAGCGCCCACGACGAGAAAAGCACTTACAGCGCAGGCGAGTGCGTGTGGTATGGCTACCGTCACCGACGCCGAGGGGGAGGCGGCGCTCGACCTCGACGCGGACGCCGGGACGTTCGCGGATACGCTGGCCGCCGACGGTGTCGTCGTGGTGGAGGACTTCCTCGCACCGGCGCTCTGTGACGAGATCCGCGAGCGCGTCGAGACACGGCTCGACGACCTCCCGCGCGCCGGCCCGGACGACGATTACGGCTCGCTCTCGACGCGCGGCGAGCCGGTCGTCAGGGAACGGACCGGCGAGAACGACGACGGGATGCTGGACGTGTTCAACATGGACCTCGCGGTCCCGGCGCTGGCACAGCGCAAGCGCGACCGCTTCGTCGCCGAGATCGTCAACGATGCGGCCGGGGCGCGTTACACCCCGGACAACCTCAACGTGTACGTCAACCGCGGCGTCACGGACACCCGGGACTTCCACGCCGACACCTACGCGGGCAAGTTCAAGGCGTTCGTCTACCTGACCGACGTACCCGACGAGCGCTACGGCCCGTTCCAGTACATTCCCGGGAGTCACGAGCCCTCCGTCCTGCGGAAGAAGGCCGCGCAGCTCGTCAACCGGGTTCGCGGGGACCCGCCCACCGACGGCGTGTTCCACGACGGGGACGACGCGCTCGTCTGCACGGCCCCGAAGGGAACGCTCATCGTCGCGAACCAGGCGGGGCTCCACCGCGGCACCCCGCAGGAGCCGGGCTTCGAGCGCATGCTCGCGACCACCTCGTACACGCCAGCGGGCGCCGACCACCACTGATGATGACCAGACGACCGATACCAACCACCCACTGATGCCGGACGAACGCGACATCGAGCCGGTCCACATCGGCGATAGGGCGGTCGGCCCGGGCGAGCCGGCCTACGTCATCGCCGAGGCCGGCGCCAACCACGACGGCGAACTGGCGAAGGCGAAGCGACTCGTCGATGCGGCCGTCGAGAGCGGCGCCGACGCCGTCAAGTTCCAGAACTACGCCGCGGAGACGCTCGTCACGCGCGACGCGCCGAAGTACTGGGGCGAGGGCACCCAGTACGAGACATTCGCCGAACTGGATGTGCTGGAACGCGAGGACTACGAGGCGATGGCGGCTCACGCCCGCGAGCAGGACATCACCTATCTCTCGACGCCGTTCGACCACGCGGCGGTCGACCTGCTCGACGACCTCGACGTGCCCGCGTACAAGATTGCGTCGGGCGACCTCACCCACCATCCGCTCCTCCGGGACGTGGCCTCGCGGGGCGAACCAGTCATCCTCTCGACCGGGATGGCGACACTCGCGGAGATCCGCGAGGCCGTCGGCGTCATCGAGGACGCCGGGAACGACGACATCGTGTTGCTCCACTGCATCACGAAGTACCCGACCGACATCGAGGACGCGAACTTGCGGATGATGTCGACCCTGATGGCCGAGTTCGACTACCCCGTCGGCCTCTCGGACCACACCATCGGGACCACCGTCCCGGTCGCCGCGGCCGCGATGGGTGCCGCCATCATCGAGAAGCATTTCACCTACGACACGTCGCTGGAGAAGAGCCCGGACCATCGGCTCTCGGCCGACACGGAGGTCATGCGCGACATCGTCGACCGGACCCGCGAGGTCCACGCCGCGATGGGTCGGGCCGAGCAGGGGCCGACCGAGGTCGAGGCCGACGGGATGCGCCTGGCGCGGCGCTCGCTCGTCACCGACCGCGCCATCGAGGCGGGCGAGCGCATCCGGCGGGCGGACCTCGCGGTGAAGCGACCGGGGACCGGCCTCGCCCCGAAACTGCTGTTCGAGGTCGACGACGAGGCGTGGCGCGCGACCCGGGACCTACCCGCCGACGAGGTGCTGGCGGCCGAGGACATCGAGCGGGAGCACTGACGGCGACCGAGGACGCCGACGACGGAACCAGACCATGGACCCGACCGACCCACTCTGCATCGTCCCCGCGCGCGGGACCTCCCCCGGCCTGCCGAAGAAGCACTTCAAGCAGCTCGCCGGGAAGCCGGTCCTCGCACACACGGTCGAGACGGCGCTTTCGTGTCCGGGCATCGAGGAGGTGCTCGTCACGACGGAGGACGAGGCGCTGGCCGAACTCGCGCGCGAGCACGGCGCCCGGGTCCCGTTCCTCCGCCCCGAGCGACTGGCCACGGACGCGCTCCTCCACGAGGTCGTCGCGCACGCCGTCGAGGAGATGCGCGCGGAGCGACCCGTGACCGCGGCGACGCCCATCGTCGTCCTCCAGCCGAACGTCCCGTTCCGGCGGGTCGCCGACGTGGAGACGGCAATCGAGCGGTTCCGGGACGGCCACGAGGCGGTCATCAGCGTGGCCGAGGAGCGGCGCTTCTTCTGGCAGGCACGTGACGACGGGGCGAGCGCGACCGGGGACGACGGGAGCGATGCGGACGACGGGGTCGGCGTGGGCGGAGACGCCGGGAGCGGTGAGAACCACGGGGCCGGACGGCTCGAACCCCGCTTCGACGAGCGCGCGCTCCGGGCGGACCTCGAACCGTTCTACCGGGAGACGGGCTCCATCAACGTCACCTCGACGGCCCTGCTCGAACGGGGGACCCGGGTCGGTGAGGCGCCGGGCTACGTCGTCACCGACCGGCTCTCCTCGCTGGCCATCGACGGCGTCGTGGACCTGTGGCTGGCCGAACGGCTCGCGCAGGGCCCGCGCGTCGTCTTCCGCGTCGACGGGGGCGGGGGGCGCGGGCTGGGGCACGTCTCGCGGTGTCTCACGCTGGCCGCGGAGCTGGAGCGGACGCTCCGCGCGGCGCCGACCTTCGTCTGTCGGGCCGACTACCCCGCGGGGGTCGCCGCCATCCGGGACGCCGGGCGCGAGGTCCAGGTGGTCGACCCGGACGAGCGCGACCCGCTCGCGCCCGTCACGGCGATGGACCCGGACCTCGTGTTCCTGGACGTACTGGACACGGACCCCGAGCGGGTGCGCCAGCTCCACCGGACCGCCGCCGCGGTCGTCAACCTGGAGGACCTCGCGGGCGGCCCCGAGTCCGCCGACCTCGTCGTGAACGCGCTGTACGAGCCCGAACTCGTCGAGGGGGGTGACAACCACCTCGCGGGCGCGGAGTACTTCGTCCTGCGCGAGGAGTTCCGCGACCGCCCACTCGAAGTACCCGAGACGGCCGAACACGGCCTGCTGACGTTCGGCGGGAGCGACCCCGCGGGGCTGTCGGCGCTCGCCGTCGCGGCGGTGGCCGGGGACGGCCGCGAGTACCGGCTCGTCCGCGGGCCCGATTTCGACGACGCCGACCTCGACGACGCGCTGGCCGGGGCGCCGAACGTGGCCGCCGTCACGGACCCGGAGATGGGTGCGGTGATGGAGTGGGCCGACTTCGCGGTCTGCTCGGGCGGGCGGACGGCCTACGAACTCGCGGCGACCGGGACGCCGACGCTCGTCCTGGCGCAGAACGACCGCGAGCACGAACGGATGGCGGCGCTCGGCGAGCGCGGCGTCGTCGGCTACCTCGGCGACGGCCGCGGGATGTCGGCCGGGGCCCTGCGGACGGCCGTCGACGACCTCGCTGCGGACCGCGAGCGCCGGCGGGAACTGGCCGAGCGGGCCAGGGAGTTCGTCGACGGGGCGGGCACCCGGCGCATCCTCGATGCCGTCCACGAGGCACTGCTGGGGTGAGGATGGATTGCGGGAGTCGATACGCGTATCCCATCCGACAGTCTACCTCCGGGTATGCCCGAAGAAGTGCTGTTCGAGACGGAGTCGATGCGGAGCCGGTCGGAGGTCGCCGCCTACCTGCGCGATGTCGCGGACGCGCTGGAGTCCGACGGTGCCGTCACGCTGAAATCCGGGGACCAGTCGGTCTCCGTGACGCCGCCCAACCGGGTGGAGTTCGAGGTGAAGGTCGAGCGCGAGGGACCGGCCAGCGGCCCCGGCGAGCTCGGGCTCGAGCTGGAGCTGGAGTGGGACGAGGACGCCCCCGTCGACGGCGAGGAGCTCTCCATCGAGTGAGCCCCGTCGCGCGGCCGAGCGCCGCGGGACTACGCGGCCCGGGGACTCAGACCGAGAAGGGCGTCTCCGCGCGGACCTCGCTCTCGCGGACGCGGAGTTCGCCGATGGCGGTGTAGTCGCCGGGCTCGGGAGCCGGCCACTCGGCCTCGAACGTGGCCGACTCGCCGGGCGCGAACTCGGCCGGGCGGAGCGCCTGCGCGAACATCCGGCCGTCGGACCAGCGCCACACCTCCTCGCCGCCGGGCGTCAGCACGGCGAAATCCGCGTCGCCGCTGTCGCGGAAGGTCACGGTGACGGGGTCGTGACCGGCGTTCTCGACGACCAGCGTGAACTGCACCTGCTGGCCGTCGCCGTCGACCGTGACCTCCAGCGACGCGTCGAGCGGTGACACGGCCGGAGCATACGACCCCGGGGAGAAAGCGTTTGTGCGGGTTCGACGGGCTGCCGGGCTACCGCTGCAGCGCCGCTGGGACATCCAGCAGGCCGGCGCCCGTCTCGGCCACCTCCCGACCGATGTCCTCGGCCGTGTAGAGCAGTCGTTCCTCCGTCCGTGCGGGGTCGTGGCCGGCTGCACGGAGCAGCGCGGCGGCCCCGGTGACGTGGGGGGTCGCCATCGACGTGCCGCTCTTCTCCGTGTAGCCTGCACCGAGGTCGGTCGAGCGGACGTCGACGCCCGGCGCGGCGATGTCGACGCCCGGTCCCGTCGAGGAGAAGCCGGCCACGTCGTCGTCGGCATCGGTCGCGCCGACGCCGATGGTCGTGGGCAGCTTCCCGGGCGCGGCCACGCAGTCCGAACACGGGCCGTAGTTGCCGGCTGCCGCCACGAGGACGACCCCGCGCTCGCGGGCGAACGCGCAGGCGTCACGGAGCATCCGGGTGCCCGATGCGGCCGTGGTCTCGACGCTGAGGTTCACCACGTCCCAGCCCTGCTCCGCGGCGAGTTCGACACCACGGGCCAGGTCGGCGTTGTAGCCGACCCCGGCCGCGGTGAGCGCCTTGACCGCGTGGACGGTCACCCCGGGTGCGACCCCGACGACGCCGCCGGAGTCGTCGGTCGCGCCGACCGTCCCGGCGACGTGGGTGCCGTGTCCGTTGTCGTCCTGTCCCGCGGGTGCCGCGGCCCCGGTGACCCAGCTCCCGACCGTGGTGAAGCTCTCACCGACACGGCCGAGCAGGTCGGGGTGTGTCGCGTCGATACCCGTGTCCACGACGCCGACGTGGGCCCCTTCGCCGGTCGCGTCGACAGCCGTCGCCCCGACACGCTCGATGCCGTACGGGGCGGTCTGGGTGTCCTCGGACTCGACGGGCCCCGACCCGTCCACCCGGACCTCCCCGTCGACCTCGACGTAGCGCACGTCGTCGCGCGACCGGAGGTCCGGAATCGCCCCCTCGGGGACGGTCGCCGTCAGCGCATCGAACGCGTAGGTCCGGTGGACCGTGCTCGCGGCCGCCCGAACCGCCTGCTCCCCGCCCGGCCGGATACCGACGTTCACGCGCGTGGTCGCGCCACCATCGCGACCACCGCGCCCGTCGGCCGCGCCGAGGCCCGTACCGAGGCCGACCGCCGTCGTTCCCGCACCGATTGCCTGCAGTACCGCCCGCCGACTCCGTCCACCCTGTCTCATACCACCACCGACGGGTCGCCGGTCCGTATCCCCCCGTGCCATCACAATGTATCAAAGAAGAGCCGTATCTGCGCCACCATTTATCAGTACAGCGGCGACGGCACCTCTTTTGCCGTCCCCCACGAACGCCACGTGTGCAGTTCGTCGGCTACGACCGGTCCCCCGACCCCGCGCTACAGCTCGCCGCCGGGGGTTCCGTCGAGCGTGTAGCGCTGGTGTCGGGTGCCTCCCTGGAGTACGGGCTCGGGGAGCGCCACTGCGCGGGCGCGCTGGTCGCCGAGGGAGGGGACGGTGGGGCCGAACTGCAGCACCGCTCGTGTGCCGCGTCGCGGGCCCCGTACTGCCGTGACCACACCTCGACGTGGGCCTGCGCCCGTTGTACGGGGAACTGCGACATGCCGCTGGAGAACTGCGGCCGCGAGCACGTCTGCTATCTCGCCGCCTTCGCACCGGACACGTTCAAGGTCGGCGTCACGAAGCCCGAGCGCCTGGAGACCCGCCTCCGCGAGCAGGGCGCCGACCGCGCCGCGCTGGTCGAACACTTCCCCGACGGCCGGGCCGCACGACGTCGGGAGGCCGCGCTCGCCGACCGCCTGCCGGACCGGGTCCGGACGCCGACGAAGGTGGCAGCCCTCGCGCGGACGGTGGACGCCGGGGCGTGGGAGGCACTGCTCGCGGAGTTCGACCCGCTGGAGACGTTCGACCTCGACTACGGCTTCACCGTCGACGACCGGCCGGTCCGTGAGACGCTCGCGACTGGAACGGTCGTCGGCGTGCAGGGCCGACTGCTCGTACTGGAGAACGCGGGCAGCACCTACGCCGTCGATCTGCGCGACCTGCTCGGCCACGAGGTCACGGACGGAGCGCGCGAGAGGGATATCCAGTCCTCGCTCGGGAGGTTCGGCTAGCAGCGATACCGGACCCGGGGGTTACCGACGATTCCCGCATGTTTTTCCGTGGCGCACCGATACCGGGAGGTATGACGGACGAACCCGAAGATACGGACAAGCCGGCCGAGAACAGCGGCGAGGACGGTGGCGAGAACGGCGGCGAGGACGGTGGCGAGAACGGCGGCGAGGAGAAGTCCTTCCGCGAGCGCGTCGAGGAGATCCGACAGCAGCGCGCCGAGGAGCGCGAGGGCGAGGGCGGCGAGGGGCAGAGCCCCGAGGAGCGCATGGAGGAGATGATGGGCGGCGGTGGCCCGCCCGGGATGGGTGGCGAGGGCGGCGGTCCGCCGGGCATGGGCGGCGGTGGCGGCGGCAACCCGTTCGCGCAGATGATGGGCGGCATGATGGGCGGTGGCGGCCCCGGCGGCGCGCTCGGCGGCTCGCCCGGCGGTCCGGAGGGCCGCGGGCGCGACGAGGGCGGCCAGGACAACGAGGAACTCGTCCGCGAGGTCCGGAAGGTCCGGGACGAGCTCCACGACATCCGCCGCGAGGTCGAGCGCGTGGCGGACGCGCTCGAGGACCGGTAACGGACGATTCGGCGGGTCGTACCCGTTCGGCCGACGTTTTCGAGAGTCCGACCAGAAGATTGAGACACCGGACCGTGCAAGCGCGGCCATGACCACTCGACGTACCTTCCTCGCGGCCGCCGGAACGACCGCCGCCGCGGGACTGACCGGTTGCACCGAACTGGGCGGTGGCGACGGTGATGACGGTGGCGACGGTGGCGATGGCGATGGCGGAAGCGGGAACCAGGGCACGCCGAACGGCCCCGTGGCGACCGCGCCCGTCCCGGACGATCCCGGGGCGACCACCTACGCCCGGATGGATGCCGGGGCGTCGACGACCATCACGTATCTCGGCAACTGGAAATGCCCGTTCTGCGCGGAGTTCTCGACGGGCTCGGACCGGGTGCTGTCGCTGGGCACCATCGTCTCCGACTACGTCGCCCCCGGCGACCTCGCGCTGGAGTACCGGGCGCTCTCCTACACCGGCGACGGCGAGCCGTTCCTCGGCCCCGACGCCCCCCGCGCCGCGCGGGCTGGCCTCGCCGTCTGGAACGTCGACCCGGAGAACTACTGGCGGTACCACGAGCACGTGATGGCGAACCAGCCGGCCGAGAGCAAGCGCTGGGCGACGAAATCGAAGCTCGTCGAGTTCGCCCGCGAGGCCGGCGTCTCCGACCCGGAGGCCGTCGGCACGGCCATCGGCGGCGGCGAGTACGAGAGCGAGGTCCGCGCCAACACGGAGTTCGCCGCCAACAGCGGCGTCGAGGGGACACCCGCCGTCGTCGTCGGTGACGCTTCGTACAGCCCGTTCGAGCCCGATAGCCTGCGGAGCGCGCTCGAAGGAGCGACCGAGTGAGACGATGGCCGGCGAAACCGGGGGACCGCCGGGTGAGGTCGCCATCGACTCGCGGTCCCTGCTCGTGCTGGCGACACTCGTCGCGACCGTCGCGACGGCCGGGAGCCTCTGGTTCTCGCTCGGCCTCGGGCTGGTGCCGTGCGAGCTCTGCTGGTACCAGCGCGTCCTGATGTACCCGCTCGTGGTCGTGCTCGGCGTGGGAGTCGCGGAGGCGCGTCCGGGCGTCTGGCGGACGGTCCTCCCGCTGGCCGTTTCCGGTCTCGTCGTCGCGGCGTACCACAGCTACCTGCAGGCGACGACCGTGGCCTGCGGTTTCGAGGGTGACTGCGCGGCGGTCCTGTGGCGCGCCCCCGTCGCCGGCCTCACGATTCCGAACCTGTCTCTGGTGGCGTTCGGACTCGTGGCTGGGCTGGGCGGCGTCGTGGCGGCCCGGGAACGCGGACTGCTCGGCTGAGTCAGTTCGCGCCGGCCTCGGGGGCCTCGGCCGGGTCGACCACCTCGCCCGTGGCGGGGTAGACACCGACCTGGTCGCAGACATCGGCCATCGGACACGCGTCCGGGTCCTCGAGACAGGCGGGCTTGCGGGCCGTGCAGAACTCGCGGCCGAACTGTATCATCGCGGTGTGGCCGAAGCCACATTTCTCGCCCGGAACGTCGCGTTCGAGCGCCGCGCGGACGCCCTCGTGGTCGGCGTCGGCCGGCGCGAGCCCCAGCCGCCGGGCGATACGGTGGACGTGAGTGTCGACGGGGAAGACACCGCCGCGTCCACCGGAGAACAGCAGCACGCAGTCGGCCGTCTTCGGCCCGACACCCTTCATATCGAGCAGTGCGTCACGCACTGTTCCGGGGTCCTCCCCGGTGACGAACGCGTCGAAGGCGTCGGCACCCCCGTACTCGTCGCGGACGCGCCCGGCGAGACGGATGAGCGTCTCGGACTTCCGGTTGTAGAGGCCGGCCGACGAGATGGTCTCGGCCAGTTCGTCCTGCGCGGCCGCGGCGAGAGCGGCAGCCAGGTCGCCCTCCTCGTCGGGCCCGCCACGCCCGTACCGCTCCATCAGTGCGTCGTGGGCCGGCTGGGAGGCCTTGTCCGAGGTGTTCTGCGAGAGGACCGTCCGGACGAGACACTCGAAGGCGGCCTGCCCGCCGTACGCCTTCCGCCAGTAGCGCTCACCGAGGCGGTCGACGACGGCCTCGGCACGGGTCGCCGGGTCGGCCGCCGGCTCGAACGGGTGGGCATGGCCGCCCCCGGAGTCACCCCCCGAGATGTTCTCGGTCGGCTCCGGGTCCGACGCGGGGTCGCTGGAACCGTCTCCGGGCTGCTCGCTCATGGCCGAACCGTGGGGTGGCGGTGCCATAGGACTGCGGTTCGCGGCGGTCCCATCGGCATCCGTCAGCATCCGCCACGACCGAAACCAATGAATACCGTGGAGGACCATCGTACGGTAATGAATCCGTTCCTCGCGCCACTGCAGCTGTTCGTCCGCTCGCTGAACCTGCTGCCCGGCGTCTCCGCCGCCGTCCGGACAGGGTACGTCGAGGTCGAGGACCGCCCCGACATCGGCGGGCGGCGCGTGCTGCTCGTCCGGCGCGGTGGGGACGCGGACGCCGTCCGGCGGGCCGTCGCGGCCGGCCGGGGTGAGGTGGCCGACGACGCGGGGACGGGGCCCGAGCCGCTGGTCCGGTTCGACTGCGCGCCGGACGGCGAGACGGCGACCGTCGTCGTGGACGACCCGGACGCGACGGTCGAGCTGGGTCGCTTCGGCGTGACCGTCCGCGCCGAGGGTGTCGAGCGCTCGTTCGACCTCCCCTTCGACCCGACGGATGCCGACCGACGCGTCTCGAACGGCGTCCTGACCGTCGACATCGAGTAGTCAGCAGGAGCGTCAGTTCTCGGTGACCCGGAGCGTGAGCCGCAGGTCCGCGCCGTCCGCGAGCGCCGCGACCAGGTCGCGGTCGAGGTCCGCGGCCGCCGCGTCGGTACCCAGCATGACGGTCCGGTCGTCGGCGTGGTCGCTGGTCCGACCCACCGCACCACGGTCGTCCGAGAAGGTCAGGTCCGGATGGCCCCGCCCCGTGATGGTCGTCTCGTGGGCTGGCGCGTCCCAGTCGCCGGCCGGGTCGACGGCGATGGTGGCCTCGATACGGGCGTCGGCATCCCGGCATGCGGCGACGAAGCCCTCGTCGAAGTCCGCGGGCGCGCGGTCGGCCTCGATGGCGAGGATGCAGTCGCCGGCGGGCGTGAGCCAGTCGTCGGTCGTCACCTCGAACGTGCTGGCGTGTTCGGCGCGGACGTGCTCGTGTCCGTGCGCGTGGACGACCTCCTCGTGGGTGGTGTCGACGGGGGCGTGGTCGCTCATACCCGGACCGGAGCGACGGCTGCACTTCAGGCCGACGTTCCGCTGGTCCGTCCGGTGGAATTCCCCCCCGGTGACGCCGGGCGGGCCCGGTGACGAGCCCCGGAGACACGGGTAACTTATATACTGCTTGCCTGTCCCGTGTGAACTGTTGTCGCGGGTAGGAGGGCCGTGTGGCTCGTTTTCACGGGTCTCGCATCGGCGAAACCATTATATGGTTGAATGATAAAGATGCAGGTACCAGAACGCCTCCGGCGTTCACCCGCATCGCCAGCCGACCAGAATGACAGGACCCTTCGATCCTTCGGTGGCTGCAATGTCCCCTAGGGACCGGTGTGTGGACCCGGAGCGGTAATGGATAGAGAGTTACTAACAATGGCAGAGAGCATTGACGAAAGCAAGAACGTAGAACTGACAGACGACGACCTCGAGAGCAACTCCAAGGGCCAGCTCATCAAGAAGGCCGGGCAGCTCCGTGACCGGCGGAACGAGCTGAACCAGATGGCCTCCGAGCGCGCCTCCAAGCGCGACGAGCTGAACGCGAAGACCCGCGAGAAGGTCGACGAGGCCCAGGAGCACCGCGAGAAGCGCGACGAGCTCAACGAGCAGGTCCAGGAGCACAAGGAGCAGCGCAACGAGCTCAACGCGAAGGCCAACGAGCTCTTCGACAAGGTCGACGACATGAAGGACGACCTCGAGCTGAACGAGGGCAAGTCGGCCGACGAGCTCAAGGAGGAGATCGAGGATCTGGAGTTCAAGCAGCAGACGGAGGTTCTCTCGACGGACGAGGAGCGCGAGCTCATCGAGAAGATCGAGAACAAGCGCGAGAAGCTCCAGAACCGGAAGGAGAAGCTCGACCAGACCGGTGACCTCGAGGGCGTCAAGGAGGAGGCCCAGGAGGTCCGCGCCGAGGCCAGCGAGCACCACCAGAAGGTGACCGAGCTCGCGGACAAGGCCCAGGAGCACCACAACCAGATGATCGAGGCCTACCGCGAGGCCGACGACATCCGCGACGAGGCCGACGAGTGGCACGAGAAGTTCGTCGACGCCCAGGAGGCCGCCGACCGCCACCACGAGGACTTCGTCCGCGTCCAGAAGCGACTCCGCGAGATGGACAAGGAGGAGGAGGAAGAGCGCAAGGACGAGCGCCAGGCCAAGAAGGAGCAGGCCCAGGAGGAGGCCGAGGAGATCTACCAGCGCTTCAAGGAGGGCGAGACCCTCGACACCGAGGACCTCATGAAGCTGCAGCGCGCCGGCAAGCTCTGAGTTAGCGAGTTCCGTTTCTACCCGTTTTCATCGACCGGTAGCCGTGCATCGGTGGTTCTCGTTCACCGAGAGCCGACAGTATCCTGAAGTGCGGTCCCGTCGAACTGCCGGCCGAGATGACGATGACGGACCCGCGGCACGAACTAGAGCTGTACCGGGAGGACGACCACTACCTCGTGCTCGCCCACGTCGATGCCGATCCCGCGGACATCGACGTGAAGTGGGTCGACGGCCACCTCCACGTCGCCGCCGAACACCATCAGGAGGGCCGCACCCGCGTCACCCATCGGGACATGACGTTCCCGCGGGCGGTCGACGAGGACGCGATCACCGCCGACTACAACGACTCCGATGACGTACTGGAGATCCGCCTCCCCATCTCCGGCGACCGCCCGCAGAGCCGGACTGTCGAGGTCGGGCGGTCCGAGTAATCGGCACTATCCCGTACCAGTGGCGTATAACTAGCACATTCTGGAGTTTCCTATAGAGTACAAGATACATCTCGTATAGCTAGAGGATTCTGCAACTATCGGTCTAGCGACAGCCCCGCGTGCCAGTGGTCGGCGCCGGCCTCCTGCTTGACGTGGTCCATGTGGTCGAGGACGACGGCGGCCTCGCTGGCCACCTCGGCGGCGCGTGACTCGCCCTCGGTCCGGAACTCGCCGGTGACGCGGTTGGCGAAGACCGTACAGACCGCACCCGCCCGCAGGCCGTAGAGGGAGGCCAGCGTCAGGAGCGCGGCGGCCTCCATCTCGTAGTTGAGGACGCCCGCCTCCTGCAGTTCGGCGGTGCGCTCCTCGGCCCCTGCGGCCTCGAAGCCGCCGTGCCCGGGGCGCCCCTGCCCGGCGTAGAACGAGTCCGTCGAGCAGGTGACGCCGAGGTGGTAGTCGTAGTCGAGGCGCTCGGCCGCCGTCACGAGGGCGGTGACGACCTCGCCGTGCGCGCTTGCCGGGTAGTCCTCGCGGACGTACTCCGCGCTGGCCCCTTCCTGCCGGACGGCACCGGTGGTGATGACGAGGTCGCCGACCTCGGCCTCGGGCTGGATGGCCCCGCAGGAGCCGACGCGGATGAGCGTCTCGGCGCCGACGTTGGCGAGTTCCTCGGCCGCGATGGCCGCGGAGGGTGAGCCGATCCCCGTCGAGGTACAGGCGACCGGCGACCCTGCGCGGTGGCCCCGCATCGTCCGGTACTCGCGGTGGTGCGCGACCTCCTCGGCCCGGTCCCACTGCTCGGCGACGACCGGGACCCGGTCGGGGTCCCCCGGGAGCAGGACCGGCCCGTCGATGTCGCCGGGCGCCAGTTCGAGGTGGTACTGGACCTCGTCGTTCGGGTCCTCGCTGTCCATGGGCCGTTGTGGACGGGGGGGCACTTTGTAGTTGAGCGTGTGGGCGGGAACGCTGGGACCACGCGGTCTCTTTCAACTCCGACGGCGACGACGGGGACTCCTCCGAAGCCCTCGTGCTTCGATTCTGCCAGGACTGCACACTTGTCAGTCGGTATTCGTCGGCCTCACACCTCCCCAGCCGTCTGCGGTGCTCACTCCGGTCGCTTCGCTCCCTCCGTTGCGCTCCTCGTCCCTCGCACGGTGCCGGCGGCTGGCCTGCGGCACAGCCGCCAGCGCGCGCCCGCTCGACTGACGGGGAGTGGATCCCCGACGAGCGGTATCCCGGCAGGGTCGACGCGGGACGGCGGGTTATGCGGCGTCCGTGACGGCGGCCTCGACGACCTCGACGGTTCGGTCGACGAGCGCGTCCACGTCGTCGTGTTCGGCGTAGACCCGGACGTACGGTTCGGTTCCGGAGGGGCGGACGAGGGTCCAGCCCCCGTCGAGTTCGAGGCGGACGCCGTGTTCGGTGTCGACCGCGGCGTCCGGGAACGCCTCCGGGAGGGTGCGCTCGAGCGCCGCCATCACCGCCGTCTTGCGGTCGTCCGGGCAGTCGACGCTCACCTTCCGGTAGGGACGTTCGGTGATGGGGTCACGGAGCGCCCCGAGGCCGGACTCGGCGACCAGCCGCGCGAGGACGGCCGCGCTGGCGACACCGTCGATCCACGGGCCGAACCGGGTGTGCGTGTGCTTCCAGGGTTCGGCGGCGAACACGACTTCGGTGTCGGGGCCACCCGCGGCCCGGGCGGCGGCGATGCCCTCGTGGAGCGCACCCAGGCGGACGCGCTCGACGCGGCCACCCGCCTCGGCGACGCGCTCGTCGATGCGCCCGGAGGCGTTCGGCGTCGTCACGACCACCGGGTCGCCCGGGGCCGCGGCGCGGGTGTAGTGCTCGGCGAGGACGGCGAGGACGGTGTCCTCGTGGACCACGTCGCCGTCGTCGTCGACGACGACGATGCGGTCGGCGTCGCCATCGAACCCCAGCCCGAACGCGAACTCGCCGTCCGCGACGAACGCGCGGAGGTCCGCCAGGCTCTCGGGCGTGGGTTTGGACTCGCGGCCGGGGAAGTGGCCGTCCACGTTCCCGTTGAGCGTGACGACGTGCGCGCCGAGTTCCCGGAGCACCCAGGGCGCGGCCCGCGCGGCCATCCCGTTGCCCGTGTCGGCGGCGATCCGGAGGCCGTCGAGCGGGGCCCCGTGGCCCCGGGCGTACGCGACGACGGCGTGGCGGTACTCGGTGAGCCGGTCGGCACGCTCGGCGCCGCCCCAGTCGTCCCAGGCGACCGGCGGGGCCTCGGTCGCGACGGCTTGCTCGATACGCCGCTCGACCTCGCGGTCGTACTCCCGGCCGTCGCGGAACAGTTTGAGGCCGTTGTCGGCCGGCGGGTTGTGGCTGGCCGTGACCATCACGCCGTAGCGGCCGCGCGAGGCGTACGCGAGCGTCGGCGTGGGGACGCGGCCGACCCGGACGACGCGCGCGCCACCGGACTGGAGCCCCGAGGTGACCGCCGACGCGATGGCGTCGCCCGTCTCCCGGCCGTCGCGCCCGACCACGAACTCGACCGGCGTGCCGTCGCCGTCCCCCCCGCTCCCGTCTCGTTCGCCGTCAGCGTGTGCTTCACGCGCCGCCGCGCGCCCGACGCGCAGGGCGAGTGCCGGCGTCACGCGGTCGCGAACCGGCCCGCGGATGCCCGCCGTGCCGAAGAGGTCCATACCGACCGCAGGCGGCGAGGGGGTTTCAATCTCCGCGGTCCCGTCCGTCCCCGTCCAGGCGAGACTGACTCCACACGGGCGTCGAGGCCCGGCCTGTCTCCCGATGAGGGCAGTCTTTTGTACGAGGCGCGGCGTACTGTCGGACGATGGGAGTCCGGCCACCGCAGAACGACGACGACGAGCCCGACACGATCACGTTCGGCATCGCGGCTCTGGACGCCCACCTCGAGCGCGCGGACGTGGAGTTCCCCGTCGACGCCGAGACGCTGCTGACCCAGCTGGGCGACCCGGACATCCCCTACGACGCCACCGGGTCGACCGTGGCGCTCTCGGAGGCCATGGACAAGGTCCACATCCAGCAGTTCGACTCCGAACAGGAGCTGCTGAACACGCTCCACCCCGTCTTCGAGTCCTACCGCGAGCGCGCCGGCAACAGTATCCTCGGCCAGTTGCGCGCGCTGCTCCCCTTCTGAGTCAGCGAGCGTCACCCCTATCGGTACGGGCACCGTCCCCGGCGGTATGACCGAGTACACCACCGTCTCCATCCCGAAGGATCTGGCCGAGCGCGTCGAGGGGACCATCGAGGGGACCTCCTTCTCCTCGACCAGCGACCTGGTGCGGTTCCTGTTGCGGAGCATCGTCATCCAGCACCAGCAGCAGGGCGAGCTGACCGAGGCGGAGTTCGAGGAGATAACCGCACAGCTGCAGGACCTGGGCTATCTGGAGTAGTCGGGCGGGCTCTCAGGGCGGCAGCGACTCGGCCGGCGGCTCGACATCGAGCAATTCCAGGTCCCGCCCGCGGCCACGGCGGTCGAACGCCGCGATGGCGGTATCGTCCCACGGGGGAACACCGATGAACACGACCTCGTGGAGGTCGTCCGTCTGCCGGACCTCGAGCCGGCCGTCCGGGTGTGAGACGAACCGCCCGTCGGAGGCGGGCGTCCCGAGGTCCATCCCGAAGACGGCCGCGACGGACCCACCCGTTCCCGGGAGGTAGAGGTCCGTGAAGACGGGTGTCTCCGGCGGCAGGTCGAGCGCCGGCTCGAACTCGCCGGCGGGGGTGGTGGTGACCGCGATGGTCACCTTGTTCGGCGAGCGGCCCTCGGCGATGTCCAGCAGCGCCCGCACGAGCCCCGCGGTGGCGTACACCGGCGGCCGCCCGCCCGAACCGTCCGGCGTCGCCGCGTCGAGGTCGTCGGTCACACCTCCAGTACGCCGCCGAATCGCTTAACACCGGTGGTCGCCGGGGCGACCGGCTGACCGACGGCCGCGTCAGAAGAGCGCGTTCTTGACCGTGCTGATGTAGAGCCCGGGCGCGTTGGTCGTGGCCTTCCGGAGTGCCGTCCGAATCAGGTCGTCGGCGTCGTCGGTGATCCCCTCCCCGTGGCCGACGAGGAGGCGCTCGACGTCGAGCCGCTTGAGCTTCTTCGGCGGCGTGAGCCGGAGCATCGGGTGGACGCCCAGTTGCTCGCTCGGGGCGCAGTAGTAGTCGACGGTGCCGAACACCTCCGGCAGGACCAGCACCTCGGTGTCGGGGTCGTACATCCCGGCCTCCTGCCAGAACGGGTTGTCGATGACCCGCCGGACCTCGTAGGAGGTGTCCGCGAGCAGGTCCGCGAGGTCGGTCGTGGGCGCGTCGAGGTCGCCGGCGACGCCGCTCATCCACGACGGGACGCCCACGGGGACATCGTGGCGGTTCGCGACGGCGGCCGAGTCGCGTTTGTGCCGGTCCAGCAGCACGGCCACGCCGGCCACCCCGTCCGCGCCGGTGTCCGCGGCGAGGTCCGCGAGCCACTCGTCGAGGTTCGGTACGTCCACCGGGTCGACGACGACGAGCCCCTCGTCGGTGGCGACGGCGTGACTCGCGCGCTGCATCTCCTCCTCGGGATAGGGAATCCAGCTCGCGCCACCGCCCCAGCGGTTGACCTCGTTGAGCGACCCCGCTCCGGATGACTTCATCGGCATACCCCTCGATTCGGCCGGAACGCGGTTAAAGGGTCGTCTCCGGGCAAGCGAGCGGCCCCACCGGTGGGCGACGGCGCTGTCCGGTGCCGGGGCGGCACTTAACACCCGAGCGCGCGAACGGCGGGTATGCTCTCGGGACTCGCGTGGCTGGCGCTGGAGGTCAAGCATCTCGACCCCGCGGTCGCGTTCTACCGCGAGCATCTGGACCTCCCGCTCCGGCGCAAGGACGGCCGCGAGGCCGCGTTCGGGGCCGGGGAGACGGATCTCGTCCTGCGGCGCCCGGCCGGCGTTCCCCGGGGTGGTCTCCACACCCACTACGCCTTCTCCTGTCCGGCCGACGCGTACGAGGACTGGTGGGACCGGCTGGAGGACGACTTCGACCTCCACGAGGAGACCTTCGGCGACGTGCGGTCGCTGTACTTCTACGACACGGAGGGGAACTGCGTCGAAGTCATGGGGCGGGACCAGGGGAGCCAGACCGCCATCACGGGCCTGATGGAGGTGGTCCTCGAGGTCGAGGACCTGCCGCGCGCGGAGGCGTTCTACACCGCACTGGGGATGGAGATCGTCGACCAGGGCGACCGGCGCAAGCGGACCCGTCTCACTGCGGGCCCGTTCGACCTGGAGCTGTGGGAGCCCCACCTCGGGCTGGCCGACGCGCGCGGCGGCGTCCACGTCGACCTCGGCGTGTACGTCGACGACCCCGAGACCGCGACCGACGCCGTCTGGGGCCGGGCCGACCGCATCGAGGACCTCGACTCGGGTGCGGTCCGGGTGCGGGACCCGGACGGGCACTACCTGACGTTCGTCGGGGAGTGAGCCGCGCGGCGGACTTTTGTCCCGTCCGCGCGACAAGGGGGCATGGCCGACGAGGAGGACACCCACCCCGACCCGGACCCGCTGGACGGCGCGTACGACTACCGGCAGGTCGCGGTCGACGACCTGCCCGACGCCCCGAACCCGACCCGCGCGAAGCGCGAGGTGGACGAGGCCGTCGGCGCCACACAGTTCGGCTACAACGTCTTCGTCGCCGAGCCCGGCGAGAAACTGCCGTGGGGCTACCACTACCACCCGGACCACGAGGAGGTGCTGCACGTGCTGGAGGGCGAGTTGCGGGTGGAGACTCCTGACGGAGAGCGCCGGGTTCCGGCGGGCGAGGTGCTGTTCGTCCCGCCGAACCACCCGCAGAAGGCCGTCGCCGTCGGGGACGAACCCGCGCGGGTCATCGCCGTCGGCGCGCCGAAGGCGTCCGACGGGGCCACCATCGTCGAGGTGTGCGAGGCGTGCGGTGAGCGGACGGGGCGGGACTTCGCGGCCGACGAGGAGAACGGTGTGACGGTGTACGTCCTGTCCTGCGCGGGGTGTGGTGCCGAGACCGACCGACTCCGGCCGGGTCCGGCGGAGTGAGGCGGCGGCCCGGGCCGACGACCTGACGCGTCCCCACTCGGGGACAGGTATTTGTTCTCGGTGAACAGTCATTCAACCAATGTCCAACAGTAGACGTAGCGCGACGTGGGGCTTCGGCGGGCCCGAGGACACCACTGCCCTCGGACTCGGGGCTCTCTTCGCGGCGCTCATCGCCGTCAGTCTCTGGTCGGCCGCGGTGGCCTCCCTGGCACAGTTCGCCGGGCGGGCCCTCGGGACCCCCGGATCACTCCTCCTCGTCTCGGGAGCCGCGTCGCTCGCCGGACTCGCCGGCGGCGCGCTAGCGTACGCTCGCTACCGTGGCATCGACATCTCGCTGGGGCGGCCCCGTGACGGGTCGTGGCCGGTCGCCGCCGCGACCGTCGTCGGGCCGGCAGCCATCGCGGGGGCCACGGCGCTCGTCGCGAACACGGTGTTCGGGATTCCCCTGAGCTCGCTCCTGAACCGGTTCGTGAACCCCGAGGCATCGATGTCGGTCCTCGCGTGGGTGATGGGGCTCCCGTCCGTGTTCCTCGGTGTCGGTCTCGGCGTCCTGTTCTGTGCGCTGGTCCCGGAGCGGGCACGGGCTCTCGTCGGCGCCGAGGACGCGCCCGTGGTCGCCACCCTGCTGGTCGCGTTCTTCTGGCTCCTCCCCATGGACGCTGTCGGCCTCCGGCTCAGCGTCGGGAACGCCGTCGAGTTCACCGCGTCGCTCGTGTTCGGCGTCGCGTTCGCGATGGGCGTGGGCATCCTCTACCGCCACGCCGAGGGGACGGACGGCTCCGTGACGTTCGACGGCGAGGCCCTGGAACGCCGACATCTCGCCGTACTGGCGCTGGCGCTCGTCGGCATCGTGGGTGTCGGAACCGGCCTGACGACGCTCGGGGAGATCGTCGTCGACGCGCTGTGGGTCGCCGCGTTCGGGCTCGCGGTCCTCGGCTACGAACGGACCCGGTCGGTGTGGGTACCGGCCCTGGCGATGGTCGGGTTCACGCTCGCGCTCGACGTGGTGGTCTACGCGGAGGCGCTGGCCGGCCTGAGCGGTATCTAACCGGGGCCGTCCGGCCGTCCCCGAGACGCGCGATGACCCAGCCTCGTCGGGAGAGCTGTCGACGGGTATTCGCCGTTCACGTGGGAGCGCCGTTCCCGTGGGAGCGCCGTTCACGTGGGAACGCCGTTCACAGTCGGTCGGTATCGATCTCCACGTCGGGCGGTGAGACCACGAGGAAGCCCCGGAAGTGCATCAGTTCGCCGCCGAGTTCCCGCACGTCGCGGGCGAAGCCGGCCGCGAGTTCGTTGAGGTCGCCCTCCACGTCCAGCACGAGGACCGCGCCGTCCCGGATGGCGGCGATCCACTCCTCGGGGTCGTCGGAGCCGTCCAGCACGCCGAGTTCGACGCGGTCGAACGCCTTGGGGGTCGGCTCGTCGATCTCCCCCTCGGCGGCCTGCAGGTCGAGGTCGCTCAGCGGCCCGCCCGTCGAGTCCGGGTCGTCGCTCATGGGCGAGGGGTCGGGAGGGGGCGGCAAAAAGGTCGCGGCAGGGTCCGACGCGCGGCTGTCGGCGGGCCGGGCGGGCAGCGGGTCAGTCCTGCGCGTACTCCTTGCGGAAGCCGCGGAACTCCGTGCGGTGGGCCTCCTCGTCCGCCAGCAGGGTCACGGCGAGGTCCTCGGTGACGGGGTCGTCGGCCGCCTCGGCAGCGTCGATGAGGTCGCGGTAGGTGGCGATGGCGTCCTCCTCGGCCTCGATGACGCCGTCGATGACGCCGAGTACGTCGGTGGTGTCCTCCGGCGGCTGGAGCGAGCCCTGGGTGGCGACGAACGCCTCGCTTCCGGGGACGTTCTCGTCGAGCTGTTTGAGGCGCTCGCCCAGCATCCGGGCGTGCTGGAGCTCCTCGTCGATGTCCACCTCGAGGGACTCCTTGATCTCCTCGGCCCGCACGCCGTCGAGGACGATGCTGTTCGACAGGTAGTTCATCACGGTCTCGATCTCGTCCTGGTACGCCTTCTGCAGCAGTCGGGTTACCTCGTCGTCGCTCATACAGTCGGGACTCACGGGCTCCGGACTTAGGTGTGTGCCGGCGAGAGGCTCTGCCGGTAGTTCCGGGGTACCGTTCCCGACCCGGTCGCGGACCGAGACGGACACGTGTCCACCGGACCGGCGCGCGCTGGCCGCGCGCGAGTTTATTCTGCCAGAGAACCTCTGGAATGTTCACCTGGCTCCGATATAAACCACTCCGTTCGTGGCACGTTATACCTTGGCATATAAGGGCCCTCCCGGTCTCCCACACCGTTTACGTCGTGCGGTTCTGCTGCAGTGGTCGTGCTGGGGTGGGCCGGACTCGTGCCCGCAGGCGCTGCCGCGACGACAGTATTAAATAGCCGGGAGCATCCAGTGACGGATAGCCATGACAGGCAACACCGAGGGTTCGTCGACTTCGTCGGCGGGTCGAGTTCTTCCAGGGCACGCTTGATTCCACTGGAGAGATAGACGAGGCACGAATTTTCGACACCACGCTGCGCGACGGTGAGCAGTCGCCACGCACATCGTTCTCGTACGAGGACAAGCGCGAGATCGCGGAGGTCCTCGACGAGATGGGCACCCACGTCATCGAGGCCGGGTTCCCCGTGAACTCCGACGCGGAGTTCGAGGCCGTGAGCGACATCGCCGAGAGCACCCGCAACTCCACCGTGTGCGGGCTGGCGCGGGTCGTCGACAAGGATATCGAGGCGGCGCTGGACTCGGGCGTGGGCATGGTCCACGTCTTCTGTTCGACCAGTGACGTCCAGCTGGAGGACTCGATGCACGCTTCCCGCGAGGAGGCCGTCGAGCGCTCCGTGGACGCGGTCGAACGGGTCAAGGAGGCCGGCGCGACCTGCATGTTCTCGCCGATGGACGCCACGCGGACCGACGAGGCGTTCCTGGGCGAGGTCGTGGAGGCCGTCTCGAAGGCGGGAACCGACTGGATCAACATCCCCGACACCTGCGGGGTGGCCACGCCGCGACGCTTCTACGACATGGTCGAGGGCGTCGTCGGAACGGCCAACGAGGCCGCGACGGAGGTCGGCCAGGGCGAGGTGTACGTGGAC
>Ga0207757_100325_pt1 | contig 34861 bp, 40 predicted proteins | sample A23P3SouthBayCA_2_FD_187752 | JGI IMG/M metagenome (GOLD analysis project Ga0207757, IMG submission 187752) | Aerobic enrichment media microbial communities from Eden Landing Ponds, California, USA - A23 P3 (2) (SPAdes) | ecosystem: Environmental > Aquatic > Marine > Unclassified | place...
CTCCCCCGTCTCGACCATCTGTTCGACCTCCTCGATCTGCTGCTTCGGAATTCGTAGTGTCACACGCTCCATTGTTGCATTCCCCCGGTAAGACGGATGTGGGGCGCGGCCCCGTGTGCTGTCTTACACGTCCGAACCGGCCGACGACGGGGTTTGACCCCCGTGGCCGGCGGCCGTGTAAGACGACCGTCTTACGCGAACGTACCAAGAGACCAATACCTTATAAAACTAACGGCCGTTGTAAGACAAACGGCGTTTGCAGCGCTTACGGCCGGTCGAGCACGTCCGCTGCCGGGGTCCGGCGCCCGCAGCTCGGACAGAACGCCCAGTCGGATCGGAGTTCGTCGCCGCAATCACAGAACACGCGGTGCGAGGCCTTCTCGCCGCAGTTCGGACAGTAGACGTGGCCGGCCGTCATCTCCTCGCCACACTGCGAACACGCGCTTCGTGACTCCGAGACCGGTCGCGACTGGGGCGTGTCGTCCGTCGGATCTCGCTCCGTCTTACGCGCCGTCGGATCGGCGTCGCGCTCGACGGAGACGTCCGACGGAGTCGCCGTCTCGCCGTCGACCGTGACGTTTACGTTGATCGCTGGCGGTTCACGCGGTGCGAACGCGTACTCCGCGAGCACGGCTTCGAGCCGATTCGTGCCACCGTTCGACGGCTCTTCACGTTCCGCGTCGTCGAGGTAGGTGCGCAACGCCTCGCGCATCACCTCGCTCTTCGAGGCGTCGAACGCCTCCAACCGCTCGACGAGATCGTCGTCGGCGCGGAACGTGATCTTGCTCATCGTTCCTTGTCACGCACCCCCATTATTTGAAACCTTCGCGAGTGTCTGACGGATGTCTGTCGGACGGCCTACGCGAGGCGCCGGCGCTCCGCGCCGAGCAGCCGTGCCCACAACGCGAACAGCCAGCTGTCGAGGTCGTACGCCGCGTCGACGTCCCGAACCCACGTCTCGTCCGAGAAGCAGAGGAGCTGGAAGCGCCTGACAGGCGGGGAGAGCCTCCGTCGCGGGCCGGCGTAGTAGTCGAGCGTCTCGCGGATCGCCCGGTCGAGAAACCCCGACGGCACGTCGATGGCGTCCGCGGCGGCGGCGTGTCGAAACCACTCGACGTGAGTCACCGCCGCCGCGAGGACGAACCGCTCGCGAAATCCCGAGACCCCCGACAGCGGCGACGCCCCCGCGACGAGCGTGTCACGCGGGCGCGGGAACCGGGGCGCCGTCGCGATCAGCCCCGTCGCCGCCGCCACCTCGCGGGCGATTCGTCGGAGGCGCCGTTCGAGGACGCGAGCCAGCGGGACCACCGCGAGTTCGTACCACGTCGGCATCCACTCACAGAACGGCTCCGAGTAGACGGCGTCGCCGAGCAGGACGCCGACGACCGACTCGGTCTCGCGATCCGACAGGGCGGCCGGATCGGCGCGGAGCGTCGCGACCACCTCGTCCGCGTCGATCCGGTCGACGCCGGGAAAGCCCATCCCCCCCGCGACGCGTTCGGTGTACGCCCGACCGGCCGCGTACCAGTCGGCGGCGTCCGCGGGCGTAGTGATCGCGAGGAGGCGTCCGACGGTCACGATCGAACGTGGGCCGGCGGCGACCTAACTCTTCCCCGTCGGACCGCGACGGTCAAGTGGCTCCGCGCCGACGGAAACGGTCGTGCCCGTGTCGTTCGACCTCTTCGGGACGCTCGTGACGACCTCGACGGCGGGGCGTCGGACGAAGCCGTCGACGGCCGTCGCCGCGGAGCTTCGCGACCGGGGCGTCACCGTACCCGACGACTGGACGACGGCCTACCGCACGCCGCACGTCGACGCGCCGTCGTCGGCCGAAGTGCCCCTGCCCGCTCACGTCGCCGCCGCGCTCCGGAGCCGCGGGGTCGCGGCGTCGGACGGCGTCGTCAGACGCGCCGTGATCGCCGCGTTCGACCCCGACGTGCGTCGCCGCGAGGGCGTCGACACCGCCCTCGACGCCGCGCGGGAACGCGGTCCCGTCGGTCTGTGCTCGAACTGTAGCGTGCCGGAACTCGTCTCCCGGACGCTCGTCCGCGCGGACCTCCGGGACGCGTTCGACGCCGTCGTCACCAGCGCCGCCTGCGGCTTCCGCAAACCCCACCCGCGCCCGTTCGAGACGCTCGCGGCCGATCTCGGGACCGACGCGGCCGGCCTCGTCCACGTCGGCGACGATCCCGACGCCGACGGCGGGATCGAATCCCTCGGCGGGACCTTCGTCGACGTGGCCGAGACGCCGCTCGCCGAGTTGGACACCCGACTGCGCACGGGAGGCGGTCCGTGACGCTCGTCGCCGCCGGGAGCGTCGCGCTCGCGGCCGGCCTCGATAGCCTCGTGGCCGAACCGCCAGCCGCCGTCCACCCGGTCGCGTGGCTCGGCCGGGCGCTCGGCCCGCTGGATCGTCCGTGGCGACGGCCGCGGCTGGTGGGCGCCGCGACGGCGCTGCTCGTCCCGCTCCTCGCGGCCGGCATCGTCGCGACTGTCGTCGCCATCGGCGCCCGCGCCGACCCGGTCGTGGGCGGCGTCCTCGCCGGTCTCGCGTGCTTCGTCTCGACCAGTCGGCGGATGCTCCTCGACGAGGCGCGAGCGGTCGTCGCCGCGAGCGAGACCGACCTCCCGGCGGCGCGAGCGCGGTTACGGTCGCTCGCCGGGCGGGACGCCGGGGCGCTCTCCGCGGCGGAACTGCGGAGCGCCGCCGTCGAGAGCGCCGCCGAGAATCTGAGCGACGGTCTCGTCGCCCCGCTCGCCGGCTTCGCCCTGCTCGCGCCCCTCTCGCTCCCGGCGGCGGCGGGAGCGGCGGCGTGGATCAAGGCCGTCAACACGCTCGACTCCACCTTCGGTTACCGGTCGGTGCCGATGGGGTGGGCGCCCGCCAGACTCGACGACCTCGTGATGTGGGTGCCTGCGCGGGCGAGCGCCGCCTTGCTGGCCGTCGTCGCCGGGCGGCCCGGCGTCCTTCGGCGTGCCCGCCCGCTCGCCCGCCGGCCCACCTCCCCCAACGCCGGATGGCCGATGGCGACCCTCGCGGCCGTGTTGGACGTTCGTCTGACGAAGCCGGGTGCCTACGACCTGTCGGCCGGCGAGCGACTCCCGACGCCCGCGGACGCCGAGCGCGGCGTCGCCCTCGTCTCCCGCGCCGGGTGGCTCGCGTTCGGGGTGGCGGGGGTGACCGCCCTGTGTTGACGGCCGTGCGCGGCGCGCTCGCCTTCCTGACGCGCCTGCCCGTCGGCGGCGGGGAGACGACGTGGGACGCCTTCCGGACCACGCCGGCCGCGTTCGTCGTCGCCGGGTACGTCGTCGGCGCGCTCGCCGCCGTCCCCCTGGCCCTGCCGGTCCCCGTCTCGACCGCTGTGGCGGGCTATCTCGTCGCCCTCTATCTCGTCACGGGCGTCACACACGTCGACGGTCTCGCCGACTGTGGCGACGCCGCGGCGGTCCACGGTGCGGACGCGGATCGCCGCTCGGTCCTGAAGGACTCGCGGACGGGCGTCGGAGGTGCGCTCGCGGTCGGACTCGCCCTCGTCACCCTCGCGCTCGGCGGTCTCGGCGTCGCCGGCGCCGGGCCGCGCGTGGCCGTCCGCCTCGCCCTCGCCGCCGAGGTGAGCGCCAAGGCCGGCATGGCGACGCTCGCGGCGCTCGGGACGCCCGGTCACGAGGGCCTCGGCTCGGCGGTCGTGAGCGAGACCGACGGCGCCGCCCTGCTCCCCGTCGTCGTCGCCGCCGTCCCCGCCGCCGTGGCCGCGCCGCCGGGGAGCGGTCCCGCACTGATCGCCGCGCTCGTCGCCGGGCCCGCGGTCGCGCTCCTCGTCGGCCGGTGGGCGCGGCGCCGTCTCGGCGGCGTGACGGGCGACGCGCTGGGCGCCGCGAACGAACTCGGCCGCGTCGCCGCCCTCCACGCGGGGGTGATCGTGTGGACGCTCTGGTGATGTGTGGCGGGAGCGGGACGCGCCTCGGCGTCGCGACCGAAAAGCCGCTCGTCGAGGTCGGCGGCGTGCCCACGGTCGACCGCGTGTGTGACGCGCTCGACGGGAGCCGCGTCGACGCCGTCCACGCGGCCGTCTCGCCGCACACGCCCGCGACGCGCGCCCATCTCCGGCGGTCGGGCGTGACCGTCGTCGAGACGCCCGGCGAGGGCTACGTCGCCGATCTGACGGCGGCGCTGGATCGGATCGGCCGCCCGGCGTTGACCGTCGCCGCCGACCTCCCGCTGCTCGCCCCCGCGGTGGTGGATCGCGTCCTCGACCGCGGACACCGACGGTCCTCGGGGGGAGACGACGTGGCGAGCGGATCGCTCGCCGTCGCCGTGCCGGTCGCGCTGAAGCGGCGGCTGGGCGTGAGCGTCGACACGACGTTCGAGCACGGGGGGCGAGCGCTCGCGCCGGCGGGCGTCAACGTCGTCGCCGGAACCGACGACGACATATACGTCAGCGACGACCCACGACTCGCCGTGAACGTGAATCGCCCGCGGGATCTGCAGGTCGCGGAGGCGCTGTCGTGAGCCGGCTCGTCCTCGTCGCGGGGACGACCGAGACGGCCCACATCGACGGCATCAGCGCCGCCGGTGCCGATCCCGAACTGATGGCCCACACCCCGAGCGCCGACGCCGAATTGATCGAGTACGGACACCTGGTCCGCGCGCCGACCGTCCCCGTGAGTCCGACGGGGTGTCCGACGCCCGCAGCGGTCACCCGCGCGGTTCGGGAGCGGGTGGGCTTCGAGACGCTCGTCGTCGACGCCGGTCTCGCCGAACCGACCGGCGCGCCGACCGTCGGCGTCGGCGCGAAACCGGGGCGGGACGTCCGCGAGTCCGATCCGGTCCCGACCGCACCGGGCGCGTGGATCGCCGCCCGCGACCTCGGGCGCGCGCTCCCGGACGACGAACTGGTGATCGGCGAGACCATCCCCGGCGGTACCACGACCGCACTCGGCGTCTGCCGGGCGCTCGGCGTCGACGTCACCGTCTCGTCGTCGCTTCCGGAGAACCCGCTCGACCTGAAGCGGGCGGTGATCGACGACGGGTTCGAGGCGAGCGACCTCGCCCCCGGCGACGCCGCCTATCGCCCGGAACTCGCCGTGCGCTTTCTCGGCGATCCGGTGCTCGCCGTCGTCGCCGGTCTCACCGCCGGCGCCCTGGAGTCGGGGACGGCGGTGGTCCTCGGCGGCGGAACGCAGATGCTCGCCGCCGCCGCGCTGGTCCGACACGCCGGCGTCGCGGCGCCGCTGACGGTCGCGGCGACGACGTACGTCGCCGCCGACGCCGACCTCGCGACTGCGACCGAGCGCCTCGACTGCGAACTCGCCGTCACCGATCCCGGATTCGACGGGCGCGACGACGCACTCGCCCGCTACGCGGCGGGCGAGGCGAAAGAGGGCGCGGGCATGGGCGGCGCGCTCCTGCTGGCGGAGCGAGCGGGCGCGCTCGGGACGGTCGCGGACGGAACGCTTGAGGTGATGGAGCGTGTTACCGAGACTCATGAACCCTGACGCCGTGGCCGACGTGGAGCGCGTGCCACACGGGGGGGCGTCGGATTCGAGACTACTGGATTTCAGCGCGAACACGAATCCGGAGCGGCCGCAGGGAGTGGTGGGCATCTACGAATCGGCGTACGGCGCCGCGACGAACTATCCGGCGGACGACTACGCCGAGTACCGGGCCGCCGCGGGGGAGTATCTGGGGTGTGAGCCGCTGAACGTCGTCCCGACGGCCGGCGGCATCGAAGCGCTCCGGCTCGCGTTCGGCGTGACGCTGGGGAGCGGCGACGACGCGCTCCTCCCGAAGCCGAGTTTCGGCGAGTACGAACGCGAGGTTCGGCTACAGGGCGCCGACCCGACGTTCGTCGCCCACGACCGCATCCTCGGGCTCGATCCGGCGCCGTACGACGCCGTCGTCGTCTGCAATCCGAACAACCCGACCGGCGACGCCTATCCGCGGGCCGATCTCGTGGCGTTCGCCCAGGAGTGTCGCGCCGCCGACACCGTCCTGATCGTCGACGAGGCGTTTCTGGACTTCACCAATCGGCGGACGCTCGCGGGTGAAGACGGCGTCGTCGTCGCGCGGTCGCTGACCAAGATCTTCGGACTCCCCGGACTCCGGATGGGACTGGCGGTCGCGACGGGCGACCTCCGGGACCGACTCGAAACCGCTCGGCCGGCGTGGGGCGTCTCGACCCCCGCCGCGGACGTGGGGACCTACTGCCTGCGCCAGACGAAGTTCGTCGCCGAGACGCGCGACCGAGTGCGCCGCGAGCGCCGCCGCATGGCCGACCACCTCGACGCCGCGTTCGACGTCTACTCCTCCGAGGCCCCCTTCCTCCTCCTCGGCGTCCGTGACCGACCGGTGAGCGACGTGCTCGACGACGCCCGACGCGAGGACATCGTTGTCCGCGACGCGACCACCTTTCGCGACCTCGACGCCCACGTACGGATCGCCGTCCGCCGACCGACCGAGAACGACCGCCTCCTCGAAGCGTTGCTGTGACCGCCGTGTTCGAGGCGACGGTCCGCGACGGCGTCTGTCGGCTCGCCCGCCCCGACACCCGCTGGCTCTCGACCGGCCACGCCGGCGGCGAGTCCCGGGGGTCGGCGGCGTACAACTGTACCGTCCCCGACGGCTGGGACCGGACGGACCTCGACGCCTACGTCGCCGAACGGCTCGCCGCCACGGGGTTCGACGACCGCGACGGTCCCGCGCTCCTGACCGGCGTCCGCCAGCGCCACGCCCGACGGGCGCGACTCGGTCCCGTCGAAGCCGTCGCCACCGCGGGGGTCTCGAATCCCGCCGCGCTCCCCGTCGCCGACGGCGGGCGACACGCGACCGGAGAGGGCAACGACCCGACGACTACCGACGCCTCCCACCACGCCGGTACCGTCAACGTCGTCGTGGGGACGACCCGCGCGCTCGCGCCCGGCGCGCTCCCGAACCTGCTGACCGTGGCGGCGGAGGCGAAGGCGGCGACGCTGCTCGAACTCGCGGGCGTCCCCGGCACCACGACGGACGCCGTCGTCGCGGCCTGCGATCCCGCGGGCGATCCCGCGAAGTTCTCCGGGAGCGCGACGGCGGTCGGGGCGGCCGCCCGCGCCTGCGTCCGCGACGCCGTCGCCGCGAGCCTGGCGTCGCGTCGCCCGGACGGCGACTACGGAGCCGACGACGCCGAGGCGGGCGTCGTCACCGACGAGCGGGCCGCGGTGTCGACCCTATCGGACCATTGAAGCCCACGCCGGGCCGAAGCGAGAGCCATGAGCCACAGCGACCGTCCCGACCCGCAGGCACCGCCGGAGTTCGGTCTCGTGCAGGTCTGGTGGGGCGACGGGAAGGGAAAGACCACCGCCGCCCTCGGTATGGGCTTTCGCGCCGCCGGCCACGGCTACCGGGTCCACCTCCTCCAGTTCATGAAAGGCGGCGCGGAAAGCGTCGAGGACGTGCGCGGCGAGTACGGGACCATCGCGCAGGTCGACGGCTTCAGCTACGAACACAGCGGCCACTACGGCTGGCACGGCTTCGCCGACGGGAGCGACGACGCCGATCACGAGGCGAAGGCCCGCGGCGCGCTGGAACGCGCCCGGGACCTGATCGACGGCGCACGCGACGCCGACCTCTCGGCGCCGCTTCCCCTCGACGGCGACCCCACGGACGGCGTCCACATGCTGCTCCTCGACGAGATCGTCTACGCCGCCAACCGTGGATTGATCGATCCGGCGGACGTGGTCGACCTCGTCGAGTCGAAGCCGGCGGGGCTGGAACTCGTCTGCACCGGCGGGCACGACCGCCCCGACTACCTCGCCGACGCCGCCGACCTGACGAGCGAAGTCCGGAAGGAGCGTCACCCCATCGACGCGGGACAGCGCGCGCGGAAGGGGACCGAGTTCTGAGAGCGTGAGCGACACGGTCCTGATCGCCGGCACCGCGAGCCACGTCGGGAAGTCGACCGTGGCCGCCGGTCTCTGTCGGCGCCTCGCCGACGCGGGCTACGAGGTGGCGCCGTTCAAGGCCCAGAACATGTCGAACAACGCCCGGGCAGTGCCGCGAGCGGACGGCGAGGGATTCGGCGAAATCGGCGTCTCGCAGTACGTCCAGGCCCGCGCGGCGGGGGTCCGCCCGACCACGGATCACAACCCGGTACTGCTCAAACCGCGGGGAGACGGCGAGTCCCAGCTCGTGATCGACGGCGAGGCCGTCGCGAACGTCGCCGCGGGCGCGTACTACGACGGGTGGTGGGAGCGGGCGCGCGCGGCGGTCGTCGCCGCCCACGGGCGACTCGCCGCAGAGGCGGACGTGATCGTCGCGGAGGGGGCCGGCTCCATCGCCGAGATCAACCTCCACCACCGCGACCTCTCGAACGTCGAGACGGCACGGATCGCCGACGCCGACGTCGTGCTGACCGCGGACGTGGAGCGCGGCGGCGTCTTCGCCGCCATCGTCGGTACCCTCGAGCTGCTCCCCGAGGACCTTCGCGACCGGGTCGCCGGCGTCGTGATCACGAAGTTCCGCGGCGACCGCTCCCTGCTCGCCGACGGCGTCGAGGCGGTCGAGGAACGGACGGGCGTGCCCGTCCTCGCCGTGCTTCCGTACGACGACCCGGGACTGCCCGAGGAGGACAGCGTCTCGCTCCCGGCGGTCGGCGAACGGCGCGTCGTGGGCGCGGACGCCGGGGGTGTAGACGACGACCGGAGGATTACGGTCGCCGTCCCGCGACTCCCCCACGCCTCGAACGTCACGGATCTCGAACCGCTCGCGCGGGTGCCGGGCGTGCGGGTGGTGTACGCCCCGCTCTCGGCCGATCTCGGGAGCGTCGGTCCGCGCGGTTCCCCGGCGGACGCCGTGGTGCTCCCGGGGACGAAGAACACGGTCGACGACCTGCTGGCCGCCCGCGAGGCGGCGCTGGGCGAGCGGCTCCGCGCGTTCGACGGACCCGTCGTCGGTCTCTGTGGCGGCTACCAGTTCCTCGGCGAGCGGATCGAGGGGGCGGCGGTCGAGGGCACCGGCGACCGCGAGACGGTTCCGGGACTCGGTCTCCTCCCGGTCGTGACGCGCTTTTCGACCGAGAAGCGGGTGGCGCCGGCGACGTGGCGGATCGACGGGTGTGGGCCGCTCGCCGGCGTCACGGGATCGGTCGAAGGCTACGAGATCCACGCGGGCGAGACGCGAGCGACGGGGACGGTCGGGACCCCCTTCGCCGCACCCGACGGGCGCGACGGCGCCGAACTCGGAGCGGCCCGTGGCTCGGTGCTCGGCACGTACCTCCACGGTCTCTTCGCCAACCGAGCCGCGCGGGAGGCGTTCGTCGACGCGACGTACGCGACGGCGAACGGCGAGCGTCCCGCGGCGGCGGCCGAGCGGGACTCCCCCTACGACCGGGCGGCGGCGCTCGTCGATCCCATCGACCTCGGAGCGCTCGGATTCGACTGCGATTGAGTCGGTCTCCCAGCCCGGTGTCGGAGAGAGGCGCTCCGGGCGAGTCCGAACGTTTAATTCCGGGCCCGAGGAAGCCGGTACCGATGGTCGAGGCGTTCGCCGTGGCGAGCGGCAAGGGCGGGACGGGCAAGACGACGAGCACGCTCGCGCTGGGGATGGCGCTCGCCGAGGACCACGACGTGACGGTCGTCGACGCCGACACCGGAATGGCGAACCTGCTCTTTCACGCCGGTCTCGACGACGCGGCGGTGACGCTCCACGACCTGCTGGTCGACGGGGCGGACGCCGCCGCCACGGACGCCGTCTACGACCGCTTCGGGATGAAGGTCGTCCCCTGCGGGACGAGCCTGGCCGCGTTTCGGGCGGCCGATCCCGGGCGACTCCGCGACGTGGTGGCGGAACTGGCCGCGGACACCGACGTACTCTTGCTGGACTCGCCGGCGGCGCTCGGCTCGAAGAGCGCCGTCCTGCCGGTCGTGCTCGCGGACCGGACGGTGATCGTCCTCCAGCCGACGATTCCGGCGCTCTCGGACGGTCTCAAAGTACAGGAGTACGCCCGGTCGTACGGCACGGAGACGGCGGGGACGCTGTTCAACCGCGTCCGCGACGACGAGGGGATCGAACGGGTGGCCGAGCAGGCGGACCGATACTTCGGCGGCGAGACGCTGGGGGTGATCCCCGAGAGCGACGCCGCCCGCGCGGCCCGGGCGGCGGGCGAACCCCTGCTGGCACACGCACCGGACGCGCCCGCGTCGCAGGCGTTTCGCGAGGCGGCGAGGCGACTCGACGTGCGGGACGGAGCGAGCGAGGACGTGGCCGACCGCTTCCGGAGCGCAGTCGTCCCGGACGAAGTGTAGCGATGGTCGGACGTCGATACCGATGAGGATTCCACGTGGCGAACTGCTCCACTCGCGAGTCGTCGACGATCCCGGGACGGTGCTGTCGACGGCGCTCGACCGCCGGCTGACCGGCTACGCCGTCCTCGAACCGCAGGACGCCCTCCTGCTCGGCGACGAGACGCGCGGCGTCGTCACCTTCGAGGACGGGGTTCCGGTGTTGGCGTACTGCACCGACACCGACCGGGGCGGTGCCGACGCACTCGCGGACGTGGACGGACCCGGTCCCTACAGCGTCGAACTGTACGAGGTCGAGCCGTCGGCGCTGGCCGAGGCACACGAGGCCGACGACCTCCGGATCTCGCCGGGTCTGCCGGCGGAGCGTCTCGGCGACGACCGCGACCTGGTGACGCGGACCCGCGAGGCCGCCCCCGACGAGCGCCTCGGCAACGACGACACCGACGCCGTAGCGGCGTTTCTGTCCGACGAAGCGCAGATCGAAGCCATCCGCGAACAGGCCCGCGAGGAGGCCCGTGCCCGCGCCGAGGAGTGGGGACTGACCGACGCCCTCGACGACTGAGCCGGTGTCAACGATCAATCCTTTCTGAACGACGGGGCGTCGAACCGTCTCACACACATATTTTATATTGATTGAAATGAAAGGGGGGAGCAGCCGCAGTCGCACCACCATGCAAAACTCACACACAGATTCGGGTCGTCCCGCGACGGACGACGATTCGGAGCAGGGACCGTACGTCGTCAACTATCACGAGACGAGCGACGTCGAAGTGAGCGTCACCGTCGTCCACGCGGTTCTCGAAGCGACCGGGAAAGAGCCGACCGACGTGGACCTCAACGCCGTGGTCCAACCGGACGCACTGAACCGCATTTTCGCCCCCAGACACGACGGAACGCCCCGAAAGGGCGGGACGCTCGAGTTCGAACTCGCCGGCTGTCACGTGACGGTCGACGGCGACGGCGAGATTCGCGTCGACCCGACGTAGTCAGCGCCACCCGCGTCGACCCGACGTAGTCGGCACCACCCGGAACGTCCGGCTCCCGTCGCGCGACGACGTCTCCATCGACAGTGTGATCTTCTCCGAGACGCCCTCAGTCGTCGTCGGACGGCGACAGATACCGTTCGAGCCGATCCGTGGACCAGTCGCCGCCGGTGAGTCGCACCCGTTTCGCCGTCCGGTCGAACGACACGATGCCTACCTCGGCCAGCCGCGGCACGTGAACGGACGCCAGAGCGGTGTACGCCCGGTCACGCTCGGCCGCCGTCGGCTCGGCGTCGTTCTCCCGGCGCGCGAGCCGGGCTGCCAGGCGATCCAGTTCGAGCGGCGACGACTCGAGGAGCGCCCGGAGCACGAACCGCCGCCGGCTGTTCCCCAGCAGGGTGTGGAGTTCGTCGGCGTCGAGAGCGGTCGACGTGGTGACGTCGACCACCTCGTCGAACAGGGGACGGAAGGTGTCGACCGTCCGGTCGTCGGTCGTCGACGGATCGAGACGGACGACCACCCGGCCGTCTAGCTGGTCGGCTGTCTGTGTCAGGAGATGCAGGAACTGGAACGCCGACTCGACGCCGGCGGCGTCGACGAATGGATCGAACGCGTCGACGAAGACGAGCGTCTCCCGGTCGGTGTCGGCCCAGTCGTCGAGATAGAGCGTGACCGCCGTCCCGAGTCGGCGCAGGTCCCCCGAATCCGACATCGACGTGATCGTGAGGTTGCGGCCGGGGAGGGACTGTCTCGACGGCCGACCGGTCGCCGCGGCAGAGACCGACCGGTCGAACTCGGCGTACGTGACGAGACCGAACGCGGCGGGCAGCGAGCCGGTACGGCGACGCCACTCCTCGACGACCTCCCGCATCGACCGCGCCACCGAGACGACGAGGACGTTCGTCGTCTCGGGGTCCACGTCCAGCGACGCGTCGACGTCGCTATCGACCGGACCGTCACCGCCCAACAGCAACGTCGCGGTCGGCGGGAGACGCTCGCTACACCGACCCGACTCGTCGTCGTTCGCTCCCCCCATACTGTCTGTCGTTGGGCCGTTGTCACGACACCGGTATAAAGATACGGTGAACGCCTTCGCCCGGTCACGGGTCCTCCCCGCGCCGGTCGAGGGACGCGCCGTCGTGCGGACAGTACTCGAACCCCGGATCGCGAGTGCTGAATCCGCACGCGGGACACTCCCGCACCGGCAACGCGTCGTCGCCCCGTCGCCACAGCAGGGGGACGAACGGCAGGAGCACGAAGGCAAACAGCGTGTCGAAGAAGTACCACGCGCCGACGCTCACGAGGAGGCTCGCCAGCAGTCCGGCGACGGCCGTCGCCGTCCGCAACCGACCATCAGTCGTCGGCTGGCACCTGCTCACGGGCGGTGTCGTCCTCGTCCGGCGGTTCGTCGCGGACGTCGATCCGGGACACCCACTTCACGCGCTCCCAGCAGTCGGCGTCGTCGACGAGGAGGCGGACCGGACCGCCACGTTCGGCGGGGATCGGGTCACCGTCGAGACGCACCACGAGGTGCGCGTCGCGGAGGCGGTCGAGGTCGAAGCCGCAGGCGAAGTCGGGGTCGGCCGAGTGGACGAGCGCGTGCGAGGCGTCACGGCGGGGGCGTGCCCGGTCGAGGACGGTCCCGACGCGGACGCCACGCCACCGCTCCGTCGGCGCCGCTTCGCCGCCACAGGCCGTCGACGCCTGGACGAACTCCGTCTGGAGCGACGCGAGGTCGCTCGCACGCACCGTCTGCGGGTCGGCGACGGCGCCGGTCAGGGTCACCGTCCAGCGTGTCGGATCGGGGTCGACCGGCGGCTCCGAACGTGTCATGGTCGACGCGGAGGTCGCGCACGGGCAAAGGTGTTCGGTCGAGTACGTTCGGGGCGAATATGTTCGGGCAAACCGACAGGGAGGAGAGCGCCCACGTCCGACCATGGATCGACTCGACATCCGCGACCTGCCGCCGAGCCAGCGCCACACGACCATCCACGAGGCGTTCGACGACCTGGCGTCGGGCGAGACGCTGACCATCGTCAACGATCACGACCCGAAACCCCTGTTCTACGAGTTCCAGGCCGAACGCGACGCCTTCGACGCCGATGGCTACGACGTCGAACGCCGTGGTCCCGAGGAGTTCGTGGCGACGCTCCCCAAGAAGTGAGTTCGAGACGAAAGATACACGAGATTCTAATTAGATGTAATTAGCACGGATGGCCGATCCGCGCGTCCGACCGACACCCGAGGTGCCCCGGAGCGTCGACTATCTGCTCGTGGCGATGGGACTCGCCCTCTTCGGCGGTGTCGCCGTCGGCGTCGTCTCGACCGTGTCCATCGAACTCGCCGCGGGGGGCGGCTCCGCCCTCGCGGCCTGTCTGCTCGCCGTCGGCGTCGTTCGGTTCCCGCGGTAGCGACGACGGCGTCAGCGCACTCGCCGTCCCACGGCGGCGAGGACGAGGACGACCGGAATCCCCGCGGTCAGCAGGGGGACCTCGATCGGTCCCACGACCGGGATCGGGAGGGAGGCGCTGGCCGAGAGTATCCCGCCCACGTCGGGCGTCGGAACGGGGACGACCACGTCGACGACGGGGATACGAACGCCACCCTGCTCCTCGCCGCTCGCCTCGGCTCCCGCCGCGTCGCCGTCGGCGTCCCCGCCGCCAGCGCTCGACGAGTCGTCCCCGCCGCCGTCGTTCTCCGGAGGGACGGCGGTCCGGTCGAGCGGCTCGGCGACGGTGGCGTTCGTCAGGTGTTCGGCGCCGCTGGCGTCGCGAACGCGCACTCGTATCTGTGTCTCGTCGGACGGGGCCGCGAGACGGGTGTCGAACGCACCGTCCGCGCCGAGTTCGACCGACTGGATGTCGACGAGACGGCCGGTCTCGGGGTCGACCGCCTCGACGCTCACTCCGCGGACCTGCCCGTCGACGACGCGCCCGCCGACGGCGACGGTCCGGTCGGCGACGTAGCCGGTTCGGCCGTCGTCGACGGTGACGTTCGGCGCGAGAAAGGTCGCGAGGGAGTAGTTCCACGTCCGCTCGTTGCCCGCGGTGTCGTTCGTCCCGAGGACGAGGTGGTCGGTGTCCCGCGGGTGGTAGACGGTCGTGTCGAAGGTGACGTTCCCGCGGTCGCGGTCGGGCGCGGTCGACTTCGGGAAGACGAGGGGGTGGCGCTCGCCACCCTCGTCGTCGGCGTCGGTCTCCGACGCCAGCCAGACGGCCTGCACCTGCACGCGGTCGGTGGCGTGTCCCTCGATGTGGAGGCGCGTCGGCGACACCCACTCGACGTCGGTGATCGTCAGCGACGGCGCCGTCTCGTCGTCGACGGCGACCGTGAACTCGTGGGTACGGACGTTGCCGACGGCGTCTTCGGCGTAGACCGTGATCGTGTTGGGACCGGGCACGAGATACAGCGACTGGGCGAACCGGTCGCCCGGACTGGGGAGGAGATGTTTGCGGGTGGCCTCGCGGTCGGTCGTGCTTTCGGTGGGCAACCGGTAGTCGTAGTCGTGCTCGACGCGGACGGCGTCGACGGTCGAGAGGTCGGTGAGCGTACCGTTGACGGTGACGTTCCCCCGGTTCACCGTGAGTTCGGCGGACGGCGGACTATCGGGGTCGTCGGGTTCCGCCTCGGCCGCGAACGGCGACGAGTAGTTCAGTACCGGCGCCTCGTCGTCTTTCGCCAGCGTCGCCTCGTACGTGGCGACGCCGTCGGCCCGCGCGACGACGGTGAGGCGGTGGTGGCCCGTCTCCAGGTCGAGCGAGACGCTCCGGTCGAAGCGCTCGCGAGACGGTTCGAAGACGTGTCGGGTGGTGCCGTCGACCCGAATCTCGACCAGCGATATCGGTGCGTCGGCGGACACCTGCACCTGAACGAGGGGGTCGGTGGGCGTGTGGTGGTCCTCGCCGGGATCGAGCGGGTCGGCGTCGGTGTGGACCGTGATCGTGGGCGACTCCGCCGACTGCGCGCCGACGGCGAGCGGCACTGCTCCGGCACACACGACGAGTACGACCACCGCAGCGGCGACGCGTTCGTCCATGGAATTCGCTCCTGAACGGGGTGTTGCGGTGACGGGTTATCAGTCATCCGCCCCGATTATCAGCGCGGGTACTGCACTCGTCGCACGCGGCGCTACGACGGTCGCGTCGGTCGCGTCCCGAGCTCCACCTCGACGGTCCGCTCGCTCCCGTCGCGAAGGATCGTCAGCGAGACGGTGTCGCCCGGTCGCGTCTCCAGTGCCAGGTGGCTCCCCAGCGCCTCCGTCGTGTCCGTCCGCGTCCCGTCGATGGCGAGCATCACGTCGCCGCCGAGGGGCACCCGTTCGCCGTCGAGCGTCGTCGCGTCGTCGGCCGGTTGCAACACGCCGTCGGCGGGACCGTCCGAGGCGAGAGCGAGGACGAGGAGACCGCGGGGAGAATCGAGGTCGTTCGCCTCGGCGACGGTGGGCGTGACCGTGGCGACGGAGACGCCCATGAAGGAGTGCTCGAACGAACCGGTCTCGATCAGTTCGGGGAGTACCCGCCGCGCGAGGGCGGCGGAGATGCCGAAGGCGATGTTGTCGCCGCCGCCGGAGTTGATGACGGCGACGACCCGTCCGTCGAGCGCCATCAGCGGTCCGCCGCTGTTTCCCGGGTTGACCGCCGCGTCCGTCTGGATGGCGTCGGGGATGCTGAACCCCGTCGGCGCGGGGATCGACCGATCCGTGCCGCTGACGACGCCCGTCGTGACCGACCCGTCGAGGTCGAACGGGTTGCCGATGGCGACGACCTCCTGCCCGATGGTCGCGGCGGACTCCGCGAGCGAGAGCGGCGTCGCCGCGTCGGGCAGGCCGTCGGTGTCGATGGCGGCCAGATCGCTGTTGGGGTCCGTGCCGACTACCTCGCCGGTGTGCCAGCTGCCGTCGCTCGACCGGAGATCCACCCCGGTCGACTCGCCGACGACGTGGGCGTTGGTGACGACGTGGGATTCGTCGTACACCCACCCCGTGCCGCTCCCCTCGTCGGTCTGGACGAGCAGCACCGAGTCGATGGTCTCGCGGTAGACGCGGGTGTAAGGGCTCGCCCCCGTCGTCGTCGCGTCCGCGTCGCTCCCGTCGGCCGTCGGCGCCGTCGATCCACAGCCCGCGAGTCCCGCGGTCAGCGCGAGCGCGCCGGCACGGAGGAACCGCCGTCTGCTCGGATCGTGATCGGACATCGGTGTGATTGAGGGATACGGCGACGAATAGGTTGGGGTGGCTCGGAGCGTGTCGGAGCGGGGGCCGTCGGCGCACTACAGTAGCGATTGAAACCGTTTGCACGGCCGCACGACGGACTGCGGTCGGCCGTGCGATGACTTTCAATCGTTACTACGGGTCCCTTCGACCAGCCGCCGCAACTGCGCCGGCGGCACCGCGCCGCGGGCGGCGTGGTCGCCGTACGCGAACGTCGGGACGCCCGTGACGCCCTGGCGTCGCGCCGCGTCGAACAGGTCGTCGATGCGGGCGGTCAGGGTCGCGTCGTCGAGGGCCTCGTCGACGACGCCGGCGTCGAGACCCGCCGCCTCGGCGCAGTCGGCGAGCACGTCCCGGTCGCCGATATCGCGCCCGTCGCGCCACAGCGCCTCGAAGACCGCCTCGTCGAACGCCAGCCACGTCCCGTACGGTTCGGTCTCGTTCACGTGGAGCGAGACCACCTGCGCGGGTCGCGAGTCCACGTCCGTCGCGATCTCCTGAGCCATCTCGGCGTCGTACTGCTCGCGGAGCCGGCGGACGTTCTCGCGGGCCTGTTCGTAGTAGTCGTCGCCCTTGCCGTCGTCGACCGAGTGGTCGATCTCGCCGTCCGGCCCGCGCTTCCCCGCACGCAGATCGAACGGCCGCCAGTCGATCTCCAGCGGCTCGTCGCGTTCGTCCTGATACCGGTCGAGTGACTCCCGCCCGAGATAACAGAACGGGCAGACGTAGTCGGAGTAGACGGTGATGCGCTCGCGCGCCCGTGTGTCGCTCATGGGCATGTTATAGCGTCGCCAGCTAAAAGAGTGCGGCTCGGCTGTGGTGGGCGGGCGCACGACCCCGCCTGCTCCCCGGACCGTCGTCGGTCACTCGACCACGACGGCGCCTTTCATCCCCAGCGACTCGTGAGGGGTGCAGGCGTACGTGTGCGTTCCGGCCTCCGAGAGCGTGTGTTCGAAGGTGAATCCCGCCTCCGAAGAGAGGTCGCTCTCGAAGGCACCACCCTCGGCGACGACGTTGTGTTGGGCGCCCTCACCGGTCCACTCCCAGACGACCGTCGTCCCGGTCGAGATACGGACCGCGGGAGGCTCGAACGCGAACGCCCCGCCGTTCCCCTGCGCGCCGACCGAGACGGTCACCTCGTCGCTCCCCGTCTCGTCGACGACGCCGTCGTAGTTGGCGACGTTCTCCATCCAGCCGTCGAACTGGGGGGTGTCGTCGCTCCCGTCGCCAGCGTCGGTGTCACCACCCTCGCCGCCACCCGACCCGCCGCCGTCGCCACCCGATCCGCCACCCGACCCGCCGCCGTCGCCACCCGATCCGCCACCCGACCCGCCGCCGTCGCCACCCGATCCGCCACCCGACCCGCCGCTACAGCCGGCGAGCGCCGTGAGAGCGAGCGTACCCGTCGACAGGACGACCGACCGTCGTGTGCACCGCTTGGATTCGAACATCTTCCCACGTCGATCCTCGCCCCGGGCGGAAGCGAGGGTTTGGGCGAACACGTTCGGGTCAGTCGGGGTCGTCGAACAGGCCCATGTCGTCGGCCACGAGGTCGGCGAGGCGGTCCACGACGTCGGGATCGACCGCCGCCACCTCCTCGCCGCCGTGGACGTTCTCGTTGTGTCGGTCGACCGCGTCCGCCACGTCCGGGAGCGGCACGCGCGTCGTCGTCTCACAGTCCGGGCAGACGATGGGCACCGTCGGATCGTCGTCGCTGGTCATCGGTAGGCTACGCTCGCGCCCCGGGACAAAAAACGCGGGGACGAGCGGGCGTGGGTCGGATGCCCCGCCACGATCAGCCGTCGTCCTCCCCGCGCGCCCGTTCGAACATCTCCAGCGCCCGCTCGCGGCGCTCCCCGTGATCGACGATGGGAGCCGGGTAGTCGGGCGCCGTCCGCCGTCGCTGCGTCGGCGAGAGGTCGTTCCAGTCGTGGATCAGATCGGCGTCGACGCCGCGGAGTTCGGGGACGTACTCGCGGATGTACTCCGCGTCGGGGTCGTGGCGCTCCCCCTGTGTCGTGGGGTTGAAGATGCGGAAGTAGGGCTGGGCGTCGGTGCCCGTCGACGCCGCCCACTGCCAGCCGCCGTTGTCGTTCGCGGGATTGTGATCGACGAGCGTCCGGCGGAACCAGTCGTAGCCCTCGCGCCAGTCGATCAGGAGATCCTTCGTGAGAAAGGAGGCGACGATCATCCGCACGCGGTTGTGCATGTACGCCTCCCGGCGGAGCTGGCGCATCCCCGCATCGACGATGGGGAAGCCCGTCTCGCCGGCCTTCCACGCCCGTAGCGCCTCGGGGTCGTCGCGCCACTCGATGTCGTGCTCGTAGTCGCGGTAGTTCTCCGTGACTACGCGGGGGTTGAAGTAGAGGACGTGGTGGTAGAACTCCCGCCACGCGAGTTCGCCACGAAACGTCTCGACGGCCTCGCGGGCGGCGTCGTCGGGGGCAGTCTCGCGGGCGCGGACGACGCGGTCGTGGACCGTCCGGACCCCGACGGTGCCGTGAGTCAGGTGGGGCGACAGCCGGGAGGTCGCGTCGGCCGCCGGGCGGTCGCGAGCCGTCTCGTACTCGTAGATCGGTCCCGAGCAGAAGTCGTCGAGACGGTGGCGGGCCGCCGCGTAGCCCCCCGGCGGAATCTCCGCCTCGGGCGCCTCGAACCCGAGGTCGTCGAGCGTCGGGATCGGCGTCTCCCGTCGCGGCACCGCGAGGCGGTCCGCGCCCGGTGCCGGTACTGACGAATCCTTCTCCCGGTCGCGCCACTTCTTCCAGAAGTAGCTGTACACCGCGTACGGCTCCCCCTCGTTCGTCGTGATCGATCCCGGTTCGTGGTGGAGGTGGTCGTGGAGGACGTGGCTCTCGACGTCCGCGTCGGCGAGGCGTTCCCGCACCCGCTCGTCGCGTCGGCGACCCAGCCCGGAGTACGCCTGCGCCCACGACACGCTGTCGGCGTCGTACGCGTCGGCGAGACGGGCGAGTTCGGCGGGTGCCGCGCCGCTGACGACGACCAGGTCGCTCCCGCGGTCCCGGTACCACTCGCGGAGGGCGGCGAGGCTGTCGCGGACGAAGGCCACCCGCGGGGACGCGGCGTGGTCCAGAATCCGCTGATCGAAGACGTACACCGGGAGGACCGCGTCGTCGTCCGGCGTCACCAGCGGCAGGTTGTCCGCGGGCCGCAGATCCGTCCGGTGCCAGTGGAGGCGCATGTCGGGCGGTGGGATCGGGTCGACATAAAGGCTCGATCCCGTGCGCTATCGCCGAGTGTCGACCTCGCGTGCCATCGCCCGGCAGTGTTCGGCGGCGGCGAGTGCGTCGTCGCCGGACTGTGTCCGGTCGCCCGTGGCGCGTCGCGCCACGTCGTCGTCGAGGATCGCCAGCGCGCGACGACAGCCGTCGCGGAGCCGGGACCGGAACTCCCCCTCCGGGAGCTTGTTCGTCGCCACCGTCTCGGCGCTGGTGAGGGTCTGCCGGGCGGTGTCGACGTCCTCGTCTTCGAGCGCCGTCGCCCCCGCCTCGAACAGCTGGCCGAGGACGTCCATCACGTCGCCGGAGAACTCGGAGGTCACGGGAGCGGGTAGCGACGCGTCGCCAAAGACGGCGTCGGTCGCGTCCGGCCCGCCCGACGGGCGTGGATCGGGCGACTGAAGTGTCCGCTCCCCGCACCCCCGTCGAATGCAGGACCGACCGCACGCCGAGCGGCTCGACGGTGACGACGCCGAGCCGAGCGCGTTCGACCGCTACGCCGACTACGAGGACGGGTCGGCGCTGGTGATCTGTGACCGGCGGAATCCGAACGCGTGGGTCAGGTCCGACACCACGGCAGCGCTCGATCCGTAGCTCACGGCCGGTCGACCGGACACACGTCCGACCGGATCTCGACGCGGCGGTCGCCGACCCGAGTCACGACGCCGTCGAGCGGGGCGTGATGGGAGTTGCTGATGCCGTCGCCGGGCGTGGCGATCATCTCCCCGGTCTCGGCGCGGTCGCCCGGCGAGACCAGCGGTTCGCCGGGCGAGACGGGTCCCAGCGCGGCGTTGGTGACCAGCGGCACGCCGACCGCGTCGGGATCGAGCCGCGTCGGCTCGGTCTCGTGATCGCCCGTCCAGTCGCGGGCGTCGAGCACGTCGATCCGACCGGCGCCGTACGTGTTCGCCGCGACGGTGTCCGCGTCCAGAACGAGGAGACCGTTCGTGCGCTTGGACACCCGGAACTCGGCGGGCGTGTCGTCGGTCCGGAAACACCACCCCGGCCCGCCGTGCAGGAGGACTTCCGCGTCCGAGAGCGAGCCGATGGGTCGGCCGGCCGCGTCGAGGAGGTCGGCAGCGGGCGTGCCGACCGGCACGTCGAGAAAGCGATGCCGGGGGACGTTACCGGCGACGTGGACGTACGTCCGGGTCGTCGGCTCGCCGCGGTCGAGCGCCCGGTAGACGTTCCAGAGGGACTCCGTGTTCTGGACGATCCAGCCGTGATCCATCGGGAGGTCGTCGCCGGGGAGGACGGTCCCCGTCACGACGTTCAGGAGGACGCTCTCCATACCGTACCGGTACTGGTCGTCGGTGTACGCGAACACGACGCCCGACTCGGCGTCGGCGTCGATTGGAAGATCCTCGGGGTGGTAGACGGTCGCGTCCGTCGCGGTCTCCAGCGGCCGGGTCCAGTCGCGGTCCGTCCGCTTGGGCGTCACGACGACCGTCTCGAACGCGGACTCCAGGAGCGCGTCGAAGAGAGCGGCGAACGCCTCCGTGCGCTCGCGTGCCAGCCACCGGTCCATGTAGTAGACCGGCTCGCTCTCCTGCTGGTTGACGAGCAAGTGATCGGCGTCGTCGAGGCGTCGCCACTTCGCGTGCGTCGGAAAGCCGGCCCCACCCGCTCCCGCGACGCCCGCGTTCCGGATCGTCGTTGCGATGGCCGGTACCGCCATCCGGTCGAGTTGCGAGAGGCTCATCCGCAGTATCGTGTGTATTGTTAACGAATACCTATTTAATTCCGTCGATCATCGATCTTCCTATCGTCGGTCGACGATATTCCGGGCGAGCCGGTCTGCCCGTCGGCCGTCGAGGGCGGTCGCCGCGGTGATCGCGACGGCGAAGGCCGGGCCGGCCAGGTTAGGGGGCGGGCGAGGCGAGGCCGGACAGAGCGGGGCGGGGCGAGGTGGGGACCGGCCAGGTTAGGGGTCGGGCGAGACGAGGCCGGACAGAGCGGGGCGGGGCGAGGTGGGGACCGGCCAGGTTAGGGGTCGGGCGAGGCGAGGCCGGACAGAGCGGGGCGGGGCGAGGCGGGGCAGGGCAGGGACCGGGCGGGATCGACGCGGACGTGCTCGGTCCGGGATCGACCGACCGGATCGACGCCCGGCTTCGCTCGAAGGACTAGCAGACCGGCGCCGGATCGACGCCCATCCCCCGGAGCCGTTCGGCGTACGCCTCGTACGCGACGGCGACCGTTCGCTCGGCGGCGTCGACGGCGCGCTCCCAGTCCGCCTCGCTCTCACAACAGGCGTCGAGAAGCGCCGCGCCGTCGTCGACGAGGGCGTCGGTCTCGGACCGGAGATCCCGGATCACGTCGGCGGCGGACTCGTCGGCCTCGTTGACGAAGAAGTTCACCACCTGCAAGAGGGAGCGAGCGCTCACGAGCGGTCGAGCGACCAGCCCCGCCGCGACGCGTTCGGGCGTCGAGGACAGGTCGCGGAGGTGCGCGTGGAGGGCGTCGGGAGCGGGCACCGCGTCGACCGCCTCCGGATCGTCCAGCAGCGCCGCCACCCGGTCGGCGTGGTCGCGCTCTAGCGCCGCGACCCGCTCGAAGGCTTCGCGGACGTCCTCGTCCTCGTGCTCGGCCCACGCGTCGAACGTCGCGGCGGCGCGACGCTCCGCGGCCAGCGTCGCCTCCAGCACCCGTGCTCGATCCAGTTGCGCCTCGGTCGTCGCCACGAGCGCCTTCTCCGACCCGAGGCGGTCGAGTTCCGTCGCCATCCGTTCACGGACCGTCTCGACGAGCGTGTCTCCGTCCATACCCACCGATTGGGTGGCGTCGCTCGTTATACTGTCGGCGAATTCGACCCGACGTTTAACGCCGTCGGGAGCGTACGACGGGTATGTCCGTCGACACCGACCCCGACACCGCGGGGAGCGTCGCGCCCGCGGCCCTCCGCCGCCGCCTCGCGGACGGCGACCCGGTGACGCTACTGGACGTCCGCGACCGCACCGAAGTCGAGCGCTGGCGCATCGAGGCGCCGTCGATCACCCACCTCCACGTCCCCTATGTGAAGTTCGTCGCCGCGGGCGTGACGGGCGACGTGACCGACCTCCTGCCCGCCGACGTGGCGGAGCCGGTCGTCGTGGTCTGTCCCCGCGGTGAGGCCAGCGCCGAGGTGGCCGAACAGCTCGCCGACGCCGGGATCGACGCCGAGAACCTCGCGGGCGGGATGGAGGCGTGGGCACGGCTGTACGACCGGACGGTCGTCCGGGCGGAGGGGGCAGTCACCGTCTACCAGTACCACCGCCCCGCGAGCGGCTGTCTCGGCTACGCCGTCGTCGCCGGCGAGGAGATGGCGGTGATCGATCCGCTTCGGGCGTTCACCGACCGGTACCTCTCGGACGCGGCCGACCTCGGGGTGACGCTCGTCGCCGCCGTCGACACGCACGTCCACGCCGACCACGTCAGCGGCGTGCGGGCGCTCGCGAGGGCGACGGACGCGGCGCCCGTGTTCCCCGCCGGTGCGGTAGCGCGAGGGATCGCCGACGGCGGCGACTTCGAGACGGTCGCGGACGGCGACGAACTCGCGGTCGGCGGGGCGAGCCTGCGAGCCGTCGCGCTCCCCGGGCACACGACGGGGATGACCGGCTTCGTCGTGGACGACGTTCTCCTGACCGGCGACAGCCTCTTTCTGTCCGGCGTCGCTCGCCCCGACCTGCAGGAGGACGCCGACGCCGAGTCACAGGCCCGGGAGCTGTACGCGACGCTGACGGAGCGGCTGGCCGCGTTCGACGACGACGCCCTGATCGCACCGGGGCACGCCGACGCCGGCGTCGGTGCGGACGCACTCGGCGTGGCTCGCCTCGGCGACCTGCGGGAGCGACTCCCCGTCTTCGACATGGACGAGGCGGCGTTCGTCGCGCACGCCACCCGCGCCGGGGCGGAGCCGGCCAACGCCGAACGGATCGTCGCCATCAACTGCGGGCGGGAGCGCGTGGACGACGAGACGGCGTTCGAACTCGAACTCGGGCCGAACAACTGCGCGGCGGGAGGAGATTGAGTATCCTCCGGAGACGGCGTCGACTCACTCTCCAAAGTCCGGTGACAAATAGTGTTCTTGACCCGACAACATTTCAATCGTTCCTAGATGACACTTTTGTGCGTCTGGTGTGAGCGATACTTCGTCCACAACCGCACGACAAAAACGGGATGGTCGAGGGAGACCACGCTCGACGTGTCTCTCCGCTCGCTGGAGGTTCGTGTGGGGTGGCAAGCACACTATGGCAACGTGTCAGGTACTTCCCAGTGGAAATCAGTGGCGGGTTCAAAAAGAAGGCGGTAGCGTCGTGTCGAACCACCGAAAGAAGGCGCGAGCAGTTGAGCGAGCGAAATCGGAAGCTGGGAGTGGTGACGCGGTTGTGATCCACCGTTCAGACGGGACGATTCAGAAACGGCATTCGTACTGAACGGAGACCTCATCGTTTTAGTGGAAACCGACCGGTCAGAATATCGTCCCGGGAAAACGGAGTGGCCTCCGCACCCTTTATCATCGCCCCACGTCACCCACGCCCATGTACGACATCGCGGTGATTCCGGGCGATGGAATCGGTAACGAAGTCGTCGAGGCGGTCGAGCCGCTCCTCGTCGACGTCGCGGACGCACACGGCGTCGACGTGGAGACGACGTGGTTCGACTGGGGGAGCCAGCGCTACCTCGACGAGGGGGCGCTCATGCCCGACGACGGGCTGGATCGGCTGGAGGAGTTCGACGCCATCCTCCTGGGTGCGGTGGGCCACCCCAACGTTCCGGACCACATCACCCTGCGTGGTCTCCGGCTCCCGATCACGAAGGGCTTCAACCAGCACGTCTGCAAGCGGCCCGCCCATCTCTTCGAGGGCGTCCAGAGTCCGCTTCGAGGCTACGAGGGCGGCGATATCGACCTCGTCGTCTACCGCCAGAACACGGAGGGAGAGTACGCGGACGTGGGCGGGCGCGAGCACGCGGGCTTCGCCAACGAGGTTGCGGTGCAGGCGTCAGTGTTCACCCGCGAGGGGACCGAGAAGCTCCTGCGGCCGGCGTTCGAGGCCGCGAGCGAACGGAGCGGCAAGCTCACGAACGTCACGAAGTCCAACGCCCAGGCTCACGGCATGGTGTTCTGGGACGACATGGTCGCGGAGGTGAGCGAGGACTACCCGGACGTCGAGGTCGAACGCCTCCTCGTCGACGCGGCGAGCATGGACTTCGTCCGCCGGCCCGACGAGTTCGACGTCGTGGTGGCGTCGAACCTCTTCGGCGACATCCTCACCGACATCGGCGGTATCATCTCCGGCTCCCTCGGTCTCGCGCCGTCGACGAACATCAACCCCGACGACACCTATCCCTCGATGTTCGAACCGGTCCACGGGAGCGCGTTCGACATCATGGGCGAAGGGATCGCCAACCCCATCGCGACGGTGCTCTCGGGGTCGCTCATGTTCGAGCATCTGGAGGAAGCCGCGGTGGCGGAGGCGCTCTGGGATGGGGTGGCCGAGCAGTTGGCCGACGGCGACGCGCCGCGGACGGCCGACATCGGGGGGAGCGCGACGACCGAGGCGGTCGTCTCCGACCTCGGCGACCGCCTCCTCCCCCGGCGCGATTGATTCCGTCCGCTCGCTACGGGTTCGCCACGACCGCCGCGGCGATGCCAGCCGTCTGTCCGACGCCGACGAGGAGCAGCCCGGCGAGCGTCGCCGTCGAGCCGACGACTGAACCGAACACGTAGGCGGCGGCGCCGAGACCGGAGAGCGCGCCGCCGACGCGGTAAGTGCGCGCCGCGAGGGGCGACGTCCCCCGGTCAGCCGCCGCGCGCCGACCGGTGTCCCACAGTCCCGAGGCGGGGAGGAGCATCCAGCCGACGGCGGCAGTCCACAGGAGCCGTTGCGAGGACGACACGAGTCCGGCGGCGCCGGCGACGGTCAGGACGAAGCCCGCGACGACGATCCGGCGCCAGACGCGGAGCGCGCCCTCGCGCATCTCCGTCCACGAGAGGACGGCGAACGCGGCGAGGAGCGTCGCCATCACGAGGTGGGCGATCAGGAGCGTCCGGCGGGCGACGATATCGAAGTGCGCGGCGGTCACGAACGTCCACGCGAGGGGGACGAGGACGACAGGACCCTTCGCGCGGAGACGACGGAGCATGCACGACGGTGGGGTGCGCTCGACAAAAGTCCGTGGCCGAGCGGGAGTCGCGTCCGGTGTCGAGACGGGGGACCGTATAACTATCACCGGCGAGAACGAGCCGCCATGTCGCTTCGCTCCCGCAGGACCGTCTACTATCTCACGCTGGTCCTCGCGACGACCCTGCTGTTCACGTTCGTCTACAACGCCGGGATGGCGACGTGGGAGGGTCGTCCCCAGCCGCTGTATCGCTCGCTCGAAATCGTAATCCAGAGTTTCACCACCACTGGCTACGGCGAGGACGCGCCGTGGCGGACGATCCAGATGAACTTCCTCGTGATCACGATGCAGCTCGCGGGGATCGGTCTCATCCTGACCGCGGTCGACGTGTTCGCGGTGCCGTGGCTCCGCGACGCGCTCTCCCCCACCGCGCCGCAATCGGTCCCGGACCTCCGGGACCACGTGATCGTCTGTGAACACACGCCGCGGACGGACGCCTTCATCACGGAACTCGAAGCCCGCGACCGGGCGTACGTCCTCGTCGAAGCCGACGGCGCGACGGCGGGCGAACTCCACGAGTCGGGCTATCGCGTCGTCCACGGCGATCCGGAGTCGACCGACGACCTCCGCGATGCGGGGATCGAGTCGGCCCGGGCCGTCGTGGCGGACGCCGACGACGACACGAACGCGAGCATCATCCTCTCGGCACGGGACGTCCGGCCGGACGTGCGCGTGATCACGATGGTCGAGGACGCGTCGCTCGCCCGCTACCACCGGGCGGCGGGGGCGGACGAGGTGCTCTCGCCCAGACAGCTGTTGGGGTCGAGCCTGGCGAAGCAGGTCCCGACCACGGTCACGGCGGACGTCGAGGAGGCCGTCGAAGTCGGCGAGGATTTCGAACTCGTCGAGCTCACGGTCGCGGCGAACAGCGACCTCGCGGGCCGGACGTTCGGGGACGCGCGCCTGCGCGAGCGGTTCGGCGTGAACGTGATCGGGGCGTGGTTCGACGGCGACTTCGAGACGCCGGTCGGGATGGACAACGTACTGGCTGCGCGGACGCGGCTCCTCGTGGCCGGCGAATCGATGCAGGTCGAGGCACTACAGGAGGAGACCGCCTCGACGATCCGGCTGTTCGCCCCCCATCGAATCGTCGTCGCGGGGTACGGCGACTCCGGCCGCGCCGCGTGCGAGGCGCTGTCGTCGGCCGGCGTCGACCTGACCGTGGTCGACGCGGTCGAGTCCGACGGGGTCGACGTCGTGGGGGACGCGCGCGACCCCGAGACGCTCGACGCGGCGGGGGTCACGGAGGCGTCGGCGCTGATCGTCACCGTCGGCGACGACACGACGGCCGTCTTCGCGACGCTCATCGCCCGCGAGCTGAACCCGGATCTCTACATCGTCGTTCGGGCGAACGAGGAGGACAACGTCCAGAAGCTGTACCGCGCCGGCGGCGACTACGTGCAGTCGCTGGCGACGGTCAGCGGCCGGATGCTCGCCTCCACCGTCTTCGAGGACGAGGAGGTACTGGCGTACGACAAGCAGGTGAACGTCGTCCGCCTCCCCGCCGGCAAACTGGCGGGGAGCACGCTCGTCGACGAACGGGTGCGGACGGAGACGGGCTGTACCGTCGTCGCCGTCGTCAGGGACGGCGAGACCATCACCGACTTCGATCCGGAGACGTTCGTCTTCGAGACTGACGACCAAGTCGTCATCGCCGGCACCGACGAGGCGACCACGCGGTTCGAGCAGGTGTTCGGCGTCTGATGACAGCCGCCGATGGAGTGAACGACAGCTTCAATGGTAACTACGCTCGTCTTACCGGCATGTCGCGTCGGTGCCGCGTGGTGTACGTGGACGGCGAAGAGGGGGAGCAGGCAGCGGACGCGTTCGAAGACGCAGCCGAACGGCTTGAGGTGCACCCGGCGTCGACGGCCGAAGACGCACTCGACCTGCTGGCGACGGAGTCGGTCGACTGCGTAGTCGCGACGCAGTCGCTTCCCGATTCGGACGCTCTCGCCCTCTTGGATCGAGTGCGAGAGCGCTTCCCCGGGATTCCGTTCGTCCTCTATCCCGAGTCGGGATCGGAGGTGCTCGCGAGTGGAGCCGTCGGCGCCGACGTCAGCGGCGACGTGCCGAAGTCGGCTGGCGAGGACGGGGACCGGCTCGTCGGCGCGGTCTGCGATGCAATCGACGCGGCGGGGCGGACCCGGCGCGCGGAGCGCGTCGTCAACCTCGTCAGGACGATTCAGTCGGCACTCGTCCGGGCACGAACGGCAGACGAGATCGACTCGGCCGTGTGTGAGACCATCGTCGAGACGGAGCCGTACGCCTTCGCCTGGATCGGCGAGTACGACGAGGCCGACGAGCGGGTGACACCCCGCGCGTCGGCCGGAATCGAAGCCGGGTATCTCGAAGCGATCGAGATTGCGACGGACGACAGTCAACTCGGGTGCGGGCCGACCGGACGGGCCGTCGCCACCCGGACGACCCAGATGGTGCAGAACATCTCGGAGGAGCCACGATACGAACCGTGGCGGGAGGAGGCCCTCGAACGCACGTACCGCTCTAGCGCCGCGGTCCCTCTCGTTCACGAAGAGACGCTCTACGGCGTATTGAACGTCTACGCCGACCAAACGTACGCGTTCGACGACGAGGAACGGGCGTTGCTGTCCGACCTCGGCGAGACTATCGCACACGCCCTCCACCGCGTCCGGCTCGAAGAAGAGTACAGGTCCCAGTACCGGCAGCTGTTCGAGGAGGCGCCGGTGATGGTCGCCCTGACGCGGGACGAGGGCAACGGCCCGATCATCGACGACTGCAATCGACAGTTCGCCGACAAACTCGGATGGGAACGCGGCGACCTCCGTGACCGACCGCTAGCCGACGTGTACACCGCCGAGTCGGCACGAAAGCTGCTGGAGCAGAACGGCTACGAACGCGCGCTCGCCGGCGAGTTCGTCACCGCCGAGCGGACGCTCAGCACGCGCACGGGAGACCGATTGACGGCGCTGTTGCAGGCGACCCCCCGGCGGAACATCGACGGCGAGATCGTCGGGACCCACGCCCTCTACGTGGATATGACGGAGCGCAAGCAAGCCCGGGAAGTGCTCGGGCAAGTCGAAGCGATGGAAGCGTCGATCGACGGGATCGGCATCACCGACGAGAACGGCGAGTTCGTCTACGCCAACCAGGCCTACGCCGACATCTACGGCTACGACGATCCCGAGGCGTTCCTCGGGAACTCGTGGCGGATGCTCTACGAGGACGAAGAGATCGACCGATTCGACGCCGAGATTCGCCCGGTGCTCGACGCGGGGTCCGAGTGGCGCGGGGAGGCCACGGGGGTCCGCGCGGACGGCAGCACGTTCCCACAGGAGCTTTCCCTGACTCCGCTCTCCAACGGGCACCACATCGGCGTGGTGCGCGATATCACCAAACGCAGACGGGACGAACGACGGCTCGAACGGCAGCGAGACAACCTCGAAATCCTCAATCAAGTGGTGCGCCACGACATCCGCAACGACCTCCAGATCGTCCTCGGGTACGCTGAGATACTCCCGGAGTTCGTCGACGAAGACGGGGCAGACCACGTCGAACGGGTGCTGAACAGCACACGCGACGCAATCGAGATCACGGAAACGGCCGGCGACGTGGCTGAGGTGATGCTCAGCGCCGACACCGAGACGAAACCGGTCGGAATTAGATACGTCCTCAACGACCAGATCATCGAGGTCAGATCGTCCTACGAGGACGTAATCCTCACGACGGACGGGACGATTCCGAACGTCAACGTCCTCGCCGACGGGATGCTGGGATCGGTGTTCCGAAACCTCCTCACGAACGCCATCGTCCACAACGACGCCCCACTCAAGGACGTGACTGTGTCGGCGAGCGTGACGGCGGACACCGTCGTCGTTCGGATCGCCGACAACGGTCCCGGCATCCCCGACGACCGCAAGGAAGTGATATTCGAGGACAGCGAGAAGGGCCTCGACAGCGAGGGCACCGGTCTGGGGCTCTATCTCGTCGAGATGCTGATCGACCGCTACGGCGGCGACGTCTGGGTCGAGGACAACGATCCTCGTGGCTCCGTATTCGTCGTCGAATTGCCCGTCAGCGACTGAGCGTGTGGCGCCCGATATCGTCGACACGACCTGATATCCCTCGTATCGGGTAATGCGTATATCCGTGGAGCGGCAACGGTCGGGTACACGGACGAAGTACACAATGGAACCCAACAGAGCCGGCTTACACCACGTCACGTCCGTCGCGAAGCTATGGACGAGCCTCGACTGCCGCCGTGGCTGGAGGCGGATCACGAGCGGGGGACTGGCCGTGATCGGCGCCAACCCGAAGCGGGAGGCGATCTGACGTGAGCGGGCCGCATCAGGGCCAGCCGCTCGTGACGGCGGGGACGCCCCTCGACGAGGCCGAGGCGGTCGTCGTCCTCGTCCACGGCCGCGGGGCGACTGCACGGAGCATCGTACGGATGGGCGAGACGTTTCACCGTCCCGGCGTCGCCTACCTCGCGCCGCAGGCGAACCGCAACGCGTGGTATCCGAACCCGTTCACCGCGCCGGTCGAGTCGAACGAACCCGGGCGGTCGTCCGGCCTGCAGGCCATCGCGGACGCCGTCGGCGAGGCCGAGGAGGCGGGGATTCCGACCGAGCACGTCGCGCTCCTGGGTTTCTCGCAGGGGGCGTGTCTCGCGAGCGAGTTCGTCGCCCGACGGCCCGCGCGATACGGTGGTCTCGCGGCGCTCTCCGGCGGTCTCATCGGCGAGACTATCGACGTCGAGGCGTACGACGGCGACCTGGACGGCACCCCCGTCTTCTTCGGCTGTAGCGACGTCGATCCCCACATTCCGGAGGAGCGCGTCCACGAGTCCGTGGCGGTGTTCGAGCGACTGAACGCCGACGTGACGAAACGCCTCTATCCGGGGATGGGACACACGATCAACGCGGACGAGAGCGAGCACGTCTCGGGGATGATCGCCGACCTCGTGGACGGTTAGAGACCCGACGCGAGGACACGGGCGATGCCGATGGCGACGAGCGCACCCACGATGTTCGCGAGGGCGTAGCCGCCGGCAGTCACCCGTTCGTCGGCCTCCCAGAGACGCACGACGTCGACCGAGAAGGACGAGAACGTCGTGAACGACCCGCAGGCACCAGTGCCGACCAGGAGGAGGACGTCCGTCCCGGGGTCGACGGCAGTCAGGAAACCGAGCACGAAACTCCCGACGACGTTCACCGCCAGCGTCCCCGCCGGGAACGACTCCCGTTCGAGGGCGGTGCTGACGACGTGCCGGAGGAGCGCCCCGATCACGCCCCCGACGGCGACGAGGTAGGCGGGGTTAGCCATCGGCCGACCCTCCCGTGTCGGTGACTGCGAGGACGAGTCGACGGCCGGCGAGGACGGCGACGATGCCGAGTGCGTAACTGCCGACGACGTTCAGGAAACCGATCCAGAGCGGTACAGCCGTCGTTTCGACGGCGAACGTGCTGTAGGTGGTGTACGAGGAGAGAAAGCCCGTCCCGAAGACGAGGCGCGTCTTCTCGGCGAGCAACTCCGTGTAGAGGGCTTCGTAGAGAAGGACGCCGAGGAGGAAACTGCCCGTCACGTTCGCGACGAGCGTCCCCTCGAGCCCGGGAAAGACGGTGCCGATGGCGTACCGGAGGTTGGCGCCAGCGGCGCCGCCGACGGCGATGAGGAGTCCGGTTTCGAGCGCGTAAAGGAGGTTACGTCGGTGCATGTGACTTCACGACGAGACGGGTGAACCGTCCACAGCGAACTACTTAATACTGCATTCGGGCGTCCCCCAACGTTTACTATCCGATATCGCCTTGCCGCAGCTGGTGTCAAAAGACGAACTCGAAGGGGCGATTCGGGCGTTCCACGAGGACACCTCCACCGATTCCAGGTGTCGCTCACCATGTCGAGAGGGACGCGACCCCGGAACTCGACGACTCGGCCGCTGTACCGTCTCGACGACCTGCCGCGCGAGGAAGGCCGTCGACTCTGCCACAGACGGCACCCGGCGTCAATGAATTTTGTCGGTGAAATTGTATCGAGGCACCGTCAGGACGCGTCGTCGTCCGCCCGCAAGTGCTCGTCGAGGAAGCGGAGCGTCTTCGACCACGCGTCCCGCGTGTCGTTCGGCCGGAAACTCTCGCCGCTCGGGTTGGCGAAGGCGTGGGTCGCACCCTCGTAGACGTAGATTTCGCGTTCGACGCCGAGGTCGCCGAGCGTCCGGTCGAACTCGCGGACGTTCTCGACGCCGACGACCTCGTCCTCGGAGCCGAAGATGCCGAGGACGGGACCGTCGATCCGCCGGAGCGTCTCTTCGTCGGTCGTGAGCGTCCCGTAGTAGACGACCGTCGCGTTCAGGTCGGCGTCGCTCAGGCTCAACTGGAGGCTCTGACCGCCGCCGAAACACCAGCCGAGGCTGGCGACCCGTTCGGTGGTGTCGGAGCGGTCGCGCAGGCCGGCGACGGCGCGGCGCATCTCCGAGACGGCGGCGGCGGGATTCTCTCGAACCCGGCCGGAGAGTCGGGCCGCCTCGGAGGCGTTCTGGGCCACCTCGCCGTCGTAGAGGTCGACTGCGAAGACGACGTAGCCGTGGCCCGCGAGGATCTCGGCCATGTGTTCGACGTTCTCGTTCAGTCCCCACCACTCGTGGATCATGACGACGGCGGGATACTCGCCCTCGGCGGCGGGTCGGGCGAGGTAGCCCGGCGTCCCGTCGATAGTCGTCCGCTCGGTCGTGATGGCAGAGAGGTTCTCGGCGTCGAAGACGTCGGCGTTGCCACCCGAGGTGACGGGCTCACAGGAGCCGTCGTTCTCGATTGCACCGGGCTGACAGCCGGTGTGGGGCGTCTGGGTGTACGAGGCGTCGGCGGTCGCGGTGTCGGTCGCCGTCGCCGTCGGCGTTCCGGTCGGGGTCGCCGTCTCCGTGTCGCCGCCGAGCACACCCGAGCAGCCGCTCAGGAGCACCAGCGCGGCGACGAAGACGGGGACAGGTCGTCTCGTTGGCATTTCGTGTGCGGAACGGAACGAGTCGGGAAAACGGTTCCGCCGGGGCGATCACTCCTCGACCAGTTCGATGCCCGCGTCGCCGTTGGGCACCATACAGACGAAGGAACTCTCGGCGTCGCGCTCGTTTCGGAACCAGTGGACGGTGCCGGCGGGAATCAACAGCGAGTCGCCCTCGGCGACGACGTGTTCCTCGTCGTCGATGCCGACGACGTACTCACCGGTCACGGTGTGGACCTCGTGTTCGACGGCGTTGGTGTGTTTGGGCACTTCGGCGCCGGGGTCGAGGCGATATCGGCGCATCCGGAAGTTCGGCGCCCCGTCGGACTCGTCGAAGATGACCGCCTTGCGGACGCCGTCGGCTTTCGACAGTTCCGCGTAGTCGACATCGTCGGCGCGTTTGAGAACCGGTTCGGGGGACGGCTCCTGGTCGCTCATGCCACCGACTCCGCGGGCGACGCACATAACGGTTCGTCCTACACGTCGGGCGTCCGTTCCCCCGCCGGCACCGTCGTCTCCAGCCAGTTCTCCTCGGGAGGGAGCGGACAGGAGAAGGCGTCGCTAAAGGCACAGAAGGGGGTGTACGCGAGATTGAAATCGAGGGTGACGCGGTCGCCGTCGGACAGTGCCCGGTCCGGTGTCAGCTCCATGTAGCGGCCGCCGCGGTAGGTCTGCTGGCCGGTCGTCTTGTCGCGGAAGGGGACGAACACCTCCCCGTCGGTCCCGTCCTGCCGGTAGCCGTGGAGGGTGTACGTGTCGCCGTCGAGGTCGAACTCGAAGGTGACGACCCGCAGATAGCGGACGGTCCGGTCGTCGCTGGTCTCCAGGTCGACGGGGTCGGGGTCGTCGTGGACGGTGACGGTCGCCTCGACGCGGTAGTCGGGGGCCGGGTCGAAGTACGCGAGCCCGTCGAAGTCGTCGCGCTCGTCGGGGGGGATGGGCGAGCCGCGCTCCTCGGCGAAGACGCGGTCCTTCTCGGCGCGGTTCTCGCGGAGGCGCTCGGCGTAGTCCGGGGGCGTGTCGGTCACACCGGCGTTACGGGGGCGGCGAGTTTCAGTCCGGCGGTCGACGCAGCAAGAAAATCAGACGTGATAACCCGAGCAGTTCGTTTATACCAGCGGTCGTCGAGACGGGCAGTGGAATGGTGTCGAAGGGGGATCTCGGGGTGGGCTATCTCGTCGCCGTAGGGGTAGTGCTGTTCGGAATTTTCGTCACCGCCGTCCTGCTGCCACTCGGATCCCGCCCGGTAGTCGATTCGCGGGTGCTCCTCGCTCTCAGCATGGGAATCATGATCGCCGGAAGCTTCCTCGTGACCGGCGTCGGCCTGTCGCGGAGCACGCTCGACGACGAGCGCGTGTGGCGCGTCGCCGGCTGGTCGACGCTCGGGCTGGGCGTGCCGACCCTGCTCGCAATCCTCGCGATGCTGCTCGCGCCGTCGACGCTCCAAGGGATCGGTTGGCACAGCGTCGTCATCGTCGACATCGCGGCCGGCGGAATCGTCGGCGTGCTCGTCGGCTCGCTCCTCGAACTCCGCGCCGAACACGAACGGACGCGCACGCTCAACCAGCGAAACACGGTCTTTCTCCGGCTGTTCAGACACGACATCCGCACCAGCATCAACCTCATCCGGGGCCACCTCGACCTCGTGGCGGACGACGGATCGACCCCGCTGGCGTCGACCGACGTGATCCGCGACCACCTCGCCCACATCGAACGGCTGAGCGACGCGGCGAATCGGCTCGACGACATCGAATCCATGACCGAGACGGAGCCGGTCGATCTCGGGTCGTTGGTCCGCCATCGGATCGACGAACTCCAGCGGTCGACCGACGGAGTGGCGGTCGAAACCGACATCGCCTCCGAGACGTACGTCCAGGCAAACGACCTCCTCTCGTCGGTCGTGGACAATCTGCTCTGGAACGCCGTCGAGCACGGCTCGACTGGCAATCGGACGAACTCCGATGACGCCGTCGAGCACGGCTCGACTGGCAATCGGACGAACTCCGATGACGCCGTCG
>Ga0207757_100329_pt1 | contig 34719 bp, 39 predicted proteins | sample A23P3SouthBayCA_2_FD_187752 | JGI IMG/M metagenome (GOLD analysis project Ga0207757, IMG submission 187752) | Aerobic enrichment media microbial communities from Eden Landing Ponds, California, USA - A23 P3 (2) (SPAdes) | ecosystem: Environmental > Aquatic > Marine > Unclassified | place...
CCAGTTCTCAAATACGTTTAGCCACGTCGAACCAAGTACCGCTGAAAATTGGTTACAAGCGTTCGCCTTCGCATGGAATCAGCTTATCTGAACACTACCGGTCAGCCCCGCCGGCGCGCCGCGGCCGCCACACTCAGAAGCGCCAGCACTGTGGCGACCAGCCCGAAGCCCGCGCCGTCCTCGCTCGTGGTCGGCGTCGGCGTGGGCGTCGTGGTCGCTGTTGGGATTGGGGTCGGCGTGGCCGTGGTCGTCGGGGTTGAGGTCGGCGTGGCTGTCTCCGTCGGGGTCGGGGTGGCCGTCGTGGTCGGCGTCGGTGTCGCGGTCGGCGTCGGGGTCGGCGTGGGAGTCGGCGTCGGTGTCGCGGTCGGCGTCGGGGTCGGGGTGGCCGTCGCGGTCGGTTCGCTCGCCCCTCCGGAGACGGTCACCGTCGTCGACGCCCGCCCGTCTTCGATGTCGCTCCCTTCGACGACGATCCGATACTCCCCGGGTTTGGCGCTGCTCGTGTCGACCGTGACGCTTCCACCGCTGGTCGTGATCCGCTGGTTCCCCGCGAGGTCGATGTCGTTCGGGCTCTCCACGGTCACGTCGAGGCGGTCAGCGTCGTCGAAGTTGTACTCCGCGGTGATCCGTACTTCCTCGAAGTCGCTGGCGGCGACAGTGTCGCCCGCGATGTCGACGCCGCGTTCGTTGCGGACTTCGAACTCGGTGATCCGCGGGCGGACCACGCGCAGTTCGGGGGCGTCGTCGTCGTCGCTGTTGGCATCGTACGATCCCGGCGCCACGCCGCCGAAGTCCGCATCCTCGGGGGAGACGGTGAATACGTCGTCGCCACTGACCGAGACGAACGTCGTCTGGTCGGTGCCGATGGCTCCACCGCCGGTGAGTTGGACGCTCGAGATGTCGAGCGACTCGCTGACGTAGACGCGCACGGGCGGACTGTTGTTCGACGGAGCGTCGCGTGGTTCGTCGACGGCGACGCTCGCGCCCGTCGCCGCGGCGACGACGGCGAGGCCGACCACGAGCGCGGCCAGCAGTCGGTGGCGGGGAGTCGTCATTGCAGGGCGATACGATTCCGTGGCAGTTGATGTTGTCGGGAACGGGACGGCTCGTAATGGAAACGCTCTTTTGACAGTCACACCGAGTGTGCGCGTATGACCGACGGGGACGACGAGACCGACCTCCCAGCCGAGACCCTCGATTCCCGCCTCGACGACGCGGCCGAGGCGCTCGACGCCGCCGAGACCGAAGACGACCTCGACGCGGTCGAGGAACAACTCGACGGGATCGCCGAGGACCTCGAGGCCGCCGACCTCCCCGCCCCCGACGAGGACGACGAGGAGGCGGACGATCCCGCGGCGGAGCTTTCGGACCGCCTCGACGCCCTCCGCGAGGACCTGGCGGCCGCCCGCGGCCCCTACGCCTCGGACGTGACCGACGCAATCGAGGACGCGACGACAACGCTCACCGACACACGGTGGACGGAAACGGGTGAAGGCGAGGCCGTCGCCACCGTCGACGCCTTCGTCACGGACGTGAACGAGGCGCTCGCTACCGATCTCTCCAGCCCCAACGCAACCGTCGAGGCGTCGGCCGACGCCCTCGATGCCGCTGCCGAGGCCGTCGCGGACGCAGGTCTGGACCCCGACGCCGACGCCGAAACCATCGCCACCTTGCTGGAGGCGACCGACGCCCTCGAAAGTGGGCTCGAAGACGCCGAGGAGTGGGACGACCTCGAAACCCACGAACAGCTCCGGGCACAGGGCTACTACGACGTGCTCGGCCACTACAAGGACTACCCGCCCGAGTGGGCCGCGCTCAAGGGGTGGGAACAGCAGGGCAACGTCGAGATGGTGCTGCTCGCGCTCGACAGTTTCCAGTCCGACTTCATGGAAAGACACTGCCTCGAAGCCCTCACACGGATGAACGACGAGGGGGCGTTCGACGCCATGCACCAGCGCGCGGGCAAGCGCGACAAACCCGGGATCAAGGCGCTCGGGAAGATGGCCGCCGAGGACGCCGTCGAGACCTTGATCGAGTACGTCGACGCCGACTCCGACCCCGGCCTCCAGAAGGTGACGTTCAAGGCGCTCGGCGAAATCGGGAGCGAGGAAGCGACCCAACCGCTGGCGAACAAACTCGTCGCCGAAAACGAGCAGATCCGTCCCTACGCCGCCCGGTCGCTCGGCCTCATCGGCGACACGCGTGCCATCGAGCCGCTGGCCGAACGGCTGACGGACGACGAGAGCGACGAGACGCGTGCCGCGGCCGCGTGGGCGCTTCGACAGATCGGGACCCAACACGCGCTCGAAGCTGCCGCCGAGTTCGCCGACGATCGCGCCTACCTCGTCCAGCACGAGGCCGAACAGGCCGCGGAGTCGCTGTCGGTCGAGCGGCCGGCATAACCCCAACACTCTCTGCGACCCCTTCCGTTTGTCACCCATGCCCACCGAGTCGAACGCCCTCGGAACCGACCTCGAACCGTGTAGCACCGACCCCGAGACCGGCTATCTCCGCGACGGCTGTTGTCACCACGTCGAGGGGGATCGGGGACGCCACGAACTCTGTGCCGTGATGACCGAGGAGTTCCTCCAGTTCTCGAAGGCACAGGGGAACGACCTGCTCACGCCCCGTCCCCAGCTGGATTTCCCTGGTCTCGACCCCGGCGACCGGTGGTGTGTCTGTCTTGGTCGGTGGGTGGAAGCGGCGGAGGAAGGCGTCGCCCCGCCCGTCGTCCTCGAAGCGACGAACGAGGCCGTGCTGGAGGCGATTCCGTTCTCGACGCTGCTGGATCACGAGTACGAGGGTTAATCCAACCGCGGATACGACTGCGCGCCACCCGCCGACTTCCGGCCGACGAGCGTCGTAACCGCCTGTGTTCGTCCCTGCTTGTCCGGCCGCGTCCGCTCCTCGTAGTGGAGGATCGTCAGGTCGAGACACGCGTGGAGCAGGTGATTCGACGGGTAGCGGTACCGGTCGCTCGACGGACCGATGTCGATCTCGTCGCTCGACCGGAGGTGGTGTTCGTAGACGAGGACGCCGTCGGGCGCGAGCGCCGCTATGATGTCGGGCAGGCGCTCCAGCGCAGCGAAAAAACTCACGGTGATCACGTCGTACGCGCCAGGTTCGAACTCGAAGTCGTCGAGATCGGAGCGGATCCAGTTCACGTCGACGCCCTCGGTGTCCGCGGCCCGTTCGGCCCGCTTCAGCGCCTCGTCGGACACGTCGACGGCGTCCACGTCGTACTCCTCGGCGGCCAGAAAGCGGGCGTTCCGGCCGGTGCCGGTCGCCACGTCGAGCGCTCGCCCCGTCGGCAGGGTATCGATCCGCCGTGCCAGTTCCGGGATGGGGTCGTCCGGCAACTCGAACGCCTCGTCCGTGCTGTACTTCTCATTCCAGCGTTCGCGGTCGTCGGTCACGACTGAACGGAGGCGCGCCGGTGGGTAAGGCGTGTCGCCCGGTCGGTGACGGATCGACACGCACATCTTTCCCCGCCGAAAACCGGATGTCGTGTCCCTCCATCGGTACCGCAACGCCGGACTGTTCGTCTTCCTCGGAGTCCTCTTTGGCAGTTCGTTCGTGGCGATCAAAGCCGGACTCGACGCGTTGCCGCCGGTCTTCTTCGCGGCCCTCCGGTTCGACGTGGCCGCACCCCTCCTCCTCGCGTACGGCGCGTGGCGCTACGACGACTGGATTCCCCGGTGTCGTGCCGATATCGCCGGCCTCGTCGTCGGCGCGGTGACCATCGTCGCCGCGAACAACGGCCTCCTCTTTCTCGGCCAGCGGGCGATCACGCCCGCCGCCGCGTCGGTGATGTACGGGATCAACCCCATTCTCTCGCCCGCTTTTGCCTTCCTGTTGCTCGGCCAACGTCTCGACGTTCGGGGCCTCGTCGGTATCCTGTTGGGTCTCGTCGGCGTCGTCATCATCGTCCAGCCCTCGCCCGAAACGATCACGTCCGGGGCGACCATCGGGCAACTGTACGTCCTCGCCGCCGCGGCGGTCATCGCCCTCGGGAGCGTCCTCATGCGCCGTATCGACGCGACCATGGGAAGCATTCCGCTGACAGCGTGGGCGATGGGACTCGGCGCAATTCTCCTCCACACGTGGAGTCTCGCCATCGGCGAGCGGGCGGCGGGGACGGCGCCCACGCCGACCGTCGTCCTCGCGATCCTGGTCGTCGCCATCCCCTCGACGGCGGCCGCGTACCCCATCTACTTCACGCTCATCCGCCGAATCGGTCCCGTGCGCGCGAATCTGGTGGCGTACGTCGTCCCCATCGTCGCCGCCCTTACGGGGTGGCTCCTCCTCGGCGAACCGGTGACGCTCGCGACCGCGGTCGGCTTCTGTGTCGTCGTCGCTGGCGTTGCCCTCCTCGAACGCCGCGTCGTCGCCACCGAACTGGCGCGGATTACGGGGTGACGCCCCGCGTGGTGCTGCGATCCGGGCCAGATTATTTTCGAATCTCAAATGATAGAAAAGTTTACTTTATTCGATGACGTACAGTTTCCCCGCTCGGGGCGGTGCCGAGACCGACGTCGTCCGTCCGCATCCGAGTAGCGTACGACATGCCACCGACGCCCCGTCGCGTGGAGCGCCCGCGACGGGGCGTCGTACGTCGACGCCGTGAAATCTGCTGTATCCAACACTGTTTTTAATGATATTTGCGTACTGGAGACCGAGCCCCGACACTCCGGAAGCGTACCCCACCTTTCGGGACCCCCGCCGACGGCGGTCTCTGCCGCGGGCGTCGGCGAGTCAAGGGGGCTCATCTCCCCTTTTGACGGTGATACTCGGGTTCTACACGAATGTACCCGCGTGTCGAGAGCCCGATCATATGCTCTCGGTTGATGGGGCTTGGCGGACTCAGAACGGGCGATGCCGAGCGGCCGAGGGCTTTCAGAGAGCGTCGTGTTCGGCGTCGGGACGATCCGCGGGCCCTGCAGCACGGCGTGAATCAGCGGGAAGTTCGTCCCGCCGAACTCGTCGGTGAGAAACCCGTCCACGGCCGGCGCGTTCGCGAGGACGATCCCGTCGGTTTCGCCGTCGTCCCGGCCCGAACGCCGTCGACGTTGCGAGATCCCGAATACCAGTACGAGTTCGTGAAACGCTGTGGCGTAGTCCTGCACGGTTCGATATTGACGAACCTGACCTCGTTGAACGTCTCGGAAGCTGAGACAAACGAATTACTGAATCGAGAGGGTGCGTTCAGCAACTGTTCAACAACACGGTCTCTGTAGGAGATCTACCGGACTGGTTCGATGATCACACTCGCCTCGAGCCTCTTTAAATGATTTTAGTAGATGGAACAAGACGCACGAATATGCACACACGACAATCGAACAGCCATCGCTTCCAGCCCCACCAATGGTAAACGTCGCGCTCTCGCTTGCGCAGGTCGTCGTTGCGCTGGTTCTCGTGGTACTCAACGGCTTTTTTGTCGCTGCAGAATTCGCCTTCGTCCGAATACGGGGCACATCGGTCGAACAACTCGTTGAAGAGGGACGCCCCGGCGCGGGGACGCTCCAGGAGGTGATGGGGAATCTCGACGACTATCTCGCGACGACCCAGCTCGGTATCACCATCGCCTCGCTCGGATTGGGATGGGTCGGCGAACCCGCAATGGCGGCACTCATCGAGCCCGTCTTGGAACCGATTCTCCCGATGAATCTCATCCATCTCGTCGCGTTCGCGATCGGGTTCAGTATCATCACGTTCCTTCACGTCGTCTTTGGCGAACTCGCGCCGAAGACGCTCGCAATCGCCCAGGCCGAGCGACTCTCCCTGTTTCTTGCCCCGCCAATGAAGATCTTCTATTTCCTTCTCTATCCGGGAATCATCGTGTTCAACGGGGCTGCCAACACGTTTACGCGAGCACTCGGTGTCCCACCAGCGTCCGAAACGGATGAGACGCTCGGCGAACGGGAGCTTCTTCGGGTACTGACTCGATCCGGCGAGGAAGGGGATATCGACGCTGCGGAAGTGACGATGATCGAGCGAGTCTTTGATCTCGACGACGTCGTCGTTCGAGAGGTCATGGTTCCACGACCGGACGTGGTGAGCGTTCCCGCTGATGCCTCGCTCTCCGATCTCCAGTCGACCATCCTCGAGGCTGATCATACACGCTATCCAGTTCTTGCTGCCGACGACGACGATCAAGTGATCGGATTCGTTGACATCAAGGACATGCTACGAGCTGAGGTGGGGGACGGGGACGCCGACGTCGTCGGCGACATCGCCCGTGAAATCGTCATCGCACCCGAGACGATGGCACTGAACGATCTCCTGAGACAGTTCAGGGAGGACGAACAGCAGATGGCCGCAGTAATCGACGAGTGGGGGGCATTCGAAGGGATTGCAACGGTCGAAGACGTCGTCGAGGCACTCGTCGGAGACCTCCGAGACGAGTTCGATGTGGACGAGCGTGAACCCTCGATTCGCCGGCGTGACGACGACGGGTACGACATCGACGGCGGCGTCCCGTTGCTAAAAATCAACGACGTGATCGAGGGGGACTTCACGAGCGACGAGGTCGAAACGATCGGTGGACTGGTGCTCGAACAGCTCGACCGTGCGCCGGAACGTGGCGACCGCGTCGAAATCGACGGGTACGCTGTCGAGGTAACGGGCGTCGAGGGGACCCGAATTTCGACGGTCAGGGTCTACGAACGTGAGGGGACTGATTCAGAGGGGGACTGATATGGATTATTGTAACTGTTTACCGGTGGTCCACCGCGACGGTCCAGCGGACCACCGGTAACGACTTACAATAAACTGTATGAGGAAGGGATGCGGAGCTAGCCGAACGCGCTGGAATCGAATATATGTCGTACGATACTCACGCTGTGGTTGCTTCGGAGACCGACACGATCCGTGTCGGTGCGACCCGCTCCGGCACAATCTCCCGAGCCGTATTCGGATCGCTCCCGGAGACGGTCGGCGAAGAAGTGGATCGGACCGTCGTGATGGCATTTGGTCGCGAGGAATCTCCGATGTCTATTCGACAAGCATTATTGCGGCGGCTGGTGGTGTAACGCGTATGTATCTCATAATTATCGGTGCTGGCGATATTGGGACGCCACTCATCGATATTGCGACCAAGTCCGGCAACGAGGTCGTCGTGATCGAGCGGAATGGAACACGCGCGAATCGAGCCGCCGACCAGTTTGACTGTATGGTCCTGAACGCGGACGCCACGACGAAAGACACGTTAGACGATGCCGGCGCTGGGCAGGCCGACGCGCTCATCTCGACCACCGATCAGGACGCGACGAACGTGATGACCTGCCTGCTCGCGAAGGAGTTCGAGATTCCGGCGATTCTCTCGGTCGTCCACAACCCGGAGCACATGGAATTGTTCAAACAGATCGGCGTGAACACCATGGAGAACCCGCAACAACTCATCGCCGAGTATCTGTATCGGGCCGTGGCACGGCCGGCGATCGTCGATTATATGCGGATTGGCGAGGACGCAGAGGTGTTCGAAACCACCGTCACCGAGGCGGCACCTATCGCAGGGAAAACGCTCCAGGAAGCAACGGAGGCAGGACTCCTCACCCACGATATGCTCGTCGTTGCAATCGAACGTGAAGGGAACGAACACCCGATCACCCCTCGCGGAAATACGAGAATCGAGGGAGGCGATCTGTTGACGGTGTACTCCGGTGTCGGCGCTAATCCCGAGATTACGGACATCTTTGGCCACTATGAAGACCACCCCGAGTAGACTGCCACTGTCGGCTGTAACTGTTTCAAAAGATTCGCCACCCCGGGGTGGCGAATCTCCTGAGCGACTTACAGCCGACAGTATGACCATGTATTCCGGGACGCACTCAGCAACGCTTGTCGCGAGCACAGGGAACGCATGAACGGGGCCGTTGCAACTGTCGGCCGAGATATCGGTCGAATCCTGGAGGCGCTTGGCGGGCTGATGCTGGTCTCGCTCGTCGTCCCCATCCTCTGGGGAGAGTACTATGTGCTCCCGGCTCTGCTGGTCTCCGCGGTCATTCCGTTGGGGATTGGCTGGTTGCTCTATCGACGATTCCGGGAGGCCGAAGCACCGGGCCGACTCCACGGAATGATCGTCGCTGCCTCGGGGTGGCTTTCGGTCGGTCTCTTTGGCTCGTTGCCGTTCCTTCTGATCGCGTGGAGCGTTCAGTTCGGCGTCGCAGGGGGGGCTTCTGCACAGACAGCGACCCTTGCAGCGTTCACTGATCCACTCAACGCCATTTTCGAGAGCATGAGTGGGTTCACTGGGACGGGGCTTACCATGACCGACAACGAGGAAGTCCTTCCACACACGCTCCAGTGGTGGCGAACCTTCACCGAATGGATCGGCGGCGTCGGTGTCATCGTCTTGACGACGGCAATCCTCTCACGGCCTGGCAGCGGCTCGCTGACACTCTACGAGAGTGAGGCTCGCTCCGAGAAGATCCATCCGAGTATCGTCTCGACGGTCCGGACCATCTGGTGGATCTTCATCCTGTTCACCTTCATCTCCATTCTCTCGCTGTGGTTGGCTGGAATGCCGATCTGGGGGGCAATCAATCACGCTATGACCGGTCTCGCGACCGGTGGCTTCTCGATTACGGACAACTCGATTGCGACCTACGACAGCGTCGTGATCGATTTCACGTTGATTCCGATCATGCTGTTAGGGAGTATCGCGTTCCCGGTTCACTACCTCATCCTGCAGGGCGACCTTCGAAACTTCTACTCGGACCTCCAGACGCGGTGGGTGTTCGGCTACATGGGTCTCGGGTCGGCGTTACTATGGGGGTTTCTGTACTACGCTGGCCCTTACGAGACGCCATTTGCTGCCTTGCGCTACGGTCTCTTCCAGTTCGTCTCGGCTGCCACCTGTACCGGCTTCCAGACGGCCGTCGACGCAACTAACGTCGCACTCGGTCGGTGGCCGTCGTACGCCCAACTCACGGTCGCGTTCGGGATGGTTATCGGCGGGGCAGCCGGGTCGACCGCAGGCGGAATCAAACTCATCCGTGGATTGACGCTTGCGAAAGGAATCCGGTATCACATCGCGGATGTTTTTTATCCTAAGAGTGCAGTCCGACGACTGACGATCAATGGACGCCGCCTGAACGAGGAAGAGGCCAGTCGCGAGTTCATGGAGGCGGCGATTATCGTCGTTCTCTGGATTACGTTCCTCGTTCTCGGCATCTTCGTCTTGCTACTTACGCTCCCTGACGGGGAGTACTCGCTCGCGAATGTCGTGTTCGAGGTCGCCAGCACCCAGGGGAATGTCGGCCTCTCATCGGGAATTACGGGACCTGAGTCGCTTCCCACGATCGGGAAGATTGCGTTCCTCTTCAACATGTGGATCGGGCGGCTCGAAATCATTCCGGTGCTCGTGATGCTCCGAACGGTCCTCAAGCGTGGAGGACTCTACACGTGAAACTGAGCGACGTCCCAGTCATCTCCGCCGTGTTTGAGGCCGGTGCGGATAACCGAGTCTTTGACTTACTACTGCTGCTTGGCCCACTCGTCATTGGACTGGTCGTCGTTCTCGGGCGGTCACTCGTAACCAGGGTTCTTGCCGTCGCGTATATCTCCGTGTTCGTTGCGTATGCTCTATATCAAGGTATTCAGAACCGGTGATCCAACGAACCGACAGATAGCCCCTCTTTCCGGGACGGGCACGTTACACAAGTAGAGGTTCCTAAGCTACCCGGCCGCTTCGAGGTCGATATGCGCTCGATAGCTTGAATGGTGCCGCGGCCTTCGGGTCGCTCCAGCCGATGGCGGATCGTCGCTCCCGAGACGGTGGCTCGTGTGGTAGCCGACGTGGCCGCCACCGGCGATGATGTCTCGAAGATCGGTACTCGTACTTACGAAACTCCTCGGATCGTCTTACTCATTGTTGGGGTCGAAACGTCGTCCGGTCACCCCCATTTGGGGCATGGACGACATCTGTAGCGCACACCTCCGGTCCCATCTTCGACGATGGAATCGTCGTCCGAGGCCCCAAACGACCGCGGCCGCCAGGAAGAAACACCCGAAAAACGGCACCGGAAGGCGTTATTCCGCCGACTCTTCGGACGGTTCGCGCTGCACGACGAGAACGGGGCCGAGGAACCGGTCGGCCACCTGATCCGCCGGCATCCCGAAGACGAACGTCGACAGGGAAGGATCGGATTCACCCATGACGACGACGTCGAACGCATCGGCCGCCTCAGTGATCGCATCGCGTGCTGCCTGATCACGGTCGACGCGGGTCTCGACCCTCGAGGCGTCCACACCCTGGTCCTCCAGCCGATCCGCCAATCCATCCAGCAGTGTCTCGGCGTCCGCATCCGTCTCGTTCGGCTTGGCGACGTGGTACAGCGTCACCGACGCATCCGTCCCTCCGAACAGGCCTGCGACGACACGGGCGAGGCGGTCGATGCCCACAGCGCCGCGGATGGCGACGAGGATGTCTTCGACCGGGCCGGTGGCGTTGGGGACGAGCGCGGCCAGACAGTCGTGTTCGCGGCTCATCCGGTCGACCGTCTTCTGACCGTCGTGGGTGAACACGAGCCGTCGCTCGACGGTCGCGCCCGCCTCCTCGAAGATCGCCTCGTATTCGTCGAGACGCTTAGTGGCGCGCTCCTCGAACTGCATCTGCGCCTGTCCCGGTGCCGTCTGCTCCGGAATGACGTGATACCCCAGGAGGACGACGTGGGCGTTCGCGAGGAGTTCGGGAACGCCCTCCGGGACCGATTCGCCTTCGAGCACACGAATCGGGACGAGTATGGGTGGTCGGTCCGTCATGGTCAGATGTCTCCTTTGAGTGTCACGTCCCCAGCGTAATAACGGTACCAGAGGTACGAGACGAGCATCACCACGATGCCGATACCGATCGACGCGGGCTGCATGAACGCGATCAGTCCGAAACTGGCGAGCGCACCGACGACCGGGACCACCGGATAGCCCGGCACCCGGTAGCTGGGCGAGTACCACTCGGGATCTCGCCGTCGCAACACGATCAGCGCAACGCACATCAGCCCGTACATGATGAGGTGGAGAAACGAGGCGACCTCCGCGAGCAGTTCGACCTGGCCGGTCGCAACGAGAACCAGAATTGGCCCGCCAGCGGCGACCAGGGCGACGTGTGGCGTCCCGTAGCGGAGGTTGATCTCGCTGGCCTTTCTGGGGAGCAACGCATCGCGGCTCAGTGCGTACACCGCCCGCGAGGCGCTGAGAATCGACGCGTTCGCACTCGAAAACGTCGCCAACAGTCCGGCACCCAGGATCGCGACCGCACCGGGCAGCCCGAGGAAGTCACGGGCGACTTCGACCATCGCCGTCTCCCCGAACTGCCCAAGCCGGTCGGCCCCGAACGCGCTGGTCGCGACGAAGATCGTCACGACGTAGAAGACGGTGACGATCAGGACCGACCCGACCATCGCCAGCGGGAGATTCCTGCCCGGTCGCTTGATCTCGCCGGCAACGGTCGCGACCTGGGCGAATCCCAGATACGACGTGAACACGAGCGCCGCGGTCGTCAGTACCGGGAAATATCCCCTGGAGAAGAACTGCTCGGGAACGCTTCCCCCACCGAACACACCCACGGCGTCGAGGACACCGTACGACAGAAAGCCCGTGAGTACCACGAGGAGGATTCCCACCACCACGTTCTGGATCTTCGCGGTGTTCTCCGTGCCGCCGATACTCAACGCGGTCAGCGCGACGCCGAACAGCAATCCGATTCCGATGACTGGGCTGAACGGGAGTCCGACGCCGAGTTCGGCGAACACGGCGCTCGCGTAGTGACCGAGTCCGACGAGGTAGAACGCGGAGGCGAACATCAGGCCCAACCACAGGCCGAGGCCCACGATCGCACCGTAGGCCGTTCCCATCCCGCGAGAGATGAAGTAGTACCCGCCACCGCTTCGGGGCATCGCCGTGGCGAGTTCGGAGGTCGGGAGCGCCACCAGCAGCGCGACGACCCCGCCGATCGCAAAGGAGAGCGTGGCTGCGAGGCCCGCGTTGTTCGCCGCCAGCCCCGGAAAGACGAAGATCCCCGCCCCGATCATCGTCCCGATCCCGATCGCCAGCCCGCCGACCAACCCGATGGTCCGCTCCAGTTCGACGTCGTCGTCGTGGACGGTCGTATCGTCGGTGACGGCGTCCGGCTCGGCGGCGGGCGCCTCACCAGCGACGTTCTGCCCGCCCGGCTCGATGTCGACAGGCTGTTCGGCCATACGGAATGATTGTATCAACAGTCGGATAAATCCGGTGGTGAAGCAGTCGTGTCAGACGAATGTTGCCTGAAACCGGCTGCTGTTCCCGTCGATCCCGGCGACGACGAGTTCGTCGTCGCGTTCGATCACGAACGAGAATCCGGGGTTGGTGACGGTGAGACGCGTTCGCCGGTCCATCCTATTTGGCAGCTACAGTCATCATAGCCACTCCCCGACAGCGGAGCTCCGAGTAACGGTGTCCACTGATGGTATCCACGACAGGGGCGAACCCGGAGACGGACGGCGTGGCCTGAGTGACGCTGTCCGCATCATTCGTCTTCTCCGTCCGCCTCGGCCTGTGTTTCCTCCGCGAGATTGAGTTCGGCAACGAGACGAGCAGTCACGACCTGGTCAACGATCGCGACCAACTGCGCATCGTCAGTGGTGTAGCCTGCGAAAATGCCGAGCGGCACTTCGCCACCGGCCATCTCGCGATGGCCGCCGGCGCTGCCGACATCGGAAAACGCCCCGTCGAGCACGTCACCGATGTGGATCCGAGAATCGGTCGATCGCGCCGAGAGTTGAATCCCGTCCTCGACGATCCCGAACACGATTGCGGTCTCGACGCCTTCCAGGGTCGCGAGGTAGTCGGCCGCCTGGGGTAACGCGTCACGCTCGCTCGTCCGGCCGATCCCCGAGATGAGGACCGACCCACGCACAGTCCGGTTCGTGATCGCCTCCGCGATCGCATCGACCGTTGCGCTGGTGATCGACGGTGTCGAGAGCGTTCGGAGCAACGCACTGTCCGCGTGTTCGTGGAGCCATCCCGCAGCGTCGTACTCCTCGCGTGTCGCTCCCCGGAGGAATCCGAGCGTCTCACGACGGATTGCGAACAGGAGGGCCGTCGCGAGGGCGGCGTCCATCTCGGTAGCCAACTCTCGCACGTACTCCGTCAGAATCGTCGCCGTCGCGCCGACCTGCTCGCGGTGATCGACGAACTGGGCCACTATCTCCTCGCTCGGATGGTGGTCGATCACGATGTCGACTGGTGTCCCCTCGGGAACCCGATTGTTCGACCCCGGAACCGCATGATCGACGAACGCAAGCAGTGCCCCCTCTGGGCGGTCTTGGACGGCTGCGGGCTCGAAGGGTTTCAGGTCGATGTCGAGCAGATTGACGAACGCCCGGTTCTGCTGGTGAGAGATATCACCGCTGTACAGGATGTGGTGTTCGTCGATGCCGGCGGCCAGGGCGATCCGGCCCAAGGCGAACGCACTCGCGAGGCAGTCCGGATCGGGGTTGTTGTGACAAACGATGGTGAGTTCCTCGCCATCCGCGAGGAGTTCGCCGAGTTCCTGTGCAGGATGCATGCCTCACTATTGTAAGAGCATCTACAAGCATCTGCTGTACCGAATCAATCTCTGACTGGAGAGACCCTGCCTCAGCCGGCAGTACGGACTCACAGTCGCTCACCGTCAACCTCAGTGCGAGCTGCACTCCCCCACTCGTCGCAATCGCGCGCCGGAGTCGTCCGCGCTTCAGGTCGGTTGCGTCGACCCGGGCGACGGCCTGCCCCGTGAGCGTGACCGTCACACCCCACCCCACTGAGGGCAACATCTGCCCGTGAACTCCCGCCTTGAACCTACAGTTTGGATTAGACGCTCGTGACGAGGCCCCGTCCCTGCTGAGACTTGCAAGTCGGGGCTTTGAACAAATGGATCGAAGCCGGAGGAGGGGATTGTGAACCACGGTCGCAGTAAGCTGCTCCCTGGCTCAACTCCCTCCTGCGGCTCTTCGACTCCACTTCGTTCCGTTAGAAGAGCCGGAGGAGGGATTTGAACCCTCGGCCTATTCCTTACGAAGGAATCGCTCTGCCAGCTGAGCTACTCCGGCGCGCACTCAATCGTACTGCCATGGTTCAAATAAGGGTTCCGAAACGCCCCTACCGCGACAGCCGCACGTCGAGACAGACGTTCAGTTCGTGGGGGGCGTACGATCGCACGACGTGCCGGGTCAGCACGTCCACGTCGTAATCCGTGGCTGCCGCCCGAATCGCCCGCTCGCCCGGGCCGAACGGGTCGTCCTCGTGCTGGATGTCGTAGTAGTGGAGGACGCAGTCGTCGGCGGCGAGGGTGATCGCGGCGTCCAGAAACTCGTCGGCGCTGTGGGGGAGGTTCATCACGACGCGGTCGGCCCACCCGGCGTAGTCGGCGGCCACGTCGCGCACGTCGCCCTCGATGGCTGTCACCCGGTCGTCGACACCGTTGCGACGGGCGTTCCCCTGCAGGTACTCGATCGCGGCGGGGTTGAGGTCGACGCCCACGACGGTCGCCCCGCGGGCGGCCATCGGAATCGCGAACGGGCCGACGCCGGCGAACATGTCCACCGCCTGCTCGCCTGCGTCGACCTGTTCCGTGACGCGGTGGCGTTCGGTCGCGAGACGGGGCGAGAAGTAAACCCGCGAGAGGTCGAGCAGGTACTCGAAGCCGTACTCGCGGTGGACGGTTTCGGTGACGGGGTGGTCGTCTTCGTCGTCGTCGGTCGCGACGACGGTCCAGTCGCGCAAGCGGAGGTCGCCTTTCACTTTGGAGGCGCGATCCACCACCGCCCGGACGGGCAGGTCGGAGTCGAGGATGGCGTCGGCGACCGTCGTCGCTCGCTCGGGGTCGTCCTCGTCGACGATCGCCACGTCGCCGAGGCGTTCGTAGGAGGGGTCGAAGCCGAGCAGGTCGGCGGGCGTCCGCTGGCGATCGTGGGGGGACACGTCCCGGTAGGCCACCTCGTACGACTCGGCGGCCGCCTCGGGGTCGGTGACGGGCAGGTAGAGCGTCCCGTCCGCGACGACGATCTCGTATTCGTCGTCGAGGAGGCCCGCCGCGGCGAGTTCCTGTCGAGTTCGCTCGCCCGCCTCCCGGGGGACGCGCACGCAGGGCCGGTCCATAAGCGGTGCCTCGCCGCCCGCAGGAGTAAGGGTGTCGACCTCGACCCTACGATCAGGGGTCGGTCCCGGTGAGTCGTCGGGGCCGTGCGTCGACGACACGCCGCACCGCCGCGACGACGCCGTCGGCGTCGACGACGGTCCCCCGTTTCCGGAGTCGGGCGTCGAGACGTCGGCCACGCGCGCCGGCGACGTTGCGTGTATCGCCGCGTTCGGCGTCGACGACGACGACCGGCGTATCCGTCTCGAGGACGGCCTCCAGATTCGGGCAGTTGCCCGGTGCGAGGGTCACCTCGGCGATGACGACGGCGTCCGCGCGGCGAACCCGCCGGGCCACCGCGTCGCGTGTCTCGTCGTCGACGGGCGCGTACGGCGGGACAGTCACGAGGTCGGCGTCGAGCGCCCGGGCCGTCTCGGCGTCGGCGTCGTCGACGCTCACGGCGCCGACCGAGAGGTCGAACCCCGCGGCGTCGAGTCGGTGGAGGAGGGGCGTGGCGCGCCCGCCGCCGACGACGACGTGGACGTGACCCAATCGCTCGGCGTCCTCGCCGCTCCCGAACGCGGTGACGGACGCCGTCCCCGTGACGGGGTGGGTCGTCACCGTCGCCCGCGTCCCGAACGCCGCCTCGACGCTGGCGTCGGTCAGCACCTCGTCGGGCGATCCGGTCGCCCGAATCCGGCCGTCGTGGAGGAGGCGGAGTTCGTCGCAGTAGCGGGCCGCGAGGTCGAGGTCGTGGATGGCCGCGACGACGGTCCGCCCCTCCGCGACGAGGTCGGCGACGAGGTCCAGCGTCCGGACCTGGTGGTTCACGTCGAGATCCGAGGTGGGTTCGTCGAGCAGAAGGACGGGCGTGTCCTGCGCGAGGGCGCGAGCGAGGAAGACGCGTTGGCGCTCGCCTCCGCTCACCTCCGTCACGGGGCGGTCGGCGAGGTGGTCGACCGCGGCACGGTCCATCGCCTCGTCGACGGCGTCCCTGTCGGCCGCCGTTCGGGTCCCGAACCGGCCGAGGTGTGGGGTGCGTCCCATCTCGACGATCCGGCGCACGGGGAACTCGAAGGTCGACGCGGTCGACTGTGGCACGGTCGCCACGAGTTGGCTCGTCGCGCGCGCGTCGAGGCCGGCGACGTCCTGTCCCGCGACCCGGACCGAACCCTGTTCCGGTTCGAGAACGCCGTTGATCGTCCGGAGGAGCGTCGTCTTCCCCGCGCCGTTCGGGCCGACGAGCCCCACCAGCCGTCCCTCGTCGACGGTCGTCGACACCGAGTCGAGGACGACCGTGCCGCCGAGGGAAACGGTGACGCCGTCGATCCGGATCGCCGATGTCACGGCGTGCGTACCTCCCGCTTGCGGAGCAGGTAGAGGAAGAAGGGCGCCCCGACCGCGGCGGTGACGATGCCGACCGGGAGTTCGGCCGTGCCGGCGCGCGCCACCGTGTCGGTCGCGACGAGGAAGGAGGCCCCGGCGAGCGCGCTCGTCGGCAGGAGGACGCGGTGGTCCGGGCCGACCAGCAGTCGCATGACGTGCGGGACGACGAGGCCGACGAAGCCGATGACGCCCGCGACGGCGACGGCCGCCGCGGTCAACAGACTCGACACCGTGAGCAGGAGGCGTTTCGTCCGTTCGACCTCGATGCCGAGCGAGTGGGCGTCTTCCTCGCCGAGCAGGAGGACGTTCAGGTCGCGGGCGTACGCGAGGAGGCCGAGAAAGCCGGGGATCACGACCGCGGCGGCGACGATCGCCTCCGTCCACGTGCTGTGGTGGAGGTGGCCCATGAGCCAGTAGATGGCCTCCCGCAGATCGCGCCCCGCGCTGACGAGCATGAAGGAGACGACCGCGCCGAGAAACGTCTGGACCGCGATACCCGCGAGCAACAGGGTCTGGACGGGGGTTCGTCCCCCCTCGGACGCGAGCAGGTAGACGCCGAAGGCGGCGATCAGGGCGCCGACGAAGGCGGCGGCGGGAAGCGCGACCGGCACGGCGACGATGGCCGCGACGGCACCCGTCGCCGCCCCGGCGGAGACGCCGACGATGGAGGGGTCGGCCATCGGATTCCGGAAGAACCCCTGCATCACCGTCCCCGCCGACGCGAGGGCGAACCCGACGACTGCGCCGAGGGCGATCCGAGGGAGACGGATCGACATGACGATCGTTCGGTGGCTCGCTGGGGCGTTCGCGGTGCCGCCGACGGCCGCCGCAAGCGCGATGTCCGCGACGCTCCCGGCGCCGATCGCGACCGGCCCGATCGTGGCGCTGGCGAGCGTCACGGCCACAAGCGCGCCGAGCAACCCGCCCACCCACGCGCCCGTCCGAACGCTCGTTCTCATCGTTTAACAGCCGCGCTTGCAGTATGTAAATATTTGTTGCATACTCCCACAGGAGCGACCGATGCGATTCGCCCCCGACGGTTCTCGCGCTCGCACTGATCGAGACCCTCGCCAGCGGCGGCGCCGTGTCGACGGCAACCGACCGGCGACGCATCCGGGTTCGGTCCTGCCGTCGCCCTCCTCTTTGCCCGTCTTCCCCGCCGTTGACGCCGCCGGCATCCAAAACCGTATTACGGCCGGCCCGCCGCGTTGGCGTATGGTAGAGAACGTCATCTGGCCCGCCTATCTCGACGCGACGAAGACGCGCGCGGAGGGGCGGCGCGTCCCCCGCGATCAGGCGGTGGACGATCCGACCGTCGACGAAATCGCCGAGGCCGTCCAGCAGGTCGGCTACGATGCCGTCATCGAACGCGACAAGACCTACTCGCGGGAGTTCGAACCACGCGGACGCGTGCTGGTACAGGGCGCCGACGACGCGACGAAAAACGACCTGGTCCAGGCCGTCGCGGCCTACGTGGGCATCCTTCGGGACTGATAATGGTCGTCGGAAGCCAGTGCCGCTGGATCGTCGGACTGAAGCGTCGATCCAGCGGCTCCCCGGTAGGAGGTCCAGTATAATGTATCGCCTCGGCACCGTCACCCGGACCGCACAGGGGCTGGCTGTCGTCCGCTGTGACGAGGGGGCGGATACTCCCGACATCGGCCTGACCGCGGTGGACGAATCGCTCTCCAGTGTCGGCCGCGTAGTCGACGTGTTCGGGCCCGTTTCCCGGCCCTATCTCGCCGTCTCGCCCGCCGACCGCGTCCGGCTGCCCGACCTCCTCGGGGCGAAACTCTACGCACGATGATCGCTCGGAAGTCACACCCCCCGAACCGCCCGCCGCCTCACGGACGACGATCATGAACGCACGCGAGATTCGCGGGGTCGCCGTCGCCGCCTTGCTCTTCTTGCTCGTCCAGGTCGGGGCGCTCGCAATGGTCGGCCCCTTCGAGACGGCTGGCTATCAGGCCGTCGAGGACCCCGCCGATCCGACCAACAGCCTCGTCTACATCCTCGCCATCCTCGTCGCCACGGTGCTGATGCTCGCCGCGTTCAAGTACGCGTTCGAGCGGGCGGTCAAGGCCGTCGTTCTTCTTTCCAGCGCCCTCGTCTCGTGGTACGTCTTCGCCGTCGTCGCCCCGCCACTAGTCACGGTGGCATCGATCAACCTCGTCGCCATCGCACTCTCGCTCGGCGTCGCCGCCGCCCTCCTGATCTATCCGGAGTGGTACGTCATCGACGCCGCGGGCGTCGTCATGGGCGTCGGCGCCGGCGCCCTCTTCGGCATCAGTTTCGGCCTTCTCCCGGCCCTCCTCCTCCTTTCGGTCCTCGCCGTCTACGACGCCATCAGCGTCTACGGCACCGAACACATGCTCAGCCTCGCCGAGGGCGTGATGGAGCTTCGCATCCCGGTCATCCTCGTCGTCCCGCTCTCGCTGTCGTACTCCCTGCTGGACGACGACTTCTCGGGAGCGAGCGGGGTTCACGAGGACGAGGCGGCGAACGCCGACGAGTCGGCGCCCACCCCGGCCGCCGACGGGGACGGCGTGAGCGACGACGAACACGCACCCGACCGCGACGCCTTCTTCATCGGCCTCGGCGACGCCGTCATGCCGACGGTGATGGTCGCCAGCGCCGCCTTCTTCTCGCCGGCGGCGTCGCTCGGCGTCGCCGCCCTTCCCGCGCTCAACCTCCCCGCACTCTTGTCGATGGTCGGCACCTTCCTCGGCCTCGGCGTCCTGCTCTGGGCCGTGATGAAAGGGCGCGCCCACGCCGGTCTCCCGCTGCTGAACGGCGGCGCAATCGGCGGCTACCTCCTCGGATCGGTGCTCGCGGGCGTCCCGCTGGTTCGCGCGCTGGGGCTGGCGCCGTACCTCTAATCTGCGGATTCGGCGCCCGCTCGCACCTTCACCGCCATCCCCGTCTCGAAGTCGCGCATGGCGTCCGCGGCGAGTTCCGCCCGTCCGACCGCAATGACGGCGCCGTCGGCGTGAACGACCGCCACCTCGTCGTTCGGGCGCACGTCGTCGTCGACGGTCTGCACGAACTTCGCGAAGACGTTCTTCCCGTCGCGGACGAAGGGCTCGCTCTCCGAGCCGACGACGACGCGTGCCGTCGGTTCTGGGAGTGCCGTCACCAGTCGGCGACCGCCTTCGAGGCCGAGCGTGAACCGGCCGTCGGTCCCGTAGGAGACGATCCGTCCCGCGTCGGCGCGCACCTGTCGCGGCCGGCCGCTCGTCGAGTGCGTGACCTCGAACTCGTCGGCCGGTGGAAAGAGCGCCGTGCCCGCACCGGCCCCGAACTGGTAGTCGGCGACTGTCCGGAGACGCCCGAGTTCGTCCTGGCTCATTGGCGTCCGTCGCCGGGCCACGCTCAAAAGACTTCCCAGTGACTCCGATCGTCACGCCGACTCGACACCCTCGGTCAGCCAGTCGGGCGCCGACCGCGTGTCGAGTACGGCCACGACGTCGAGGACCTTGTGTCGGAAGGCCCGGAGCGCCGCCTCGCCCGTCGGCGTCAGCGTGATCGGATCGGACCGGCCGACGCTCTCGTCGTCGACGACGGCGTACTCCCGGGCTTCGAGTTCGGCCAGCGCGTGCTCCCGGAAGGTCCGATACGCCCCCTTCTGTTGTCCCGGTCCGAGGTCGTCGAACGTCGTCACCTTCGCGGCGGGCACGTCCGCGCTCCGGACGATCTGCTCCGCGAACGGGATCGACCGGTCGAGGTCGTGTTGCAGGCCGATCGCCTCGTCGATCAGATCCCGTTTCTTGGGCGTGTAGCGCTCCGTATCGAGCGTGGCGATAATCGTCATCGTCGCCACCTCGTCGCGGGACGGCGATTCGATCGGGTAGTCGGGAACGACGGCTACGTCGTCCCCACCCATCGCCCGGTCGGCGACGGCCGTCCCGTCGTCGGCCGGGACGTGGTACGCCTCGGCCTCGGTGTCGTCGTCCATACAGGCGAGTGCGGCGCCGATGGTCGCGAGCCGACTCCCGGTGGAGACGTTCACTCGAACCACGTCGTCCGCGTGTCGGTCCGCGAGCGTCGTTACGAGCCCCAGAACCGCGTACACGGTTCCCTGATCGACGGGTTCGATCTCCGCTTCGACGCCCTCGGACGCGAGACGCTCGGCCACCGGGTCGGCCTGCGCCCTCGTCACTCCGTCGGCGTCGGCCAGGAGATACACCCGGTCGGCGGACAGTTCGAGCACCGGCGACACCATCCGCTCGACGGCCTCGCCGACCGGAACGATGTGAACGCGCTTGGCGAACATCACCGTTCGATGGGCTCGAGCGCCGGGTATTTCTATCTTCGTCGCTGCTCGACTCGACGGCGCCGGAGTCGTCCCCAGTCAGCCACCGCAACCCTTAGACGCCGACCGACCGGACCAGCCACTATGGCACACGAACTCGGCGAGAGTGACTGGGGAGACTGGCTCCCGACTGCCGTGGCCGACGCCGACCCCGACGGCGTCGCCGTCTGGTATCTGGGCTGTAACGGCTTCGTCCTGAAGGGGGCGGACGGGACGACGCTCTTTATCGACCCCTACTGCGGCCTCGGCGATCCGCCGCGGACGGTCCGGATGATCCCGGTCCCGTTCGATCCGGCGGACGTGACGGCGGCCGACGGTGTCCTCGCCACGCACGAGCACTCGGATCACGTCCACGGGCCGACGCAGGCGCCGATCCTCGCTTCGACCGGCGCACAGTACTACGCGCCCGACGCCAGCATGGCGGTCGTCGATCGCGAGGGCTGGATCGACGACTGGAGCGTCGTCGCCGAGCAGTTCGTCACTGTCACCGAGGGCGAGTCGTTCGAGGTAGGCGAGTTCACGGTTACCGTCGTCCCCGTGAACGACCCCGACGCCGACCACCCAGTCGGCTACGTGATCGAACACGACGCAGGCACCGTCTTCCACGGCGGCGACACGCGCCACGCCGACGCCTTCGCCGACCTCGCCGACCGCTTCGATATCGACCTCGGCGTTCTCGCGTTCGGCTCGGCCGGGCGCCTCCTAGACAAGGAGACTCGGGAGCCAAAGCGGACGCAGTGGTACGCCGACGAGAACGGCGCGATCCGCGCGGCGAACGCCCTCGAACTCGACCGCCTGATTCCGAGCCACTGGGACATGTGGAAGGGGCTGACCGCCGACCCGACCGTCCTCCACCACCACGCGCGGAGCTTCGACTACCCCGAACGACTGGAGATCGTCGAGATCGGGGATCGGGTCGACCTGTAGCCGCGAGTTCGGTCCATTCCGCCGGTTGTTTTATGCTCCCACTCGGAGCAGTATGGCGCATGGCGAACGAGCCAGGCCCCGAAATCCCGGTCTCCGTGACGACGGGGGAGGTACGCGTGGGGAAGGCGTTCGAGGCCGACCGCTTCCCGGTCCCGGCCATCGCCTTCGAGATCGAATCGCTGGCCGATGAACCGATCCGGATCCGACTCGTCGACGACATTCCCGAGTCGTTCCCGATGGAGGGCGTGGGCTTTCACCCCGACTACGAGGGTGACAACTGGACGGCGTACCGCGACAATCGGGTCGCCTACGAGCGAACGCTCGACCCCGGCGAGTCCGTCCTCACCGTGTACGGTATCCGCATCGACGATCCGGAGGAGGCTGACGACTTTCTCGGCGATCCGGAGATCGAACTGATCGAACACGGCGAGGCCGCGGCGACCGGTGACGTCCTGGGCCGGGAGACGACACAGGTCGTGCGCGACGCCCTCTCCGGGGACGAATCGAGCGACCTCGGGGATCTGGAAGCCGGATCGCTCCTCGACGACGACGCGCCGGCGCCACGTGACCGGAACGAGGACGCCGTCTTCGTCACCGGTGCCCGCGACGAGAGCGTGACGGCGGTCGACGTCGACGAATCGCCGAACGCGGACGAAACGGTCGCGGAGCCGACGGACGAAGCGGGCGACGCCGACGACGCGGACGACGATGACGCTGCCGACGCCGTCCCGTCGGAGGCGGCCGCCGAGACCCTCGATCCGCGAGCCGGCGACGACGTGGCGGCGGAGGAACCGGATGGAGAGACGGAGACGGAAGCGGACGCGGCGGGGGACGTGGGCGCCGCCGCGTCTCCTGCCGACTCGGTCGCGGCCACACTCGCGGCCGAGATTCGAGCCGGTACCGTCGACGACGACGATCTGGCCGTCCTGCAGGAGGCGTTCGAAGGGGAGGTTCCGACCAGCGTCGACGTACGCGTGGGTCGGCTCCAGTCCCAGATCGAGGATCTCCTGGCCTACCGGGACGCACTCGCCGACTTCCTCGACGAGAACGGGACCGCCGAGGAAGTGGTGGGCGAAGTGAGCGAGGATCTGCACGACCTGACCGACCGCGTCGACTCGCTCGAAGCGTCGCTGGCCGAGGCGGACGACGACCGGGCGGCGGTCCGTGAGGAGGTGTCGTCGCTGACCGACCGCGTCGACGAGGTGGACGACCGGATCGGAACGGTCGAGACGGCTCTCGACGACGTGCAGTCGACCGCGGAGACCCTCGAGGCGCGACTCGACGCGGTCGAGGAACTCGAATCGGATGTCGAGGACATCGAGGCGGAACTGGACGACCTCCGCGACTTCCGCGACCGTCTGAGTAGCGCCTTCGGGACGGACGAGGGGTAGCGGCCGAAAACGCAATCGGTAAAGCCCGCGCACACGTCGTGCCGCCAATGACCGAGACGGTCCAGGTCGCCATCCCGCGGAAGGGACGCCCGCTGGAGGCAGTTCTCGAACGCTTCGCTGCCGTCGCCGGGGTCGAAACCGTCGCCGACGACGTCTCCTCGACGCTTCGATACGAGAAGGCGATCACCAAAGGAGAGACGACTCCCGACCGCGACGTGTACGAACGACTGGCGGCGTACAGCGACCTCTCGGATCCGCATCGACCGGAGTATACCCTCCTCCGTGACGACCGCGAGGGGAAGCCCCGACGCATCGTCTTCGACAGCGTCACCGTTCCCCTCGACGGCGTGACGGTCGAACTGATCGGCCGCGAGGAGCCCTTCCGTGCGCTCCGCACCCACGAGTTCGGCCTCGGCTTCGACAGCGCCGACCTCGTGTTGGAGGAAGTCGTCACGCTGGGTCAGGCTGGCGTCGAATCGATCGCCGACGTGAACGCCCGGATCGACCCACGAGATACGGACGTACGGGTCGTGAGCGGCCTCGGTGATACGGTGTATCACACCCTGCTCGCGATCCCCGAGGTGCTTCCGCCGGGGGCCGACCTGGATCGTGGGTTCGTCACCGACTACGAGGGGCCGCTGTGTATCTCACCTCGGTACGAACGTCTCGTCAGGGCCGTCCTCGGGACGCGAGCCCTCGACGACGTGGAGTTCGTCTACCCCGACCCGGCGGTGGAAGAGGAGGCGGCCATCGCGGACGCGGGGTTGGGCGTCTACCTCACGATGACGGGGTCGACGGCGCGGGAAAACGGACTCGTCGTCGGCGACGACCTGTTTCCGAGCGAGACGGTGTTGATGGAGAACGTCGCGGAGACGGGGTCGGCCGCGGAGCGGCTGAAAACAGCGCTGACAGGCGCGGATCTGGAGACGGCGATCCGACCCTCGTAGACCGCACCCGTCGTCGATTCACGTGGGGCCCCGAGACGCCTACGCGGCGCCACGCGCCGCATCCGGGTCGGTCCCGGCTTCTAGCAGTTCCGTATAGCGGTTGCGGACGGTCACTTCGGAGACGTCGCTCACGGAACACACCTCTTTCTGTGTGATCTTCTCGCCCTCCAAGATCGAGGCGGCGTAGAGCGCCGCCGCCGCGAGGCCGACGGGGCTCTTGCCGCTGTGGACGCCGCTCTCCATGCCCTCCTCCAGGAGCGCGCGGGCGCGGGTCGTCGTCTCGCCGTCCATATCGAGATCCGAGGCAAAGCGGGGCAGGTATTCGAGCGGGTTGGCGGGTTCGATGGCGAGGCCGAGTTCCCGGACGATGTAGCGGTAGGCCCGCGAGAACTCCTTGCGGCCGACGCGGCTGACGGGTTCGAATTCGTCGAGGCTCCGCGGGACCGAGGCCTGCCGGGCGGCGGCGTACAGGGAGGCCGTCGCCATCGCCTCGATGGAGCGGCCGCGCAGGAGGTCGTCCTCCAGCGCACGCCGGTAGACGACGCTCGCCGTCTCGCGGACGTTCTCGGGGAGACCGAGCGCCGAGGACATGCGGTCGATCTCTCCGAGCGCCTGCTTCAGGTTGCGCTCCTGTGCGTTCTTCGAGCGGAAGCGCTCGTCCCAGGTTCGGAGCCGCTGGAGTTTCCGGCGCTTGCTGCCATCGATTGTCCGGCCCTTGGCGTCCCGGTCCTGCCAGTCGATGACCGACGAGAGGCCTTCGTCGTGGAGGAGTTTCGTCGTCGGCGCGCCGACCCGGCTCTTCTCGGCGCGCTCGTTCGAGTCGAAGGCGCGCCACTCGGGGCCGTGGTCGATCTCGTCTTCCTCGACGACGAGGCCACACGCCTCACACACCGTCTCACCGTGTGCCTCGTCGACGACGAGCGCCGCCTCGCACTCCGGGCACACGCGTTCGTCGTCCCGCACCTGTGTTTCGGTCGTCTGACGCTGTTCCCCGCCGGTCTCTCGGAGGGTTTCGGACTGCTGGCTCATGATTGGTTGGTGCGGCGCGTGGCCGCGGTTGTCGTCTCGACTACGTCTACGATTGGTAGTATCTTAATAGTTTCCACTATGTTTTGATTCCAATCGAAACAGGCTGTGTGTTGAGACGACATACCATTCGATCACCGACCCGACTCTTTTTGGTGGTGTCAGCCTTACCCGGGAGCGACACGGGAGACACGCGTGACGAACAATACCACAGCGGACACCGGAACGGACTCGCTTGTCGAGGAGGTCGTGGGTACGCTCCGGACGTTCGAACTCACCGAGTACGAGGCGAAATGTTTCGTCGCCCTGACGCGCCTGCGCGAAGGGACGGCCAAGGAGGTGAGCGACGTCGCGGACGTACCGCGGGCGCGCATCTACGACAGTATGGACACGCTCCAGGATCGGGGGCTGGTCAGCGTGCAGGAGTCCAAGCCCCGTCGCTTCCGGGCCGTCTCCCCCCGCGAAGCGGTCGACCTCCTCGAACGCGAGTGTCGGAGTCGGCTGGACCGACTCGGGGCCGTCCTCCCCAGACTCGGGTCGCCGGACCGGTCGACGGGCGCTGGCGAGGTCTGGACGATGGACGGCGAGGCCGCCGTCTCCGAACGTCTCGCGACCCTTGTCGCCGAGGCCGAGGAGGAGGTGTTGTTCGCCGTCGCGGTCGACGCACTCCTCGGCGACGACCTCCTGGACGCACTGGTGGACGCGACCGAGCGCGGCGTCGACGTGACGGTCGGATCGCCGGGCGAATCGATCCGCGAGCGACTGGAGGAAGCGGCCGCAGACGCCGAGGTGGTCGAGACGTGGACGTGGTGGGAGTCCTCCCCCATTCAGCCCGGCGCCGTCACGAGCGTCTGCATGGTCGACGGCAACGCCCTCCTCGTGAGCGCCGACGCCGAGACCGACCTCCCCGGCGTCCGCAAACACCGCGCGATCTGGACCGACAGCGCCGAGGCGCCGGTCGTCGGCCTGATGCGTCCCCTCCTCGCGACCGCGATCCGCGGTCGCGATTAGGGAAACGAGCCGTCCTCGACCGCGTCGCGGTACCCCGCGACGGCATCTTCGATCTCCCCGCGCACGTCACCGAACTCCTCGGCGAAGGGCGGCACCGACTCCGACAGCCCGATCACGTCCGTCAGCACGAGCACCTGCCCGTCAGTCTCCGGCCCGGCGCCGATGCCGATCACGGGGATGTCGAGGTCGGCGGTCACGTCCGTCGCCAGGTCGTCGGGCACGTGTTCGAGGACGAGCGAGAACGCCCCCGCCGCTTCGTGTTTCGCGGCGAGGTCGTGGATCTCCGCCGCCGCCTCGTCGGTCGTCCCCTGCCGCGCGTAGCCACCGATCTGATTGCGCCGCTGGGGCGTCAGCCCGAGATGGGCCATCACCGGAATGCCGAGGTCGACGAGGCGTTCGGTCAGATCGACCGTGTGCGGGCCGGATTCGATCTTGACCGCGTTGGCGCCTGCCTCCTTGATCAGTCGGCCCGCGTTCTCGACGCTCTCCCCTCGGGTCGTTCCGTAACTCAGGAACGGCATGTCGGCGACGACGAGGGCGTCGTCGGCCGCCCGGGCGACAGCGCCGGTGTGGCTGGCTACCTCCTCCATCGTCACCGGCAGCGTCGAGTCGTAGCCGAGCACCGTGTTGCCCATGCTGTCGCCGACGAGAATCAGATCGATTCCGGCCGCGTCGATGATGGCCGCCGTCGGCGCGTCGTACGCCGTCAGCATCGTCAGCGGTTCGTCTCCCCGCTGAACCTCCTGTACCGTTGGCATCGTCCGTGGATCGGTCGCCGGGGAATTAACCCTACCCCTCACATCCGGACACGACTCGTTCGGCTGTTTCCTGACCGGTCGGAGAGAGCCCTCTCCCAAGACCGTCGCTCCGCACGCCGTTCTATTCGTCTCCGGGAGTACTGACGCCCGCACCGGCCTCCCAGCCCCGGATCAGCGTCGCCAGCGTCCGGTTGACCGGGACGGGCGTGTCCGTCGCGGCCGCTCGATCCACCACGTAGCCGTTGATGGCGTCGATCTCGGTGCGGCGCTCGCGCGCCACGTCCCGGTGCATCGACGACCGGTTCCGCGCCGTCTCGCGAACGACGGCGTCGACCGCCTCCCGAACCGCCTCGGTCGGGAGGTCGACGCCGTTGGATCGGGCGACTGCGGCCGTCTCGGCGGCCGCCATCTGCGCGAGGTCGGCCAGCCCCTCCGACCGGAGCGCGCCGTTCTCGACGCGGGCGAGCGCGGTGACGGGGTTGATTGCGGCGTTGACCGCGAGCTTCTCCCAGAGCCGGCGCCGCACGTCAGTCGTCGCCGCCGCGTCGAGGCTAGCCGCTCGGAACGCCGTCGCGATCCGCTCGGCGAGCGTCGTGCCCTCGGCCGGTCGCCAGACGCCGAGCATGATCGTTCCGCGGCCGGTCCACTCGACGTGGCCCGGATCGACCAGTTCCGCCCCGCAGGTCGCTGTCCCCGCCACCACTGGCGCGTCGACGGCCTCGGCGAGGACGTCCTCGTTGCCCATCCCGTTCTGCAGGGAGCAGATGGCGTCGTAGTCGCCGGTCGCGAGGACTCGCGCCGCTGCCGCCGTGTCGTAGGCCTTCACCGTCACCACGGCGAGGTCGGCACTCGCCCCCGTGGCGTCCGTCGTCGCCGACGGGTCGACGTCGAGCGTCTCGACGCCCGTGATCCGGAGGCCGTCGGCCCGCACTGTCGCGATGTGGGGGTCGCGCCCGACGAGCGTCACCTCGTGTGTCCGCGAGAGGAAGCCCCCCACGAGACTGCCGAGGCTCCCGGCGCCGAAGACGAGAATCTCCATGCCCGGTCAGGCCCCTTCCTCGAACGGCTGGACGACGACGAACCCCTCACCGCCCGAGAATTCGAGCTGATACGTCTCGTCGGAGGACTGTCCGACCAGATCGCTCAGACTCCGGTTCACGTCGGCACTGGGCGAGAGCGACCCGCTCCACGCGACGGTCGCGCTCGGATCGGTTCGGACCGGTGGCTCCAGGGCGACCGGGTCGCCGTGGGTCGTGATCGCCACGTCGCCGGGACCAGTGAGGTAGACGTTGGTCAGGCCCCCCGCTGACGACCCCGCGAGGCTGTCGATCGTACCGATCTCGTAGTCGACGGAGGATGCGAAGGCCAGCACGTCGTTGCCGTTGACGGAGATGGACTCCCCCTCGGCGAGAGTAATGATTCCCACCTCCTTGCCCTGATCGGCGAGATAGAGCCGCCCCGTTCCCTCGGTTTCCATGATCGGCGCCGATTCGCTCGTCGCCTTGCTCTTGATGAAGCCCGTGATTCCTCCCTCGGCGGAGGCTTTGCCGGAGAACGTCACGTCGCCGCTGTACGCGACCATCGACCCGGCGAGCGCCGTCACCGAGCCGTCGAGATCGATCGTGAGGAGGTTGCGGTTCTGTAACTGGAAGGCGTCCCCGGTCTCGGCCGGTTCGTTCGCGGTGGCGAAATCTTCGAGTGTCATCGTCGATCCGAGCCGCACACGGCGACTCGTCTCGCCTTTCCGCGCATGGTGTCAAATGAGTGTTGGTCGGTCGGTCACCGAATCACACTATCAGACTAGATAATCAGGCCACTAAACTTATGTCGGATGACGCAAACCCATAGCTATGTCAGCGACGGGCGACAAGAACGCGACGGTGACGGCGGCTCCGAATCAGTACACCATCGACTGGGAGCGACGCGAACCGGTGAGCTTCGCGGTGCAGGCGGCCCTCGTCGAGATCGAGGACTGCTCGCCGACGGAACTGGCGCCGCTCGCGGACTACGTCGACCCCGACGCCCTCGAGGCCTTCTTCAGCGGCCCGTCGGCCGACGTGGCGACCCGGAGCCTCACGTTCGAGTACGAAGGGTACACGGTCCACGTCGACGGTGGCGGCCGCGTGTGCATCGACTGACCGATCGATGCCTGCCCCGTCGCTTCGTTTTCAGTATCCGTATCGAACGTAGCTCTCCCCATCCCGTCACTGGGATAGCTGACCGTCCATTCACAACTTATTTGTTTCGCTCCGCCTACAATTCGCACGTACCTAGCCGGGTGGCACGCCAACGGCCGGTCCCCGTTGGTCACTCACTGCCACCCTCCGGACGCACACAGCACGCACCATGCCATCCTCAGCCCGATCCCTCCTCCTCGTCGTCTTCGTCGTTTTCGCCACCATCGCTGCGACCGGTGTCGTCACCGGACAGTCTTCGTCCGGCACCGTCATCGGCCGCCCGACCCTCGACGTGTACACCTCGACGACCGAAGTCGAACCAGGCACCCGAACCGACCTCGACCTCGTCATCTCGAACGACGGCCGGCTGAGTCGCGGCGGTCCCGCCGAACACGAGAGTCGAGTCACCACCGCCCGCGGCGTCGCGGTCGAAATCGACGACGCCGACACGCCCTTCGAGGTCAACACCGGCCGCGTGGCGGTCGGTGAGGCTCCCCGAGGGACGACGCCCGTGGACCCCATCTCGATAACCGTCCCCGAAAACGTCGACCCTGGCCGATATCGGATTCCCGTGACGGTCGCTTACAGCTACACGGTCAGCGTCGAATACAGCGCCGTCGGTTCCCCGGATTACAACGACCTCACGCGCGAGACGACGGAGTACATCACCGTCCGGGTGCGCGATCAGGCGCAGTTCGATGTCGTCGACTCGGAGACGACGGCCCAGATCGGCGACACCGGCACCGTCGCCGTGACGCTCCGGAACGACGGGACGCGGGCCGCCCGGGACGCGAGCGTGGTTCTCTCCTCGAAGACCGACGAACTCACGTTTGGCACCGAGTCGGCAAGTTCGACCGGCTACGTCGGCGACTGGAACCCCGACGAGAACGCGACCGTGGAGTACACCGTCTCGTTCACCGAGGATGCGGCGCACCGGAACTACAGCCTCTCGGCGACCGTCGAGTACGAGGATACGGACGGCATCGCGCGGGCCTCCAAGCCGCTGGCGGTCGGCCTCCGACCCAGCCCCGAGCAGACGTTCGAACTCCGGGAGACGAGCGCGACACTCCGGGTCGGTGAGGAGGGGCGATTCACCGGCACTGTCGTCAACCGCGGCCCGGACACCGCCGGACAGCCGGTCGTCGTCTTCCGCTCGTCGAACCCCAACGTCGAGGTCGAGTCCGACGAGTACGCCCTCGAAACGCTCGAGCCGGGCGATGCCGGCGAGTTCGCGTTCGACGTGGCGATCAGCGACAGCGCGAGCGCCACCACCCAGCAGTTCAACGTCACGGTGCGCTACCGCAACGAACGCGACGACGTGCGCCGGAGTGACACCCTCAATCAGCGAGTCGTCGTCGAACCCCAACGCGATCGCTTCAGCGTCGAGGCGGTCAACCGCACCGTCGTCGCCGGCCGCACGACGACACTCGAACTCCGCGTCACCAACGACGGGTCCGAACCGCTCCGCGAGGTAGAGGCGAAGGCGTTCGTCCAGTCGCCGCTGAGCAGCGACGACGACGAGGGCATCGTTCCGGCGCTCGACCCCGGCGAATCCGCGACGTTCGTCATCGGCCTGAGCGCGGGCGGATCGGCGCTGGAAAAGTCGTATCCCGTCTCGTTCGACTTCCAGTACGAACTCCCGGACGGCGACACGGAGGTGTCGCGGACCTACCGCGTGCCGGTGACGGTCGAGCGACAGGAGCGGGGCGGCGGCTCGTTCCTGCCGATCACCGTCGGCGCGCTCGCAGTGACGGGATTGGGGCTTTTCGTCTGGTTCCGACGGAGTCGGGAATGAGCGCCGGCCCGCCGTCGGAAGCGCCCGCACATCACTATCATTCCTGAGAACCCGGCGCCCGTATTTATTAAGGGGTGGCGCAAAAGCCGGAGCAACGAGTCCATGTCCGAACCGACCACACAGCCCGACCCGGAGGCCGACGAGGCGTCCGGACTCGACGAGGAGATGATTTCGGCCGTCGAGAGCATCGACACGTCCGATGTCTCGTCCACCCCGGCCGTCGACGAGGACGGTGACGAGACGGCACCGCAAGTCGACGTGGACGACGAACCGGCCGACGACGAGTCGCCGACAGCCGACGAGGAGATCATCTCAGTCCTGGAGTTCGTCCTCGGCGAGGAGCGCTACTGCCTCGATATCACGTTCATCGAACAGATCGTCGAACGGGGAACGGTCACCCGGATCCCGAACGCGCCCGACTTCGTCGAAGGTGTCATCGACCTCCGGGGCGATATCACCACGGTCATCGACCCGATGGAGACACTGGCGGCGGACGACGACGGCGACGGCGGCTTGATCGTCGTCTTCGACTCGACGCGGATGGACGACGAATGGAGCGTCGGCTGGGCCGTCGACGGTGTTCGGCGCGTCTCGACGGTGTCGCTGTCGGAGGTCAAGGAGTCACCGGTTGACGAACCGTGGATCAACGGCGTGGTCAAGCGTGACGACGACGGCGAGTTCGTCATCTGGACGGAGCCGGGCGAACTCATGCGCACCGACAGCGGCGAACCGTAGTTCGGCGGCGCCGTCAGATACGTATTGGCACAACGGCGAAACTGGATCGTGACTGACGGGACTCCCGCTCACCGATGCCGGAGAAAGTCGGGGAGTCGCACCCGGTCGAGGCCGTCTTCGGGAACGACCGTCGGTTCGGGACGGGACATCATGTCGGGGCGGCCAGTTCGTGACGACGGGCCGGTCGACCCGTCGCCCTCGCTCACATCGAGGTCGGCCGTCTCGACGACGAGGTCCTTCCAGACGGTCGACGACTCCTCGGCCGTCCGCCCCGACGCCTTTCGCCGTCCTTCCTCGTAGGAGAGTTCGATCAGGCTTCGCTCGTAGGTCGTCGTCGCGGCCTCTCGGACCCGTTCGTACTCCTCGTGGTTCGGTTCGCCGAGGCTCCGAGCGACGCCGAGCGCGAACGCCCGTTCGAGCGCCCCTTCCTTGTCTAAATCCGTCCAGTCGGTGTCGAACTCGGATTCGTACATCTTAGGCTTCGAGTTTTCGTTCGGGGCGGACGTGCAGCCCGTCGTCGTCGAACTCGACGGGGTGGATGTTGCTGTCGATATCCGTCCCGCGCATCTTGATGATCTGGACGCCGCGATGCATCCCGTTGCCCTCCATGTAGTTGTGCATGAAGACGACGCCGTGGGCCAGATAATGTTCGTCCGCGTAGGAGGTCGGGTCGGTCATCTCGGAGATGAGCAGTGTCGTCGCGTCGACCCGTTTGAGCGAGGTGAGAAACTGGACGAAGGCTTCGTGATTGTCCGGGTAGAAGTACTGGAGGATCATCGTCGAGTCGATGACCAGTCGATCGATCTCCCGGGTGTTGATGAATCCGACCAGCCGGTTCGTCATGTTCTTGACACCAGAGGAGAAGTCGTTTCCACCGGGTCCTTTCAGGAGGCGCTTCGCGTTCGAGTCGAAGACGTTCCGAAACTGGAACTTCCCCGACTGTGCCGCCTTCTCGAAGCCGAAGTCGTAGGCGCTCATATCGTGGGTCAGTTCCGCTTCGGTTTCGTGCATACTCAAAAAGAGACACTTCTCGCCCACCCGAGCGCCCTCGGTGACGAACTGTGAGGAGAACGTCGTCTTCCCGCTTCCCGGTGGACCGCTGAGAATGTATAGCCGATTCTGGAGGAACCCCCCGTCGACGAGTTCGTCGAAGCCGTCTACACCGGTGGAAAGCCTCATTGAGCGGAAGTCGGCTGTCCGAATCAAATAGGTTGCGCCCGGTTTCTCAGACATGAAAATCGGGGCGATTCGCGGTAACTGCCCGCCATCGCCGCGTTGCGAATTTATTTCAGGTAGTCCACGCAACGGTGTATCGTAATGACCGAGCTGACACGAACTGGGATCGAAGGGCTCGATTCGATCCTTGGGGGCGGCATCGTCGACAACGCGACCGTACTGATCAGCGGGAATCCGGGGACTGGGAAGAGTATTCTGGGTCTCCAGTACATCTACAACGGCGTACAGGAGTTCGACCAGAAAGGGATCTACCTCTCGTTCGAGGAGAACAAGGAGGACATCGCACAGGCCGCCGAATCCATCGGATTCGAGAACTGGCGAGAGTTGGTCGAGGAGGACGAAATCCTCATCTACGACAAACAGCAGCTTCTCCGGCACAACGACTTCAACGACACGCTAAACCTGTTGCTCGACGAGTTCGAGGAGATGGAGTACCAACGGCTCGTTCTCGACTCCCTGACGATGTTCGAGTTGTTCTTCGCGGACGAACAGGAGAAGCGGACCTATCTGCTCAAGTTCTCCGACATCCTGAAGGCCAACGGACTGACGTCGCTCCTCATCGCCGAGCAGTCGGCCGTGTTTCCCGAGCAGGATATCGGCCTTGAGAACTTCCTCACCGACGGGAACATCTACCTGATTCAGACGCCGACCGAGTCGGGCGTCAACCGGTACATCTGGGTCGCCAAGATGCGCAAACAGGATATCGAGACGGATATCTTCCCGATGGACATCACCGAGGGCGGGATCACGGTCCACGAACGCGCCGCGGGGTTCTCGATGATGGGCCAGCGCGACGATCCGTTCCCCGGAGAGTGATACGAATTATCATAAGTCATTACCGGTGGTTCGCCGAGACGGTCCGGCGAACCACCGGTAACCAGTTACAGTAATCCGTATGAGCCCTACTCCGAGAGCGTCCGCCAGGCCTCATCGAGTCGGTTTTTGACCTGCCGGCGTTCCTCAACCTCGACCGACACCTCCCCCTCGCTGAACCGCACGACGATCTCCTCGATGTTCCGGCGATAGACGTTGACGCGCCGCCGCTCGTCGGACAGCACGCGGTCGTGGTGTTCGAGCAGGTCCGCTTCCTGTAGCTCTTCGATCCGCCGGTAGCAGGTGGCGATCGGTACGTCGAGTTCGTCGCTGAGTTCTTGGGCCGACCGCGGTTCGTGAGCGAAACTCAGTATTTGCGGGTTGTACTCGTTACCCAGAACCCGTAGCATCTCGGTCCCGTCCATTCGTTATCAGTTTAGATATAGGGGAACACAATAAAAAGTACCGTCGGACGCGTGCATGACGAGCGCCGTCGACCGGTTCGGCTTCCGGGGGTATCAGCGTTGAGAATATCACGATCAGATTTATAACTCGGTGCGGCAACCTCAGTCACGAAACCAAATGCTCGTCGTCGAATATCTCTATATCGCCGCCACCGCCGTCTTGGTCCTCTCCGGACTGACGATGGTCGGCATGGCGATCAAGGCGTACCTCCAGACAACCCGCCGGGCGATGATCCACGTCTCGCTCGGTTTCGGTCTCATCGCCGCCGCGGCAATCGCGACTGCTATCAGCGCGTTCGTCACCGACTTCGAGGGGGTCCGATCGCTGCTCCTCGTCAACAACGGACTCTCGTCGCTTGGTTTCATCCTCGTCGTCTACAGCCTCATCATCTACGACTGATAGTCGCATTTCTCGCCGAAATCCTTCTTTTCGAAGCCCGTAACCTGCGTTTTTCACGAATGATATTTTGGTACGTAGCTTTATCACTGTTTTCGAGAAGTGGTAGAGCAGAGCCCACAGGAATCACGATTCCCGGGTTACACACAATAATGTTCGAAGAACGAACTGACAGGGGTCAGGTCGGTATCGGGACGCTCATCGTGTTCATCGCGATGGTCCTAGTCGCGGCGATCGCGGCTGGCGTTCT
>Ga0207757_100330_pt1 | contig 34652 bp, 30 predicted proteins | sample A23P3SouthBayCA_2_FD_187752 | JGI IMG/M metagenome (GOLD analysis project Ga0207757, IMG submission 187752) | Aerobic enrichment media microbial communities from Eden Landing Ponds, California, USA - A23 P3 (2) (SPAdes) | ecosystem: Environmental > Aquatic > Marine > Unclassified | place...
TCGCCTGCCCCTCGCGGACGCTGGTCAGCGACCGCGCCGTCGCCAGCGGGACCACGACCTGATCGTCGAACGGGCCCGCGGCCTCGAACGTCCCGACCAGCCGGACCTGCGTGACTGCGGGCTGGGTACTCCCACCCAGAAGCACCTGCTCGCCGACGGCGAGGTCGAGCGTGGCGGCTGCGTCGGCACCGATGACGGCCTCGGAGGCGTTCCGCGGTGCCCGGCCCGCGACGAGGTCGGCGTCGGTCACCCGCGAGAAGGCGGTGTAGTTCGCTCCGCGTGCCGGGACCGGCTGGCCGTCGACGACCTCGAACAGGAGGATCTCGGGACTCGCACTCGCCCCTCGCGCACGGAGTGCGTCGGCGTAGCCGGCCGGCAACTTGCTACTCACCGGATGGGTGCTCCCGGGCTGGACGATGGTCGTCGTCTCGACGGCGGTTCCGCTGTCGACCAGGCCGTCGAGCGGTCCCGCACCGCCCGCGATCGGTGCGGCGACGCCGGCCAGCCCCGCGGCGAGTCCGACGAACAGGACGAACGCCGTCAGTGTCGCCGCGGTCGGAACCAGTGGTCGCCAGCCCAGAATCCGGGGCCGGGCGGCCGCCCGGAGCCGGGCCACGAGACTCGAGCCCGTGTCGGCACCGGACCGCCCGCTCACGGGGTCGGTCAGGCTCCCGGGTGGGGCGCGAGCGGCACTCCACGACGCGATGACGCCACTGCCGATTCCGACGCCGATCAGCGCCGCGAACAGCGGCACCAGCACCCGGACCGCTCGTGGTGACACCTGCACGGCGAGCGATGTCGGCAGCCCGGCCACGACCGCGACGTTCACGGCCGCGTTCGTCGCGATGACGCCGATAGCGTAGCCCAGCGCCACGCCGACAGCGGTCAGCAGTCCCGCACGGGCGGCGAACAGCCCGAGGACCGTCCGGGGGCGCCCCCCCGTGGCCCGCACGACGCGGATGGTCGGGCGGCGGTCCCGGACGCTCATCCGCGTGACGCTGTAGGTCGTCACGCCGACCAGCAGTCCTCCGCACGCTGCGGCCACGCCGACGACGACGAGTGCCTGCTGCGTGCCGGCGACGAAGAACGCCAGCGCGGACAGCAGGGGGACGCCCTCGTTCGGGACCGCCGCGTCGACGGCCGCGCTGACGCCCGTCTCGTTCCCGCCGTCACGCTGGTCCTCCTCGGCGCTCGCGCCGGGATGGACGGCCAGTGCCCCTCGCGGGTCGCGCACCTCGTCCGGCTCGATGACCTCCCAGTCGGGCGGGACGACATCGCGTAGCTGCTCTCCCCCGATGGAAGCGTTCTCGGGGATACCGACGACGGTCGTCCCGTTCGAACGGCCGAGCGGCAGCACGATTGCATCCGGGTCACTCGCGGTCGCGGCGGCAGTCGACTCGTGGGCCGTCACCGACCCGGGCGAGTCGAACTGCGCGGCGATGGTGGCGGTCTGTGCGCCCGCGGCGAAGACGAGCAGCGTCGTCCCGACGAGGAACGCGACGGTCACGGCGACCACCAGCACCGCGAGTCGGTCTCGGCGTGACCAGCGCGTGAGAAGTGCGCGACGGTAGCTCATCGGCTCACCTCGACGGGCGGCGTGTAGCGCCACTCGTACATCTGCTGCCGGATGTCGTACATCGACTCGGCGATGTAGCACGCCGGCTCGCGCTCGTCTCGCGTCGCTCCCGGGCCGTCGTACGACGAGGTAGCGCGGTGAGCGACGAATCGGATCATTGTCGAGAGAGGACAGCCAGCGGGTCGATGCTCGCGGCCCGCCAGCCGGCGACGAGCGAGCCGAGCGTTCCCATCGAGAGCGCGAGTCCCAGCCCCACGCCGTACAGCCAGAGCGGTGTCTTGATGAGCTCCGTGAACCCCGTCAGGTCGGCCACGAAGCCGTTGACGACGCTCACGAGCGGCGGGACGAGCAGACAGCCGACGGCGCCGCCGACGAGGCCGAACAGGACCCCCTGTGTCCCGACCATCACGCCCAGCGTGCGGCCGCGCATCCCGACGGCCTTCATCGCGGCGAGCGCCTCGCGCTGGTGGTAGACGACGAGCGCAAGCGTGTTCAGCACCAGCGCGATGCCGGCGACGACCGCGAGCAGGACGAGCGTCCCCGCCCCGGCTAGCACGGAGGCCTGCCGACCGATGATGGCGCCCACCTGTTCGTCGTTGGTCCGGAAGTCGAAGTCAGCGTACTCCCGTTCCAGTGCTCGCTGTGAGCGTTCGGTCCCGTACCCCTCGGCGAGACTGACGCCGACGATGCTGGCGCGGTCGCTCCCGGTCGTTCCCGAGACCTCGTGCAGCTCGCTCAGATGCATCGCGACCGTCGGGACGCCGAGGAACCGCGAGAACGAGCGCGTCACCCCGACGATGCGGAACTCGTTGCGTTCGGCCTGGTAGATGGTGCCGCCGACGTACAGCGTGTCGTTGACTCCCACGTCGTACCGCTCGGCGGTCCGCTCGTCGATGAATATCTCGTGGGTCATCGGCCCGTCGTAGCTCCCGTTGGCGTAGTGGACATCGCCGGTGGAGAACCCGCCCCCACCGACGACTCGCGACCCGTTCCCGGTCAACCCGACACCGGCGATAGTATCGAAGTTCGACGGGCTATCGCTCACGTACACCGTCTGGAATGCCAATGCCTGTGCGTCCCGGACCCGTTCGTTCGATTCGAACTCCTCGGTCGTCCGATGGGCCTGCGGGATTGGGTTGGCGACGCCGCCGATTCCCGCCGGATTCAGCTCCACCTGGCCACTCGTCGCCCAGAGGTCGTGGTCGAGGTAGTCGATGGCCTCGTCGCCGGTCGTCGTCAGGCCGTAGCCCAGCCCCGCAAGCGAGACGACCAGCACCACCCCCAGCGCGATACCGACCACCGACAGCACCGACCGGACGCGGTAGTGCCGGACCTGTGACAGCGAGATACCCACCGCAGCGCGGGCCCGCGTCCCGGGAAGCCACGACGGGGCTGGTGATTCGTCCCCCTCGGAATCGCCGTCGGGGCTCATCGAAGCACCTCCCGGACGGCCCGCGTCCGGCGACTCACCACGACCAGCGGTGGGAGCGCCACGAGGCCGACACCGAGCGCGACCAGCAGTCCGTACAGTCCGAACACCGGCCGGACCGCGAACGGCACCGCGGTTCCGAACACTCCCAGGAGGGCGACGACGGCCGCGGCGACGAGCCAGCAGCCCACGCCGACGAGTCCGCCAACGCCCGCGGTCGCCAGCGTCTCGCCGGCGACCAGCGTGGCCCGTGAGGTGCCGGAGACGCCGATAGCCGCGAGGACCGCCCTGTACTCGGCGTCCGCGAGGACCGAGAACCCGACCGTCGTCACGAGGAACAGCGTTCCGACGACGACGGCGACGACCAGTGCCGCGGCGGCCATCGCCACCGGCAGGCCGCTCTGCTGTGCCCGCGAGGTGAGCAACTCGCCGCGAGTCAACACCTGGGCGTTCGGGTACACGCCATCGAGGTTCTCGGCGGCGACCGACCCGTCCGTCGAGACGAGAATCTGGTCGGCCACGTCGCCGCTCGTCCCGCCCGTGAGCCGCTGGAGTTCTGCGAGGTGGACGACCGCGACCGGCAACTGCCCGATTCCCGGGCCGTCGGTGGTCGCGACCGTCGAAACGGTGAACCCCTCGTCGAACTCCGTTCCGGCGACCCGCAGGCCCGTTCCGGGTTCGACCTGTCCGCCCTCGGGGCCAAGCGTGCTCGCGGCACTCTCGGAGACCACCGCCTCACCGGTCCACGTGCCGTTGTACGACCCGTTCGCGTAGTACGGGTCGCCCGGCGACAGGGCGTTCGTCGGGAGTCCGGCGACGCGCTGCTCGCTCGCCCCCGGAAGCACGCCGAGGACGACGACGTACTGGGGCTCCACGTCGCTGTCTGCTGGCCCGAGCCGAAGCACGCCGGTGAGCACGGGCGTCGCGTCGGTGACGCCCGGTCGGGCGGTGAGGCGTTCGGTCACCGGATGGACCTGCCCGAGTCGCTGCCCCTCGACGGCCGTCACGGCACTGCCCGCGGAGCCCTCGGGGAGGATCCAGTAGTCCGTCTCGTCGGTGCCGACCGTCGTCCCCGTGACGAGGCCGGCGCTCACGCTCGTCACGACGAGCAGCAGCGCGACCGCGACGGCGACCCCACCGACGCTGAGCAGTGTCTGTCCGTCCCGCTCGCGGAGTCGGTGGCCGAGCCGCGCGGCGGCCAGCCCCGCGAGCCCGCGGAGTCTCCCGCGGCGCGTCCCCGAGTCCGCCTCGAGTTCGGACGGTCCCTCACTCATCCGTCGGACCCCGGTCACCGTCGGCGTCGATGCGGCGCCCATCGCGTAGCTCTATCACGCGGTCGGCGGCCTCGGCCACGGCATCGTCGTGTGAGGCGACCACGACCGCCCGGTCGTCTGCCGCCTCGCGGAACAGCTCCAGCACCCGCTCGCCGGTCGCGGTGTCCAGTTCCCCCGTCGGCTCGTCGGCGATGACGAGCGCCGGGTCCAGCACCAGCGCCCGGGCCACGGCGACACGCTGTCGCTCGCCGCCGGAGAGCTCGTCGGGCCGGTGGTCGAGTCGGTCGCCCAGCCCCACGCGTTCGAGCAACTCGTCGGCCCGCTGATGGCGCGCTCGCCGACCGATGCCGGCCTCGACCAGCGGCAGCGCGACGTTCGAGCGGGCGGTCAGCGACGGGAATAGGTGCATCCGCTGGAACACGATGCCGATGTGCTGGCGTCGGAGTCGCGTCCGGCCACGTCGGCCGACCGATTCCGTGTCCGTCCCGGCGATGCTGACACTGCCGGCCGTGGGCGTATCGAGCGCCGCGAGGAGGTGCAACAGCGTCGACTTGCCGCTCCCGCTCGCGCCGACGACGGCGACGAGTTCGCCGGCCTCGACGGCGAGCGAGACATCATCCAGTGCCGTCACCGTCGGCCCGCTGTCGCCCCGGCGGTACTCGCGGCGCACCGAGCGACAGACGACCGGCGGGTCGGTGTCGGCGGATGGAGGAGCGGCGACCGTTTCGGAGGGCTCTGACATCGGGGAGTCTGTCGTCTATGGGCGCAGTTCGGACAAAAAGCCACCGTCGTCGGTCGGATATCGAGCGGGCGAGTGTCGGGGGGCGTCGCTATGCCCCGCCGGTGTTCCCGTCCTCGTCCTCGCGGGCGAGGTAGAGCGCGGCACCCGCACCGGCGATCAGCAGGAGCAGGATGAGCGCTCCGAGCAGGATCGCCGTGTTGTCGCCACCGTCACCGGGCGGCGACGTCTCCGTCGGCCCTGTGGGCGAGGGGGTGTCCGTCGGCGTCTCGGGCGTCGGGGTCGCCGTCGGCGTCTCGGGCGTCGGCGTGACGGGGGTCGGGGTCGGCGTGACGGGCGTCGCCTCCTGTCCCGTCACGGCGAACAGCGAGAAGCCCGGCGTCTCGGACTCGTAGATCAGCGTCCCGCCGGACTCGCGGACGAGCGTGGTGTCGAGCGGCTGCCACTCGCCGTCGTTGAAGCGGTACATCCGGATGGTCTCGGCGTCGGCACCGAGGTCGGCGAGCTGCGACCGCTCGACCTCGAACTGGATGGTGGCGCCCTGGTCACGGAGCTGTTCGGGCACGGTGATATCATAGTTCCGCACCGAGAGGCCCGGAGGCTGTGGCGTCCCCCGCGGCAGCCGGTTGAGCTGATCGACGTTCGCGCGGCCTTCGGCGGCCTCGGGGAACGTGATCTCCCGGACCGTGGTTCTCGGGAACCGGACCTGCACGCCCGGTTTGCGACTGTTCTGGTCGAAGACGCGCGAGGAACTCCGGTCCTCGACATCCTGGGGGAGGACCGTGACGAGTCCGGCGGACTGCCCGTTGACACTCACCGGGAAGCGGCCCTCCTCGGTGAACGTTAGCGGAATCTCGACGGTTCTGGTTTCCCCGGCGCCGAGCGAGATCGTTCTGGTCGCCCGCCGGTCATCACCGACCCTGACGGCGATTTTCTTGCCCAGTAGCGCCGAGTTGGCCCGGTTGTTCCGGACGGTCACCGTCACCGTGGTGGTGTTCCCCGGAGCGATTCGGTCCGGGTTCACCGAGATATCGACCACGACGAATGGTGAGCTGGGCTGGGGAGCGGGGGCAGCACCGCCTCCGCCACCACCACCGGTTCCATCATCCCCATCGTCCTCATCATCCCCATCCTCGCCACCGGTGTCCGGTGCTTCGATGGTCACCGTTCCCGTGTCCGTGCTGAAACTCCCGTAACCGCTGCCCTGCTGGGCGAGGTAGACGAACTGGTACGTCCCGGGCGCGAAGTTCTCGTCCGTGGCAACCTGGACGGTCGGGGCCGAACCTGCCGGGGCAGAGGTCGAGTTCCCCGAGGCGTTCACTACGGTAGTCACCGACTTCGCCTCGACGTACTCCGGGCCGAGCAGCGACTGCTCTCCCTCCGAAACCCCGTCGAGAGTGAGATCGAGCGTCTGCCCGTAGAGCGTCTCGTCGACCGATATCGGCTCCTCGAAGTTGATGGTCCCGCTGATTGCCCGGATGCTGGTTTTGACCGTCACGTCGGACGTCGAGACCGACTGTGAGAGTACGTCATCGAGTGTGACACCCGAGTCGAGGATGACATCCACGAATGCGTCACTGACCGCGTCACGGTCGTAGACGGCGATTGCGTGGGTCGTCTCTTCGTTCCCCGTGAGCCCCGAGTCGAGCGTGAATTCGACCGGGTCACCAGCAGTCACCGTCGACGATGCCGGTGTGGCGCTCCCCTGCGCCTCCTGTACGGGGACGACCGTCGTACCGATGATATCGATACCGCCCTGGATCTTGACCTCGTTGTCCGTCGGGTCCGGGTCGGTCAGCCCCTCACCGAACTGTGGCTGGACCAGAACGAACGCGACCGGGCCCGACGATGGCGGGTTGTACGTCGGGTTGGTAGCGAACGTGCCGTCAGACTGGATCGTGAGGGAGCTCCCGTACAGTTTCGCGTTCGTCGCGTCGGTCTGCAGCGTCACGGTGCCCGTCGCGTTGTCGAAGGACCCTCCGGTCAACAGGTCGGACTGGCTCGTCGAGCTGACGCCCTCGAGAATCAGCAGCTGGGCTGTGCCGGAGCGGTCGGTGGTATCCGCACCGTCGACGTTGGAATATTCGAGCGTAAGCGGCTGACCCTTCTGATAGACGGTCAGCTTGTTCTTGTTGATCTCCACAGCAGTCCCACCTTGCTGCTTGACGGAGATGGTCGGAATCGGAGCACTGGTCGCCGCCGAGCCGGTCGTTCCACGAAGGGGCAACCCTGCCCGGTTCCACACACAGGTCGGGAGCGCTGCCTCGACCGAGACGCCACGGATCTCCGTGGGATAGTTGTCCAGTTCCGAGGAGAGCGAGTCGAACGCGCTCGTGAACTGACCGCCGCTACAGACGTTCGACTTGCCGAGCCACGGGTCGAAGGCGATATCGCCGGCCGAGATGATGGACTGGCCGGTTCCATCGGTCGATGCGCCGGTCCGGACATCTGAATCGCTGCCACTGGGTCCGCTATCCGCTGCAAAGTAGTTTTGCCGGACGACAAGCGTGTCCGACCCGGAGTAGCCGTTGTCAACCGCGGTCAGTGTCGTTGAGTCGCTGAATCCGTCTTGGAAGAAGTTGAACGCGAACCGGGTGTCTGCGGGCGAGGAGATACCGCTGTCGACCTTCAGCCCGGTCGAACTGTTCCGGATGACGTTCAGGTAGATATTGGCGTCCTGGGTTCCGTCGTTGTTGAAGCCGGACCCCTGCAATTGGATAGCCGTCGCGTCGGTCGTGTCCTCATCATCCTTACCGTCGATGAGGTTCTCGGTGATTGTCAGACCATCCGTAGTGCTCCCCCCGGCACTGATACCGGCGGTGGTGTAACTGACGACGCCGTTGCGCTTCACGAGCACGTCACCCTGACTGTCGACGGCGATTCCGGTCGACACCTCGCCGACCTCGTTCTCCGTGATGTCCGCGTTCTGCCCGTTGTAGACGATACCGCCCGCCACATTGCCGACGCGGTTGTTCCGTATCTCAACGTTCGAGGAGACGGAGGAAGTGGAGAGCACCTGGATACCCACACCCGTTCCGGACGCATCGAACTCGCCGATATCGGTGTGGTTGATCGTGAGTCCGGTCTTGCCGTCGGCGGCGATGCCGGCGCTGGTGTAGCCGGTGATGTCGAAGCCCTCGTTCCCGGCCTGTGCGCCGGCGCCGATGGTCACATCGTTGGTCTGCACGCTGAACGCCGTCGGGTGGTCCGTCGGTGCTGTCGGCGTGTTACCGACCATCTTGACGCCATCCTCGTAGGTGACGATGGTGAGCGACTTGTCGACGAGCACCTGCTCGGTGTACGTCCCACTGCAGACGACGATGGTATCACCGTCGGTGACCTGAGCGTCCCCGATAGCCCCAGATATTGTCGAATACTCTGCACTGGCGCCGGGGACCGAACAGTCCCCGTCACCATCTACCTCGTACGTATCCCCCCCACTCGGTGCGGCCGCCACGTGGCCCGCACCGAACGCGAGCACCCCAGCGAACGCGGACACGAGGAGCAGGAAGGATAGCGTAACTGCTCTCAGACGAGACATTTTCGAAATATAGGTCAGAAGGCTAGTAGAAAACAGTTTGGGTACGACAGGCGCACACTTGTTCTATCGCCCGCGAAGCAGGAGCAATACGATTCGCGGTTACGCCGTTTGCCGAGAGCGACAGAGTAGATTTATGCCCCCGACGGCATCCAGAAACACGTGATGAGACGAGTCCCCGTCCTCCTCACTGTGGCGGTTCTGGTGATCGCTTCGGTCTCCGGAGCGAGCGCCGCCCTCCAGCAGACCTCCACGGCGAGCATGGCATCTCCGACAGTCAGCACCCAGTCTGGTACGTACGACATCGATGTCGCCGGAAGTACGGACATACCGACGCGAGAGGTCACGGTAAGCGGGTCGACGTACACCGTCGATGCGATTGCACAACAAGAGAGTGAGGGAAGTATTTCCATATCGATCACTGCTGAATCTGATCAGTACGATATCATCTTGAAGAGGGCAGACAATACAAATATCGAGAAAATCGGCGATGAAAATGATGGTTCGAACATCGACTATACTCTTCCGGATCTCGGGCCCTCGACATACTACATCGTAATCAACTCCGATAGTAAGACGCAGGCGATTCACCCGCTCGTCGTCAAAGGGTACTCGGTCACAGCATCGGCAGCAGATAACTCCGTGGAGCGGGGCACCTCGGTCGACGTAACTGTGGATATCGAACAGGTCGACCCCGATGCAGCGGCTCCCCACGCTGTCCAGGCCGTTATCGGGAACGAGACGGACCTGGTTCGTGTCGAGGCGACGGAACAGACAGGAACGACCTACGAAGCCACGGTCCCCACCGATGAGCTATCTTCGGGGTCCTATGCGTTGTATGGCGTCGTCCGGGGACCTAACGAGACCAGTTCGGAAGAGAAGGAGGCGCTCGGCATCAGCGACCGACACGACGTGACCATCGAGTCGACCGCGACGCCGACGGATACGCCGACCGACGCGCCATCGTCCGGTGGCGGCAGCGACTCTGACGATGGTGATTCGAACGGCGGGGGGTCCAGCGGCGGCGGCTCGTCGGGCGGCTCATCCGGTTCCGATGCGACGCCGACGGCGACACCGACGCCGACCGACAACGTGACGGTGACGCCCACGGAGACAGCCACGCCGACGCCCACCTCCACGGCGACGGCGACCGCAACCCCCACGCCGACCGCCACGGCGACCCCGACCGTGACCGCGACGGCGACCGCGACCCCCACACCGACCGACGACGGGGTCATCACCCCCGCGACGCCGACCGAGGACGGACCCGGGACGGAGACGACGACCGACGGTCAGCCCGGCTTCGGCGTTATCGTCGCTGCCGTGGCGCTGCTCGCGGGTGCGCTGCTGCTGACGCGTCGCCGGACGGAGTCCTGATCCACAGTCAGGGCCGTGCGTCGACAGTATTCCGCCAGCTCCACCATCCGTGCTCGACCGGGGACCTGTAATTAATGTTAAATAAATGTAATATAACAGTTTCGTAGATATGAGGGTATGACACAGGACGGGGAAAACCCGCTCCCGGTATCACGGCGGAGTTTCGTCACGGCGACCGCGGTGGTCGCGACCGCGACGGCGGGCTGTGGGGACCCGACACAGCAGTCGTTCGAGGCGTCGGCCGTCGGGCTTCCGGACACCCACCACGAGCCGCTAGAGGTGACCGAGACGGCGCTCGAGGACCTGAGCATGTCGTTCGACGGGCCGGCCGGGAGCCGGGTCGAACTCACCAACTACGCCGGGGTCTACGACCGGACCGTCGGGACGGGGGGTGAGTGAGATGGCGGACCGACACGGGCCCCTCCGGACCGGCCGGTTCGTGGTCGAGATCGACGGCGTGCAGGTGGATGGGTTCCAGGTGGTCGACCTCCCGGCACGCTCCACCAAGGAGACGGAGTACAGGGAGGGCTCTGACCCGGACCACCAGCGCAAACTCGCCGGAGGGACGGAGTACGAGGACCTGACGATGGAGCGTGGGGCGAAGAAGAACGATGCCTCGCTGTACGAGTGGCGCAGATCCATCGATCAGGGGAAGATGGAGGAGGGTCGGAAGGACCTCGCCGTGGTCCTGCAGGACGAGAACGGTGAGGCGGCGATCCGATGGGAGTTCACGAACGCGTGGCCCAAACGGTACGAACCGCCGACGCTCGACGCGACCGCCGAGGGCGGCGGTGTCGCGACGGAATCGGTCACCATCGTCTTCGACGAGATGCAGCGACCGGAGTAGGGAGAATCGTGTACGCCAATCGCCCACGCGCAAGGACCGCGGCCGGTCCCACGCGATACGACGCCGACACGGAGCACGCATGACAGAGGACCCAGCACACCGTCGGACGATGCAGGCGTCCGGAACCGCGCCGTTCGTCGGCCACGCCGCGGACAGGCCACGGGCGGAGCGGGCCCGGTCGCTCGAAGCGCCGGACAGACATGGCCCGCTCAAGACCGGGCGGTTCACCGTCGAGATCGGCGGCGTCGAGGTGGCCGGCTTCCGGACCGTCGACCTCCCGGCACGCTCCACCGGGCTGGCGGAGTCCGGGGAGGGCGCTGACGGTGACCAGCAGCGCCAGCTCTCGGGACGGACGGAGTACGAGGACCTGGAGATGGAGCGCGGGATGCAGGCCGGCGACAGCACGCTGCACGACTGGCGCGCGGCCGTCGACCAGGGCAAGATGGAGGAGGCAGGGAAGCGCGTCGTCGTCTCCGTGCAGGACGAGACCGGAGCGTCGGTGCTCACGTGGCGGTTCACGAACGCCCGGCCGCTCGCCTACGACCCGCCGACGCTCGACGCGACGGCCAGCGGCAGCGGGGAGATCGCCACGGCATCGGTCACCGTCGACTTCGAGGGCGTCGAGCGCATCGCCGACAGCGGCCCGGTCGAGCAACAGCAGGGGCGGGAGGATTCGGGCGTGTTCCGGTACGTCCGGACGGCGAACGGCGGCCGGATCGAGAACGGCGCGGTCGTCACCACGGCCAGCGATGTCGGCATCGACGGCGTGACGCTCGACTGGCTCGACGCGTCGGCGACCGCCGACGGCCAGCACGTCGGCCTGCTCGTGCCGGAGGGAGCCCGCGGCAGCGGTGACGCGAGCGCCCTGTGGCTCCTCCGGGGCAGCGATTTCGACGAGGGGGCCGGCCGCACCGTCAGTTCGGGCGCCGCGGGGCGCCTGTACTGGGTGCCCGGCCGGGCGTTCTTCCACGACCGGGCCTGGCGGACGGGTACCGGGGAGTCCGAGTCGTCGGGGGGCGAGTCGTCACCCGAGTGGTCGGTGCCGGGGTGGCCGACGGGCGACCCGTCGTCGGTCCAGGTGCTCGTGGATACCGGCGGGCAGTCCCTGGAGGGCGCGTTCGGGATGGCCGCGGGGTCCGACGCGGCCCAGAGTGCGGGCGTGCAGTCGGCCGCGGCGGGCGACACCGTCGACCCGGCATCGACCGTGTTCGCGGTGGTCGGGCCCGCGACGGCCCCGTTCGAGTCGCCGTCGCTGCAGGTGAGCGGCTCCGGCCCGGGGCAGGTCGCCGACCTGCTCGATGCGGGGCGTCCCGCGCCGCTGGCCGGCGCGACGTTCGGGCTGGCGACCTTCTCGACACCGAACGCCTCCATCGCCGGGCAGTCGGTCAACCCCCTGGTCGGGATGGAGACGACGGCGTTGCTGGAACACGAGACCGCCAGGCAGGTGCTCGGGCAGGCCGGTATCACCGACATCGAGACGGTCGAGTGGCTCGACGGCCCGCGGTCGACGGGCGCGGACGCCAGCACCTCGATACAGATGCTCGGAACGGGAACGACGGTCGAGAGCTACGAGGGCGTCGTGAGCGGGCGGGACGGCCCCTGGGCCGTCGTCGTCCACGTCGCCCGCATCACCGACGACTCGCACGTCATCGCGGCCGGCGCGCATCGCCAGCCGTTCGGGACGGAGTCGGGACCTCCGGGAGCGGCGGGCTGGCAGCGGGTCGTCACCCGGGGGCGACGCTTCACGGCGGAGACAGCCAGCCGACTGGAGTATCTCTAGGGCGGTGGGTCGTCGCCCGACGCCGGATCACTCGTACATCCGGCCGTCGAAGTCCGGGAAGTCGAGGTCACCGTTGCCCATGCGCTCCCGGATGCGGCTCTGGTACAGCGCCATCGCGACCTGCGGGACGGCCTGGGGCGGCACGGGGACCTGCTGGTCGAAGGCGTCCTCGGCCCACTCGTTGTAGTCGGCGACGATATCCATCCCGTCCTTGAAACTACGGAACATCAGCTCCTTGTGGGTGTCCTGCATTGTCCGCGTTTCAGGACGGAGGCTGGAATACCTAGCGACTTCGCTCGGCACGGGCGAAGCGATATGACGGTGAGCCGGTGGCGTCCTCAGCCGAGGAGCGGCCCCGTCAGCAGACCGCTGGTGAACAGGCCACCGAGGACGGCGAGGATGCCCAGCAGGACACACACCACCCAGAACGCGACCCGGCGGACGATGCCCATGAGCCCGCCGATGGTGGCGTAGCCGACGACGGCGCTCGTTCCGAGTGCGAGCGCGGCAGGGGCCGGACCGATGGTCGGGAGCCCCGTATCCAGCAGCACGAGAACGGCCGCACCCAGCGCGGCCGGAATGGAGAGCAGGAAGGAGAGCCGGAAGGCGATCTCCTCCTCGAAGCCACGCAGGAGGAGCGCCGAGACGGTGGTGCCCGACCGTGAGACGCCGGGCAGGATGGCGAGACCCTGGAGCACGCCGACGAGCAGGGCGTCCGGGACGTTCGCGATGGCACGCTCACCGAACGCGGTGTCGAGGCCGCCCGGCGCGATGTTGCCGCCCGTGGCCGTGCCGCCGTCGGCCTGCGTCGTGTCGTTGCCGCGCGTCGCGGTCCACTGGACCACGCCCGTCCCGACGAGCAGGACGCCGATGAGGGCCACGAACGCGCCGCCGGCCACGGCGTTCACGATGGCATCCAGGGCGAGGTAGGCGACGATGCCGACGAGTGCCGAGGTGATGGTAGCGACGACCAGGAAGGTCAGGTCGGCGTGGTCGCGGTCGGCGAAGGCCATCCCGGGCCCCCAGCCGGGGAGCGTCCGGAGGACCGTTCCGACCTCCTCGCGGTAGTAGACCGCGGCCGCGAGCGCCGTGCCCGCGTGCAGGAAGAGCGCGTACTGGACGGCGGCGCCCTCCGGGAGCCCCTCGACGACGGTCAGGTAGAGCGCGACGTTCCCCTCGCTGGAGACCGGGAGCCACTCGAACACCCCCTGCAGGATACCGATGACGACGGCCAGAAGAAGTGCTTCTCGCATTGTCTCCGAGTGACCAGTGGTGGGGTGTATGCGTTGCGGTCCGGGATGGGAGTCCCGAGCCGGATGCTCCCGGATCCAGCACCGCCAGTCGGAAGGCACAAGCGCCGGCCACGACCACTCCCACCCATGACTGACGCGGACGCCGGCGACGGGGGCGGGAGCGATGATCCGGAGCCGGACGTGGACGTGCTGGTGGTCGCCCGCCGCGCCGTCGCCTCCGGGCCGGTGTGTGACGCCTGCCTCGGGCGGCTGGTGGCCGACCGGAGCTTCGGCCTGCGCAACGAGGAGCGGGGGCGGGCGCTCCGGACGACCATCGCCCTCGAGGACGACGAGCCGTACGAGTCGCCCGAGGTCGCCGACTGCTGGGTCTGCGAGGGGCTCTGCGGCGAGTTCGACGCCCTCGCCGAGCGCGTGGTGGCCGAACTGGAGGGCATCGAGTTCGACACCTACCAGCTCGGCAGCCGGGTGCCGCCGCTGCTGGAGGAGAACGAGCAGCTGCTCCGCGAGGAAGTGGGGCTCGACCCCGTCGATGGCGCCCACGGCGAGGACCTGCGCAAGGAGCTGAATCGTGAGGTCGGCCGGCGGGTCGGCGCCCGGACCGAGACCGAGGTCGACTTCGGGCGCCCCCAGGTGCAGGTGACGCTGGACGTGGCCGTCGGCGACGAGACCACGGTCGAGGTCGACATCAACTCGCTCGCCATCTACGGGCGCTACCGCAAACTGAAGCGGATGGTCCCGCAGACGGAGTGGCCCTGCTCGGCCTGTGGCGGCTCGGGCCGGCAGCACGGCGTTGGCCCCTGTCCCGAGTGCGACGGGGCGGGCTACCGCTACCGGACGAGTGTCGAGCAGGAGGTTGCCCCCGTCCTGGTGGAGGCCCACCGCGGCCGCGAGGGCGTCTTCCACGGCGCCGGTCGCGAGGACGTGGACGCGCTGATGGTCGGCACGGGCCGGCCGTTCGTGCTGGAGGTCGAGGCGCCCCACCGTCGGCGGACGGACCTCGACGCACTGGAGCGCGAGATCAACGAGGCGTCCGAGGACATCGAGGTCGTCGGCCTGCGCTACGCGACCCACGACATGGTCGAGCGGGTGAAGGAGCTGGAGGCGACCAAGACCTACCGGATGGTCGTCGCGTTCGAGGAGGCCGTCGACGAGGCCGACCTGCAGGCCGCGCTCGACGAGCTGCGGGGCGCGACCGTCGAGCAGCGCACACCAAATCGTGTCGACCACCGGCGGGCCGACCTCGTGCGGACGCGCACGGTCCACGACATCTCCGGGTCGACGACCGACGACGAGCACGCGACGCTCGTCGTCCACGGCGACGGCGGCCTGTACGTGAAAGAGCTCGTCAGCAGCGACGAGGGGCGCACCGAGCCGTCGCTGGCGGGGCTGCTCGGCGTCGACGCCGAAGTGACTGCTCTGGACGTGATGGCCGTCACGGGTGTCGAGGAGCCGTTCGAGGACCCGGACTTCCTCCTCGACGAGGACGCCGTGAACGGAGCCGGCGGGCGCGACCCGGACGCCTGGACCGAGGGCATCCCCGAGGGCCGTGCCTCGTCGGTCGTGACCGAGCGCGCCAGCACCGAGGACGCCATCGCGCCGGTCGAGCCCGGTGCGGAGGAGGACCCGTCCGAGTGATGGGTCCCCCTCACATGGGAGGTACGCGAAAGGTTGATTAGCCGACCCGTCCCGGTCCGGAGCATGCGCTTCGGGGTGGACGAGGCCGGCAAGGGGCCCGTGCTGGGCTCGATGTTCGCCGCCGCCGTCCGGGCGCCGGCGGTCGCGATTCCGGCGGGCGTCGACGATTCGAAGCGGCTCCGCCCCGAGCAGCGCGAGGCACTCGCGGCCACGCTCTGGGACGACGACCGCGTCGACGTGGGGGTCGCCGAGGTCCCGGTCGAGCGCATCGACGGGGACGTGGACATGAACACGCTGACCGTCGCGGCCCAGGCCGAGGCACTCGCGAAGGTCGCTCGCGACGGCGACGGCGGCATCTGCGACGGCGGGGACACGGACGCCGACCGCTTCGCACGCCGGGTACGGGAACGCCTCACCGCCGACGTGGAGGTCCGAGCCGAACACGGTGCCGACGAGACGTACGCGCTGGTCGCCGCCGCGTCCGTCATCGCGAAGGTGGAACGCGACGCCCACGTCGAGGGCCTGGCTGACCGGTACACCTCGATGGGCTTCGAGGACCTCGGGTCGGGCTACCCCTCCGACCCGAAGACGCGCGAGTTCCTGCAAGCGTTCCTCGAGCGCGAGGGCCACCTGCCCGACTGCGCGCGGAAGTCGTGGGGGACCTGTGACGACCTGCTGGCCGCACAGGAGCAGGCCGCGCTCGAGGATTTCTGAGATACTGGGCTCTTCTGGAGGAGTAGTGTCGAATTATTGAATGATTTGTCACTCACGACAGTAGTCTCCCGTCTCTGGCGGTTAGGGGCTGCATAACAATCCGCTGGTGGGGTCGTTGTCTTCCTATGCCGGAGTGTAACTGCTCCCCGGGGGAACGGGATATCGTGTCGACGGTGCCGTGGCAGTCCGATTTCTGCGACAACTGCGGGAACGACCTCGCGGAGAGTGAACCGAATGAGGTCTGACGGCGTCAGCACCGCTCACCGCGCCCCTCCTCGCTTCCGGACCGGCGGGCCGGTCCTGAGATCCGTCTCGACCACGCTATCTGACAGCCATCGAGACTCCAGTCAGGCGGTCTGTCTCGTCTCCGCCTCGGCTGACCGGACCGGGGCCGACCAGCAGAAAGATGAGTGTCGGCGGTCGGTCCTTCGACATGACCGCAGAGGACGCTGCTGCCGGGGGACGCCGGAGCAAAGTCCAGCGACTCATCGAGGAGTACGGGCTCGAGGGGCTCGGTGCGGAACTGGAACGGGCCTGGACGGCGGAGGACCCCGACGAGCGAAGGAGCCTCCGTGACCTCGCGACCTACTTCAACCAGCAGTTGCTGGAGCAGGCACTCCGGGACGCCGGCGCCACCGTTCTCGACGGAGAGGTCGAGAACACCTACCGGCTGCTGACCGACGACGATGTCAGTACGGGCGACCGGACGCGGACCGAGCGCCAGCTCGAACGCGAAGATATCGACGTGGACAAACTCCGGTCGGATTTCCTCTCGTACCAGGCCATCAGGACGTACCTCAAGAAACACCGCGACGCCGAGCACACGACCGCCGACCGGGACCGGGGTGCGAGTGCCATCGAGACGGTCCAGCGACTCCGGAGCCGGCTCATCACCGTCGCCGAGAACCGGCTGGAGGGGCTCCGCTCTGCAGGTGAACTCACGCTCGGCGAGTTCAGGGTCATCCTCGACCTCCGGGTCGTCTGCGAGGAGTGTGGCACCCAGCAGGACTTCGTCACGCTCGTCGAAGACGGTGGCTGCGAGTGCTCGAACTGATCCGTCGGGGTCGGGACAGAGACCGCCCGTAACGACCGTTCTTCCGGGTCTGACCGCCGAGAGCACAGGTCTTACATAGGGAACCGGTGTAGTTCGGACCGATTGATGGCTCCCGGACAGACCCAGCAGGAACGAGCAGCCCTCCACGTGGAGAACATCGGAGGGATCGACGAAACCGACGTCACCTTCTCACCCGGTGTCACCGTCCTGTCGGGGCGGAACGCGACGAACCGAACCTCACTGCTCCAGGGACTCATGGCCGCGCTGGGGAGCGACAACGTGTCCATCAAGGGCGGTGCCGAGGAGGCCGAGGTGACCCTCGACCTCGGTGACGAGTCGTACACCCGGCGCCTGTACCGCCACAACGGGGGAGTCGCTTCCGACGGTGACCCCTATCTGGACGACTCGACGGTGGCCGACCTGTTCGCGTTCCTGCTGGAGTCGAACGAGGCTCGCAAGGCTATCAGGCAGGGGCAGGACCTCCGCGAGATCATCATGCGGCCGGTGGACACCGACGAGGTACAGACGGAGATCGACCGGCTCGTCCGGGAGCGCAAACGCATCGAGGAGGAACTCGAGGACATCGACTCGCTCAAGGGGAAACTCCCGAAGCTCGAGGAGCGCCGGACATCGCTCCAGAACGACATCGAGGAGAAACGCGAGGAACTGGAGGCCAAGGAGTCAGAACTCGAGGACGCCGACATCGAGGAGACGCGCGAGGAGAAGGAGGAGCTCGAGGGGGAGCTCTCGGAGCTTCGGCGCAAGCGCTCGACGCTCGAGGACATCCGGTACGACATCGACACCGAGCGCGAAACCATCGAGTCGCTCCGCGCCGAGCGCAACGAACTCGAGTCCGAGCAAGCGACACTGCCGGAGACGCCGATGGGTGACATCGACGAGCTGGACTCGCGCATCGAGCGGCTCCGCGACGAGAAGCAGGCCATCGAGGGCGAGATCAACGAGCTCCAGAGCATCATCAGCTTCAACGAGGAGATGCTCGAGGACGCCGACACCGACGTTCTCGCGGCGCTGCAGGAGGGGTCAGACGGGCCCCTGACCGACCAGCTGCTCGAGGCCGAAACAGTCACCTGCTGGACCTGCGGGAGCGAGGTCGAGGAGGAGCAAATCGAACGGACCATCGGCCAGCTACGGGAGTTGAGCCAGGACAAGTTCGGCGAGATCAGCGACATCGAAAGCGACCTCGACGAGCTGACGGACCAGCGCCGGGAACTGAAGGAGACCCAGCGCGAGCGCGACCGCACCGACCGTCGCCTGTCTGAGCTCGAGACGGAGCTCGAGGAGAGCCAGGCCGAACTCGAGCGCCTGCAGGAGCGCCGCGAGGAGCTCACAGACGAGATCGCTGACATCGAGGAGACCGTCGAGGAGCTCGAGGGCAAGTCCTACAGCGACATCCTCGACCTCCACAAGGAGGCGAACCAGCTCGAGTACGATCTCGGGCGTCTCGAGAACGACCTCGATAGCGTCGAGACCGATATCGAGCGCGTCGAGGACCGGATCGGAGAGCAGGAAGACCTGAACGCCGAACTGGAGTCCGTCGAGGCCGAGATCGAGTCCCTCCGAGCGAAGATCGGGCGCATCGAGGAACAGGCGACCGAGGGCTTCAACGAGCACATGGACACCGTGCTCGAACTGCTGGATTACGAGAACCTCGAACGCATCTGGATCGAACGCAAGGAGCGAGAGGCCCGCGAGGGGCGGCGGAAGGTGCAGAAGACGACGTTCGAGCTCCACATCATCCGCAACACGGCCTCGAACCAGACCTACGAGGACACCGTCGACCACCTCTCCGAGAGCGAGCGCGAGGTGACGGGACTGATCTTCGCGCTCGCCGGCTATCTCGCCCACGAGGTCCATCAGAAGGTGCCGTTCATGGTGCTGGACTCGCTGGAGGCCATCGATGCCGACCGCCTCGCGGTTCTGGTCGACTACCTGAACGACTACGCTGACTACCTGGTCGTCGCACTCCTCACCGAAGACGCCGCCGCGCTTGACGAGAGCTACGACCGCATCACGGATATCTGACGCTCGTAGCGCGCCAGCTGCCGAGTTCTCCGCCCATGTTGAATTATAAAATTACGGTAAAGAATCGAAATTGACAATTATTGTACAGGAGATGGTGGGAAGACGTGGTTTACCGGTTCCTGACAAATCGTTTGGTTAGGGCAGCTTGTAGGCAATTAACCCGAGAATTTGGATGTATCTGGGCTCCGACACCATCCTGTTGAATAAACCAACTATATGACAAAGAAATAGATTACTTCTGATTTATTCCACTATTGTATTAATATAGGGTGGGTTTAACGGGAATAATATCAAAATACGGACACAGAACTTCAAGACGATGTGTAGAAAAACTATACAATAATCAAAATTATATCATATATGTGTGGGTGATATATCTGGTGAAGATTGCCGGCCAATGATTCGAAGGTGGCGATTGTTGATGACGAAATACCAGGAAAGAATCCGTGGCAGCAACACGTATTTGACAGCGGGGGAAGAAGCCGCACCGGGAACAGCCAAGACGCAGTTGGCGTTCGATATCGGCAGCTACCGCAGTCGCTCCGCCGGAGTACTGCTCGCGGGCGACCCCGGTGGAGCGTGAGCGCGAGTAACTGGCACGTGGGGCACACCACGGCACAGCCGGAGAGCGTCCCGCAGCGTGGCTATTCCCGACTCTGTGCGGCTTGACTCCCCCGTCTCGTGGGGAGCCAGCGGCAGCTACCGGACCATGACACTGTACAACCGCAACGTCAGGCAGGACGTGAGAGAACTCGGTGAACTGCTCGGGGAGGTCCTCGAGGAACAGACGTCGGCAGCGGCGATGGACGCTGTAGAAAAGTGTCGCACGTCGGCGATCGCGTATCGGGCGGGCGATATCGACACGCGGGACCCCATACGCGAGGCGCTCGCGAGCGACCCGGTCGACCATCAACAGACCGTCGCACGCGCGTTCACGACGTACTTCGAACTCATCAATCTCGTCGAGGAGCGCGAACGCATCCGGTCCATCCGCCGGGACTCTCAGGACGGGACCCTCGATGGCGACCTCGAGAGCGCCGCGGCTCAGCTCGCCGAACTCGACCCGGAGACCGCACAGCTGATCCTGGACGAGACGCTCATCGAGCCGACGTTCACCGCCCACCCGACGGAGGCCCACCGGAAGACGATCAAGGCCAAACTTCGGGAGATCGCCTCGGACCTGGAGACGCTCGACGAGCGGCTGCTGACCGACAAGGAGACGGGGCAGGTCTGGCGCGACCTCCGCGCCGAGGTGACGAGTCTCTGGCAGACGGCGCAGGTCCGGGACCACAAGCCGGCACCCGAGGACGAGGCCCGGAACGTCCAGTGGTACCTCGAGAACACGCTGTTCGACGTGGTCCCCGAGGTCTACGACGAACTGGAGACCGCGCTGGACGAGGGGCTCGATGCGCCCGTCGATATCCCGAAGCTGTTCGAGTTCCGCTCCTGGGCTGGCAGCGACCGGGACGGGAACCCCTACGTGACACCGGAGGTGACCACGGCAACCCTCCAGCGACAGCGGCGGGTCGTGCTCCAGCGGTACGCCGAGGAGCTGGAGTCCCTCCTCGGTGCGCTGAGTCAGAAGGCGGCCCAGCTCTCGGCCGGGTCGGCGTTCGAGTCCACGCTCGAAGCGGCGCTCGACGAGTTCCCCGGCCGGACCCAGGAGATACGCGAGCGGTACAGCGGCGAGCCGTACCGGCAGCAGCTCGCGCTGATGCGGGCCCGCATCGAGCGGGTCGACGACGTCCGCCCCGGCGGCTACGCCGACGCCGAGGCGTTCCGCCGGGACATCGAGCGACTCGAGGAGAGTCTCCGAACCACCGGCGCCGAGACGGTCGCAGCGGCGCACGTCCGGCCGCTCCGGCGCCAGGTCGAGACCTTCGGGTTCTCGCTCGCCGGGCTCGACCTCCGGGACCACCAGCAGAATCACACGGAGACCCTGGTCGAGGCCCTCGCCCGCGAGGGCATCGAGTACGGTTCCTTCGACGAGGCCGAACGCGTCGAGTTCCTCACCGACGCCATCCTGCAGGACGAACCCGTCATCGACCTCGGTGACACGACTGGTCTCTCGGAGACCGCCGCACGTGTCCAGACCCGGTTCGACCGACTGGCGGACTGGCAGGACCAGTACGGCGCCGAGGCCATCGACACCTACTGCATCTCGATGACCGAGGAGCCGAGTCACGTGATGGAAGTGCTGTTCCTCGCGGACCAGGCCGGGGTGGTCTCCCTGCCGGAACACTGTGGGCTCGACGTGGTGCCGCTACTGGAGACGGAGTACGCCCTGTCGGGGGCCCGGCGCATCATGGGGACGCTGTTCGAGAACGAGGCGTATGCGGCCGCTCTCGACGCGCGCGACGGCGTGCAGGAGATCATGCTCGGCTACTCCGATTCGAACAAGGAGAACGGCTTCCTCGCGGCCAACTGGTCGCTCTACCGGAACCAGAAGCGCCTCGCGGACATCTGCGAGGCGCACGGGGTCACGATGCGCCTGTTCCACGGCCGGGGCGGGTCGATCTCCCGCGGTGGCGGGCCGATGAACGAGGCGATGCTCGCACTCCCGAACAGCACCGTGACCGGACAGATCAAGTTCACCGAGCAGGGCGAGGCCATCGCCGAGAAGTACAGCAACCCGCGCATCGCCGAGCGGAACATCGAGCAGATGGTGAACGCCCAGCTCCGGGCCCGCCAGCGGAGTCTGGAGTCCCCCCGGGAGGAGGTTCCCGAGGACTGGCGGTCGGCCATGGAGACGATGGCGACAGCGGCGCGGGAGGAGTACCGTGACCTCCTCGACACGGACGGCTTCGTGCAGTACTTCGAGCAGGCGACCCCCATCACCGTCATCGAGGACCTCAACCTCGGCTCGCGGCCTGCATCCCGTTCGGACGAGCGGACGGTTGCGGACCTGCGGGCGATTCCCTGGGTGTTCTCGTGGACCCAGTCACGCTGTATCATGACCAGCTGGTACGGGCTGGCCACCGGCATCGAGACGTATCTCGACGACGGGGGGTCACTGGAGACGCTGCAGACGATGTACGATGAGTGGCCGTTCTTCCGGACGACGCTCGACAACGCGGCGCTCTCGGTCGCACGGACTGACCTCGAGATCGCCGCCGAGTACGCCGCCCTCGCGTCCTCCGACCTCCGCGAGCGGTTCTTTCCCCGGCTATCCGCCGAGTGCGAGCGCGCAGGTGACATCATCAAGCGCATCAGCCAGCGCGATACGCTCCACACGCGCGACTGGCTGGGCGAGAACCTCGACCGGCGGAACCCGTACGTCGACCCGCTGAACCTCCTCCAGGTCCGCCTCCTCGGGCAGGAGGACAGGGACGAGGGCGAGGAGCGGACGCTCCGGCTGACGGTCAAGGGTATCGCCGCGGGCATGAAGAACACCGGGTAGGGCAGTCCGGCGTGCCGAGCACTCCCGAGTTGCCGGCGTTGCCGTCCGTCTAGCCGGTATTTTTAATTGCTGCCCCGAACTACGCGTTTACGGTATGAGCCTCGATAGTTCGCAGCTTGAGCGCTTCGCAGACGACCTGTACGAAGCATACAGTACGGGGTCGCCGATTCCACCACTCACGGACGAGACCGAGTTCTCCGTCGAGGAGGCCTACGATATCCAGTCCCGGTTCGTCGACCGCATCGGCGACGGTGACCCGGCCATCGCCGCCCACAAACTCGGCCTGGTGAGCGAGGCCAAGCAGGAGCAACTGGGCATCCAGGAGCCCATCTTCGGCTACGTGACCGAGGAGACGGTCCTCGACGAGCCCGTGATTCCGACCGACGAGATCATCTCGCCTCGTATCGAGGCCGAGATCGGCCTCCTCCTCGATGAGGACATCGCCGCGCCAGCGTCGACGACGGACGTGCTCCGCGCGACGGCGGCGGTCGTCCCCGTCATCGAGATCCTCGAGAGCCGGTTCCAGGGCTGGACGATCCCGAGCGCCCAGGACGTCATCGCCGACAATACCTCCGCCGGGCGCATCTTCGTCGGCGAGACGCTCACTGACGTGACCGACGTGGACATGCCGACCGAGAGCGTTCTGGTCTCCGTGAACGGGGCGGTCGAGACGACGGGCACCGGTGCCGACATCATGGGCCACCCGGCTCGCGCCGTCAGCTGGCTGGCGAACCGGCTGGAGCAGCGTGACGACAGGCTGCAGGCGGGCGAGCTGGTGATGACCGGTGGCATCACGGCCGCCATCGACATCGAGCCCGGCGATGTCTACAACGTGACCTTCGGAAACATCGGTTCCATCGACCTGCGCGCAGAGTAAGCTTCCTCCGGGGCAGCGGCGACTACTCGCTGACCCGGGCCGTCACGGTGCCGAGCGACGTGAACTCGACGGTGAGCGTGTCGCCCGGATGGAGGTCGATGGCCGGGATGAACGACCCGCTCAGCACGAGCTGCCCCGGCTCGAGTTCCGCACCGAGGTCCGCGAGCGTGTTGGCCAGCCACGCGACGGCGCGGGCCGGGTGCCCCAGCACCGCAGCGCCGACGCCACCGTCCTGGTACGCCCCGTTCCGGTGGACCTTCACGCCCTCCAGCGAGAGGTCGAGCCCGTCGACGGCGTTCGTCTGCTCTCCGGCGAGGTACATCGCCGACGAGGCGTTGTCGGCGATCGTGTCCTGGATTCCGATGTCCCAGTCCCGGACCCGGCTGTCGATGACCTCGAGGACGGGGACGACTGCCCGCGTCGCGCGGAGCACGTCCAGGTACGTGACGGGCGGGTCGAGCGCTTCTCCCATCACGAATCCGATCTCGGGCTCGACGCGGGGCTGGATGAGTTCCTCGAACGGCACCGAACCGTCGACGAACATCGTGTCGAGCAACCGCCCGAAGTCGGGCTCGTCGACGCCAAGCTGTTCCTGGATGCCGTCACTCGTCAGGCCGACCTTGTGTCCCGTGACTGTCGCGCCGTCAGCCAGTCGACGGTCGACGAACTTCGACTGGATGTCGTAGGCGTCGGCCTTCGTCAACGACCGCCCGTCGGTGAGCGGCGCGATCGGCTCGCTGGTTTCGTGGGCCTCGTACAGGGACGCTGCCAGTTCGTCGCGGGTATCGTCATCGAGTTCCATGGGTGGTCATTCAGAGGGGGTGGCAAATAGATTCGGTCTCCGTGTCGCGTGTGAGTCGACAGGGCTGGCCGCCGCGGGTCAGCGCTGGTAGCAAGCGGGCGCCGTGCATCAGAACGGGTAGCCCCGTTCCTCCCTCTGCACCGACGTCCACTTCGTCGTCGTGAGTTCGTCGATTATCCAGTCGCCGTTGTACCGGCCCACACCGGAATCCTTCACTCCGCCGAAGGGCATGTGGGGTTCGACGTGGATGGGCTGGTCGTTGATGTGCATCATGCCGACGTCGATCTGGTCACCCACGTCCCGCGCGCGTCCACGGTCCGCGGAGTGGACGGACCCAGCGAGGCCGTATGCCGTCCCGTTGGCGAGTTCGACCGCCTCCTCGTCGCTGCTGAACGGGATGACCGGCGCGACGGGGCCGAAGTGCTCGTTGCAGGCGGCGGACATGCTGTTCTCGACGCCCGACAGGACGGTCGGCTCGACGAACAGGCCATCGTTCTCCCCGCCGGTCTCGATGGTTGCGCCCTGCTCGGCCGTCTCCTCGATGAAGGTCATGATCTGGTCGCGCTGGCTCTCGTTGATGATGGGCCCGACGATGGAGTCCTCGTCGCGCGGGTCGCCCACTGTCAGGTCCGCAGCACGCTCGGCCAGGCGCTCGACGTACTCGTCGTAGATGGACTCGTGGACCAGGTGCCGGTTGATGGAGATGCAGACCTGGCCCTGGTTCCAGAAGCTGCCGAAGACGCCGGCGTCGACCGCGGTGTCGAGGTCAGCGTCCTCCAGTACGACGTGGGCGTTGTTGCCGCCGAGTTCGAGGGCCGGGAACGCGAAGTGGTCGATGGCATTCTCGCCGACCAGTCGCCCGGCCTGCGTCGAGCCGGTGAACGCGATGACGTCGCTGTCTGGATGGGCGGCGACCCGGTCGCCGGCCGTGGACCCGTGTCCCGGGACGACGTTCAGGACCCCGTCCGGCAGGCCGGCCAGCTCGAACAGGCGTGCGAGCAGGAGCCCCCCCGAGATGGGCGTCTCCGCCGGGGGCTTCAGCACTACGCCGTTACCGACCGCGATGGCCGGCCCGGCGGCCCGCATGGCGAGCTTCAGGGGGACGTTCCACGGCGTGATGACGCCCACGACGCCGGCGGGCTCGCGCCTGACCATGTTCTCCTTTCCGGGGACCTTCGAGTCGGCGTGTCGGCCAGACACCCGGAACGGGAACTGGGCCGTATCGTAGACCAGCGTCACCGTGCCGCCGAACTCGATGTCCTGCTTCGGGACGGTGCTGCCGCCCTCGATGGCGAGTATCTCGCGAATCGCCGCCTCGTGTTCCTCCATCAGTTCTCCCACACGGCGGACGATTCGGGCCCGCTCCTGGGGTGGCGTCTCGGCCCAGTCCACCTGCGCCGCCGTGGCTGCCTCGTAGGCGTCGTCGACGTCCTCGACTGACGCCGCAGGAACCTCCGTGATGTGCTCTCGGGTCGCCGGGTTCTCGACCTCGATGCGCTCACGCTCCTCGACACGACGCCACTCCCCGCCGACGTACTGGCGGTCCCAGTCGGCGTCGATCGATATCTCTGGCCCACGGACGGTTGGCTCTTGTCGACTCATCGGATACCGAGTGGAACTGCTGTCGGCGCTGATAAAAATCTATCGCCCCCGGGGGTGCGCCTCGATCACCGATTGGTATATTACACACATCCGTCAATGACGAGTATGGAGGTACTCCACAGCGCCCTGTGGGTGTCGGACCTCGAACGGACGCTGTCGTTCTACGTCGACACCCTGGGACTCGAGAAGACACACGAGTTCGAGAGCGGCGACGGCGCGACGAACGTGTACGTGGCGGGTGAGAACGGGACCGAGATTCAGTTCAAGTACGACCCCGACCGCGACCCGCCGTCGACGGGTGGGTTCGACCACATTGCCCTCTCCGTGCCGGATACCGACGCTGCGGTCGAGCGACTCGTGGAGAACGGTCCGTGTACGCTCCGTCGGGGACCGCTGGACTCCGATGCGGTGAACGCCCGCATCGCGTTCATCGAGGACCCCGAGGGGTACGGCATCGAACTGATAGAAGACCACGACTGAATCGGTCCGCCGACGAAGCCGACTCCTCGTTGGCGACGGCTACACGGCCAGCAGTGGATGGCGTCAGTCGTCGTCCTGTGAGGCCTCGGCGGCCGCGCTCCCCTCCTCGGCCATCCGGGCGGCCACGTCCGTGATCATGTCCTCCTGGCCGCCGACGACGCCCATCTCACCCAGTTCGACGAGTACGTCCCGGGGGTCAAGGCCGAATTCGTCGCTGACGCGGCGGGCGTGCCGGAGGAACGACGAGTAGACGCCAGCGTAGCCGAGCACCAGTGAGTCGTTGTCCAGTTCCGGCATCGTCTCCTCGTCCAGCATCGGAAGGAGCGCTTCCTCGGCCGCGTCCATGGTCCCGAAGAAGTCCGGGTTGACGTCGTAGCCGGCCTTCATCAGCGTTCCCACGAGCACCTCTAGCTGCGCGTTACCCGAGCCGGCGCCCAGGCCTCGGAGGCAGCCGTCGACGGTGACCGCGCCCGCGTCGACGGCGGCCAGCGTGTTCCCGATGGCGAGGCCGAGGTTGTTGTGTGCGTGGAAGCCGACGTCGATGGAGAGCTCGTCGACGAGCAGCTCGACCCGCTCACGGGCGTCACTGGGGAGCATCGCTCCCGCGGAGTCCATGACGTAGACCGCGTCGGCGCCGTACTCCTCCATCAGCCGGGCCTGTTCGAGGACCTTCTCCGGCGGCTCCATGTGCGAGAGCATCAACAGTCCGTTGGCCTCGAGTCCCAGCTCGTCGACGTACTCGAAGTGCTCCTGTGAGATGTCCGCCTCCGTGACGTGGGTGGCGATGCGGCAGATGTCGGCTCCCTTGCTGGCCGCGAGTTCGAGCTCCTCGACGGTGCCGATGCCGGGCAGCAGGAGGACCGAAAGCTCGGTGTCGGTGAGCGCCGGGGCGACCGCCTCGAGGTACTCCTCGGTGTCGGCAGCCGCGAAGCCGTAGTTGATGGATGACCCACCCATGCCGTCCCCATGGGACATCTCCACGACGTCCATCTCGGCCTCGTCCAGCGCGCCGGCGACGTCGGCCATCTGCTCGGGTGTGAACTGGTGGTCGACGGCGTGCATCCCGTCGCGCAGGGTCATGTCGACCAGCCGGAGGTCCGCGTCCGTCATCAGTCGTCACCCCCGAGGGCACCGGCGGCGGACGGTTGTGCGGCGATGCGTTCGGCGGCTCCGAGTGCTGCGCTCGTCATGATGTCGAGGTTCCCGGCGTACGGTGGGAGGTGCTGGCCCTCGCCCTCCACCTCGATCATCGTGGTAACGATGACGTCCCCGTCGAGGTCGAACCCGACTTCGTCCTGACCCTTGACGGTGGGGTCGAGCGTCACCTCGTAGCCCGGGACGTAGGACTGGATCTCGGACTCCATGTCGTAGATTGAGTCCCGGACCTCGGCGATGTCGACCGTGTCGGGGACCATGGCGTAGATGGTGTTGCGCATCATGATCGGCGGCTCGGCCGGGTTGAGGACGATGATGGCCTTGCCCTCGTCGGCGCCCCCGACAGCCTCCATGCCGGCGGACGTCGTCTGGGTGAACTCGTCGATGTTGTGGCGTGTCCCGGGCCCAGCGGACTTCGAGGCGATCGTCGACACCATCTCCGCGTACCCGACGTCGATGACGCGGTCGACCGCGTGGATCATCGGGATGGTCGCCTGCCCGCCGCAGGTCACCATGTTGATGTTGTCCTCGCTGTGGACCACGTCGTCGAGGTTGACCACCGGGACGGTGTACGGACCGACGGCGGCAGGGGTGAGGTCGATGGCGAACAGCCCGAGGTCCCGATACACCGGCGCGTTCTGCGAGTGGACCTTCGCGCTCGTCGCCTCGAAGACCACGTCGAACTCGTCTGCGTGTTCTCGAACACTGTCGATGCCCTCGGTCCCGACGTCGACACCTTCGTCGACGGCGGCCTGGAGTCCCTCCGATTCTTCGACCGGGAAGATCCCGATCATCCGCTCTAGCTCGACTGCGTCACCACGGGCGAGTATCTTGTACATCAGGTCGGTCCCGATGTTACCTGGCCCTACAATTGCAGCTTTCACCGTCATATTGACCAGAGATTGACTCCCAGATATTAAAACTGCCGCTCGTCGGAATACTGGTTCTGCAAAATTCAGATACCTGCACGTGGGCGCATGCTCAATCCGATGGCTGTCGAAGGACAGGAGTCGGAGTGAGCGATGGTTCAAGTTCGTTTTCAAATACTAAACGTCTGTTCTGCGCTGGATGCGCTACCGGTCTCCCCTCCGTCTCCACAGGGGGCGAGCCAGGGTTCTCTCACGGACCGGCGTTCTGAAACCGAAAACAAACTATTTGCCGGTGGCCTCTGGAGACGGGAGTATGAACGAAGGAACGAATCACCCGGTCAAAACGACCGAGAAATCGCTGGAGCTGGTCTCGAAACTCCGGGACCTGGATGGGGCCCGCATCCACGAGCTCACCGACGAACTGGACATGACGAAGGGGGCGATCCACAACCACCTCAGTACCCTCCGTCAACACGGCTTCGTCCAGCAGGAGGGGAACGTCTACCACCTGACCCTCCAGTTTCTCACGCTCGGTGGCTACGTCCGGGACAACATCCCCCTCTACCAGACGGGGCGGCCCAAGGCCATCCAGTTGGCCGACGACACGGGGATGCTGGTCAATCTGGCGACGGAGGAGAACGGGAAGGGCGTCTACCTCTACCAGGCTCGAGGGGAGTACGCGGTCAACCTCGACACCCACGTGGGCTACCGAATCCGGCTTCACAACATCGCGGTCGGGAAGGCCATCCTGGCGAACCTGCCCAGAGAGCGCATCGACGAGATAGTGGACACCTGGGGGCTCCCGGGGGCGACGGAGAACACGATCACCGAGAAGGAGGCGCTGCTAGAGGAACTGGAGACGGTGCGTGAGCGCGGGTACGCGATTGACGACGAGGAACGGACCAGGGGGCTGGCCTGTATCGGCGCCCCCGTTCAGGTGGACGACCAGGTGCTCGGTGCCATCAGCGTCTCGGCACCGACCAGACGGCTCGGCGATGGAAACTTCGACGGGGAGATTACCGGAAAGGTTGTCAGCACTGCGAACGAGATCGAACTCGACCTGAAGTACAATTGACGCCTCCACAGTCCGGTACTGTCTGCCTCCTGGGGCCAGGAACGGTGGAGTGAACGACGGGTACTGGTGGGTCGTAGCTATCGAGATCGGCGTCTCTCATCCTCCGACAACGCAGATACTGTTTGTGATTATCAAACTTCCTGTCTCAGGGGTATCTTCCCGACGTTTTGCCGCATGGTGTCTGGTGCTGCCGCACTGGTTGGTGTACCGGCGTACTCTCCTGTGCGGGGAGATGGATGTGGGTGACGTCCCTGGATAGCTCCAGGGCTGTCTCTCCGCGAACCGATGGGACAGTTGAGCGACGCGGCTACCTTGTCATGCCATCTCACTTCAATGAGTCCCCTGGATTGCTGGAGGGACACGACCGGGTCCGGTGTCGTTCTAACCTGGTCTTGTAACAATAGTATGTTTGTTATTGCTCTCGCTCCCTCTCCTGCGATTCCGTCTTGTGTCTCGACCGCTTAGGTATAACAGCAGTACAGATGTTATACACTCGGCGCCGGAGGTAGGTGGCGTGCAGTCTCAGTAGCAGCCACGGCTGTCCGTCGGAACGACGGAAAATGGCAGAAGGGCGGTGGAATCAGCAGTCAACAGTCGGTCGTATTCGCCGTTTGAGATATACGAACAGCCGATTCCGTCGAGATAATCGATGAAACGGGGTTGAACGGCGATACGTTGCTTCGGCATCCGGATTTCTGACTCAGTAGTTGTATATGTGTCATTCTTGGCCAAAAAGTCCCACGTTTGCGCGTTCGGGAGCCCGTCGCGTCGTGTGGGACGAACGCTTATACTACATCGGTCGTACGTGGGACCATGACTGAGGAACACACGCCCCGAACGATCAAGGCGGTGGAACGCGCTTCTACGATCATCCATCTCCTCGAGGACGAGGGGAAGATGACCCTCACCGAGATCGCGAACGAACTCGATGTCTCCAAGAGTACTGTTCACACATATCTAAGGACGCTCTCGCAGGAGGGGTTCCTCGCGCGGACCAGCGACACGTACCGGCTGAGTCTGCGACATCTCAGCCTCTCAGAGCGCGTGAAGAACCGCATCTCCATCTACGACGACATGAAACACGAGGTCGACGCGCTGGCGGAGAAGACGGACGAGCGGGCCCAGTTCGCGAAGTTAGAGGAGGATATGGTGGTCTTCATCTACCGGGCGATGAGCGAGAACGCGATTCCGACCACGCTCTCGCTCGGAGAGTACGTCTACCCCCACAGCGTGGCAGCCGGCAAGGCGATGATCGCCTATCTCCCCGACCACCGGGTCAACGAGATCGTCGAACGGAACGGGTTGCCCAAGCAGACCGAGAATACGGTCACCGACCTGGACGAACTCAAGCGCCGCCTCGACAAAGTCCGGGAACGGGGATACGCCTTCAGCGACGGAGAGCGACTTCGTGGCGTTCGATGCATCGGAACGCCCATCCGCGACGATTCCGGTCGAGTCCTCGGTGCTATCAGCGTCTCGGGACCGGCCCGGCGGATGACGGACGAGCGCATCGACACCGAACTGGAGGACATGCTGCTCGAGTCAGCAAACGTCATCGAGGTCAATGTGAAGCTCTCCTGACCCCGGTTCGGCCGCGCCAACGGCTCACCGTCGACATCGACCTCCCGATAGCTGCCTCATGTGTGACTCGTTCACAGGGTGTGTTTTCAGTTGCTAAACTTCGTGGTCGATGGTCGTCGGCCGGTTATCGAACGTACTGTCCCCGAAACCGTTGATATCGGTCCGTTCGGGCCGCCGAGCAGCAGTAAAATCAGGTACCGGCAAAATCTTTATTACGACCGTTCAAGTGAGTCCTCGTATGGGTATCGCAACCCTAGCGCACGCAGAGCTGTACTGTCCGGACCTGGAAGCGTCCCTCGAGCACTTCCGGGACACGATGGGAATGTACGTCAGCCACGAGGAGGACGACGCGTACTACCTGGCGGCCTACGGTGACTGGCAGGACTACACCCTCATCCTCCGCGAGGGGGAGGACTGGGGCTGTCGCCACGTGGCCTGGATGCTGGAGGACGAGGACGACTTCGAGGAGTTCGAACGACGGATCGAGGAGTCGGGCTACGACACCGAGTGGGTGGAAGAAAGCGACGAGCCCGGTCAGGGGAGCGCGCTCCGGTTCGACTACCCGGGCGACGCTCCCGAGTACTTCGAGCTCGTCTACGACATCGACCGGGGGTTCGACACGGTCGCCGAGGAGGACCGTTCCCGCCTGAAGAACCAGCCCCGGAAGAAGCCCGAACGTGGCGCCGGCCTTCGCCGCATCGACCACGTCAACTTCAACGTGCCCAACGTCGCCGAGTGTACGGAGTGGTTCCAGGATGTCCTTGGCTTCAAGCTTCGGGAGGAGGGGATCGACCCCGAGGGTAACCAGGCCGGCACCTGGCTGAGCGTCTCGCCGCTCGTCCACGAGATCGCGTTCGTGCGGGCTCCCCCGGACGCGAACGTCAATGGGAAGATCGACCACGTCGCGTACTACATGGACGGTGGACAGGCGGGTGAACTCGAGCGAGCTGCCGACCTGCTCCGGGAGCGCGGCATCGAGATGGTCGGTGGACCCGCCCGGCACGGCATCAGTCAGGCCCACTTCAACTACTACCTCGAGCCGTCGGGGAACAAGGTCGAGATCTTCGCGGGTGGCTACCTCATCTTCGACCCCGACTGGGAGCCCATCACGTGGACCCCCGAGGACGGCTCGGACGGGTTCGTCTGGTGGGGCGGCAAGGCCGGGTCGCACGCCCGCCGCCAGTACGACTACATCCCGACCGACGAGACCGACTGGAGCGACCAGGGTGGCGAGCACCTCCACTGCCGTCCCCTCCGGGAACGCCACCAGAAGCAGGAACCGGAGCCAGCGGAGGCCGACGACTGATCCAGCAGCCAGACGCCGGGCTGGCGCGTCGTTCGGACCGGTCGACCCCGGTATCATCGCTGGGTACCTCCGTCTTTCCCGCTCGGCTACCGCACAGCCGCGGGGGTTCTGCCCGAGAACAGCCGGCGAGAGCCCTGTTTCATACCAGATACCCTTCATCCACCGGTAAATATATGTAAGGCGATTGTGATAGGGTGAGTTGTATTCCCATGGCAGAGTTTCCACTGCTCGTCCGGTTCAGAGAAGACGACTATCCGACGCTCGTCCCCGTCGATTCCGAGGATACGGTGACGGAGGCGGCGGAGAAGATCTCCCACGTCGTCGACAGCAGAGTCCGTATCGACCACGAGCGTCCCCTCGAGGTCGTCTACGAGGGTCGGGTCGTCGACGGTGACGCGACAGTTGCCGAGTCCTTCGAGCCCGTAGACTACATCGAGATCCAGTACGAGGGCGAGGAGATCCCCGAGGGATTCGGCGAATCGCACCCCGCGTGGAACGACCAGAGTGCGCTCGAGGCCCACCCCGAGCACGCGAAACCCCAGTGAACAATGTCCGACGCAGCCAACGAAGCCGGTGGCGAGAAGCACTACGTCTGTGACGACCACGACCTCTGGGCCGACGAGATGACGTTCTTCGAGGTGGACCAGCGGAAGGTGATGGTCTGGCGGGATCTCGAGGAGGAGGTCCACGCGTACAACGCTACCTGTCCACACCAGGACCGCGACCTGGAAGAGACCGGGAAGCGACAGTGTGTCTGTGGCCCCCACGACGACACGACAACCCTCACGTGCTCAGCCCACAGCTGGGAGTTCGACCTGGAGTCCGGGGAGGGACTCAACCCGACCGGGACCCATCTGAACGAGTACGAGACGGGTATCGAGGATGGACAGATCTACGTGGTCGTCCCGGAGGGGAGCTGACGATGAAGGTCGGCCCCGTCCTCCGGAACAACCGCGAGACCGAAGCCATCGTCGAGGCCATCAAGCAGGACACCGAGGGCCACGTCGAGGTCACCGACCGGCGCGCGTACCTCCGCGTGGAGGCCGAGGACCACTGTGTCGTCACCAGGCAGACCCTCGACGAGATTCTAGGGAAGGGGGCCATCGAGGTCCCCGGCGGTATCGAGGAGAACCTGTCCTCGTTCAAGGGCTACATCAAGCCCCAGTCGGACAAGGTCGAGTTCGTGAGCGACATCAAGGATACCCACACGCAGGACTGAGACCCAATGAGCAAGGAATACCCGATGAAGGACAAGGCGAACACGTACCGCACCTACAGCACCTGGACCCAGCGACGGGTCCCGACCACCTACGACGTGGCCACCCACCGGACGAACTACGATATCGGGGAACGCTACGACGGCGTGGTTCCCCGACTGGCCACCTCACCGGACCTGCCACTCCCGAAGTGGTATCGGAAGTATCGAGAGGGGAGTGTCGTCCAGGGAGAGTATCCCGACGACTTCGACGACTGGCGGGACCCCCGCGAGCTCACCTACGAGAAGTACAACAAGCTCATGGACCAGCGGGAGCGGACCATCGAGACGCTCTACGAGCAGGCCGAGGTGCTCGAACGGGAGACCGAGCGGAGCGACGACCCGTGGCTCGAGTTCCAGCACCGGGCCTTCCTCCCGCTGCGCTACCCGTTCCACGGGCTGCAGATGCTCGCGTCGTACCTGACGATGGTCGGCCCGTCGAGCACCATCACCAGCGCGACCACGCTCCAGGCGACCGACGAGATCCGACGGCAGGAGCGACTCGCCCGGCGGGCGACACAGCTCCAGAAGGAGTTCCCGGACCGTGGGTTCGCGGAGACGGAGGGGGATGTCTGGGAGGAAGACGAGATGTGGCAGCCCCTCCGGAAGGTCACCGAGCAACTCCTCGTGGAGTACGACTGGGGGCGGTCCTTCATCGGGACGAACCTCGTGTTGAAGCCGCTGCTGGACGAGCTCGTGCTGGCGCAGTACTCGGACCTGTTCAACAAGAACGACTCCGAGCTCTACGCGCAGGTTCTGGACAACTTCTACCTCGACGCCGACCGCCACATGGAGGTGGGTGTCTCGCTCGCGGACTACATCATCGACATCGACGAGGCGAACCGCGAGGTCGTCCAGGACGTCATCGACGAGTACTATCCCGCGGCTCACGAGGCCATCGAGGCGTTCGAGCCGGCGTTCGAGTCGATCCCGCCCGAGACGATGGCGTTCGACGACGTGCTCGACGCCGTCGACACGAAGTACGAACGGC
>Ga0207757_100333_pt1 | contig 34464 bp, 49 predicted proteins | sample A23P3SouthBayCA_2_FD_187752 | JGI IMG/M metagenome (GOLD analysis project Ga0207757, IMG submission 187752) | Aerobic enrichment media microbial communities from Eden Landing Ponds, California, USA - A23 P3 (2) (SPAdes) | ecosystem: Environmental > Aquatic > Marine > Unclassified | place...
GTCGTAGGACGACCACCCGCCGAGAGCCATCACGATGCGCGGGGAAACCCCCTCCTCGACGAGCAGGTGATGGGCCCAGCAGCGCCGGAGGTCGTGGGTGGACACCTTCCGGTAGTCATCGTCGCCTGTCTCCTCGGCAGCACGCTCGGCGGCCTCCTCGACCCAGTTCTGTAGCGTCCGCTTCGACCGCCGGACGACCGGTTCGCCGTCCTCGATCTCGTTGGCGGGCTCCTGCACAATCCGGTTGATGTGCGCTTCGAGGTCGATGGGGAGCCACGTCTCCCGGTACTTCCCGCCCTGGTGCTCGCCGGTGGTGTCCTTCCCGCCAGTCACGCGGAGCTTGTAGTGCCGCCCGTCCGAGCGCCGGGAGATGTCTTCAGTGGTCACGTCCGGGACCTCGGCGACCCGGAGACCACAGTCACCCATCAACCGGAGCGCGACCTCGGCGAGCCCGGAGCGGGCCTGCCGGGGGAGCTCCCGATACTCGTCCCGACTCATCCACACGTTCCACGTCCCGTCCTTGTTGCGCTCGACCCTCATTTCCCTTCGCGCTTTTCTTGAGTAGCGTGCAACTAGAGCGTTCGGGTCCGTTCGACCGTCGATATGAGACGCTCGATTTCCGGCGCGTCAGGAGTCGGGCCGTCGACGGATTGCACGCTTCTGTACAAACACGAAAATCTGTGATTGCTATTCGTCCGGAAGTTCACCACGACCCGGACAGTAAGCGCTGAATTTGCACACAGTCCTGTAATCCCGTCGAGAGAGTCAAACTGAAGCGGTCTTGTTTATATACGAATAGCGGCCGACCACTTTTCGTTGAGCCCAACCGAGGAGATCGGGCGCGAATCTGCACATCGAAGGACCGGGTCATGTGCAGACTCAGGATTGCCGAAGAACGGGACGCCCAACCCCCCGTGGTCACGTCAGACCCCCGTTCCACGAGATTCAGCACCAATGCTTATTAGCTGATAAAAGTCTGTGAGAATATGGAAGTGCCGGGATCAGAGAGAGAATATAAAGACGAGTTGCGCGATAGTATCGGGGAATCCTTCAAATTACTTGATGAAACTGGGGAAAGGTTCGAATATATATTCCACAGTGACGAAAGTACGGTCTTGTTCCCTGAATATACTATCGTGGGTGTAATAGATAATCGAAGCATTACCCCGGAGAGTATGGAAGACTGCCTATCGGAATTAAAAAATATTCGGAAGAAGTACTTTAATCGGTTTGAGAATTTAGCTGGAATCCATTATCCAATCGTTGTTGGGGTCACTGACGATATAAAAAGCGGAGTTCGAAGTTATATTTCAGACAAGAAGAGGTTGGATTCAGAAGGAGTTTTTGTTGTTGATGTCGCCGCCGGCACAGTACTCAGCCAAAAGCGACGATTCTACCATACGAAGAGGCCATTCGACGATATCGAAGATCTTCTGGCCGAAGTCATCGATTGACGGCCACTAATTCTCACCTCCCTTGGAAAATGTCTGAATTTCCTCAATGACCCGAACACCTGGGTATCGGCATCAAGAATAGGAATTACGCCCAGGCTGGGCAAGAACTACAGTTGACGCGCGGGGTTTCCGATTGAGCGGCAGGTACAGCGATCTGTAGCTCTACTCGCTGTCCTCCTGCTCGGGAGAGGGATGGGCCCCCAGCAGCCGGCGACGGACGTACTCGCGGGCCGTGCGCTCCCAGTCTGCTCCGGACACGATCGCCAGCGCCACGACCAAGAGAACCTCGTTCCACGTCAGGCACATCGTGAAGCTCCGGGCGAGCCTGCCTCTCGGCCTCTTGCCCATTCGTGAGTTGGACCCATCATATCGTACCCACGTTCGGGAGGAACCCTGCCCCGACCCTGACGTAATCTATGGACTCGGAGGGCGACCAGTACCGAAGATAATCGCCCTTCTGCCCCAGCGTGTCAACTTGCGTCCCGTTCGGGTCGTACACCTCCACCGTGTTCGCACCTTGAGCGTGAACGACCATCATCGAATGTTCCGCGAACCCTCCCGGTAGCTGAATCCCCACGTCGCCGCCGGCATCGCCCGTGTATGCTTCCACCTGAGACCCCTCCCTCACCGTCGTAGGACCGAGGGTTTTCAGCGTCTCACGCTGCCACAGCAGACCGTGGGGCCGGCTCTTGGCCCACGTCCAGTATGTCCCCTCGGCGGCATAGTCCGGGAGGGCAACCAGCCTCACCGACGTATCCCGCTGAACCATATGCGTGAACGGGCTCCCCCCGCCTGTGATTTCCCACTCGCTCCCTGCCGCGGGTTCGGATATGAGATAGAACTCGACAGGGGCTTGCTCCTCCGTGTCTGACGGGAGAGTGACCACGCCGCCAGAGCTGCTGTCGAGAAGGTACAGCTTGCCGAGACCTTCGCTCGAAAGCGTTGTGTCCCCGGAGAGGGTCCCTCCGAACGCCAGCGTCGAAGACTTCGGGTTGTTGATGCTCTCGACCATGCTCAGTTGCGACTCCAGCAGTCGATCGTCACGGTTCCCTGGTTCGACGTGGCCGAGTCCGCCACGCGGACCCATATCTTCGCGGTCGACACTGGGATGCCAGTCACCGGGATCTCCTCAGTGGTGTAGGTCAGGCTGGCCGAATCACTACCGGGCTGCGTGAACGCCACTTCGATGTCGATGTTGGCGTTCCGCAGGTCGACCTCCTGGGTCACGAATCCCAGGTCGGACGGCGTGATCTCGGTGTAGTCGTTCGCCTGGATGTCCACGCTCAGGCTCTTGTAGACGCCCCGAGCCTCCCGGTTGAACGCCGAGTCGGTGGACTGCTCCCGCTGTCGCAGGTACAGCCCCAGGTCGTTCGGACCACCTCCCTCGAGGCGTTGGGCCTGGAGTTCCAGCAGCAGCGCCCCGAGCAGGGCGTTGGTATCGTCGGTCAGGAGACTACTCGGCAGCGTGCCGTAGTAGTCCTCGAGCAGTTCGTGGGCTTCGTCCGGTGTTCCGAGCATGGTTCAGTCCAGTTCGTTGTAGCAGGTGCGGTCACCGCGCCGTTCCTCTCGCATGTGGTCGACATCGCTCTGCTCGAGCAGATCCAGGTCATCGAGCACGGCGGCGTTCTGTCGGCTCCGTTCGTCGGCCTCCGCGATCGCCGTGAGGAACGCTTCGAGGTCACGGTGGATGCGCTCGAGGAACCACAGCAACCCGGCGCCGATGACGGACGCTGCTACCTGAAAGAGCAGCTGGAAGGTGAGGTCCGGCATCCTATCCCCCGCTGGAACCGACCGTCCCGATGGTGCCGTTCGTCGCCGCCAGTGCGGCGAGGACGACCAGCAGCACTACCACCACCTCCTGATTGTCGAGCACCCAGTCGACCCAGGCCGGCGTGGCCGCGTCGGCAGCGTCCGCGATGTCGTCCGTCGTCCGGTTCACGTCGTCCGGTGTCGGCGTCCACATCTCGGACTGCCCGGGACCGGCCGTGTTGCCCTCCTCGTCGTCGACCAGGGAGACGAGACCGCCGACGCCCTCGTCGAAGTTGAGGGTAGCAGCGTCCGCGGCGCCGGCGACGGTCCCGTACGGATCCTCGATGGCCTGGCCGGGGTCGCTGGCGAAGTCGGTCGCGCCGCCGATCCAGTCGTTGGACCCGTCTCCGAAGCCACTCTGACCGTCGTCCACGTCTGTCGTGTCGGCATCGCTGGCGGCGTAGAGGCCCCCCTCCAGCGTCCGAAACTCCGAGATGCTGGTCGACATCAGTACAGCCCTCTGAGGTCGATGCTGTCGGCCTCCCCGTCGCCGTCCGTGTCGTTCAGGCGGTTCTCCGGGTCGTCGGCGGACCCGATGTTCGGCCCGCTACCGCCGCTCTCACTCTCCACCTCGTTGTCGCCGTCGATGAGGCCGGCGTCCTCCCACGAGTCCGATGTCTCCTCGACGTGCTGCTGCTCATCCGGCGTCGTGGTCTGACTGCCGCCGGGGTCGCGGGGGTCGGTCGTGGTCGGGTCGCCGTCGGACGGCGTGGCCGACCCTTCCGGCGCGACGTGCTGGGGCGGTGGCGTCTCTCCCGGCGAGAGGACACCGTCGGCCATCACGCCACTACCGAGATCCTGAGCGGCGATTCGGAGGGCCATGACTGGCCGCTGTTCGCCTTCGAGGACGGCCTGGGCGTCTGCCTCATCGGAGGCCAGCAGTAGCGCCACCGCAGCGATGCCGGCGCCTGCAGCCACTTGCTTGCCGCTGTATCCCATCAGTTGAACACCTCCGCGACCGCCAGGATGGCTCCGCTGAACAGCCCGGCCAGGACGGCCAGCAGGAGGAGGTCGTCCTGGGTGAGCGTCCACGTGTGAGCTTCGAGATCGATGACGACGCGAGGGCGGGAGCCACCGGCGCTGGCGTCCATCACTCCGGCAGCGTCGCCGGAGGGGGCGCCTGTTGCGGTCACTCCGTACCCGCCGCTCCCGGACCCGCCGGCCGCAGAGCCCTGAACGAGTCCGCCCTGCATGGCTACTTCCCCGCGGCGTGGTACCGGACCACTTCGCCGGCCCCTTCGACCGGGCCGGGAGCACCGTAGAACGGCACGCTGATTAGCGCGTGCGGGGCGGACTCCTCCGAGTTGTCACCGTCCACGTCCGTTGCGGACAGGGCGGCTCGATACGGCGCGTCGACGTACACCTCGAGCTTCCAGTCCTGCGGGACCAGCGGCTCGATCCAGTCCTCGAAGTCGAACATGACGGGCTCCTTGCCCTGGTCCCGCCGGTGGATCATCCCCACGTCCTCGCTGAACAGGGTCTTGGGCGTCCCGTTCGGGGCCACCTTCTGCACCTCGAGGAGCGCTTGGGCGCCGGCCGTGTAGATGAACCCCAGGTCCTCGCTCGGACCGGCTCCGTCGACGGTCACCGAGTCGGCGTCGTAGTCGACGCTGGAGATGTTCAGCTGGCCGTTGCTGGCCCCGTAGCAGAGGACATGGGTCGCCACCATGTTCGACTCGACGAGGTCGTGCGAGAGGGTGAACGTCTCGCTGCCCTCGCTGCCGTCCGCGGTCTGCTGCTCGACGGCGAGTACCGAGAGGTCGAAGGGAACGCCCTGGCGGAGCGAGAGCAGGCGCTGTGCCTTGTACTCCGCGATGAGTGTCCGCTGGTCGGCCGTCCCGTCGTTCCGCGTCCAGTCGCCTCCGGTGAGGTTCTTCGGGTCGGCGGGGAGGTCGCGGAGTCGCTCCCGGAGCGCCGACGCCTTGCGGTCGATTGCCGACATGGTTACCGGTTGTAGCTCCCGATGTTGACGTGCTGGCGGGCGAAGTCCAGTCGGCTGTTGCTCCAGTCGATCTGCGTGCTGGAGTCGATGGCCACCTCCAGGGTGTCCATCGGCCGGACCTGGACCTTCTGCCCCTTGAGCGGCTGGCGCACCTGATCGATGTAGTCGGTCGACTGCTGCTCGGTGATGTTGAGCGTCCGGTACGGCCGGATGTTCTGCATCACCTCGCTCACGACCTGCGGCTGGTCCATCGCCGGCGCCTCGTACCGGACCACGAGGTCGGTGTCGAGGGGCAGGTCGTTGTCTCCGGAGTCTCGGAGCTCGGCGTAGATGGGGATGCCGGGCTCCGCGCCGGCCATCACCTGATTCATGATCTCGAGGAGGATCCCGTCGTTCGGGTCGAACTCGAGGATGGGGGTCATCCGGCCGGTCGTGTTCTGCTTCTCGATCGCGTCGACCTTCGGGGTCCCGAGGTTGCTGAGGCTGTCTCCCATGTTCACTCACCCAGGTTGACGATGGTGTCCCGGACACCGACACGCTCGGCGGCGCTCTCGGCGGTGTAGACTCCGGCCCCCGCCATCAGGGGACGCGAGTAGTCGCCACCGTAGGCGGCGGCGAGAACGATTGCGACGAGCCCGGCCACCTCGTCGGGAGCGTCGAACCCGAGGAAGCGGTCGGCCAGGTTGTCGATGATGCTCGGTGCGGCGTACCCCGCGAACGCGACACCCGCCTGCTCGTAGGTGTCGGCGTCGGTGAGGGTGTTCATGGCAGTCTCGTACTCCATTCCGTCCTCAGATACCCGGATGAGTCGGATAAGCGGGCGACGTAGGTTCTCGCCGACGTGTGCCCGATCCTCGGCGGTCCGTGCTATCTTCGGCCAACTAGGCCGCCGCTGTCGAAGTCCTCCGAGAAGTCCGCCATGATGATGCCGAACGCCTCGGGCTTGCTGGGACGGTAGCCCAGCTCCTTCTCGATGCGGTCGTGCAGTTCGCGGAACCGTTCGGCCTTCTCGCCGTGGAGTTTGATGCGCTCGGCCATGGTCAGGGGTCGTGGATCTTCCGGCCCTCCGGGCCGTGGTGTGCGGTCCGCTCGTCGACGGCGCGGGTGTCCCGGCGCTCGAGGTCGCCCGCGTCGTTGGAGTAGACCCACTCGCTGCCGACGGTCCGGCCATCCTCGGTGAACTGCCGGAGGGGTATGTCCTCGCCGTCTGCACGGAGGCTATCGGGGAGTCGCGGAACCGTCTCCAGGCGCGGGTTGTGGATGGCGGTCGGATACTCGCTGTAGTCGTCGATCTTCGAGATGTCGCGGTCGGACGTGAATCCGCCCAGGAGCAGCTCGTCGGCCTGGCTGATGACCGTCTCCTCGATGAGCGCGGGGCGCTGGGTCATCCAGAGGCTGCTGGCCTTCTCGCCGCGGCCTGTTGTCGAGAGGCCGGTGATGGCCGACGGCGTGGCACCCTGCTGCGGCGCCAGAATGTGCGACTCGTCCAGCGAGACGAACGCGCCGCCGGCCTGCTGGCCCACATGACGGGCCGCCTCGACGACCCGCCCGGCCACCTCGCGCCAGGTCTCGGCGTCGAGGCGGTGCCGGGCCAGGACCAGCTGCGGATTCTCGACGAACACCGCTCGCCACCGGCCCACCGACCAGTCGGCCTCCTCCGGCCCGACGATGAGCCAGTCGGCCAGGCCCGCCTCGACGAGCCCCCGGTACTCGTCCTTGTGGTCCAGCACGACGAACACCGGGTACTCCGGCGCGTTCGCGGCCATGATCTGCTGGCCGTACCAGGACTTCCCCCAGCCCGTCTTGCCGGCGACGAACCTGTGCATCGGCTACGCCTCGGTCTCCTCCTCGTTCTCTTCCTGGAGGGACGCGGTCGCCCGGTCCATCAGGCGCTTCGCGGTGGCGAAGTTGCCCGTGATGATGTGGTTGACCTGCTCGGCCCGGTCGACATCGGCAAGGCGCTGCTCCACCTCCTCGAGGTCGGCGCCGTAGAGGTTCCGCGTCGCAACCGACGCGAGCTCCCGGTCGGTCGCCTCGATATCCGGGTGCTGCCGGCGGATGCCCTTGGCCCAGTCCTCGATTTGCTGTCCCCAGGTGTCCGAGTCGGCACCGACACCGACGAGGTCCGCCGGTGGGTCGGCGTCCCATTCGTGACCCAGATACTCGGCGTGCCACGCCTCGAAGCCGTCGGCCAGCAGCGTCCGGGCGAGGTTCCGGAGGGCGGCCGCCCGCTCCTCCACCGTCGGGAGATCGTCCTCGGCGGGGATGTCCTCGAGGCCGGCGGCCTCCGCGAGCGCCACCGCCGACTCGAGCTGCTGGCGCTCCAGGGACGCGAGCACGGCGGTCGCGCGTTCGAGCGTCTCCGACTCCGCGAGCTGTCCCGCGACGAGTTGCTCCTTGAGGCTCATACGCTCACCTCCTCGCCGAGCTGCTGCAGCAGGTCGGTGTGCAGGGCGACCGGGCCGCCGACGGCCAGTAGCGTCCCGACCACGAGCGCCTGCTCGGGCTCCATGTCCGACCCGCCAGCGTACTTGTCCATGCAGGCCGAGAAGTGGTCGTCGAGGTTGACCGAACGGAAGTGGCTCTCGTCGATGGTGTGGCCGTCGCCGTGCTTCTCAAGGATGCCGTTGGTCGCCTGGGTGCAGACGGCCACGTACATGTCGCCCCACTCGCCCGTCTCCGCGCCGAGGGTGTTCTCTCCCTTTTCGGCGCCTTCTGCCTCCTCTTCGGCGCCTTCTCCCTCACTCGCGTTCGGGTCGAGGTCGTCGGTGTCGACGTCGAGGCCGGAGAGGTCGGCCCGCTGGTCGTCTTCGACGGCTGGCTGGCCGTCCGGAGCCGCCGCCGTCTCCGCCTTCTCGCTGGCTTCGGCTTCTCGCCCGGCTGGCTCCTCGTCGGCACCGCCGTCCTGGTCGTCCTCGCTCATGCCTGCACCATCCCGCCGACTTCGTCGGCGTGCTGTTCCTCGGTCTCTGGCTCCGGGACGGGCTCGCTGCTGCCGTCCGAGAGCAGCAGGTAGCCGACCACGACGACAATGACGACCGCGGCCACCAGATACGGGGTCGGGATGTCGGTAAGGCCACCGGCCGCGGCAGCCGCCGCCTCGGCGGGCTCCGTCCCGCCGTCGTCTCCGCCTTCTGGCTCGCTCTCGGCGTCGCTCCCGGTACCACCGACGACTCCCTGCTGTTGCTGGTATTCGTCCTGGGTCGGCATATCGTCCTCCGTGGCGGCGCCGTCACCGCCTTCTGGCTCGCTCCCTGGCTGGCTCTCCCCCTCGCTGGCTCCCTGGTCGCGGCCCTCCTTGCCGCGAGTCTCGTCCCCGCTCCCGTCGGTGTCGCTTCCGCCGTTCTCGGCCCCTTCGGCCTTGCTTCCGTCTCCTTCTTCCTGCTCGTCGTCGCCATCGGTCCCATCGTCGCCCTCGAGTAGCCCCTTCACCGCGTCCCAGTCCGGGTGCTCCGGGCCGGTCGCGTTGGCGTGCGAGCGGAGGGCGGCTTCGCTCGCCGCGGTCTTGCCGCACCCGTCCGCCGGGCAGGTGAGCATCGCGCTCCCGGTCATACGTCGACCGCCTCCTTCGTCACCTCACGGTCGCCCAGCTCCTCGAACGTGAGCGGGGACTGGTCGTGCTGTGCGCGGATCTCGTTGATGCCGGCGGCGGCCTCCTTGGCCTCCGCGACGGACATCTTGTACTGGTTCCAGAGCTTCGAGAGCGCGCCGTACGCCCGCCCGGGCAGGTCGCCGTCGTGCTCCCCGTCACCCAGGATGGCCTCGATCTCCTCCTCCGCGAAGCCGCAGGCGTCCCCCAGGAACTCGCAGGCCTCGGGGTCGCCGTGCCTGCACTCCTCGTGAGCGTGGTTGCACTGGGCGTCCTGGCCCCGCTGGGCCTGCCGCGCTCGGCGGGCGTTGGCCTCGTCTTCGGACTCCTCGGCATCGAGGCGCTCGCTCCCGCGCTGGTCGCGCTTCCACTCCTCGATGCGGCCGGCGTGCTCGTCGACGGTAAGCTTCGGGTCGTACCGTGCCGCCCAGTCCTTGATGCCGTTGGCCTGGAGGGTGCCCTTCACCCACTGCGCTTTCAGCACGCTGCTGCCGTCCTTCGAGAAGTCGAGGCGCTGCTTCTCCCCCCGGGTGAGGTCGGCCTGCTCCTTGCGGCTCGTCTGGTCGCCACGCGACTGCGCCGCCGCCTGCCGGGCCTCCTGCACCACGTCGTCGGGGGCGTCGCTGCTGAACCGGACGGTCTTGAGCCGTCGGTCGTCCTGGCTGCAGAGGGCCTCCGGGTAGTCCTCGCGGAACGAGTCGGCGATGTGCTTCCGCCCGAACTCGACGGCCTCGGTCATGCGCTCCCCTCCGCGGGGGCCTCGACGACGAGCGCCCGGGAGCCGGGGCCGAACGGGTCGGCGTCGGCAGCCCGGCGTGCGAGGTCACCGTCGAGGTCGTCGTAGTCGGTCACGTCGAACGTGTAGAACGTGGTCAGGCGCCGGAAGCGGCAGGCCTGCAGCCGGGAGAACAGCCGGTCGAGGGCCTGTTCCTCGTCGCGGCTCTCCGGTTGGAGTGCCACGCGGTCGGGGTGGGTCGAGTCTGCGTGCATCGCACCGGCTCGCGGGCGGGGCCGGGCCTAAGCCCGCGCTCGTCAGGTGTTCGGACAGTTGCTTGCACAGGTGAGCGGCCCGGTGATTTACTAGTCGGGAGGCCTACGCTGGCGTATGAGTCGTGCCGAGCCGACACGTCGGGCCGCGGAGGCGGTGAGTGACGACGACGCGGCGGTGACGCCGCTGGGTCGCGTCCGGGTGGGTGAGAACAACGGGTCGTACACGGTTACGCTCCGGAAGGAGGTCGCGGAGCAGCTGGGCATCGAGCCCGGCGACGAGATGGAGGTCGGGCACGAACCGGGAGCCAATGAGTTCCGATACCGGCCCGCAGAGGAGTTCGAGGGGTGGTGAGAGGGAGGAGAGGCATTCTGACGAGAAAATCGAGAATCTGGGCGTGAATCTATCCACAAGATTGTAGCCGATGGGTCTGAAAGAGGAGCTAAGGGCAGTTCCGATGCCAGAAATCAGTCCCAATAACGGCCCAGGATCCCCTCAGAGTCCGGGTAGAGGGCCGTTCGAACCGCTCCAGAACGAGGTGAGGAGCATCAGAACTACTCTGGGGCTGTTCTTCGACAATCCAGAGGAGGTCTTCAAGAGCATCTATCAGGATGTTCTTGCTCTCCCTCCGGAGGAACGGTTCACCAACTCGGTCAAGGTATTCCGTGAGGCGATACGGGAGGAGGTCGGGAGCCTGGAGGCCGCCGAAGCACTCTCGGATCTGGATGAATCCGATAGCCATCGGATGAATCGTCGACTGATCAGCCTCAGTGAGGAACTGATAGAGGCCTTGCTGCAAGAGGTCTGGACTACCCGAGATGCCCGACCCGCAGTAGCTACTGCCGCGGGGTTAACTGCAATCCGGGTTGGACTGCAGTACCTCGAGGAGCATCCGGACGTTCCGGACGAGGACCGAAAGCAGATCATCTCCACTCTCCTGGCCCTCATGGCACGGATATTCAATCTCGCGGACCTCGAACCGGATGAGGTCGAGGTCGATGAGATCCTCCAGGACTTCGGCTACGCTGTCTACTACATCGAGGACGCAACCGAGGAAGGACCGGACTTCCCCAACCCGGACGAGGCCGCCCCCGACGAGGTTCGGGACGAACTCTACAAACTCGGTGCCATCATCGCATACCACAACCTCAACATCTCGGTCGGACGGGGGGCGGAACTGGCCGGAATGTCGAGGTTCGAGTTCGAGGAGTTGCTGGAGGAGTCTGATATCGAACCCCGGTACGGACCGGAATCTACCGAGGAGCTGTACGGAGACGGTGTCGGACTGATTGATGAGTGATGTCAGTCGGTTCGTCCTCGACACGAACGTAATCTCATCACTCATCGCGGTCGACTGGCTGGATGGCGTCGAGTGCTGGCTCCCCGAGCGCGAGGTCCACGCGTCTCGTCGGGTCTGGGAGGAGATTCAAGTCCGCTGGGACCTCGCGGAGCCGGAGTGGCTGGAACTGCAATCGGTCGACCTCGATGGGGTACAGGACGACTTCCCAGGGTCGATCAGCCCGCAGGACTGGTCCTGCATCGTGCTCGCGGAGTCGGAGGCGAAGGCGTGCGTGGTCACGAACGACACCGGGATGCACACCGTGGCGGATCGAAGAGAGACGCCCTGGATGTGGGGGACTGCCTTCGTGCTGAGTACGTTCAAGCAGTGTGGTATCACGAAGCCGGAACTCTCGGCGGGGACCGAGGAGTACGCCGACGACCTCGGACTGAACGAGGAGATCGTCGCGGAGATACGAGCGGCAGAGAAGTAAGCACGGGTCACGGAGCAGCTTGGGCATCAAGCCCGCAGAGGAGTTCGAGGGCTGGTGATTGGTATAGGGAGTAGTCCCCAAGCAGGAGGCTAGTTTAGATTTGGCTGCACCCAATACTTAATAACCAATCGGGCGGGGAGCGCTAGCGTGCATGAGAGCCGGTATAATTGGCATCCCCGACTATGACTTCGGCCCCGTAGATTCGACCATCGAAACCAATAATGTAGGTGATGAGACCCTTCGTGCCTGTCTGGAAGTCCGGAACACGCAAGAAGATGCATTTGGTGGGTATACGCTCCAAACTGGAAGAGCAGCCATCGAGGAACTCGAAACTGAGGAGAGGATTTCGATTAGAGAGAACGCGGCCTCTGTAACTGCAAGAGAAGAGTCAGTGACTCGGACAAAATATACGGAATTCGCCCTTGTTCCCGGAGAATTCGCTGCAGTGGAAAGCGGGCGCGGAGCATTCGCTTTCGATCTCATCGGAGGCGAGACTGATGTTGCTAGTATTAAGCGGGGGGAGATCGATTTGATGTCATTCGCTGACTCCTTCGAAGGGGATTCCCGTCCAGAGAATGCTCAACCGTGGCAAGTGGGATTCTACGGAAATGCAGGGGGAGCAGAGAAAGGTGTCGTGTACGGAGATGGCGTATTCGATGATCGTGATCTCGGGGAAGTGCTCAAGCAATGTCCGAAAAATCAGCTGGGACTGATTATTGAACCAGAAGATGACGAAGAGATCCAGATGACTGCTACGAGAAGCGGTTATGTGGAGGTATATCAGCCAAGTAACTACGATGCACTCGATTTCTCGGAATTCGTGATTGAGTATGTTCTTCCACATGTCGAATCAAGGAGTGAGAGCTAGATAGCTCCGATATACCCTAGACTTATCATTCATCAAGGTCATTCTCAGCCGAATAATATGTCACCGGAGCCCTCCGACTTCGACTACCAGGGGCACTTGGTATTTAATGGCCTGTATAAGACTGAGCGAACCGATGGGTCTGATCTGCCCAGAGCGAGGTCTGATGCCGCAGGCGACCTGTCGGAACGTCTTCCGGATTTCGACGACAACCCGACAATTGGAGGGCGCAGCGGATACGTAAACCTGCCACTGAGAGAAGCCATATACGACGACGACAGCATCGAGGATTCCTTGCAAGGGGTCACCGAATCTCTCATCGCTCGGCGGTATAAGTACGAGAAATTCAAAGAGCAAGAGGCATACTACGATGGGGATCGGATTCAGGTAGACGTTCCTAGTGTGAAGGACGCGGATATCTACTGGAGATATGACGACTACATGTACTTTAGAGGAGCAAAGGGGGATGTCAAAGAAGCGAAATCGCAAACCCAGCGTGCCCTGAGTGGAAGTACACAGCTAAGACAGATTCAGTTGGAGGAAGAATTCTTCCTATGGTTGTTCAAGCAATATATCGAGAACAACCAGCCGAGTTCGAACCTCGAAATCAGAAGGCTGACCGACACCACACTCACTGGAACTCGGGACGTTTTCGGCCAAGAGACTGACGTGAATGCTTCCAGCGATCTTGAATACTGTGTGCCTCTGCTCGCAGGAATCCTGCGGGATAAATCGATTTCCATGGTTGAAGGGAACTTCCGAATCCATGGAAATTCTGTTCGGGCAGAGGTTGGTCGCAAGCGGGTCTATGTCAAAGCTTCAAAGGGAGACATCAGAACCTCGAACAAGGTTCGGCGTATAGCTCTCTGTCTGGCATTCATCGACGAGCTGGTTGAGATGCATGAATCGTGGAGAGATCTCGATCCACAGGACCGCTACCCGCCGTTTGAGTTCTTCCGAGAACTGTATGAGGCTTGTGAGAGTCAAGAGGTGACGATTGACCGGATATCTGATAACGTACTGACGAAGTACGCAAACCTCCGGAACGAAGATCCGTCGGACTGGGGGGTATAATGAGGGGTGAATTCTACTTCCGCCGCGAACCAAAGCGCTACTTTCACTGAGGTCCAAAGATTAAGTACCCCTACCTATCTCAATGAGCAAGGTACGTCGCGCCGGACCTGACGAAAACACGTGGCGTGAGTACCTACAGGAAGTCTCAAACGGGAAAATAGCGAATTTCGATTTTGATTCTGAGCCTGTTACGGTACAGGTTGAGAACTATCCATACGGATCACAGCAAATCATTCAAGGACGGTTCGACTACGTCACGGAACACCCGTTTAACGGGAGCACTTCAGAGACTCCTGTTGAGTTCCAATTTCGCACCGGGTCCCGGTTATTCGCTATCGATACTCTTGGAAATAGCGACGATCTCTCCGATATCTTCAACGCGTTCAAATCCCGCCTTCCAGATGAGATTGATATCGCTCCTGGCCTGAGCGGATCACGGGAGGGCCTCTGGAGGTTTATCCAAGCAGCTGATGAAGTGCTTAGTGTACAAGTAGTCCACGACGGTGAGATCGTGGAGTATGACGAAATAGAGGATACGCCGGTTGAGGAGGTAATCGGCGAGGTGATGATCTGGGAGGCAAATCTCGTGTTTGAACATGCGGGGTCCGGACAACCCATCGATGTAATCTACGATGAAGAGTCTCTGTTCATCAGATCTGATTTAGAGGGTGATGCAGAATACATCCTCCAAATACTAGAACGGGAAGTTTTCGGTGGAGAGTAAATATGGGAAGGGTCGGGGATTCCGCTGAGTGGATTCTCCAACATGGCTCCCTCGCAGTAGCTATAGGCCTCTGTTCATTTCTTACCGTTCTCGGAGGCGCTGTGGGTCAGGTGATGTGGTCTGTGGGTGGTTTGTCAACCCTTGCGGCAGGAGCCGTCTCAATTCCGACTGTCTTTTTAGGGTATCTTCTGGTTGGTCGGCTAGCACCTTCCGTAGAAATTGAGTTAGTACAACTCGATGTCCAAAACCCTTCAGATGGGTTGATAGGAGGATTCATTCAGGTATCCGATGGGCGCGCAGAGCTCTCTGCTACTGTGAAATTACCTGATTCCAGAGAACGGGCTGAGTTGGAGTTTAGAGAACAAGATTTCAATGTCGGTTTTAGTAATTATGATGAAGATGAGGTCGCTGAAGTGTTCGAGAATCGGGTAATGATCGAGACAGACCAGCCAAAGGTCGACTTCCGTGTCTCAATCGAATCTGAGGGTATGGGGGGAAGCGAGAGGCAGATGAACATCAAAGATAGGACGACTAACCGACAAATCGAGTCGCGAGATCTCCACTTCAGCTAAAATACGAGAGAGCGTTATTTAATCGGTCAACGCTTACCACTAATCCCCCATCACTCCGTTCCCGATAATATACCACTACTACATTCTCATCCTCAATGGCCAATTCGTCTTTGCGGGTCAGAGCGCCAGACTCTGGTTGTATTGAGACCAGCTCACCTCCTACCTTCGCATGGACGTACTCCTTGTCGTCTTCCACAGCCATGCGCTCCACTTCTGGTCTGTATTTCTCTTCCAAAATTCGAACGACAATCTCGCGGATATTCTGCCCACGATAGGTTTGATAGATTACTAAGTGCTCTAAGAACTCCCTTACATCCGACTGGTCGATCTTCTCAAGAGCCTCTCGAATCTCCTGCAGCATATCGTAAGCCTGGGACGCGCCTTCTTGCAGCTTCTTGTCCCCGTCATGGCGGCGGTAGTAGTGTTCGCGCCAGTCCTCAAATGACGCATCAGGGTTCTCTTGAGTAAATTCCTCAAAAATCTGGGTCACGTCACCAATCGTATCGCGCCCGTTCGCACCCGACCACTGGATGGCGTTGGTTAGGACGTTTGATGTGTACTTTGGGACATCTGTAGTTTCTCCTGCCTCGATTAGCTTTCTCTCAGACGGAGAAATCTCTAGTTTGTCTTCCATCCCGCGGGAGCCAGGCATAGAGTAGGTCTAGCTGTTTTATCTTTTATAACCACCGACGACCCCTGCGATTTTATTCTTGGTATCTCTAACGGTAGCCATGAGATTCGAACCCGGTGAACGATTCGACTATCAGGGACATCTAATTTTTAACCGGATTCTACATGTTGACCTGTTTGACTCAGAGCTAGAAGGTATCATCAATCGGCTGCCAGAGTTTGATGCTGATAAGGAGTCGGCCAGGTCAGGATTCGAAGAATATCCATTTTCAGCACAAGTAAACGACCATCCCGGTCTCCCTGGTGAGATAAGAGACATATGCTCAAATACCACTCTACTAAAATACAGATATGAAGATCTTGTGGAGGAAGAGGCCCTTGTAGAAGGTGAGAGAACGACTGTAGATGTGCCAAAGCTGAGAGACGCAGATGTCTTTCTGCACCCCCCTAACAGGATATATATCAGAGCCTCTAAACGAGAGGCAAAAAACGTACACAAAGCGCTTTCCCAGGTTCTAAACGACCACATTTCTGAAATAGAGTTCGATGAGGACTTCTTGATGTGGATATTCTACAATTATGCATCGGACAAATTTGGTGGTGAATCTTTTGAGGAGCTATTCGGGGATCATAATCTTAAGGTGGAATTGTTAACAGATGTAAGTATAACCGGTGAACGGGACACGTTTGGCTCTGTCAACAGAGTCGAAGATTCTGTGGATATTTCGAGAAATATCCCGATTTTAACCGGAATTCTGAGAGGAAATCGAATTTCGATGATTGGGGGTGGCTTCGACTACTTGGGAGAAAAAATCAACTTAGAAATAAACAAATCTGGCCGTATTCATTTCAAGGCTGGTAAGGGGGGGCTTTCGGTTCGAAATCCCCTTGCTCGCATGGCGACCTCAGTCGCGCTAATACACACTTTCACAGAGGTTTATGATAGATGGAAAAACCTCCCAGACAGCTCAAAGTATCCTCCTGTCTCCTTCTTTGAGCAGTTGTATAACGATCTTCAACAGCAGGGCGTTACCGTTGACGAGGTCAATCTTGATACCATATCGAAAGTTCATGGGGGGCGAGGTGGTGGCGGTGACTGATTTCTATGAACCAAATGAAACCCCATTAGAGGAGCCAGAGCTGGAGAAAATCAGGGAGGAAGGGCAAAATGAAAACGTCATTTTCTTCGAACAGTTGCCTGTTAATGATGAGAAAGGTGATATAAATTTGTCAAAATATGCAGCAGGATTGGCAAATAACGGTGGTGGCTCAATCTTTCTGGGGATATCTAAAGACGGCACCGTCGAAGGAGTCGCAGACATCTCTGAGGTAGCGGAGCGAGCAGTGGTACTTATTGAGGACTACGTAGAGGAGTCTGGTGAGGTAAAGATTGACTCTTTTGAATATAAAAATGATGTTGTTGAGATACGCGTGCAAGAATACCACCACCTACCCCATTCTGTAGATGGGAGGTTCTATATTTGGAGAAACAATCATCTAGTGGTATTGACGCCGTATCAGGTCTGGAGACTTATGCCTATGGAAGAAGAATCCATATAAAATCACACGAGAGCTGAGTACGCCAGTAATACGGAGAGAGTAAGTAGTACAGTGAGAAGTAATGAACCTGATAGGAATAACAAGGTGTATACTATATTTGTGATTTTTATCCAGAATATGGTTTTTTCAGTCAACTTCTCAATCTCTTTTCGGTCCTCCTGGTCATATAATGTGTACTCACTCCCAGAAGAATGTCCCTCTGACTTTATTTTCTCGACCGTCCGGAAATGATGCTTTCTGGCCCTATCACCCAATGTGTGAAGCTTTTCTCGATCAAAATTTAATTCTACATAGTCGCCACTCTCTAGCTTGACTAAGTTAGACTGGTGTTTCGATTTGATATTGTTTCTAACTTTATTGCCCTCCCAGATATTCGGTATGAGGTTATCTAGATTGGGAGTTTTCGTCATGGTTTCTCATACAGGATGGAAGGCTCCTCAGCCACCCGCTCCAAGAACTGCCGAATCGCATCACTCCTTGAGAAGTCCATCGGCAGGTCCCCTTCGGCTTTCGCCTTCAGGATGCTCTGATCCACCTCATCAACCAGCTCCGTCTCCACCAATACTGATATCGACTTCTTGTCTTCGCTCATCCTGCTTCGATAGTATCGTAGCGAGGCTCATGTCGGTGGCTACATAAGTGCTATAGCGTCTTGCTATCTAAGCAAAACAACTATGTATCTGGCACCGAACGTCGGGAGTACGAACCCACCGATTCGCCTGTAGACGACTCTCCTCGGTCTGTGACGAAGGGGTGTTGGAAGCACCCCCAAGGTGGGTTCTCCCAGCAGCAATGCCAGATGAACCCGCGCGGGGCTACGGACCCCGCGTCCGACCAGACGCATCACCCGCTCAAGAATCCGACGACCCGACCGCCTGCACCCGCTGTGACGCCAGTGCGGACGGCCTCGATCCGCACGCTGGCCCACTCTGCCGCGACTGCGGCACCGCGACCGCGCTCACCGACGGCGGCCGCGACCGCGTCGAGGTGCGCATCCGCTGCCTGCGTGAGGACGTGCCCACGCTCGCCTCGCTCATCCTCGCCGGGGGTCGCTCCTCGGGCGGCCCGGCGCTCGATCTCGCGGAGCGCGTCACGGACGACCTGTTCGAGGAACTCGGCGGCGCCGACGGCATCGCCCGCCTCGCCGGCCAGCTGCACGACCACGGCCCCGAGCACGTCGACTGGAACGACCGCGTCGGCGCGGCAATCGTCCCGGCCACGGAGGGTGACCAGTGACCCGAACCACCCGCCGAGATTACCCCCGTGGGGCGGAAGTGACACCACCATTTCATGTCGAATCCGCCGGACGGCAGCGTTTCGGAAGCCGTCGTTTCAGATTCACTCTGGGGTTGAAAAACGTACAGGGGTATGTGCCCCCTCGGACCCGTCCGGATGTCGACGAAGATAGCGACCGACGGCAGCGCCCGGGCCGACGCACCCGAGCGCGTCGTGGTGGACCGGCAGGAGGAGCCGTATCGGTGGGCGTGCCCGCGGGGGCACGTCGACTGGGACAAGACGAACTCGCACATCTGGTGCCGGGGCTGCAGGCGCCAGCACGAGAACGGCGCGGACGTCGACCCCGAGCACTACGAGATCGTCGACCGGAAGAACGACGAGACGGTCCCCTGGTCGGCGGTCGAGCTCGTCGAACGGTACTGACCACGCAGGATACACGCCGACAGCCGGCGTCGAGCGCGCCCGTACTATCCAAAGGCACGACGCGCTCGGTGCCCGCTGCGGTCCCTTACGAGACCATGAGAACGCTAGCCCACACGACGGAAAGGAGTATCGCTACCGACCGAACTGACGCGCTCGCCGGGGTGAGCGGACGATGAACGGCGGTGAGGGCGGCCCACCCCGGGATGCGGCCTACTACGAGCGCAAGCAGGCCGAGGAACTCCGGCGCATCCGCGAACTGCAGGAGCGGCAGACCCTGGCCGCCGAACTCCAGGCCGGCGCGCTCGCGGAACTCGCCCACCGGTCGATGCCGGGGCGGATGAGCGTCGGCACTACCATCGAGGAGTGGCGGGTGTGGCTCCGGGAGTTCGAGCGCGCCACCGGACAGCGACGGAACCGCGGCGCCGGCGAGACGAGGACCGGGCCATGAAGCGGCGCGCCTACAACCTCCCGTGCCCCGGTTGCGGGGCGCTCGTCATCGGCGCCAGCGCGGGCGACGAGTGCGGCTCCTGCGGGGCGGTGGTGTGCCGTGACTGACCTCGACTGGCCGCCGGAGTTCGGGGAGCGGACCCCGGCCCGACAGCGCGAGCCGAACCGGAGCTACGAGGTGACGCTCGCGCAGTCGCTCGACGACCTGGAGGCGGAACTCGACCGCCTCGGCGTCGACGACCTCCGGTACTCGTTCGACGCCCAGCAGCGCCAGCGCGACGGCCGCCCGTACTCGCGGGCGAACCCGGACGACCCCGGGTTCGTCGTCCGGTGGACCGTCGACGGCGACCAGTACGCTGTCGGCTGCGACGCCTACGACCGACTCCGGGACAACGTCCGGACCGTCGGCCTGTACGTCCGCGAGAAGCGCAAGATGGAGCAGCGGCCCGTCGAGACCGGCGAGGCCGAGTTCTCGAACCTCCGTCTCCCCGGCCCCGAGGACACCGACGTTGTCGCGGCGGAACCGCCCCCGCACGAGGTGCTGGAGGTCGACCCCGACGCCAGCCCGCAGGTCGTCCGTGCCGCCTACCGCGAGCAGGTCAAGCGCGCCCATCCCGACCAGGGCGGGACCGCCGCGGAGCTGAAGCGCGTCCGCGAGGCGAAGGAGGCGATGCTGGATGACTGACGACCAGTCGACCCTCGCGAGCGAGGAGGGCGAGGCATGACGCGGCGCCGAGGGCCCCCCGAGGAGATGAGTCCTCGCGAGGCGCGGGACCGCTACCTCCGGCGCCGCCGGACCGACGCCACGGACTCCTCCGTTCAGTCCTGGCGCTACCGGCTCAAGATATTCGTCGAGTGGTGCGAGGGCGTCGGCATCGAGCGCGTCGGCCAGCTCCGACGCGCCGATCTGAGCGAGTTCCACGAACTGCGGGCGGCGAAGGTCGAACCCGTCACCCTGGAGGGCGAGATGCACACGCTGCAGTCCTTCCTGGAGTTCCTGTCCGACGAGGGCGCCGTCGCCCCCGACCTCTCCGACGCCGTCCACATCCCGAAGCTCGACAGCGAGCAGCGGAGCAGTGACAAGAAGCTCCACGCACGGGACGCGCTCCCGCTACTGGAGTGGTTCCGGAACACGCCCGTCGTCTACGGCACCCGGCAGCACGCTCTGCTTGAACTCCTGTGGAACACCGGCGCTCGGCAGGGCGGCATCCGGGCGCTCGACGTGCGGGACTTCCACGCCCCGCCGGACCCGTACGTGGAGTTCCGACATCGCCCCGAGACGGATACCCCGCTGAAGAACAAGATACACGGCGAGCGGCCTGTCGAACTGCCGGAGGAGACCGGAGACGCCGTCGCGGAGTACGTCGCGGAGTACCGCGTCGACACCCACGACGATCACGGCCGGCAGCCGCTCATCACCAGCAACCAGGGCCGCCCGACCGGGAACACCGTTCGGGTCTGGTCCTACCTCGCCACGCTTCCGTGCCAGCATACGGACTGTCCGCACGGGAAGAACCCCGCCGCCTGCGAGTGGACGGAGTACAGTCAGGCCAGCAAGTGCCCCAGCTCGCGGGCGCCCCACCACATCCGGACCGGCGCCATCACCCACCTGCTGAATCTGGGGTGGCCGCCCGAGGACGTGGCCGAGCGCGTGAACTCCGCGGTCAAGACCATCGAACAGCACTACGACAAGGCAGCACCCGACGAGCGCTTCCGGCGCCTCAAGAACCGGATGGAGGACCGCCGCCGGAGCCTCGTGAACGACCTCGACCCCACCAATGAAACGAACACCACATCCTGAGATGAATCGCCCGTCAACCGCCCGCTACGCCGTCAGCAGCGCGAAAAATGTGAGCCGGGCCGGCCCACTTCTCTGCTGCCGCTGTGACGTGGAGCGACGGATTTCCGGTAGCTCTCGAACACTACCGATCTGGCCATCGGATTCCTGAACGAGTCATCCAATCCGACGGAAGATTTAGGTTTCCTTGGCCGACGACAGTAGGTATGGGGGGTTGGTACGAACTAGCAATCGCGTGGCTTGTCCACAGGCCCCGTGAGGTAGCGGCCGACAGAGGTCAGTCACAAGTAATCGGTGCGATACTGATATTCGGGTTCGTCATCGCCGGGCTGGGACTGTATCAGGTGACCGTTGTCCCGCAGCAGACCAGCGAGGTGGAGCTGCAGCACTCGTCCACGGTGAAGGACGATTTCGCTGGTGTCCACGGCGCGATTGTAGATGCCGGGTCAGCGAACGATGTCCGGGCGGCTAGTGTCAAGCTGGGGACGCGGTATCCACCGCGCGCGCTGACACTTAATCCGTCGCCCGTGTACGGTCGGGTGGCGATAGACGACTTACCCGGACCAACTGGGATTTCGGCCTCGTTTGATGCGGGCGCGGTCTGTGGGCCGTCGCTTTCGGCACCGAAGACGCTGACTTACAAGGCCGACTACAACCGATTCAGCAACGCCGGGAGCCACGGTTACGAGACCAGTGTGACGTATCACTCAGTTAATGAGAAAATCACCGACAGTGACCAGGCCCTCGTTCAGGGTACGACCATCCGGCTCTTGCCTCTGGTTGAGGGAAGTCTGTCCGAGTCGGGAATCAACAGCAAGACGTTGGAGTTCGAAGGTGGAACTACCGGCGGGACGACGCTCACCAGCGCCGCACCCACGATTACCCTCCCGACGGAGCTGAGTAAGAGTCAGTGGAAGACGATTCTAGAGGGCGCGGAGAAGGTTGACACGATTACGAAACCAAGCAGCAACCGGGTCCGAATTAGCTTCAAGACAGATACCTACACGGTTCGCTGCACGCCGATAGGAGAAGGCGCGACGCCGTCGAACTCCCCGACGATGCTTCCAGGGACAAATGGTGGCGGTGGGAGCAGTGGGACTAGTTTTAACCCTGCGGGAGCGGGGACTCTTGTCTACGAGAGTGCCGCTATGGATGGTTCAAACGGTGTCGATATCACGTTCAGGAATACTGATACGACCCAACGGACGATTAGTGACATCCGAGTTCCGTTCTACGATTCGGATGGGCAAGGTTCATCTGGTGGTGCCGCTGCAGAAGTTGTCGAGTTCGATTCGGGGTCAGAAGAGGATACTGGCGGTCCATATCGGTCCAGCGGCTTCTCGGTCGGGCCTGGGAAGACCAATACGTACGATATTGCCTTTTTTTGTAGGTCTACCAGTTCTACTGGCCCCCCAAGCTCAACCCCTACAACTACCAGTTCGAACTACGAGATTGGTAGTGGCGACTACTTCGTCATCAGCGTGATATTCGACAACGGGGAGACAGCCAAATATTTCATCAACCCGCCGTCGAGTAACTCCGGCAACGGTAACGGCGATTGTGCTTGACCAGTTGGAAGTGACCGAACTTTTCACAGCTTTTGACCAGTACTTGACGATTATCGCGGCGCCTCTGCCCGGTCTAAAGCCAGTTCTCACGGATTGGGGTGGATTTTTGTCCTTTGGCGTAGCACGCTGGCCGGTCAGATTCTCTGTGAATCCTCCTCGATAAATCAGATAATGACCGTAAACTACCCACATCTCGGTGACCAAGACTCGAATCCATTGGAGATGTAGTGTCAGTTCTACTGCGACGCTGTCTGCGCGGCCAGTCTAGTAATTTCTGTTCACGCTTCTGGAACTCTACAACCCTCAACCCAGAATACCTCCCAACCGACTCTGCCGCTTTCGAATACCGATAGCAACTGAGGCCACCTCGTACTAGCCTCTCGTCGCGCCCGTCGATTCTCTCTATCCCGAACCCCTCGACCACCTCCTCGATGAACAGCGCCCGACCTGAACCACCTCGGCCGTGGTCGGCTGCCGGCGGAACACCGTGAGGAGACATCACCACACTGTGCTGACTCGAAGACACCCGCCCGGAGTCCCTCTGCGAGACGACCGCTGCCCTCATCCAACCTTCACCTTCGATAACCGTCAATACCCGTGCGTTTATCAGTTTCCACGAGTACCTGTCGGCAATGCGCTGTGGGTGTTATCCGGTGACAGAGCCCAAGGTATGCGTGGTGGACCGGGGTAGGGGGGAGCGCCGTGCTTCCTGAACTCTGGCAGGTCGGGCTGGTCGCGAGTGCCGTCATCACGGTGTCGTTCGCCGCGATCGCGATCCGGCTGGTGCTCGACCTGACGCGAACCGAGCAGTGGTCGGGGAACCCGCTCGGCGTTGCGACGATGCTCATCTTCCTCACCTGTGCGGCGAGCCACGGGGTCCGGACGGTGCAGTTGCTGGGGCCGGTGCTGGGCGTCGGGGGGCTGCCGGGGCTGGCCTCGCACGTCGAGTACAACTGGGCGCACATGGTGGTGCTCGACCTCCTGACGGCGTCAGCGGGGGCGTGGTACTGGACGATGCGCCGGCGGTATCCGACGCTCGCGCGGGGAGCCTCGCTGTTCGAGGACCTCCGGAGCCGGAACCGGCAGGCGCTGGCGGTGCACGACAACATCGTCCAGGGGCTCTCGCGGACCAAACTCGCGCTGGAGGCCGAACAGGACGAACTCGGGGAGGAGGCACTGGAGGAGACCCTCGAGGAGGCCAAGACGATGATAACCGAGCTCATCGACGAGGAGGGGACCGAGGGAACGCTCCGCCGGGAGGACGACTGAGATGTTCGGTGTCGAGCTGTGGGTCGTCGGCGTGGTGGCGACGACGCTCATGTGGGTGAGCTACGTCGGCATCGCGGCCACGCTGTTGCGCGGGCTGCTGGAGGGGCGCCAGTGGGCCACCAACCACCTCGGGATGGCCACCGCGCTCATCTTCGCCACCTGTGCGGCCGGCCACGGGATGCACACGATGCACGCGCTCCTCCCCATGACCGGGACGGACCTCACGCTCGGCTCGGCCGCGCGCGTCGTGTTCGGCGACCCCCGGCTCGTCGTGGTCAACGTGTTCGCGGGGGGCGTGGCGGTGTGGTATCTCTCGTTGCGGAACCGGTTCAAGCTCATCTGGCGTGGCTCCGCGCTGTTCGACGACATGCGCGAGCGCCAGGAGCGGGCACTGGATATCAACGACAGCGTCGTCCAGAACCTCTCGCAGGCGAAACTCGCGCTCGACCAGGGCGACCGCGAACTGGCGCTCGAACTCGTCGACGAGACCCTCGACGACAGTAAACACCTCATCACGGAGATCCTCGGCGAGGAGGGCTCGGAACTGGCCTTCGAGGCGGGTGAGATACACCGACCGGACGCCGCCGACCTCTCCGACGCCACCGACGGCGGGGGGTCGTCGTGAGAGCCGCGACGGTGGTGCTGGCGGGGCTGGTGCTGGCGCTCCTCGCGACCCCCGTCGCTGCCCACCCGTTCCTCGCGTCCAGCGACCCGGCACCGGGCGAGTCGCTCCCCGAGGGGGCCAGCGTCGTCATGCTGGAGTTCGGCGAGTCCATCGACGCCGCGACGCTCGAGGTCACGGTGACCGACGGTCAGGGTTCCGACCTCGTCGAGTCGGTCGAGGCCACCGGCGACGCCCGGACGGTCCGGGTGACGACCGCGTCGCTGTCGCCCGGGACGTACGAGTTGCGGTGGCGCGTGACGAGCACGGACGGCCACCCCGCGACCGGGACGCTCGCGTTCACCGTCGGGTCGGGTGGCGGCGGCGGTGCTGCCGGCGGCGATGCCAGCGCTTCGGACGGCGCGGCGCCCTCGTGGGATACGGTTCCGGGTGGTGCCGTGGCGCTGTTCGCGGAGACGCTGGCGGGCTGGGGGCTGCTCGTCGGCGCGCTGGTGACCGCGGGACTGGCGTTCGTCGGCACCGTCGTGGAGCCGACGGTTCCCCGGGCGTGGCGCTCCGCCGTGGTCGGGACGGCCGGCCTCGCCGTCGTCGGTGGACTGGGCGTGGTCGCGGCGCTCGCCTATCGCCACGGCGACCTCGGAACCGCCGTCGGCACGACCGGCGGCGCCGTCCGGGTGGCCGGCGTCGGGCTCTTCGTCGCCGCGCTCGCTGCTGCGGTCGTCGCTCGCTGGCGACCCCGGGCCCGACGCCGCCCCGGACTCGGGGGTGACTTCCATGGCGGTACCTTCGCCGGTGCGGGGGCGCTGGCGCTCGGCGGCCTGCTGGCGGATTCGTTCGCCAGTCACGGACTCGCGGGCGCGAGCGCGATGGGTATCGAGGGGTCCTGGGTCATGCTCGTCGGCCTGGTCCACACGTCCGCGGCGGCGGTCTGGTTCGGCGGGCTGGTCGGTGTCAGCCTGACGGCACTCCGGGCCTCGCGGACGGACGCGCTGGCCGCGGCCCGCCGGTTCTCGCCGTGGGGCCTCGGAGCCGTCGTCGCACTGGCTGTCACCGGTGTCGTCTACGCCGACGCGCACCTGCTCCGGTGGAGCGACCTGCTGACGACCCGGTACGGCGGGCTCATCCTGCTGAAGGCGGGGCTCATCGTCGTCCCGCTGGCCTTCGCCGTGTACCACCGCTATCGCGTGCTGCCGTCGGGCCGGGGTGACCGACTCCGGCGGTCGGTCCCGATGGAGGCGCTGGCACTCGCGGCGATGCTCCTGCTGGCGGCGCATCTCGCGGCCCACCCGCGGCCCGCCCACGACGTGGCCGACGCCGACCTCGACCGGGGCCGCTGGCAGCAGGTCGAGCGCGGCGAGTACCGGTTCACGCTGGTGACGCCCGACCCGCCCCGTCCCGACGCTGACACGCCCGTCCGGTTGCGCGTCGACAGCCGCTCGCTCCCCGGCATCTCGCTGCCGACGCCCGAGGTGGTGGTCGACCCGCCCGGGTCGGCGACGCCACACTCGGTCGCGCTGGTCCGGGATGGCGGCGCGTGGCGGCTCCCGGACGATGTCCTCGACCGCCCCGGGGAGTGGGAACTCGAAGCCCGGCTCCACGGGCCACACGGCGCCGCGAGCGCCGACTGGACGGTCCGGCTGGAGCCGACGCCGGAGGTGACCGAGCCGTGAGTCGCTCCGACGAGACGCCGACGGTCCCACTCGAGTCGCTTCCGACCGCCACGCTCGTCGTCGCGGACGGTCAGGTCACCGCCGCGAACACCGCCGCACGCGACCTGCTCGGCGACGGTCTGCAGGGGACCCCGCTCGCCAGGCTGTTCCCCGCAGAGCTGCCCGATCCAATCGCGGACGCCGCCGAACGACCGGCGGGCCCCGAGGCTGCATCCACCGGCCACGATACGGCGTCGTTCCAGCGCGTCCGGGCGACGCCCGTCGATGGTGACCCGGTCGAGGTGGCGGTTGCGCTCGGCGACGCCCCCGGCGATGGGAGCCTGCTTCTCGTGGTCCCCGCCGACCGGCTGGCCGACCACTCGGACGACCTCCAGCAGTTCGTCTCCGGCGTCTCGCACGATCTGCAACAGCCGCTGGGCGTCATCCGGGGGTACCTGGAACTGCTGCGGCCCGCCGTCGAGGACGAACTCGACGAGGAGGCTCTCGACCACCTGCAAGGAGCCCACGGTGCCGTCGACCGGGCCGAGACCCTCCTCGACGACCTCCTGACGTACGCCCGGGTCGGCCTCGACGAAACCGAACGGCCGGAGAGCGAGGCGGTCGACCTGAACGACATCCTCGACGAGGTGGTCGACGCGCTCCCGGCCCGCTGGGACGAGCCGGCGTCGGTAGACGTCGGGTCGCTCCCGACGATTCGGGGGCAGCGTCATCGGCTCGTCCGCCTGTTCGAGAACCTCGTCTCGAACGCGCTGAAGTACCAGGACGACTCCCCACACCGCGTCCGTATCTCCGCCGAGCAGGCAGGAGCGGACGGCGACTCCGTCCGGATAACCGTCGCGGACAACGGCATCGGCATCGACCCGGACGAGGTCGACACCCTCTTCGACCTGTTCGAGCGGGGCAGCGCCGGCCGGGAGGTCGACGGGTCCGGTGTGGGCCTCGCGCTCTGTCAGGGTATCGTCGACGACCTCGGCGGTCGCATCGAGGTCGAGACCGAGCCCGGCGAGGGGTCGTCGTTCCACGTCATCGTTCCCCCGGGCGTGGTGGCCGAGCCGGCTCGGGTGGCCGACTCGAGCCCGGAGACGGCGACCGAGTCGGAGCTCGCGTCGGGGTCGGACGCGGATTCCGGGCCCCGCTCGGTCATCCTCGTCGACGACGTGGAGGGGCTCCGGTCGCTCGTCCGGACGGTGCTGGAGAAGACCGACCGGTACGAGGTGGTCGGCGAGGCCGGCACCGGCGAGGAGGGCATCGAGGTCGCCGCGGAGACGGAGCCGGACGTGGTCCTGCTGGACCTGTCGATGCCGCGGATGGACGGGCTGGAGGCGCTCCCGGAGATCCGCGATGTCGCGCCGGACGCGGACGTGGTCATCTACTCCGGCTTCCAGAAGGGACGGATGGTCGAGAAGGCCCAGGAACGCGGCGCGGTGGGCTACATCGAGAAGGGGGCGAACCCGGGGGAGATAATCGAGCAACTGGAGGCTGCCCTCGACGGTGACGCCGGCGACGGCTCCGACGCCCCCGAGTCGGCCGGCTCCGTCTCCTGAGGCTCAGAGCCCGCGGCTCAGCAGGTTCCAGAGCCGGTTCTGCCGCTTCCGGATGACCGTCACCGGGGAGACCACCTCGTACTCCTCGTCGCCGTTTCGCTCGGCGATGCCCTCCATCTCGAAGTCGCCCAGCGTCTCCTCGACCGCCTCCTCGGTGAACAGCGTCTGGCTGGCGATGGCTCCGGGCGTGGTCGGCTGCTGGCGGAACGCCGTGAGGTAGACGGTCACGCGCTGGGGTGACTCGAGGATGTCGACCAGCAGTTCCTCGACGAGACTGCCGCCGGGGTCGGCGTTCTCGGCGGTGTACTCGATCTCCTCCTCGTCGGGTGCTTCCTCGCGGGCCACCTCGAGGCGGTCCTCGATGGCCTCGATGGCGGTCTTGCGTGCCTTCCCCTCGCGCTCGCGTTCGAGGAGCCGCTCCAGTTCGATCGGCTCCCGGAGCTCGTCGACCAGGTCCTCCAGTTCCGCGACCGTGTACTCCGCCGGGTCGACATCGACCAGGTCCGCCTCGGTCACATCGTCGTCCGTCTCGAAGCCGACCATCCCGAACCCCTCGATGTCCATCTCCATGCCCAGCGTGTGGGTTCCCTTGCGGAGCCGGGGGGCGTCGATGATGACCTGGACCGTCTCCGCGAGGTCGAACGGGACGGGGTCGTCGGCCGAGACCGTCGCCGCCTCGACCAGCGTCCCGTTCGACAGCTCCAGCGTGATATCCTCGGGGTCGACCGTCTCGTCGTCCAGCGTCACGTTGCCGATCTCGTGGAGTTCCCCCTCGATGAGCCGGTTCTTCAGTTCGAACTCCACCCCGCGTGTCGTGTTCTGCAGGCTCTCCCAGGTGAACAGGCGCTCCAGGTACTGCTGGACGGACATGCCCGGCGCGAAGCGCCCCGCTTACTTCGTTCTTGTTGCTGCCACGAGCCCCGTTCCGCCGTGCCATGGTTCGGGACGGCTGCCCGGCGGCGGTCGCCCCTCGCGTGGCTCCGTGGCCGAGATTTAAGCGCCAGTGCTTCGCGAGGCGGGTATGAGCCTCGGGTCGGAACTCCGTGACGGGTTCGTCACCGGTCTCCTGCTGGTCGCACCGCTCGCGGTCACCCTGTTCGTCGTCCAGTTCGTCGTGCGCCGGCTGTCGGGCGTGCTGGACCCGGTCGTGGCGACGCTGGGCCTCGGTCGCGTCGTCAACGACACGCTCGCGGCGCGGGGGCTCGCGCTGGTCGTGCTCCTCGTCGGCCTCACGCTGCTCGGGCTGCTCGCGAGCTACGGGACCGGGCGCCGACTGGTCGACGCCATCGACCGGGCCGTCAGCCTCGTACCGCTGGTGAGCGTCGTCTACACCGGCGTCCGCCAGGTGAGCAACGCGCTCTCGGAGGGTGACACCCGCTTCCGCCGGGTCGTCATCGTGGAGTACCCGCGGCTGGACGTCTACTCGATGGGATTCGTCACCGCCGACGCGCCCGCGGCCGCCGACGAGGTCGCGGGTGAGAAGACCTCGACGGTCGTCGTCCCGCACAGCCCGAATCCGACGGCCGGCCACCTCATCTTCGTCCCCGACGACCGCCTCCACGAGACGGACCTGTCGGTCTCGCGGGCGGTTCGCCTGCTCGTGACGACCGGTGTCGCCGAGAGCGAGGAGGAGTTCGTGGAGATGCGGGAGGACATCGAGGGCGACCACCCGCGGGCCGCCGACTGAGCGGGCGCGGTCCAGCAGGCGCGGCCCGCCGACTGAGCAGACGCGGCCCGGCCAGCCGCCCCCGCCAGCCGCCCGCGTCGTCGGGCTTTTCCCCATGCCCGCCGCCTGCTCGGGTATGACCGACGACGCCGACCGCGACGCTGACACCGCCGACGCCGACGCCGACCTTGACGCCGACTCGGATGCCGACGACCGGATCGCGACCGAGGCGACCGAGGGGGCCACCGACCCGCTGGCGTGGGAGACGCTCGACTCGACGACCGACTACGACTGCCCCGGGTTCACCGTGCGGCGCGACGAGGTCCGGCTTCCCGACGGCACCGAGACGGCGTTCCACAGCGTCGAGAACGGCGACTCCGTGGTCATCCTTCCGTTCACCGATGACGGCGATGTGGTCCTCGTCGAGGAGTGGCGCCAGTCCGTCGAGCGCGTGAACCGCGGCCTCCCGGCGGGCAACGTCGAGGGCGACGAGCCGCTCGCCGAGGCCGCGCGCCGTGAGTTGGCCGAGGAGACGGGCTACGAGGCTGCCGCCGTGGAGTTCCTCGTCGCCCACGAGCCCTCGAACGGGCTGCTGGACGCGACCTTCCACTACTTCGTCGCGCACGGCTGCGAGCCGACCGGTCAGCAGGCCCTCGACGACAACGAGTCCATCCGGGTGACGACCGCAGGGTTCGACGAACTCCGTGACGCGGCGCTGGGCGGCGGGATGCGTGACGGCCGCTCGGCGCTCGGCGTGCTGCAGTACGCGCTGCGCACGGAGTAGCCCGGCAGCGGTCTGCCGGGACCGACGCTCTTTGGCGGCTGGGCCTCTCACCCCGGGTATGAGCCGTCGCGTGCCCGAAGCCGCCGTCCTCGTGGGAGTGGTGCTGTCGCTCTCGTTCGCGCTGTACGGCGTCCTGTTCGGCGACCCCCTCTCGACGGCGCTGGTCAGCGTGCTCGTCCTCTATGCCTTCGTCGGGTACGCCGTGAGGGTCGACGACGACCCGGCCGCGACCCTGCTCCCGGACCCGATGCTGGCGGCCGCGACGGTCGCCGGGGCGCTCGCGCTCACGTACGGGCTGGCGACGCTGCGCCCCTTCCTCGGGTTGCTGGTCGCGCTCGTGCTCGTCGTGCCGGCGGCGCTGTTCCACGCGACCCACGGCGAGTCGGTGAACCCGCTCCCGCCGGACGCCACGCTCGCGCTCGCGGCCGCCGCCGGCGTCCTCGTCCTGCTCGCGGGCGTCGCACTCGGTCGGGTCACGGGCGACCTCGCCGGGATGACGAGCACGGCGGCCTTCGCCGCCGGCGTGCTCGTCCTCGGGGCTGCCGAGTACCACACCCGGCGTGCCACGGCGCGGCTCCCTCGCCGGGTCGAGGGCGCCGCCGTCGTCCTGACGCTGGGCGGCGCGGCGCTCGCGGTGGGCTACTTCGCGTTCGTCGCGGACGAGGCGCTCGCGGGGCTGGCTATCGCGGTCACGCTGCTCGGCGTCGGTGCCTACTTCGCGCTCGTCGACGAGCGCCGTGAACGCGTCCGCCGGCGGCGACGCCGCCGTCGGGGTGGCGGCGGCTGGTTCTGAGGCGGTCAGGAAACGGGAACGAGACGCCGCGAGGAACCGTTCAGCTCGTGTCCGGCGTCGTCTGGATGTTGAACGTCTTGCGGATGACCTGGGTGAACCCCATCGAGCAGAGGAAGTACCAGACGATCCACACCTGGATGGGGCCGGCGACGCCGGCGGTCCACTCGCGCTCGCCCACCAGCGGGATGACCATCGTGCCCAGCTCGCCCGGATGCTCGAGGATCATCCAGTACATCCACAGGAAGACGGGGATGGTGAACAGCATGATCCAGACCATCGGGCGGAACTGTTCCTTGAACATGCCGAGGTTGTCGCCCATGGCCTCCATCTTCTCCTCCTGGATGCGGTCGAGTTCCTCCTCGTCGTCGCGCTCGCGGGCCTCCTTCTCGCGCTCCTGGATCTCCTGAAGCCGCTCCTGGTACTTGGCCATCTTCGAGGTGTCCATCAGGTTGTCCTGGAGGATGGTCGAGTACAGGCCCGTGAACAGCGAGAGAACGAGGATGACCGCGTAGAACGGGAGTGCGGCCTCCAGCGGCCCCAGCCCGATGTCGAGGACGCTCGCGATGGCGTTCCGGACGTTCGGGAGCGAGTAGCCCGCGAACAGGCCCAGTGCGCCGACCGCGGCCATCTTGTCGTACACCGACCACGAGGAGTCCTCGTCGTCGATGTCCACGTCCGATGACGTACTCGACGCGCTCGACGCGCCCGTGGTCGTCCCGCCGTCCGTGACGCTCGCCGCGCTCGCGCCGCCGACGACGGCCGCCACGTCGCCGGGGTCGTTGACCTCGCAGCCCCCGTCACCCGTCTTCTCGAGGACGCGCTCCTGGATGAGCCGGCTCCACTGTCCGGTCGTCAGGTCGTCGCTCACTGCCTCCCACGTCACCCGGCCACCCTCGGCCCGGTCGAGGACCGTCTGGAGTGCGTCGCGCATCTCCGGGTCCTCGTCGATGAGGGACTCCACTCGTTCTGCGGTCCGTGCCATTGCCCGCTCGTAGCCGTCGCCCGCTAATCAACCTTTCACTGTCCAGAGCATGCTCACGAGGTCCCCTCGGTCGAACAGCGCTGGTCGGAGGAATTCCCATGTGTGAAACCACCACACGAATTATATGGGTGGGTCCGCAACCCACGGAAGTATCCCACACGGTGTGGGGGGAGGGGGTGGACGCTGACAGATGGGCACGAGCCAGCTTGACACGGCCGAACTGTACCGATTACTGGAGACCGTCGAGGACCCTGCGGCGAGATACCACATCAGGAACGCGATCCAGTACGCCATCGCGCTCGAGGAACACGGGCGACTCGGCCCACAGCCGATTCCGAAGTCCGAGTCGGACGCCGACACGGACCCGGACGCCGACCGGACCGGCGACGACTGAGCACGCGTCGGCCGCTGCCGAGGCCCGGGCCCCTCTCGCCGACCGGAAGACACTTGCTCGCCGGTTCCACGGTCGCCGACATGTCCGATACCGCCCTCCGTCGGACCATCCGGCGCTGCACCGCCCTCCCGCTGATACCCCTCTCGCTGTGGCCAGTGCTGTTCGTCGACTGGCTCCACACCACCCGCGGCCGCGAGTTCCTCCGCCCGGCACTGGCGTTCGGCGACGAGGCCGCCCTGCTGGTGCTGCTGGGCGCAACCGTGTACCTCCTCGGCAGCGTCTTCGCCGGGCTCGCCACCACGGAGCAGCGCCACGATACCGCTGCTGAATCCTCCGAGTGACATCTGCACCCTGGTTAATTACGGAATAATCGCTCGCTTTCGCGTTTTAGTCGCTACATAAGTGGAGAATGGCCACTATCCACGACGGATGATGCCCTCGAACAGTCCGGCCATGACGGTCGTGTCGTCGTCAGTGCGGACGGCCTCGAACGCCGCGGTGACCTCGACCCGGTCCCCGTGGTCCACGTCGACGAACTCCACCTCGCAGGCGATATGCTGGCCGGTGTAGACCGGGCGGCGGAACTCGAACTCCATCCGCGAGGCCAGCACGTTGAGGTCACCACCCACCTTCGTCGGGAGTGTGGCCGTGAGCAGTCCCTGCACGAGGAGGCGCCCCTCCTCGTCGGTCTCGACGTGGTGGTCGCCCTCGTCGCCCGAGACGGTGGTGAAGGTCCGGACGTCCTCGGGCGTGAACGTCCGCTCGTGCGTGACGACGATGCCCTCGGTGAGGTCCTCCGGGGCGAGGTCGGTCATGTGGCTGGTGCACGGGCGGGGACGTGATGAGCGGTCTGGTGTCGGTCGCGACTACTTCTCCCTCGAGTGCCGGACCTGGACGACGACACCCCGCGTCGAGTCGACCATCGCGCGGCCGTGGGCCTGCGCGCGGCCGACGGCGAACGCCTTCGGCCCCTCGACGACGACCTCGTCGCCCACACGAATCGAGTCGTCCGCGTCGACGACGCCCGGCGCGAGGACGCTGCCCTGCGGGACGAACGCGTCGATCTCCACGCGCTTGGTCGGCACGTCGCTGCTGGCCCAGCGGCGCGCGCCCGCGAGCGTGAGCGAGAGGGTGCCGTAGTTGGGGACCATCGTCGCGACGTGGACGGCCCCGTCGTCGTCCGTATCGTCGCCCGGGCGGGCCTCGATGCCGGCGTCCATCGCGCGGAGTTTGGGGTAGCGACTCCCCGTCCGCAGCTCGCGGAAGAAGTCCTCGCCGGCGCCCTCGCCGAAGACGTAGTCCGCGAGCGCGCGGACGGTGCGGTGCTCGCGTTCGCGCTTGCTGAAGCGGTCCGCGCCCTCCAGCGCGCCCGCGAGGGCCGCCAGCGAGTCGTCCGTGGTGGGGTGGTCCTCGACCGTGAACTCGACCGGCGGCGCGTCGTCGAGGCGGTCGATGGCGCGCTCGACGATAGGGCGGTAGTCCTCGGGCAGATGCGCGACGACGCGCGGGTAGTCGGTCCGGTCGAGGTAGCGCCGGAGGACCGCGGCGACGAACTCGTACTCGGTCTCGGTCCAGCGGCCCGTCACCACCGAATCGTAGTGCTGGGCCGGGTACGTGGTCTCCAGTTCCTGCGGGACGACGCCGATGGGCGAGGTCATCGACACGGTGTGGGCGCGGTAGTCGATGGCGCGGTGGAACTGGGCGTGGCTCTGTGACTCGCTGTACGGTTTCGTCGCCGAACAGGGGACCAGTAGCAGCGGCAGGTCGTCGAACCGCGGGACGTAGCGGCTCGTCACGCGGTCGGCGAAGCGCTGGATCTCGGGCCGGCGGAGCGTGTCGTCGGTCGCGGAGAGCATCGACTCACGGCGGAACAGCGGCGCGCGCTCCTCGACGTAGGCGTACTCCTGGTCGAGCCGCCGGAGCACCGAGGTCGGGAACGATTCGTGGCGGCCCTGCCCCTCGAGGTAGTCGCGCAGGCGGCCGTCACGAATCCGCGTGCGGACGGTCGCCAGGGCCGCCTCGAGCGCGTTGACGTTGTGCTCGGCACACGCCGCGCGGTCGAACTCGTCGCGGCCCGCCTGGCACGCGGGACACGCACAGGGAAGTTCCTCCAGGTCCTCGAGGAAGTACTCCCCGTCGGTCGTCTGGTAGAACCCCTCTGTTCCGCGCACGTACGCGCGGTCGGCGTCGACGAGGTCCACGCCGGCGTAGACGAGCGCCGCGACGTTCGCGGGTGTCGCGGCGCCAGCGAGGTAGAGCGCGCTGTCGTCCGGAATCGCGCGCCGGACG
>Ga0207757_100334_pt1 | contig 34449 bp, 29 predicted proteins | sample A23P3SouthBayCA_2_FD_187752 | JGI IMG/M metagenome (GOLD analysis project Ga0207757, IMG submission 187752) | Aerobic enrichment media microbial communities from Eden Landing Ponds, California, USA - A23 P3 (2) (SPAdes) | ecosystem: Environmental > Aquatic > Marine > Unclassified | place...
AGTCAATACGAAGTCGGTCGCGGATTCGCGGCCGTCTCCACCGGTGACGGCCGCAGCAGAGCGACCGATCTTCACGTAGTTCTGTCCGGCAGTATGAGTCGGCGCGTGTTCACGTGCAAGAGTGGTGTCCGTGGAGTTGGGGACGGATCGATAGACCGGCAGTGTCGGCTGTTCACATGAAACGGTGGTGTCTGTCCGGCCAGTTCACTTGAAGCGACAGTGTGCCGACGGACGCGGCGGCGACGAGAGACCAGGGACGGTCCGATCAGGCGTGCCGTCCCGGACCGAACGCGGTTGCCACTCGTTTTATATCCCGTCGACTCAATGACAGCAGTATTGACTGTCAAGATGGGTGGAGGAAAACGCAACATCGCAGTCCGGTTTTTCGGCGGCGCAGGGAATTACACGGCCGTCCTCGAGCAACTCTGCAAATTCGTCCTCACCGAAACCCCGACCGAAGCGGCGGTTCTCGAGTGGTGTCAATCGAACACGCGAGCGACGAGCGAGAACGGCATTCGACGTCGCCTGACCTTTCTCGACGGGATTGGCCTCCTCGATATCGAGGCAGATCAGGTTCGGCTCACCCAGCGTGGCATGGCATGGCTTTCGGAGACGGACCCGGCGGTACTCTACGACCTGCTTTCGAGCAACGTCCGTGGCTTCGAGACGGTACTCGAGGCACTGCTCGATGGCCCGAAGACGGACGCCGAGTTGGGAGACGCGATCGCAGCCGCCCACCCCGAAGTCGGCTGGACCGACGCCGCCGGCCCCGCCCAGCACCGAGGCTGGTTGCAGAGTCTCGGCTACGTCGAGCGATCCGACGGAATAAACTCGCTGACGGACAGCGGCCGGGAACTGGCGCGGCGACAGACGGCAGCGTATCCGGGCCTCGAGCGCGGCGAGTCGTATACACAGACCGATCTCGAGGACGCCTTCGACACCAGCTTTGGCTCGTACATCAAGGGGATCAACCCGCGAACGACCGACGAAGGTGAGCTGTCGTACATCATCGTCAAAGCTCGCGAGGACGGTCCCTACGGCGACGAACTCGACGGCGAGCGGTTCACCTACATCGGCGAGGGTGTGCCTGAGAAGGGCGACCAGCAGGCGACCGGTGCCAACAGCGCACTGCTCGAGCAAACCGAACGCTCGACCGCTCCGGTGTACTTCTTCTATCAACCGGCGGACAGCAACGCGCTCCAGTACGAAGGACTAGTCGACGTCGTCGCCGCCGAATACGTCTCCCGGGACGGCCGGATGGTCTATCGGTTCACGATGGAACGACTCGAGATCGACCCGGCGCAGTTCGAGGCGCTCTCGGAGTCGGTCTCCGCGGATATCGAAGACGACGAGCCCGATTTGACTGCCGACGGAGACGAGTTCACCGAAGTTCAGCGCCGGGTTCGCTCGAGTGCGTTCCCGAAAACGGTTACAGCCGCCTACGATGCCCGGTGTGCCATTTGTGGGAACTCGCGCGAATCGCCGGACGGCACGATCGATATTGAGGCCGCACACATCTACCCGAAGCGCGAGAACGGCCGCGACACCGTTCGAAACGGTCTTGCCCTCTGTCGACTCCACCACTGGGCGTTCGACACCGGCTGGCTCGCAGTGTCCGACGACTACCGGATTCTGGTCGCCGACCGGCCCGACCTTGAGGGCTACGAGGAGTTCGCACCGCTCGAGAACGAACCGCTTACGCTGCCGGCAGACCAGAACAAGCGCCCACATGCGACGTTCCTGGCCGCCCATCGCGAACGGCACGGGTTCGAATCGCCGTAATCGGCTCGACTCGCCCACAGCCGGCGCGCATCACACGGGCTCTCGAAGCGCCCAGATGTCCTCGCGGGGCTCGAGCCTGTTCGGCTCCGCTCCGCGCTCGGTGAGAATTCCGGTGTGGTACAGCATCGCCTTCAGCTGGAACACCGTCGGCGAGTGGTAGACAGTGCCGTCCTCGAGCGCCGAGCGCCGAAGTCCACCGTCGTCGGTCAGCACTCGGCCTCGAACGGCGTCGTCGCCCTTGATGAACAGTTCGACCGTAAAGGTCGGATGGAGTTCGTGCAAATACTCGACCGTGTCGACCAGCGACGGCTCCGTGATTCCGTCCTCGAACATCGTCTGCAACTCCGAGACCAGCAGTTCAGTTGCGGGATAGGCAAAGACCACCCGTCGAGCCAGCCGTCCCCACGCCGGCGCGAGGTCGACGAATCGTTTGGGCGACCGGTACCAGTCTTCGAACTCCGCAAGCGCCGCCTCGACGGTCCCGAAGCGTGCCTTCGCAAAGCGGACGACCTCTTCGCCGAGCGAGGTCAGCTCGACGCCCTCGACACCGACGCCGTCCTCGATCAACCCCAGAAACGCGGCCCCGCGTCGGGCTGCCGTGACTGCACTCACGACCTTGTGCTCCGAGAGCAGGGTCTTGGTATCCCCAGCCGCGTAGTGTGCCAGCGGATAGCCGAGGTAGTTCTTCGGATGGTTCAACCCGAACGACGCGTCCGCGACCCCCTGAACGCTGGCCTGAAATCGCAGCGCCGTTGCCTCGCTCGTCGTCCGGTTTCCGACGACGCGTGGCACCTCGAGCGCCTCGACGGTTCCGGCCGCATCCACACCGAGCACGCCGACGTTCAACTCCCGTGCGAGCGTCCGATCGGTCTCGGAGATCGCGGTCGCCGGGGCTGCGAGGTAGGCTGCGTTCGCTTCGTGGAGCCGATCGTAGGCCTGGACGATCCCGCGCTGGGTGTCGACGCCGCCGCTCGCATGGCCTTTCGCCTCGATGGCGATCAGCGGCGGGTCGTCGCCGAGTCGGTCGACGGCCAGCAGGTCGGACTCGAGGAGGCGCACGCCGACCAGATCGGGGTAGCCGCCACCAATCCGGACGTGATTGAACGGGGCCAGCCGTTCTCTGATCGCGGGATCGACCGGCTGGCCGGGGAGCCACTCCGCCGTCGCGAACTGGGTGTCGGCCACCGCGTACGCGGTCGGCTCGTCCTCGTCCGGGAAGAGCCGCCGTTTCGTGTGGGCTAACACCCGCGGTTCCGTCAGCGGTCCAGCCGCGCTACTCATGGGTCGTCATTGGTCAGCGAGCTCATTACTGTTCTGGCACCGGCTCGAGGGGGTGTCGGCGCGGCCGGCGACATCCGTGGTCGGCTCGAAGATGCTGACACACGGCCCGTGACCGATCGTGAGACGCCCCCGCTGGGTCCGTATCGGAGCAGCCTTTGTGTCTCGAGTACGTTCCAGCAGCTATGAGCGAGCCGATCCTCGTCTACGACGACGACTGTGGCTTCTGTACGTGGTGGGCCGAGTTCTTCGCGGCGCAGTCGGACCTCCGTCTCGTCGGCTTTCGCGACCTCACCGACGAGTTGCGCGAGCGCCTGCCCGACGACTACGAGGAGTGTGCGCATCTGGTGACTGACGACGAGGTCTATTCCTGTGGGGCCGCGGTCGACGAAGCGCTCCTCCGCGCTGACATCGGCGACCCCGTCAACGATGTCGTCACGTTCCTCCGGCAGTTCGAGGACTACGAGCAGTACCGCGAGCGTACCTATCGGTGGATCGCAAACAACCGCGATCGGTTGGGGACGTATCTCTCGACGACGCCGCCGGCACGCCGAGAATCCAGCGACAGGTGAGCGCGTCGCTTGGCGGCGCTGCGCTTCGAATCGTACTCGGAGAGTGTGTCGCTCGAGCGACTGCCGTCGAACACTCGTTAGGTGCCGTTAGTCGTCGATCAACGATCGCTCCGCGTTGGCAGCGATGAGGGACGCGCCAACCACGACGGCGACGGTCGTCGCTAGCGGGTTCACGAGGCCGAGGACGGCCGGCGGGATGGCGATCGCGTTGTAGACGAACGCGAGCCCGAGATTCTGCCGAAGGCGATCCCGCGCGGCCCGTGCCAGCGCGAACGCCCGGTCGACCGCCGCGAGATCATTGTCGACGATCGCGACGTCGGCCGCGTCGGCGGCGAGTGCCGTGCCACTGCCCAGTGAGATCCCGAGATCGGCTGCGGCGAGTGCCGGCGCGTCGTTCGTCCCGTCGCCAACCATCGCCACCCGATTGTCGGTTTTCATCCGCTCGACGGCTGCCGTCTTCCCCTCCGGCGAGACGCCGGCGAAGACGTGATCGACGCCCGGATGCCGGTCGAAGACGTCGGCCGCCGGTCCGTCGTCGCCGGTCAGGACCACGATGTCCATCCCCGCGTCGTCCAGCGCTGTGATCGTCTCGTCCCACGTCTCGCGGGGTTCGTCGCCGACGACGACGATCCCCTCCGCAGACCCGTCTCGCCCGACGACGACCGGGAGGTGGCCTGCGTCCCGTGTGCGCTCGAGTCGCGCCGCGAGATCGTCGTCGATCGTCCACCCGCGCTCGCGGAAGAGGTCGGGGTGACCGACGAGCACCGTTCGCCCGTCGACGGTGCCCTCGACGCCGGTGGCGTGAGTGTGGAAGTCCTGCACCTCTCGCTCACCGGCCGTAGCCGTCCCGCCGTCCGTGCGAGCCACGCCGTCGGCGTCGGTTCCATCGCCGGTTTCGCTCTCGTCGAACGCCTCGGCGATCGCCGTCGCCGCCGGGTGGGCCGCGCGCTGCTCGAGCGCGGCAGCGGCCGTCAGCAGGTCGTCGGGAGCGTCGGCTTCGAGGACGGACATCTCGCCGGTCGTCAGCGTCCCGGTCTTGTCGAAGACGACGACGTTGACCGCGCGCAGACGCTCGAAGATCGTCTCGTCGAAAACGACGATGCCGCGCTCGAGGGCTTCCTCGAGACTCGTCGCGACGGAGTACGGCGTCGCGAAACCGAGCGCCCACGGGCTGACGACCATGAGAGTCATGAGCGCGGCCAGTGCGGTCGTCAGTGCGCTCGCCCCGAGCAGCAGCGACCCCACGCCAACGACGACCGGAGCCACGAGGACGATCGGCGCGAGTCGCGCCGCGAGTTCGTCGGCCCGGCGCGTGACGCCGTGGTCTGCGCTCTGGACGTTCCAGACGACTCGCATAAGCCGGTCGATGCTGCTCGTCGTCCGTTCGCCGACGTCGACGATCGCCGCGTCGGTCGTGACGACCGAGCCGCCGACGACCGGATCGCCCTCGCGTTTCGTCACCGGGAGCGACTCGCCCGTGACCACGGCCTCGTCGACCGCACACTCGCCCTCGGCCAGCGTCCCGTCGACAGGGATACGCTCGCCCTCCCGGACGAGGACTTGATCGCCAGACTCGAGATCGGCGACAGGGATCTCCGTCGTCGAGCCGTCGTCGGCGTAGTAGCGGGCCGTATCGACCTGCGAGACGGTGAGGTCAGTCAGCCGGTCGGTCGCACGGCGCTTGACCGTCGCCTCGTAGTAGGTCGCGCCCATCACGATCGAGGCCACGACGATCGTCAGGTCGAAGTAGATGTCGCTGCGCCCGAGTCCGGAGACGATGATGCTGAAGATGTATGCACTGACGATCGTCAGCGACGCGAGCAGGTCCGTGGTCGGTCGCCGGAGCTTGAGGCTAATGTACGCGCCCCGGAGGAGATAGCCGCCGGTCAGATAGAGGATCGCCCCAGTCATGATCAGAAACAGCGGCAGGTACAGCGGGCCGCTGAACCCGGTGAACGCGCCCTCGAAGTGCGAGATCGCGCCCCAGTTAGTAAATTCGGTAAGGTACATCGGGTAGAAGACTGCCACGAACGGTAACAGCAGGAACGAGCCGAAGACGATCCCAACGATGTACCGCATCTCGAGCATGTCCTCCGCGCGGCGCTTCCGGACGCCGGACATCTCTCGTGACCGTCGTGTCCCGCCGGTCTCGTCGTCGGCAGTTGCCTCCTCCCGCAGATAGGCCGTGTAGCCGACCGTGCTCAGCGCGTCCTCGAGGTCGGCCGCCGAAATGCGATCCGGATCGTGGTCGACCCGGATCGTCTCGGTGACGTAACTCGCCTCTGCCTCGCGAACGCCCTCGCGGTCCTCGGCGACGGCCTCGAGGAACGCCTCGCAGGTCGCCGAGTGCATGCCGTCGACTCGGAGGAACGTACGGACGGTGTCCGGATCGTCCGCGGCCGCTCGTCCAGTGGCCGTACTCTCATTGTCGGTCCCAGGTTTGGGTTGGGCGTCGACTCCGCGTCCGACTTGCGCGTCGTCATCGCTCGCGTCGAACTCGGCGGCGATATCGCGACAGCCCGTCGAACAGAAGCCACTCGAGACGGGCTCGCCGGCAGTCCGCGAGAGCGGTGACCCACACAGCCGACAGCGGTCGAACTGGTCGTCGCCCGCGCGTCGATCGCTCACACTAGTAGCTGCGCGTTCGACGGCAATAACAGTGGCCGATTTCGACGGCCACCGTCGACAGCCGGCAGTCGCCCTGTCGGCTCATACGGTCTGCTGTCACGATGTACCGATGCAACCGCAGGACGGTCGCGGTTGCACCGGCACTGACTGACAGTAGTCCGTATCAGGTGGTATCCAGTTCGAGACGCGAGAACGTCCACGACGCGGCCGAACTCGACTCGATGTCGATCCCGTCCGTGAGGTTTCGCGCGAATAGCGTTCGGGACGTCGGCCGGAGCAGCGTCGACAGGGGCGCTCGCGTATCCGGATAGAACCGGAAGCGCAACGGTGTCGGGAGTGTCTCGCCGAACGCCTCCACGTAGCTCCGGTCCGCGAAGTCGTCGAGTGCCGCCACGAGCAGCGCCTCGAGCGCCGTCGACTCGGTTTCAAGCGTCCGCGGAAGCGTCTCGACGAGTCGCACGTGATCGGCGGCGCTCGAGACGACCAGCGCAGCCACCGGCTCGCCGTCACGGCGCGCGACGTAGCTGGTGTACGTCTGGGAAGGGTTGTCGAACCGCCAGCGGTAGAACGCCCCGGTTCGGTTCGTGTGGATCGCATCAGGGATCGAGCGCCGATAGACCGTAGCGAGGGTGTCGGCCGGTGGCGGCGTCGCACGCTCGATCTCGAGAGCGGACTCGGCGTCGACGAACAGCCGGTCGCCGAGCCGGTGGGTCGCCACCACGACGTCCTGCATTCCGTCGGCGACCGTGCCGGCCACGCCCGTCTCGCCCGCTCGTGAGTGGCTCTCCGCTGCGTGCTGCCTGTCAGTTGCCACTCGCTCGAGGACGCCCGCGGGGTTTTGCGGGCGGTAGTAGGCCGGAACCGTCCCGATCTCGTGCCAGCCGTGCTTGCGATTCCCACGTTTCGAGCGCTCATTTGGGAAATTAAAGAAACACGATGGTCGGCCGTCGGTGTAGCGGTCGATTGCTCGTTCGTTCATGCGATCGAACAAGCCGCGCTTGCGGTGGTCCGGATGGACCATCGTATCGCAGGGCTGGAACGCGGGTACCACGGCGTCACCGGCGCGCAGCTCCTGTGCGAAAAACGAGCGGAAACCAATGGGGGTGCCGTCATCGCTGGCCACGATGATCGGGACGTGATCGACGAACGGGTTCTCGCGGAACTTCCAGCGAAACCAGTCAGCGCTTCTCTCGCGACCGAACACTGTTTCGTACATCGACAGGAACGTCGCTCGATCGGCCGGGTCGAACGCGCGGACGGAGTATCGCGTCGCCGTTCGTGTGGGTGTGCTCATGATCGAGGGCGTCCCACGCCCGAATGCAGGGTGGACGGTCTGCTGGAGGGCGTGAGTATTCAACTTCCGCCTGGCGGCGCAATGTCGGTTCGGCCTGAATACGCCGATTTGACTCGTCGACGAACGTCTCGGGTATGTGACAGTCAGTCAGGCGACCGGTCGCGATGGCGGTCATCGGCCGTCGCTCGCACGGCGACCGTCCGTCACCACCGTTCGACGACGGTCCCGCTCTCGCCCACTGCGACCGCTCGGTGGCCGTCGCCGTCGACCGAGACGGCAAGCAGCGGCTCGGGTGCGACCGTGTCGGCTCGAGTCCACCCGGCCACCGCGGTCCGCTCGTGGATCGCGCCGTCCGCATCGCAGGCGATCGTCTCTCCCTCGCGTCGCGCGATGCCACAGATCGCTTCCTCACCGACGCGTTCGGGCGTCCACGTCGCCCCGTCGTAGCGGTGGACGACGCCGTCATCGGCGCTCACGAAACAGTCGCCCCGACCCAGCGTCGCGAGGTTCTCGAGCGTCCCGCTGGCGTCCCCGAGACCGACGCGAGAAAAGGAGTCGCCGCCATCGGTCGTCTCGAAGACAGTGTCGTTCGTGTCACAGCAGTAGCCGACCGACGCGTCGGCCAGCGCGACGCCACTCAGACTCGAGCCGCCTCCGGGCGTGACGGGGTCAGCCCACGAGAGATCGCCGTCGCGATAGCGTCCCCTGAGAACGGCACCGGAGCCGTTGATCAACAGGACCGTCTCGTCGCCGGCCGACCCGCCGACGGCGACCCCCAGCCAGTTGTCGGTGATCCCTGCGGGAGCCGTGTGATCAGTGTGCCGACCGGTCGCGGCCTCGAGCCGACCTACCGTGCCGCTATCGCCCGCAACCCAGACGGCCTCACCATCAGCCGTGGCGTCGACCCCGTGGAGGTCCTCGCCCGCGGCGGCCGGCCCGTCCTCGAGAGTAATCGACCACTCGCGGTCGGCTCCGTCAGGAGCCGTTCCAGCGAGAACCAGCCCGTCCTCGCCCACCGCGTGGACGGCGCCGGCCGCGGTGACACAGACGTCCCGGAGCGTCGCCTCGGTGGGGACGTCGACGAGATCCCAGCCGCCGGCGCGCTCGGATTCGGGACGCGTCTCGTCGGCCGGCCGCTCGAGCGGCGCCGTCGCCGCGTCCGTCGAGCCGTCGCCGGCCGCCACCGGCTCCGCGCTGTCGGCAGTGGCGTCGCTCTCGGCCCGATCGGTCGACCTCTGCCGGAGGTACAGCACGATCGGCGGCAGGACGTAGGCGGCGAGCGCGAGGACGGCGAACCCACGATGGACGATCGTCAGCGTCCCGAAGGCGGTCATGCCGGCCGCTGCGACCGCGTGTACCCACGTCTGTGCGTAGCGGCGAAAGAACGGGACGAATCCGTCGCCGGACGAGCCGTCGTGAGTGGCCATTGCTCGAATCGACAGCGTCCGTCCAGTATCCGACCGGTGAGCAAAAGCGTGCTGCAGGCACGCCGTGACCGCGTGTAGCGGCCACCTCGCCCGTTCAGAAGCCGTGTGGCTCGTCGATCAACACGAGCCGTGTCCGATCGTCGACCTGCTCGTACTCCATGGAGACGAGTTTGCCGACGATGCTGCCCTGGCCGTACACTTCTTCGGCACGGGCGTCCTCGAGCGGATAGGCGAACTCGCGGACGCGCTCGACGGCGGCCGACCAGTCGTCGACGATCTTGTTCGTACTGGCGACCAGCAGCAGCGTCTCCGCGCCGAACGGCCAGGCACCGACGGCGTTGCCGAGCGCGTTGGCCCCAACAAGTTCGCCGCTTGCGGCGATCGCGTTGACGCTGTCGACGAAGACGTCCGCCGTGACCGCCTCACGTCGCGTCCGAAACCGTTCTTCGTCGTCGTCGATCTCTCGAATCCTGTTTCCGAGGTACTCGAACCCCTCAGCGGCCTCGAGGTCGTCGGTGAAGCCGATCTCTTCGAGCGTCGTAGAGTGGCCGTCCATCACCGTTGCGTCGTCGGGAATCTGCTCGCGGAGGTGCTCGCGTGCGGCCTCGCCGTCGTCGACGACATGGACCGCGATGTTTCGATCCTCGACGTTCGAGACGGTCCGCTCGATCGTCTCCTCGTCGGGCTGTCGATCGAAGCGCGACTCGTCGATGTCGAGTTCGCCCGCGAAGTCGTCTTTCGTGTAGTAGTCGTCGCTCATCGCTGTGGTCGCGATTCAGCATCCCATGGGATCAACGTGAAGCAGGCAAATACCGGCAACTGACGCTCTGCTACGGCGACCGGTAGTGCGCGCCGGTCTCGAGCGAGACGGTGAGCACACCGTTGTTGTAGACGGCCTCGTGATCGTCGCGCAAAACGAGAGTCGGCGGGAGCGGCGTGAGGGTTCGGTCGACGACGCCATCGTCGCGGTCGACCGCGATCCGGAGGCGACGCGCACCGACCTCGACCGTCACGTCGTCGGCGGGAGCGGGATCGACGTCGACGGTGACGCGAAGCCTGTCTGCTGGTCCGTCGTAGACGACCTGTGTCGGGAACGGAAACGACGTCGGTTCGGGAGGCGAAGTGGAGGACATGGCTCCACGTTCCGACGACCGACGGAAACGTCCCCGCATGTACAGGTGTCCGTTTGATATCGTCGTCTGCTGGACGGCGAAGATTCGACGTGCGGTGGCGTACACTGCGTCGCGGCGGGCCTGCTCCGCCTGTAGATCGTAATACAGGTGAATAGGGAGGTCGGTCCACCGGTTTCACCGGGTGATCTATTTTCACCAGATAGCTTTACCCTGGCTCTTGATGCCATACCACATGGTGTTCATCAATGGCACAAGAATGGTCCATCAAAGGCGACTACGTCGAAGCCTGCAACTGCAATGTTGCCTGCCAATGCGTGTGGATGGAACCACCGGACGATGACGTCTGTACCGTCTCGCTAGCGTGGCATATCAAGGAGGGCAGCTACGGCGACGTCGACCTGAGTGGGGTAGATGTCGGCATGCTCATTTCGACCGATGAGGGGGTCATGTTCGACCCCGAGACGGAGTGGGATGTCGTGTTACTCGTCGACGAGACAGCCGACAGCGACCAGCGCGATGCCGTCGAGGACATCTACTTCGGCCGCGCCGGTGGTATCTGGGCGCCTGTCGCTGACACACATGTCCGGTCCGCCGACGTTGCAACCGTTCCAATCAGCTTCTCGCGGGACGGGTCGGACTTCTCCGTCGAGATCGGAGATACCATCGAAATGGATGCGAGCGGCGCGGTCGGGTTCAACGAGGAGGTCGGTACGATCTCGCCCCACCCGCTGACGAAGAGTCTCGAGGTGCAGACCGGCAAGTCGACCACAGCCACCGTCTCGTACGATGACCAGTTCACGTGGGATGTTTCGGGGAACAACGCCTACCTTGGAGACTTCGAACTAGCGAACTCCTGAGGACAGCGGATAACGAGATAGACGATCTATCATGAGGACACAGGACTCGTTCCGGGATCAAATCCGTCGCCGGCGTCTCCCAATTGTCGCGCTTGTCACCTACGTAATCGCGTTGCTCGCGTGGGCGGCGGTCATCGGTCGCTGGTTCCCCATGCCTGATGGAGAGATGGATATGCAGATGCACATGTCCGACCCGGGAGCACCGGAGGCGATGGCGCTCTCGAACGGGCTGATCGGTATCAGCCTGTACCTTCTCATGTGGGGGGTGATGATGGTCGCCATGATGTATCCGTCGTCGGTCCCGCTCTTCCGGCTGTACGCCGAGACACTCGAGGGGACGACGACAGCGGGGAAAGCAACGCGAGTTGGGGCGTTTATCGGGACGTACGCGCTCGTGTGGACGCTGACAGGAATTGTCCCGCTTGTCGTCAATGCGCTCGTGCCGATCGGTAGCCTCGCGAACGCCCACGGCGGGCTGCTGATGGGTGGGTCGTTGCTGCTCTTATCGGGATACCAGCTCTCACCATACAAATATCGGTGTCTGCGGAATTGCCGATCACCGCTTGGGTTTCTTCTGAGCCATCACCAGCCGGGGGTGCGTGGCGCTGTCCGGATGAGCTGGCAGTTCAGCGTCTTCTGCGTTGGCTGTTGTTGGGCGCTGTTCGCATTCATGGTGATCGTGGGTTCGATGAATATCGTCTGGATGGCGCTCATCGCCGTTGTGCTCTCGCTCGAACGGTCGGTTGCGTGGGGTGAGAAACTGGCACGTGTGGTCGGTACTCTTGCTGGCATCGCCGGGAGTACCGTTCTCCTGATCTCACTGGTCTAGAACAGCCAGATAATCACGCTAACTACAGCAGCCGTCGTTACAGGTAGCCCAGATCCGCGAGGCGATCTTTCGTCCCCGCTCGCATTTCGACATCCGCGTCCGCCGACGCACCCTCCTCCGACGCGTTGGTCGTCTCGAGCGGCTCGAAGTGCTCCTCAAGCCGCCGCCGAAGTGCCCGCACTCGCTGGGGTTCGTCGTCGCTGCTGTCGGTCCGCTCGAGCGGGTCCGTTCTGATGTCGTGGAGCCGTTCGAAGCCGTCGTCGCCGCGAACGTATTTGGACTCAGCGGTGCGGACCGCCCGCAGGCATCGATCGAACGCCTCGACGCGCTCGGGAATCTCACCGAAACGGGCCTCGAGCCGGTCGATCGAGGGCTGTGGGGCGACGTACTCGGCGAAGACGGCCTCGCGAGCGTCGTCGCTCGAGGCGGGGTGAAGCGACCGACTCGACCACTGTTCGCGTAGCGCAGGGTCGTCGATTCCGGCCGTCTCGAGCAGCGTTGCGGGGAGATCGAGCAGTTGAACGAGGTCGTGGCGTCGCCCACCACCGATGAAGGGGCCGCCGCGGAACACGAGTGGGACGTTGAGTACCGTGTCGTAGAGATTGTACTGGTGGCCGAAAAAGCCGTGTTCGCCGATGTGTTCGCCGTGGTCGCCACAGACGACGAACAGGGTGTCTTCCCACTCGTCGGCGTCCTCGAGCGCGGTCCGGAGCCGGCCGAGCTGGTGGTCGACGTAGGCTAGTTCCGCACGATACAGACCGCGCAGCATGGCGAACTCGCGGTCGGTGAGGTCGTAGTCCTCGCAGTCGTAGGCGCGGGGGTCCTGTCTGATCGCGGTCGCGTCCTCGTAGCTGGCGCCGTCGGGAAGGAACCGCTCGGCGTACTCTCGCGGCGGATCGTACTCGACGTGGGGTTCGATAAAGTTACAGAACAGGAAAAACGGCTGGTCGCCGTCCCGACTGCTGAGCCAGTCGGCGACCCAGTCGGTCGCCCGGTCGGCGCCGTCGTCGCCCGACGGCTGTAGGAACTCGCTGTAGAGAACGTTGGCGGCGTTGACTAGCGGGTTGCCGTCGAAGAGGCGGGTTCGTGTCGCCGTGAGCTTCTCTCGAACGTTCTCGCCGCGGACGACCGCACCCATGTCGGCGTCGGACTGGATGTACTGCCAGCCCTTGCGAAGGTCGTCGAACCCGCGAGCGAAGCCAAACTCCTCGGTGATCCAGGTGTTGTTCGAGACACCGATCGTCTCGAATCCCGCGTCAGCGAATGCCTCTGGCAGCGTTCGCAGATCGCCGTCGAGATAGGTGTGTCCGCCGTGGGTGCCGTGTTCGGAGGGATACGTCCCGGTGAAGACCGACGCGTGAGAGGGCAGGGTCCAGGGCGCGGTCGCAAAGGTGTTCTCGAAGGCGGTTCCCGCCTCGGCCAGCTCCGTCAGCGTCGGCATCAGTTGTGCATCGACGCTTTTCGCTCGGGCCGTATCGAGAACCACGAGAACGACGTTTCGCACAGTACTATGTGACTCGTCGTCACGTCCGTTGTACTCTGACATAGGAGAGTACTCCACGATAGACAGGGAAGGTCGTCAGCCCGGAGCATGCAGGGCGGAAATCGAAGAAATCGTCCGTTACTGGACGGAAACCGACGATCTCGCCAGTTGTGCTGCCTATCAGTTCTACCCGCAGTCGCCATCGGCTCACGTGCGCCGATAGCGGCCACCGTCGGCGCAGTGGGTAGTCATCTGCCGGTCGAATATTCATCCGGCCGTAGCGCCTACAGCCGGCAGCGTTCCAATGACAACAGACACCGACCACGACGCGACGACGGACATCTCGCAGAACGAGGTCGACGACCTCGAGGAACTGGACACGCCGATCGGACGAGCCGCCGCGATAACAGCCGATGCGCTCGAGAGCGGGACGCTGCCGCTGGTCGGCGGCGGACTCGTGCTCGGGGCGGCGATCCGATCGCTGGCCGCGAACCGACTGCGGGCGATTCCGCTCGGTATCGCTGGAGGCGCACTCGTCGGCGTTGGGCTCCGTAATCGCCGCTCGAGTGACGAGTCCGAGTCAGGTGACGGCATCTCGGATACCGAGAACGGAACGGCGGGCAAAGAGACGTCGGACGAGGCCAGCGCCGCCGCCAACCGCGTCGATGCCGGCCGCGTGTCCGAGGTTCAGCCCGACGGCGAGATCGCGGACGAACCCGAGCTCAACGAGACGCGGGACGAGGGGTCCGAAGTCGAGTTTACCGAGGAGCCGGACGACGATCCATCCCGATCCAGACCCGATCTCGGAGTAGCGGAGAAAGACCCGCGGCGCGACACCGAGCACGACGAGGTGGCGGTCGACGTCTCCGATGCGGCGATGGCCGACGAGGAAAGCGAGGCAACAGGTCCGGACCCGCGACAGGCCCAGCCGACACAGACCGAAGACACGGAACCGGACGAGAGCCCAGCGGCGGACGCCTCGCACATGAAGGTCGATCCGCCGGATGCAGACGAATCCGAATCGGAACCAGACGAGACGGACACAGCGGATGACGAGGAGACCGACGAGAGCGAGTAACCTCGAACGCCAGCGATTCCGAGCTACTGCGATCGGACGGGTGATCGCCGGCCGAGGCCGCCGACGTGGTCCGAGCGATACAGGACCGGTGCCGTGACGAACGCGGCAGCGGCCAGTCCGAGAAGGCCGCTCCCGGCGATCACTGGCGCGGTCCAGTATGAGACCGTGGAGGCAGCGAGCGCGACGACGACGAGGGTCGCGACGGTGGCTCTGGCGATCAGCGGCCGACTGGCCCGGATCGGGCCGGCACCCGCCTCGAGGTCGCGAACGAGGGCGGCGAGTTGCCAGCCGGCGAACGCGCCCAGCGATGTCCCGAACAACAGGACTGCGTCGGGATCTGTCCGGGCCGGCACGAGTGAGAGCGCAGCGATGCCGACCGCGATCGCGAATCCGGCCGTGCCACGGCGGTCCGGATACCGATCGAAGAGTCCGATCGCGAACAACAGAAACATCAGCGCGACGACGACGCCGGCCACGACGTCGACGAGGTAGTGGACGCCGAGCGCGACGCGAGAGAAACTGACGGCCGTGACGATCCCCGCCGCACCGAGGTATCGCTGCCGGCGCGTCCCTACCGAGAGGTACTCGGCCAGACTCAGATAGACGATCGTCGACATGAGGGCGTGGCCGCTCGGGAAGCCGTAGCCGGTCGCCGTCGCGGTGGCCCGATACAGCGGATGGACCGTCTCCGGCAACGTCTCGACTGCCACGAGCACCCGATCGGGCCGCGAGAGCGCGAAGACCTCTTTCAGGCCCGTGATCAGCGAGAGGCCGGCCAGCGTCACCCCGAGAACGGCCGCAGCCTCATCCCGGCGGTCCGGCGTCGCCGCCCAGTAGACGATTCCGATGAGGGCTCCAAGCAACCACACGTCGCCGAGTTGGGTCACCAGCCCGAGCAGGACGACACTCCAGTCGGGAGCAACCGCACGAAACGAGTCGAACCAGCCGATCCCGCGAGTCATGTCCTACGCTACGGACGACGTGATACATAAACGGTTTCCGTAGCCACGATGGGAGCGTCGACGAGACCGGTGAGCCATCATCGATACCAGCAAGGATAGCCGGTATCTGAGACAGAATGAATAACTGTTAACTGCCGTGCTGTCTCTCCCTCGGTTAGATGTCGACCGACCGATCGTCACAGACTGGTGTCGTCAGTAGCTGGTGGTCGACGCTCGACCGCGACTGGAAGAGCGTCGTGATCGGAGCGATGATCGTCGGACTCGTCAGCGTCCTCGACCTGCAGATCCCCTGGTGACGAGATGCGCATCCGTCGGCTACTTCCGGGACTCGCCGCACTCTGTCTCGGTGCCGTGCTCGCGCGATCGCTCGCCAGCAGTGTTGGCGTCAACCACCTGCTCGTCGCCATCGCGCTCGGGGCCATCGTCGCCAACGTCGCTGACGTTCCGGACGACCTCGAGCCAGGCATCGCGACACACAAGCTGTGGTTGAGCGCCGGGATCGTCCTCATGGGCGCGTCGATCTCGGTCGGGACCGTCCTCGAGGTCGGCGGCCGCGTCTTCCTCGTCGTGATCGCGGTCGCGTCCGTCACGCTAGTCGTCGTGGAGCTTCTCGCGCGAAACGTCTTCGGGCTGGCCGAACGGCTCGGCTCGCTGCTCGCAGCCGGGGCGAGTATCTGTGGCGTCTCGGCGGTCGTCGCGGTCGCCGGTACTGTCCGTGCACGGGAAGCACAGGTCGCCTACGCGGCGGCGACGGTCCTGTTGTTCGACGCGATTACGATCGCCGTCTATCCGATCGTTGGTGACTTGCTGGACCTCTCGAGTACGGTCTTCGGGGTCTGGGCCGGCGTCAGCATGTTTTCGACGGGGCCGGTCGTCGCGGTTGGCTTTGCCCACTCCGAGGTGGCTGGCCAGTGGGCAACGATGACGAAACTCTCGCGCAACGCCCTGATCGGCGTCGTCGTCCTCGCGTATGCGAGTTACTATGCTCGAACCGGCGACGGCGACACGCCGTCCGTGCGGACCCTCTGGGCGGAGTTTCCCAAGTTCGTCGTCGGCTTTCTCGCGCTCGCCGCGCTCTCGAGTCTCGGACTCTTCTCGGCGGCCCAGCAGACCTCGATCGAACACGCGTACAACTGGCTGTTCCTACTGGCGTTCGTCGGCCTCGGCACGGAGATTCAGCTCGGTGACCTCCGCCAGACGGGGCTAGTGCCCGCGTTCGTCGTCCTGCTGTCGTTGCTTGTCGCCAGCACCCTCTCGCTGTTGCTCCTGCTCGTGTTGTTCTGATCCCGTTGCTGTCGCAACCCAACTGTCCCCGAAACGACTCGAGCCGCCGCTCTCGGTCATCGATAGCAGCAACGATTGCGACAGGGTGCGAGACGGATCGGCAACCCTCCTCGAGCCGACAGCGCCGCCATCGACGCCACGGAACTTACTTGACGGTGAGCGCGCAATGGACCGCCATATGTCCAACGGAGAGTTCGAAGGGTACGGTGGGCGATACGTTCCAGAGCCGCTCAAGGAACCACTCGAGCAACTGGCGACGGCCTACGACGACGTTGCCGCAAGCGAGGAGTTCCAGTCGGAACTGCGTGGCCTCCTCGAGGAGTTCGCCGGTCGACCGAGCCCGCTATACTACGCGCGCAACTTGAGCGAGCGCTACGACGCCGACATCTATCTCAAGCGCGAGGACCTGCTCCACGGCGGCGCACACAAAGTCAACAACGCACTCGGGCAGGCCCTGCTCGCGAAGAAGGCGGGTCGCGAGCGACTGATCGCCGAGACCGGTGCCGGCCAGCACGGCACCGCGACGGCGATGGTCGGCGCCTTACTCAACCTCGAGACGGAGATCTACATGGGGAAAAAGGACATCCAGCGCCAGGAGATGAACGTCTTCCGGATGCGCCTGATGGGTGCAGAGGTCAACGAGGTCACTCGCGGCGACGAAGGGCTCGCTGAGGCTGTCGACGCCGCGCTCGAGGACTTCGCCGAAAACGTCGACGACACCCACTATCTGGTCGGCAGCGTCGTCGGCCCCGATCCGTTCCCGCGGATGGTCCGGGACTTCCAGTCAGTCATTGGCGAGGAAGCCCGCGAGCAGATCCTCGAGCGAACCGGCGAACTGCCCGACGCCGCGGTCGCCTGCGTCGGCGGCGGCTCGAACGCGATCGGGCTCTTCCATGCCTTCCGCGATGACGACGAGGTCGACTTCTACGGCGCCGAGGGCGGCGGGAAAGGGACCGATTCGACACAACACGCTGCGCCGCTCGCGGACGGGAAAGACGAGGTCCTCCACGGAATGAAAACGCGCGTCCTCGAGGACGACGTCGAGGTCCACTCCGTCTCGGCGGGACTTGACTACCCCGGTGCTGGCCCCGAACACGCCATGTACCGAGCCGTCGGCCGCTGTGAGTACACGGGCATCACCGACGACGAGGCGCTGGCCGCGTTCCGTGAACTGAGCGAAACCGAGGGGATCATCCCGGCGCTCGAGTCCAGCCACGCGATCGCCCGCGCGATCGAGTTGGCCGAAGCCGGCGAACACGACACGATCCTCGTGAACCTCTCGGGGCGGGGCGACAAGGACATGGAGACGGCAGCCGCGAAGTTCGATCTCTAGATCGCTTTCATCACCCAGCCAGCGAAGTTCGGTCTCCGATTCGGGGGTAGTGTGCTGTCTCAGAGCAGCGTTTGAACCTGTTTCGTCAGCGCCGCCGCCTCGTCGGGATCGATCTGAATCCGGGACAACGACAGCGACACGTCGTCGTCCACAAACCGGGGCACGAGGTGAACGTGTGCGTGGTCGACGGTGCCGACCAGCGAGCCGCTCGTATGAAAGACGCTGAACCCGTCGGGTTCGAGGGCCGCCTGGAGTGCGTCGGCGACGGTTTGCACCGTCTCGAAGACGGCCGCCGCGCCCGGTTCGTCGCTCGTCACGATCGCGTCTTCGTGGGTCCGCGGCGCAACGAGCGTGTGCCCCGCCACGGCTGGATTTCGATCGAGAAAGGCGATGGTCCGGTCGTCCTCGTAGAGGACGTGTGCCGGCTGGTCGCCAGCGATGATTCGGCAGAACTCACAGGTGTCGTTCATAGTCGAACGCTCTTTCGAGTAGACATATAGGTATCTCCGATGCCGGCACACCGCACATCGGACGCGATCGCCGGCGCTTAGAGGACGCCGTGGTCTTCCTGAAGCGTCCGGTACTGCTCGAGATACTGCTCGGCCACTGCCGTCCGGTCGTAGTCGACGAACCGGTCGTCGTACTCGCGGTGTTCGAGGTCGCCCGCTGCGAGGATGGCCTCGCCCAGTTCGTCCTCGCTGGTCGTCCTAAATCCTCGATCCCAGCCCTCGACGAGCTCGTGGGCGCTCGAGTTCGCGTGATATTCGACGATCCCGACACAGCCAGCGGCGAGTGCCCACAGCATCTCCGTCGGGAAAACACAGTGTTCGGCCGTCTGGGCGAAGACGTGTGCGCCGCGGTAGGCCGCGATCCGCTCGTCGAGTTCGAGGTCGCCGACGAACGTCACGCGATCATCGATCCGGAGGTCGCTTGTGAGGTCCTCGTAGGCGTCACGTTCTGGTCCGTCACCGATAACGGTCGCCTGCCAGTCGCGATCCCGGAGTTCAGCCAGCCCCAACAGCAGGCTCTCGAGGTTGGACCCATCGTCGAGTCGGCGCGCGTAGATCACGTCGGCGTCCTCGCCCGGGTCGACCGACTGGATCCGATCGCAGTCGATCGGGTTTGGGACGGTAGTGACGATATCGCCGTCGGCCCCGCGTTCGCGGACCCACGTTCCGACGAGTTCCGACGGCGTGACGATCCGATCCGGCCGGCCAGCCGCGAGCCGCGTCAAGCGCGTCTCGGGGATGCCGTCGTCGCCGTACCACTCGAGGGCAAGCGGCGCACGCGCAAGCGTTGCACCCACGCGCGCCGCGAGTACCTGCCCTGGTGGCTGTGCGCTGGCGTGGATCACGTCCGGGTTCGCAGCCGCGAGCACGAACGGCAGCCGCGCGAGAAACGAACTCCGGGCCTCCGGGCCAGTCGAGACCGCGTGGTAGGTAACGTTCTCGTGCTCGTAGGTGGACTCGTCGCCAGCCCAAAACTGGGTGCAGTAACAGTGGACATCGTGATCGCGCTCTGCCAGTAACTCGCGGATGGTCTGAAATCGCTGGTTCGTCTCGCTATCGCGGTGGTGGAGCGTTTCGAACGAGACGAACGCGAGTCGCATAGTTGGTCGCCACGTAGTCCCAGGCTATAAAGTCACTTTTTTCACTCTATTCGGCGGCTCGAGGATTGGACATCGACCGGTCACTCGTCGCCGTCATCGCTGGTCGCCGACTCCTCGAAGAGCGAGTCGAGCCCCGAGAGGAAGTCCTCATCGCCGTCCTCGTCAGCTGCCTCGTCTGCAGTTTCATCTTCGTTGCTATCCGTCTCATCTGCAGCTTCATCCTCGCCCACGTCATCTAACTCGCTGTCATCATCGTCTTCGAAGGCCGCGTCGTCGCTCTCTTCGTCATCGCTATCAGCCCCTGCGGTCTCGGGTTCGGCCTCGTCGGCGTCATCATCGTCCTCGACATCTCGCTCGCCGGGATCGTCAGCCACAGTCTCGTCGCCATCGCTCCCGGTCTCGCTCGCCGCCGTCGAATCGGCTGCCGTCCCGCCATCCCCAGCGGCGCTGCTGGCAGTCATCTCCTCGCCGTCGTCACCTGCATCCTCGAGCGGTTCCGTCTCACCGTCAGCCTCGGGTTCCTGATCCGAATCGGCCACGAACAGCTCCGGTCCGACGGCCGCGACAGTCAACCCGAATACCGAGAGGATGAGCACAGTCGTCACGAGGACCGCCGCGATCGATGATGAATCGGATTCCCCGGCCATTGACTGGCCCGACAACCCGAGACGGTTTTGTTAGGTGCAGCCATTGCCAGCCTGAAGCCTCCGACCGGGCGCTCGGACGCTATCGCTCGAGTCCAGTGCCGTCGCCGAGTCGGGTGTAATCGGTTCCTACTCGAGGGTATCGAGCTGTCGCCGAAGCGACCGAAACGACTACCCACTCGAGTCCGTAGGGCTCTGGCATGGAGACCTACGACATCGAGCGATACCTCAATATTCGCAGTGCCTACGGCGCGTCGTTTGGACCTGACGGCGAGCGACTCTCCTTCCTGATGGACACGACAGGGACCTCGCAGGTCTGGACGCTCGAGACCCCTCGCGGCTGGCCCGAACAGCGGACCTTCTACGACGAGCGGGTGACGTTCGCCTCGTGGTCGCCCGAGCGACCGGAACTGATCTTCGGCATGGACGAGGGTGGTAACGAGCGCGCCCAGTTATTCAGACTCGACGCCGAGACCGGCGCGATCGAGAACCTGACAGCGATGCCGGACGCCAAACACCGCTGGGGCGGCTGGAGCCACGACGGCGAGCGCTTTGCCTTCACCTCGAATCGACGCGACGAGTCCGTCTTCGACATCTACGTCCAGGGCCGAGACGAAGCCGGTGAGGACGCAACGCTCGTCTACGAGGGTGACGGCTGGCTCTCGCTCGCCGGCTGGAGTCCCGACGACTCCCGACTGCTCGTCTCGCAGGCCTACTCCAACTTCGATCAAGACCTCTACGTGCTCGATCTCGAGACCGACGAGCCGACACTCGAGCATCTGACGCCACACGAGGGCGACGTGCGCTATGGGAGTGCGAGCTGGGCACCCGACAGCGAGGGGATCTATCTCGTGACCGACGAGGGCAACGCGGATACCCTGTATCTGGCTTATCTCGACCTCGAAAGCGGTGATCTCGAAACCGTCATCGATGGGGACGGCTGGAACGTCGACGGCATTGCGCTGGACGACGAGACCGGCCGCTTCGTCTGTTCGCGCAACGTCGAGGGGTACACCGAGTTGACGGTCGGCGAGTTCGACGCGGATGACCCGGCAGAGTACGACGAATTTCCCGACCCCGACCTGCCGGGTGGGGTTGCCGGCGGCGTGAGTTTCGATCCGGACGCGGAGCGATTCGCCATCTCAACCACCGGCGACACGGTCAACACGAACGTCTTCGTCGTCGAGGTTGAGACCGGTGCAGCCGAGCGCTGGACCGACGCGCCGACCGCAGGCATTCCCCGCGAGACGTTCGACGATTCCAACCTGGTGAGCGTCGAGAGTTTCGATGAACTCGAGGTGCCCGGCTTCCTGACCCTGCCCGGCGACCACGAGGAGGGCGAAACGCCGGTCATCGTCGACATCCACGGCGGCCCCGAGAGCCAGCGCCGCCCCTCCTTCTCGAGCGTCAAACAGTACTTCACGGACCGTGGGTACGCCTACTTCGAACCGAACGTGCGCGGCTCGTCGGGTTACGGGGCCGACTATGCGGCGCTCGATGACGTCGAGAAGCGGATGGATTCGGTTGCCGACATCGAGGCCTGCGTCGAGTGGCTGCAGGACCACCCCGCGATCGATCCCGATCGAATCGTCGCCAAGGGCGGCTCCTACGGCGGCTTCATGGTGCTGGCAGCGCTGACCGAGTACCCCGACCTCTGGGCCGCCGGAATCGATGTCGTCGGCATCGCTAACTTCGTCACCTTCCTCGAGAACACCGGCGACTGGCGGCGCGAACTCCGCGAGGCCGAATACGGCTCGCTCGCCGAGGATCGCGACTTTCTCGAGGAGATCTCGCCGATCAACAACGTCGAGCAAATCGAAGCCCCGCTGTTCGTCCTCCACGGTGAGAACGATCCCCGCGTGCCGGTCGGCGAGGCCGAACAGATCGTCGAGGAGGTTCGCACACACGGCGTGCCCGTCCGAAAGCTGATCTTCGAGGACGAAGGTCACGGCTTCTCGAAGCTCGACAATCGCATCGAGGCCTATTCGGAAATCGCCGACTTCCTCGACGAACACGTCTGATTCACCGACGTCCGGGTGGTGATGGTCGACGTTAGTCGATGACGCCCGTTTTTTTCGCCACGTCTCGAGCCGCCCGTTCGTTCATTCCGTTGCCGAGAATCGTATAGCGGTCCCGGATTTCGTGGCAAGTCGTCAGGGCCTCGATGATTGTCTCGTCGTCGATGCCGAGTTCGGCGGCGGTCGTCGGCGCGTCGATGCTCGCGAGTGCGTCGCGGATGTCCCGCCAGATCCCGTCTTCGCCCTGATGGAGGTAGGCCGTCATGATCGACCCGACGCCGACCTGGTGGCCATGTAAGGCCGCACCGGGTGCCAGCCGGTCGAGTTGGTGGGAAAAGAGGTGTTCGGCCCCGCTTGCGGGCCGCGAGGAGCCGGCGATGCTCATCGCGACACCGGAGGACATCAGCGCCTTGGTGACGGTCCAGGCCGACTCCTCGAGTCCCGGCCGGATGAGATCCGCGTTGCCCACGAGGATTTCGGCAGTCATCTCGGAGAGCGCGGCGGCGTACTCGGAGAACTCGACGTCTTGCAGTCGATTGGCGAGTCGCCAGTCCATCACCGCGGTGTAGTTCGAGATGATGTCTGCACAGCCGGCGGTCGTCAGCTCCCACGGCGCGTCCGCGAGGATGCCGGTGTCGGCGACGACCGCAAGCGGTGGCTCGGCAGCGACGCTGTGACGGGAATCGCCGTTCGGGACCGACCCACGATTGCTGACGATCCCGTCGTGGCTCGCTGCAGTCGGCACGGAGCAAAAGCCCATATTCAGGTGGTGGCTGGCCAGTTTCGCGATGTCGATGGCCTTGCCGCCGCCGATGCCGACGAGATAGGAGACGTCCTCTGCCTCGGCGACGTCGATGACTCGCTCGACGGCGTCGAACGTTGCCTTCTCGATCGTCACCATCGCGGGCTCGATTCCAGCGGCCTCGAAGTCGGCCGCGATCGGGTCCGCGGCGACTTCGCGTGGCGTCGGACTCGTGACGAACAGCGGTCGCCCCTGTAAGTGGAGGTCGTCGATCACATCGAGGACCTCGTCGCGAACGCCGTGGCCGACGACGACGTTTCGCGGGAGGCGGATCCACGTCGACTTCTCGAACATACCAGTCCTGACACACCCACGGGTCATGTGTTTTTCCTCGTCGGTCGACGCACTCGCGATCGCGCTCAGAGCGTCTCGAGAATCCCCAGCACGCGCTCCTCGGCCCCCCGATCCGGCCCGTTGTCGTCGCCGTCCCGGTCACTCTCGAGGTGATCCGCGACCGTCCGCTCCATCGCCTCCGCGAGCGGTGTCGACTCCCAGCCCAGCGCGGCGAGTTTCGCCGTCGAGAGGACATGTGGATACGTCCGGTAGAGCGGGTAATCGTCGAGGTCGATCTCACCGGCGGCGAGTTCGCGGGGACCAGCGTGGACGATCTCGACGTCGGTCTCGAGACAGTCGGTGATCAACGCGACCATTTCCTCGAGTGTGACGAGCCAGCGGTCGCCGACGTTGTAGGCCTCACCGGCCACACCGTTCTCGGCGACGAGCCGCAACGCGCTGGCGACGTCTTCGACGTAGACGCGATGGCGAAGGTTCGTCCCGTCGCCGGGGACGACGACTCGATCGAAGCGGTTGATACGGTCGATCCACCAGTCCAGGCGCTCGGTGTAGTCGTGGGGGCCATAGACGATCGGCGGCCGAACGGCCATCGCGCGGACGCCGTCGTCGGCCGCCGCGAAGACCGCGCGGTCGCCCTCGGCTTTCCGGTTGCCGTAGGTCCCGGCGGCGTCATCGGTGGCTTGCTCGGTCGTACAGGACTCGAGTGGCGTCTCGTCTTCCCGTTTGGGGATTGTCTCGCGGGCGTAGGCCGCGCCGCTCGAGACGTAGACGTAGGCCGCACAGTCCGCGAAGATCGTGGTCGCGCTGCGAACGTCCTTCGGCTGGTAGGCGACGCAGTCGAAGACGGCGTCAGGATCGACCGTCGTCGCCGCTGCCTCGAGGGCCGTGTCGTTCGTCCGGTCGCCCTCGATGTGGTCGACGCGGTCGTTGTCCGCGAACGGGTTCTCGTGGGTGCCCCGGGTAAACAGGGTGATGTCGTAGTCGTGTGCGAGCAGGTCGTCGACGAGGTGGCGGCCAATAAAGCGGGTGCCGCCGATGACGAGTGCGCTGTCCATGTGTGGCAGGGATGGTCGCCACACGGCTAAAGCCGTGGGATTTCGCGCACGGAGGATCGGTCGCAGTATCGGGGCACCTCATACTGCCGGACAGAACGACGTGAAGTCGCGACCGGCCTCATATTGACTGCTGTCCAGTAGTATCAGGCGACAGCCTCAGATAGCTCATGACGTCCGATACCGTGTGCAGTTTTATCAATGACGATTATTTGTTTGCTATTGGTGGATTGTGTTTGGCCATACGTAAATAGCTGCGACTCGAAACGGTCGTATGAACGACTCCGAACCCAGAGATCCGATTACCGGCGTTCCGATCGACGACCCCGATGTCCCCGTCTACATGCCCGGGACACCGACCGGCTCGTTTCTGCGATTTCTCGAGCGGGCCGTCGACATGCTGCGTCGCTGACGCTCACGGCACGGAATCGAAGCGCACACCGCCCGCAGATCGATCAGCGCAGTGACCGACAGGGAGGGGTTCTTTTGACCCGTCCATGATAGAGTGCGTCGATATGTCTGACCAGCGCTGGACGGAACCCACAGCCGAGTATCCACTCGAGTGCGACCACTGTCACTATCCGATTCCAAACGAGCCCGTAGCGAGCGAGGATGGCCGCTACTGTTCGGTCGCCTGCCACGAGGCCGACGACGACACGACGCTGCCCGATCCACAGGCGTACAAACGGGTCGTGACGGGGGTCGAACCGATCGATTCGATCGTTCCCAACGGCATCCCCGCTGACTCGTTTGTCCTGCTCTCGGGCGACGAGGGAACCCGACGAGCCGAACTCGGGATCGAACTCGTCTGGCGCGCCTTAGAGCGTGGAGAACCCGCCGTCGTCGTCTCGCTCGCGAACCCGCCGACGGCGACGCTCGAGCGCTTCTATCAGAACGGTTGGAACGTCCTGCCGGCACTCGAGTCCGACCGGCTGCGACTCATCGACTGCTATACCCACCGACTCGATGACCGAGACGGGTTCAGGGCCCAGCGCACCGAGTGGCCGACGTTCCTCGGCGAGGCGGCCGCGGACGCGATCGTCGAGGTGCGTGACCCGAGCGACCGCCGCGAGGTGACACACAGTCTTGCCGGCGCGCTCGACGACCTCGAGATGAGCGAGACCGGACTGGTCACGATCGACTCGTTGGACGAACTCGAGCGGGTCTTTCAGGACCGGCAGGTCCACGAGTTCGTCGAAGAGATCCGAGCGACGGTCTGTAAGGCACGGTTCGTCCCGATCGTCGCCGCTGCGTCGACGGCAGACGAAGACGACATTCCCGAGGCCGAGTACGTATTCGACGGCATCGTCGATCTGCGGCTGACAGAGCAGCGAGCACCGAACACCCGGCACAAACAGCTCGCCATTCGGAAGCTGATCGGTGCCCAGTTTCTCCCCCAGTGGATTTCGTACGATCACGAACCGGCCCGCGGGTTGTTCGCGTCCAGTCCGAACGCGGGCACACAGCAGGGGTACGATCTCGGAAACGAACGGTCACAGCCCGACCGGCTCTGATACGGACCCCCGTCACTGGTGTCTCCGCCGCTGCAAGTGAACCGAAATCACACCCGTTTTTGCCGGCGCTCACCGGACCGGTTCGTATGAGCGGCACGTACGTCCTCGTGATCGACGTTCCCCGAACGACGAGTTTTGCTGTCGGCGCGCTCGGCGAGCGCACGTTCGAGGCCGGCACGTACGCCTACGTCGGCAGCGCGTTCAGTCCCGGTGGCTTCAGTCGCGTCGATCGCCACCGCGAACTCGCTGCCGGCGAGCGCGACACTCGCCACTGGCATATCGACTACCTGCTCGGCCAGTCGGCAACGACCCTCGAGACCGCGATCACCTTTCCGGACGCCGATCGGGAGTGTGAATTGGCCGCGTCGTTGCCGGGCATACCGGTCGACGGTTTCGGTGCCTCTGACTGTGGGTGTGCAGGGCATCTCCTCGCCACGCCGGACGCCGACACCGTCGTTGAGGCGGCGGTCGACGCTGGCGGTGTCGTCGACGGAGAGCGGTGAGAATCGGACCCCCGAGTTATTACCGATACGTGTGAATCGATACCTATGACCGATACGGATTCCGAGACCAGTACCGACCCGACCCTCAACGACGACGCGATGGATCGGTTCCCCGTCCCGGCATTCGAGGACCTCCCCGAAGACCTTCAGGAGCGGATCGCCGAAGAAACCGAGCGCGCTGGCTTCACGCCGAACGTGTTCTCCGCGTTCGCGTACAAACCGTCGCACTTCCGGGCCTTCTTCGAGTATCACGACGCACTCGTCGAGGACACTGCGCTCGCGCGCGAGGAGATCGAGATGATCGTCGTCGCCGTCTCCGGCGTCAATCACTGTTACTATTGTAACGTCGCCCACGGCGCGCTCGTGCGCATCTATGCCGAAGACCCGACGCTCGCGGACCAGTTGATCGCGAACTACCGGACGGCAGACATCAGCGAAGCCCACCACACGATGCTCGATGTCGCGGTCACACTCACCGAGCGACCGACAGAAGTCGAACCTGCGGATCTCGAGGCGCTACGCGAGGCCGGGTTCAGCGAGGAAGCGATCTGGGACATCGCCGCGGTGACGGCCTTCTACAACCTCAGCAATCGGATGGCGATGTTCGCAGAGATGCAACCGAACGACGAGTTCCACACGCTCGGTCGCCAGTAAGCGTCCCCTGTTCACTGGCGGCCAGCGGTGGCGTCGAGAGCGACGTCAGTCGTCGCTCGCCGCAAAGCTGGCGGACTCGGCCGCGAGGTCTGCTTCGGGGACACCGGGCAGTTCGTTTCGGACGTCGTCCGAACCCTGTTCGGAGATTGCCTCGGCGTAGGCCTCGGGCATGACCTTCACAAAGGCCTCGAGCGTGCGCTCCCACTCATCGAGGAGTTCCTGACCCCGGTCGGAGCCGGTGTAGGCGACGTGGTTTTCGATCAGCCGTCGCAGCATCTGCTCGTCTTTCTCTTCTAAGTCGTCGTGCAGCGAGACCATCCCGGTGTTGGCCTTCGCCTCGAACTCGCCGTCGGGGTCGTAGACGTAGGCGACGCCCCCGGACATGCCGGCCGCGAAGTTCGTCCCGGTGTCGCCGAGGACGGCGACGACGCCGCCGGTCATGTACTCACAGCCGTGGTCGCCGACGCCCTCGACGACGGCCTTCGCGCCGGAGTTGCGCACCGCGAAGCGCTCGCCGGCGACGCCGTTGACGTACAGCTGGCCGTCGGTCGCGCCGTAGAGCGCGACGTTACCGATCGCGACGTTCTCGGTCGGATCGTAGGCCGCGGTCTCGGGGGTTCGAACCGTCAGCTTGCCGCCCGAGAGGCCCTTGCCGACGTAGTCGTTGGCGCTGCCGTCGAGGTGCATCGAGACGCCGCTGGCGAGGAACGCACCGAAGCTCTGGCCGGCCGTGCCCTCGAGGTCGACGGTGATCGTATCTTCCGGAAGGCCGGGTTCGCCGTAGCGGTCGGTGATCCGGTTCGAGAGCATCGCGCCGACGGTGCGGTCGACGTTGGTGACCTCGGTCTCGAGGGCGACCGGCTCTTGGCCCTCGATGGCGTCGGCCGCTGCCTCGATGAAGTCGCGATCGAGTTGGTTCTCGAGTTCGTGGTCCTGCTCGCGGAGCTTCCGACGGACCTCGCTACCGGGGTCGGCCAGCACTGCCGAGAGGTCGACGTTGCGGGCCTTCGGGTGGTCGACGTCGTCGCGCTGTGCGAGCACATCGACGTGCCCGATCATCTCGTCGAGCGTCTCGAATCCGAGCTCGGCCATGAGTTCGCGCAGTTCCTGCGCGATGAACGTCATGTAGTTGATGACATGTTCGGGCTCGCCGGGGAAGCGCTTCCGGAGGTCCTCGCGCTGAGTGGCGACGCCGACCGGGCAGGTGTTGTTGTGACACTGCCGGGCCATCACACAGCCCGAGGTGACGAGGCTGGCGGTGCCGAAGACGTACTCCTCGGCACCCAGCAGGGCGGCGACGGCGACGTCGCGGCCGGTTTTCATCCCGCCGTCGGCCGAGACGCGGATGCGGTCGCGCAGCCCGGTCTGACAGAGCATCTGGTTGGCTTCGGCGAGACCGAGTTCCCAGGGCAGACCGGCGTTTTTGATCGAGGTACGCGGCGAAGCACCCGTCCCGCCGGAGTGACCCGAGATATGGACCACGTCGGCGTTGGCCTTCGCGACGCCGGCGGCGACCGTGCCGATGCCGGCCTCGGAGACGAGTTTGACGTTGATGTCGGCTTCCTCGTTCGCTGCTTTCAGGTCGAAGATCAGCTGTTTGAGGTCCTCGATCGAGTAGATGTCGTGCAGCGGCGGCGGCGAGATGAGGCCGACGCCCGGCGTCGACTTGCGGACATGGGCGATCATCTCGTTGACCTTCTCGCCGGGGAGGTGGCCGCCTTCGCCGGGCTTCGAGCCCTGTGCCATCTTGATCTGGAGTTCGTCGGCACTCGAGAGGTACGTCGACGTAACCCCGAAGCGACCCGAAGCCACCTGCTTGACGTTACACTCCTTTTCGGTGCCGAAGCGTTCCGGCGGCTCGCCGCCCTCGCCCGAGTTGGACTTGCCGCCGATGCGGTTCATCGCGATCGAGTTGTTCTCGTGGGCCTCCGGCGAGAGGCTCCCGAGACTCATCGCCGCGGTCGAGAAGCGCTGGACGATGTCTTTGATCGGCTCTACGTCCTCGATCGGGACCGGATCGCGGTCGGAGTCGAACTCGAGGAGCCCGCGCAGGGTCTGGAGGTTCTGTTGTTGGTCGTTGATCTGGTCGGCGAAGTCCTGGTAGCGCTCGTAGTCGTTCGAGCGGACGGCCTGCTGGAGCGCGCCGACGGTCTGAGGGTTCCACTGGTGGTGGATGCCTTCCGAGCGGTGTTCGAACTCGCCGTGGCGGTCGAGATCGGCGTCGTTGCCGTCGTCGAACGCGGTCGCGTGTCGCTCGCGAAGGTCTTCCTCGATCTCGTCGAGGCCGATCCCTTCGGTGCGGTTTTCGGTGCCCTCGAAGTACTCTGCGACGAGGTCGGAGTCGAGGCCGACTGCCTCGAAGATCTGGGCCCCCTGGTAGCTCTCGACCGTCGAAATGCCCATCTTGGCCATGATCTTCAGGAGGCCGTCCTCGAGCGCGCCGACGTAGGCGTCGATCGCCGTTTCGGTGTCAGCGCCGTCGGGACCGGCGGTGATGTCCTCGATTGTCTGGTAGGCCAGGTACGGGTTGACCGCGCCCGCGCCGTAGCCGACCAGCGTCGCGAAGTGGTGGACGGTGCGCGGATCGGCAGACTCGACGACGAGCCCGACGTGGTTGCGCAGGCCATTGCGCACGAGATGGTGGTGGACGGCACCCGTCGCCAGCAGACTCGGGATCGCGAGCCGATCCGCGTCGACGCCACGGTCGGAGAGGACGATCACGTCGTGGCCGTCCTCGATCGCCGCGACGGTGTCCGCGCGAACGCGTTCAATCGCCGCCTCGAGGTCGTCGCCGAGGTCCTCGCTTGCGGGTTCGTAGGTGATGTCGATCGTCGCGGCCGTAATGCCGTTGGCCGAGCAGTCACGGATCGACGCGAGCTCGGCGTCCGTCAGAATCGGTGAGTCGAGCACGAGGTGGCGGGCGTGTTCAGGCGATTCGTCGAGCAGATTACGCTGGAAGCCCAGCCGCGACTCCATCGAGGTGACCAGTTCCTCGCGGATGTAGTCGAGCGGCGGGTTCGTGACCTGGGCGAACAGCTGTTTGAAGTAGGAGAACAGCGGCCGGTTGAACTCGGTGAGCACCGAAAGCGGCGTGTCGTCACCCATCGAGCCGACGGGGTCTTTCCCCTTCTTCGTCATCGGCTCGATCAGGTTCTCGAGTTCGTCGTGGGTGTAGCCGAAGGCGGCCTGGTAGTCGCGCAGGCCGTCGACGGACTCCCGAGGCGTGCGGTCGTCCGTGGTCCGGATGTCGTCGAGGTGAACCTGTTCCTGGGCGACCCACTCGCCGTAGCGGTCGTCGGTCAGGTCTTCGAAGACCTCCTCGTCGGGGATGACCCGTCCCTCGTTCGGGTCGGCGAGGAACAGTTGGCCGGGCTGGAGGCGGCCACGCTCTTCGATCTCCGCGGGATCGGTCTCGAGCGCGCCGGCCTCGCTGGCCATGATCAGGCGGTTGTCGGTGGTGACGTCGTACCGGCAGGGACGCAGTCCGTTGCGGTCGAGGACGGCGCCGACGCGTTCGCCGTCGGTCGCCGCGACGAGCGCGGGGCCGTCCCACGGCTCGACCAGCGAGGCGTGGAAGTCGTACCAGTCCTTGCGGTCGGGATCCATCGACTCATCGCCGCGCCAGGCCTCGGGGACGAGCATCCGCAGGGCGTGCTCTAAGTCCCGACCGTCTTGCATCAGTAATTCGAGCGCGTTGTCGACGCTCGCGGTGTCGGACTGGTCGGGGTCGTCGATGATCGGTTTGACCGCCTCGAGGTCCTCGAGGACCTCGCTCTCGAGGTCGGTCTCGCGGGCACGCATCCAGTTGATGTTGCCCTGAATGGTGTTGAACTCGCCGTTGTGGATGATGTTCCGGTAGGGGTGGGCGAGGTGCCACGCGCCGAGCGTGTTCGTCGAGAACCGCTCGTGGACCATCGCGAACGTCGATGCCATCCGCTCGTCGGTCAGATCGGGGTAGTAGGAGGGAACCTGGACGCCTTTCAGCAGCCCCTTGTAGACGATGGTATCCGAGTCCAGCGAGGCGACGTAGAAGCGCTCTTTGTTCTCGATGTCGGCCGCTTCGACCTGGTTCTCGAGCGCCCGTCGAGCGACGTAGAGCCGGCGGTCGAAGTCGTCACCAGAGATGGCATCCTCGGGTGCGACGACGACTTGCCAGACGTCGGGTTCGGAGTCGACGGCTGTCTGCCCGAGGTCGTCGTTGTTCGTCGGAACCGACCGCCACTCGAGGACCGAGAGATCGTAGGTATCGAAGGTGTCCTCGACGAGCGAGACGAGCGCCTCGCAGGCCGCGTCGTTCTGTGGGAGAAAGAGCGAGCCGACAGCGTAGGTGTCCGGCAGGTCAGCCTCGAGAACGTCCTGGAAGAACGAATCGGGCGTCTGGAGCATGATGCCGGCCCCGTCGCCGGTGTCTTTCTCCGCACCGGTCGTCCCGCGGTGCTCGAGGTTGCGGAGAAGTTCGAGTCCGTCGGCGACGACATCGTGGCCCCCGTCACCGTCGAGGTCCATGACGACGCCGACACCGCAGTTCGACCGCGCGTCCATGGGGTCGGCGAGCCCCTGTGAACGCTCGGATACGCCTAGATGTGGCTGTGACATACACACTCGTAGCGCGATCTCATATAAGAGGCTAATCCATTATGACTAAGTGTATTATAAACACATATATATTAATATAAGGTGATTGTAGACACCTTATAGATGTGACGTGCGTGTGGAAGTCACGTTCAACTGGCGTGGCCACAGTGGTGACACTCCGATCTACTCGTCGAATCCGTCACGCGAGAACCGTCCGCTTGAACCCCTCCGGAAACAGATGTTTCCGGCAGCGGGGTCACTGTGTCAGAGGCACGTAGTGTTCACCCACCAGAGTGAACACCACACATAGCTAGTCATGCGCCCCCGATAAGCAATATGGGGCTAAAGACTTAGGTCCGAATGACAACGAAACACACGGTTGGTCGGGATCGCCCCGCAGTGATTTCGACCGGAGGTGTCACTGATATGTTGTTTTGGGTGGTGTCGGCTCGAGTACCGATGGCGAACGCTGACGCTACTGTCAGACGGACTCCTGTCAGTCAGTGCCAGTGCAACTGCGACCGTCCTGCGGTTGCACCGGGACATCGGTACAGCAGACCGTATCAACCCCTCAACTCGGTCTCGAAAACCGACAAGCGGCGACTCGGAGTTCCGCAGTCGGAACACCCGAAACTGGTGCCCGGTCAGTACGACTTCGCGAAGTACGCGATCTCGTCGGCGGGGTCGCCACAGACGCCACACTCGTCGACCTCGGGTTCGGGAACCTCACCAGCAGTCGTCCCGCCCTCGTCGGTCAGCGGCTGCATGACGATCTCGGCAGCGATCTTCTCCTTGATGGCCTCCTCGCAGGCTTCGTCGCCACACCACGGCGTCTTCACGTAGCCGCCGTGTTTGCCGATCGTCCCGAGAATGTCCTCTGGACTGTGGGCTTCGCGGACGTTCTCTTCGAGGGTCTCCTCAGCCGCCTCGTAGAGTTTGTCGTAGATCTCCTCGAGATGGGTATCGACGGCGTCGACGATCTCGGCGCGATCCTCGACGGCTTCCTCGTTGTCCGGGCGGTGGACCAGCGTAACTTCCTCGTCTTCGACCTCGTAGGGGCCGATCTCGAGGCGCAGCGGAACGCCGTTGAGTTCGTGTTCGTTGAACTTGAAGCCGGGATTGCGCTCGTCGCGGTCGTCGAGTTCGACGCGGAAGCCGGCCTCCTCGAGGTCGGCGGCGATGTTCTCGGAGTACTCGAGGACGTCGTCTTTGGTGTCTTCCTGCCAGATGGGGACGATGACGACCTGGGTGGGTGCGACCGTCGGCGGAAGCACGAGGCCCTGGTCGTCGGAGTGGGTCATGATGAGCGCGCCGAGTGCACGCCAGGAGAGCCCCCACGAGGTGGTGTACGCCGTCTGCTCGTCCTCGTTCTCGTCGGCGAAGGTGATGTCGAACGCCTCAGCGAAGCTCTGGCCAAGGTTGTGGCTGGTCGCGCCCTGGACGGACTTGCCGTCGGGCATCAGCGCCTCGACGGTCGTCGTGGTGTCCGCACCGGGGAACTTGTCGTGTTCGGGCTTCTTGCCCCGCAGGACCGGAATCGCGAGCACGTCCTCGTAGACCTTCTCGTACTGGCCCAGTCGGGTCCAGACCTCCTCCCACGCACCCTCGTCGCTCGCGTGGGCAGTGTGGCCCTCCTGCCACATGAACTCCTTCGTCCGGAAGAAGGGCTTGGTCTCGGTGGCCTCCCAGCGGACGACCGAACACCACTGGTTGAGCCGCATCGGCAGATCGCGGTGGCTGCGGGTCCAGTCGGCCATAAACGGCGCGATGATCGACTCACTGGTGGGCCGGACGGCGAGGCGTTCCTCGAGTTCGTCGTGGCCGCCCTGGGTCACCCACGCGACTTCAGGGTCGAAGCCTTCGACGATGTCCTTTTCCCGCTCTAAGAAGCTCTCGGGGATGAACATCGGGAAGTAGACGTTGTCGACGCCGGTCTCTTTGAACCAGCCGTCCAGCGCATCCTGAATGGCCTCCCAGAGGGCGTAGCCGCGAGGCTTCGTGACGATGAATCCGCCCATCGGCGCGTAGTCCGCGAGGCCGGCCTTCTGGACGACCTCGGCGTACCACTCGCCGGGCTTGTGCGATTTCGACTCGGTGATCCCGAGTTCCTGACTCTCGTCGCTCATTGTGTCGACATGCAGGCAGCGCAGGCTTAAACCATGCGAAGGGAACCTGCGATACCACGCTCATACCGTCGGTTGTAACTATATTCCAGTAGGTGCCATAGAACGGACCACACACCACTTGTTCGACCGTTTAACAAGTGGAGAGTAGAGGCTGCAGACTGCATAGTGGCACATTGATCGATAAGGAATTATCAACTATAAGTGATTACTATCCACTATGAACAGGCGTGCTGTCCTCCGATTAGGTGGCTGTAGTGTCCCTATTATCGGCAGCGGGTGTCTTGAATTGGGCAAGGAGACAGTTCGCCTGTGCGAGATCGTCGCTTTGACCAACATCGGTACAACGTACGAAACAAGTCACGAAATTCGAGTCCGCCTTACGGAAGCGGGTGAAAGCGTGTACGAAGACGCATACGAAATCGGGCCGAGCAGAACTGGCTTCTACGTCGATGACTCTACGCTTCCGGCACGCAACGGCCAGTTCACCCTTCAGGCGAAATTAGACGACCAATCGTGGCAACAGTGGTTCCTGCCAGAATACGCTGACAGTACTCTCGCTGTAGAACTCCGTCTACAGGGAAGCCCACCCTCTATCGGGTTTGGGTATCTTCCAGAGTATGATAGCCTGTTGCACGTTCAAGATCAATTCGTCAGACATGGCAGCGTGAGACTGATCCAGTGCGAATCTGCCGAGTGATAATCAATTCGGTGAGAGAAG